>Ga0268299_1000297_pt1 | contig 175468 bp, 190 predicted proteins | sample NOBtaG_FD_193484 | JGI IMG/M metagenome (GOLD analysis project Ga0268299, IMG submission 193484) | Activated sludge microbial communities from bioreactor in Nijmegen, Gelderland, Netherland - NOB reactor | ecosystem: Engineered > Bioreactor > Aerobic > Activated sludge | place: Netherlands... | reverse complement strand
AAAGGCCCGGAGGACATCCGGGCCCTGAGGTTTGGTGACCCGCCAGCGCATCGAAAACAAACCACTGGAGGGGGTTTATCCCGTCGCCCGGAACCATCATCATTGGCTCCGGGTCGAGCGAGCTTTGTTTGGTGGAGGCGAGGGGAGTTGAACCCCTGTCCGAAGATCGTCGGCACATCGCATCTACATGTGTAGCCGATTCTTTAAGCTTCGCAGCGACCCACGCCTATCGGCCGGCTTAGAATCGCCGCTAGCCCAGTATTGTCTCGCCCCCCGCCGCTGAGCACCGGCGTGGGACCAGCCCGCTGCATCGCGCCATTCCACCCCCGCGGGCCTCAGATGGAACGACGTCTCAGCCTAAATTAGGCTGCGAGTGCCAGTTCTTGGTTGGCAGTTGCGTTTTTCCCGGAATTTTACGAGTTCCCGAGATCTCGACATGCAACGATGGCGTCAATATCCCCGTCGAAACCGGTCGCCCCCCTTTCTTGAAGATCGTGATTCGTCAATCGTCATTCGTGAAGCGCCGGACACATCTCATATTCTTTGGTTTACGAGATACCCTTCACGCTTCACGGGCGGCGTATCTCCTAGATGCTCATCATACAGCACAGGTCAAGGGGATGCCAGGAGAGAAACGGTTGGGCGGGAAACCCGGACAGGGGATCTCACGGAACCGGCGTAAAGGTCCAGGTCCATCCCTGATCCTGTTGCGTGAAGACCTGTCCCTTGGACAACTGGCCTGCGAGGAACTCGGGAGGAAGTGTCACCAGCAACTGTTCCTCGCGCACCTGCCCCTGAACCGGGTGTGTGCCCTTGCAGCCGCCACCGCCGACATATTCCTCCATATCCGGCGTTCTCCGTTCGCCAACCAGCCCGAACATCGGCCCCATCACCAGAATGCTCTTCAACTCAAAATGCTCATAGGCCCCTTTCAGGATCGGTGCGGGGCAGACCGCCGAGCCGTCGCGATAGCGCTCCACCTTTGTCGGAATATTCGGCAGCACTTTTGGCGACACCCCATCCTCCAGCGGCCACTTGAATTCGAACTCGACCTGCTTCGTCACGTCGGCGACAGCCGAACCACCGACGAACTGTTTGTCCTTTTGAAAGACTCCCACCACTTTATACTTCAACGGTGCGGGCTTCGAACGCGGGGACCCTTTCGAGAGCCAGACCATGGCCTCGCTCCCCGCTGTCGACATCTCCGGCCAGGCGCCTGCCTCACGGCCGCATGGCATGAGCACGGTCCCTGCGATCATCAGTATCACCAGACGTGTCATGCGTTCACTCCCTCCGCAAGCTAGCCCGGACTATTCATGAATACCTGCTCCGTCGTCCGATTCTCTCACCCGGCGTGGCTTTTCTCGTTCGGCCTCCTCGACGGACTGCAAGTACGCCTGCGTCAGCCTCACGTGCGAGAAGCCCCGGCGGGCTTCGGTCTCGAACGCCTCGCGACGGCATTCATGAATAATCCGGGCCAGAGACGCCCTCCGGCGACCCTCCCTTATCCCGCGCAGAGCCGCCCACACCGGCATTCATCCGTCGCTCCACGGGATACTGCCGTTCTCGCCAGGCATCCAGACCGCCTTCGAGCGGGCGCACACGATGGATGCCTTTCTTTTTCAACAGAAACGCCGTCCTGGCGCTGGAGACTTCATTCGGGCAGGTGCAATACAGCACGATGTCGCGATCGCGAGGGATCTCGTGGTGCCGATGCTCGATCTCCTCCAGGGTGAAGTTGATGGCGCCTGGAATCGTGTCCGGATCGAGTTGCAGCGACAGGGGATGCCGCACATCCACCACGCTGATCGCCTCGCCCGCGTCCAGCCGCTGTTTAAGCTCGTCCACGGAGATCTTCGACATGCGCAGATGCCTGAGGAACTGCTGCCGATAATAGAACTTATAGCCGAGGAATCCCGCCAGGCCGATGAGCAGCACTCCGAACACAAGTCCGCCCGCTTGATCCAACAACCCGACGAGTTGCTCCAGTTGATTGCTGAATACCGCGCCGACTCCGGCGCTGACCGCCGCCCAGATCAACGTGCCCGCGACATCGTACAGCGCGAATGTCGTCGCGGCCATGCCGACAATCCCGGCCAGCGGCGGCGCCACCGTGTTGAAGCCGGGGATGAACTTGGCCAGCAACAGTCCACGTGGCCCGTACCGGTGAAACAGATTTTCCGTATCCCTGACGCAGGAGTCCGGCTCAAGCGACAGGCGACAGAGGAAGCCCAGCACCTTGCCGCCCTTGATGCGACCAAGGTAATACCAGGCAAGGTCCGGCGGGAGCGCCGCGGCCACCGGCACGAGCAGCGCCATGGCGAGGCTCATTTTCCCGGCCCCGACGAGCGCACCTGCCGCAATGAGGAGAGGAATCGCCGGAATCGGAAATCCCAGCTGCTCGATGAAGACCACCCAGAACAGCACTGAGGCGCCGTGATCGGCGAGAAACTGGAAGGTGTTCATGGCGATCTCCTCCCACGCGCTCAGGCGCTGCGATATCGTGAGTATCGCGCAAATAGAATCGCGGCGAAGGGGAGGGCCAGGCCGAGCAGGGCCTGCACAATCAACAAGATTCCGAGCTGGCTATAGTCGTCGGGGGTCTGGATGGCGTTGGTCACCGGATCGCGCACCTCCCGGGTGACGACAAACAGCTCGTTGAGATACTTCGTCCCCAGTTGGCCGAGCGACAGCGCGAGGTTCGTGAAGGACGCCATCACGGCAAAATAGGTCGCCTTGAGATTCGCCGGCGCAGAGTTCGCGATCCAGGCCAGCATGGGGATCATGGAAATCTGGCCGAGCGGCGATTCCAACGCCGTGTTCACGAGGGCAATGAACCGCGCATCGACCACGCCTCCGGTCACGGCCGCCGTCCACTCATGAAGCCCGTAGTACATGCTCACAATGGGCAAGCCTAAGAAAAAGGCCGCGACAGTGAGAAAGCCGACCACATAGGCAATGGACCGCTCAGCCATGAATCGTCGGAACAGAAACATACCCGCAAGCGTGAGGGCGCTGCCGATGAGCGACAAGACCGACAGGAACTGCTGATCGAACTTCAGCTGATCGATCATCCACCAGGTCGCGCCTTCGCCGGGACCGGGAACGGCACGAAACACGAAGACCACCAGCGCGGTGCCCACGAGCACATGCCTCGCGTCGGGAGCCAGCTCACGGGTGAGGCGCACCATCAGCAACGCGACGATGGCCATCGACCCGGCGAACACGATTTCTTCACTGTAAGCAAAATCTGCGACCCCGACCGTCAGGGTAAAGAGCACGAAGACCAGACTACCCCCCAGAATCCACCAATTGGGCTTGGTGGGTTCCGCGGCCCGGTCCGTCAGCGAGGCGACCTGTTCAGAGGTCATACCCTGGCTGAGCAGCCGCCGCCGGGTTCGCACCCGAAGAACCGACGCGGTGATGACCCCCAGCACCGATACGGCCGGGATCACCAATGCCATCAGATACACCTGTTCATAAATCGCGGCCACCTTCTCCTTCGGCATACTTTCCACGCCGTTGAACAGGTACAGATTGATGAGGGCGACCAGGATACCCCCGCTGATAATGGCGACACGCCCGAGCGTCTGCATCGTGGTGTGCATGAGTTTCAGCCTGGCTTCATCGATGGGCACCCCTCGCTCATCGACTCTGGGCACGGCCTCGACCGTCATCGCGTCCGCCACCGTGTCCTGAATCACATAACCGACCGGCGACAACAACACGCTGAGCACGTACCACACTTCGGCGGGCAGCACGGAGACCATCGCCTCGCGGTGACCGATCAGGCCGACCATGATCAACAGACTCGCCGCAATCACCGCGGCGCCGAAATAGACGAGCAGGCTTTTCCAGCGCCACAACAAATCGACAAGGTGCCCGAACGGCATTTTGAGCGCCCAGGGAATGCCCGCCCAGAACCCCAACGCGGCAAGAAAGGCCGCAGACAGACCCAAATACTCTTTGACGAAAAACGTGCCGACGATGCCGGTCAGACCGGAAATCCCGGCGGCCATGTAGACCATGAGCGGCGGCAGATAGGAAAGCTGGAAGTCGCGCGCGAGTTCCAGAATATTGCGGTCGATCCAGCGGGAGGCAGCAGCAATCACGAATGGGTATCCAGGGACGGCGATGAACTCATGTTCTTCTCCCTCTCTGTTACCCGTACGGGACCACCATTTGCAAGCAGCCCGGAGAGCCGGATGCAACGGCCGGAGCCTCACGACCCCGGCCGTTCCGATCAGCGAACGAACGGCTTACTTCGGAAACTCTACGGGCGCAGCCACGTGCTGCCACCCTTCGCCGTTGAGCGCCCGTAAGAACGCCACCAGATCCTGCTGCTCCGGTTCGGTCAGTTCGAGCGGGATCACGGTATTGTCGAGATGTGGATTCTTGATACCGCCCTGGTTATAGAACCGGACCACATCCCCGAGCGTCGCAAACCGTCCATCGTGCATGTACGGCGCCGTGCGCGCGATCTCTCGCAACGTGGGCGTTTTAAACGCGCCGATATCCTCGGCATTCTTCGTCACCATGTAGCGTCCCAAATCGACGGTGTTCGTATCCCATCCGATACCGAGGTTGTGAAATTTCTCGTCGGAGAAGTTGAACCCCGAGTGGCAACGTGTGCAGCGGGCCTTCCCTCGAAACAGTTCGAGCCCTCGCTTCGCCGAATCGCTCAAGGCCTGCTCCTCGCCGCCCATATCGAACCGGTCCACCGGGCTGTTGCCCGACAACAGGGTCCGCTGAAAGCCTGCGATCGCGCGGCCCACATCGCCGACGGTCACTTCGCGGCCGAACACCTCCTGAAAGAGCGCCCGATAGCCTTCAATGCTCTTGATCTTGCCCACCAACTCATTGTGATCGAGAAACCCGTGCTCAACCGGGCTGACGAACGGACCGACCGATTGATCCTCCAACGTGTCGGCTCGACCGTCCCAGAATTGCGCCTTGCTATACACCCGGTTGATCGCCGTCGGGGCGCTGCGTCCGCCCTGCAACCGGTAAATACCCGTCGAGACCGGCTGTCCATCGGTGAATGCCAGGCCCGGCATGTGACAGGTTGCGCACGCCACTGTTCCGTTCTTCGAGAGCCGCTTGTCGAAAAAGAGCCAGCGCCCCAGCTCGATCTTCCGCGCCGTCTGCGGGTTGTCCGCGGGAATATATCCGCCGGGATCCTCCAAGCCCAGCGGCACCTCCTGTGCCACAGGAACGGCGCCTGGTTGCACCACCGACGGCTCACCCATGACCCTGGTGGCCGCTAGGCCGATCGCCCCGACGAACGCCACCACCACGGTACCGACCACCCACTTGATTCTTATCTTGCCCATGATCTCCTCCCTTGCTCCTTCTTCCCTCGATGCTCTTCCGGTACGGATCATCGAAACCGCAGAGTCGTTCCAGGCCGATCCTGGCGTTCCATATGCCGTTCGACCTTTTGAATGAATTCGTCTTCCGACAGGGGCGTTTGCTGCCCCTCCGAGAAGGCCACGGTCTGATGACCGGTTGGCTTCGACGGCGTTGCGCAGGCCTGCAGCATGATCACGGCGAACCCCATACCGACGGCTATCACAATCTGTCGCATACCCCACCTCCCTGTTTCATGGTTGCCTTGTTGCGAAGTCATACAGAGACGATACCGGTTGCCGAAGAATCAGTCCAATTGATAGTCTATGGCATCACGATAAACTGAACTTATCAACAGTGGAGGGGAACCATGACGCTGACGGAACTGCAGTACATTGTGGCGGTTTCGCGCGAACGTCATTTCGGACGGGCGGCGGATCGGGTGTTCGTCACCCAACCGGCCCTCAGCCTGGCCATCAAAAAACTGGAGGACGAATTGGGGGTGGCGATTTTCGAGCGACGCAAGAATCACGTCGAGCTCACGCCGCTCGGTGAGCAGATCGTCCATCAGGCTCAACGCGTGCTGGAGGAGGCGGATCAGATCAAACTGCTCGCTGCGCGGGGGAAGAACCAACTCGTGGGAGCCTTACGATTCGGAGTGATCGCGACGGTGGGCCCGTATCTCTTGCCGGACTTGATCCCGCTGCTGCACAAGCGCGCCCCCGGTATGCCGCTCGAAATCGAAGAAAATCTGACCGTCAATCTGACCGCCATGCTGAAGAGCGGCAAACTGGACGTGATCATGATTGCGTTGCCCTTCGATGAGCCGGGCATTCTCACCCGAGCCCTCTATGACGAACCATTTAAGGCCGTGGTGCCGGCCGACCATCGGCTGGCCAAACGATCAAAAATCGATTCGGCGCTCCTCAGCACGGAACGCGTGCTCTTACCGCACGCAGGACATTGTTTCCGCCAGCAAGTCCTGGAGAACTGCCCGGAACTCAGCCGGTCGGATACGGAAGGTTTGCAGGGCAATTCGCTGGAGACGATCCGTCAGATGGTGGCCTCCGGACTGGGCATCACCGTCATGCCCTGCAGCGCCGTCACGGCCAAACATCAGAACAAGCGACTGGCTGTCCTGGAGTTCATGAAGCCGGTGCCGGAACGCAGGATTGGGCTGGCGTGGCGGAAGGGATTCACGAGGCCGTCGGTGATTCCGGTAATCCAGGATGCGGTCGCTGCGTTGAAAATTCCCGGACTGACGCCCATCACCTCAGGATCATAAGCCTCACAGGATGAAAGGAGGAAGAATGGCCGAGTCACGAATCAGCACGCATGTGTTGGACATTGCGCAAGGCCGACCGGCGCAGGGCATGCCCGTCACGTTGGAAGGCCAGGGGTTGGCGGGAATCTGGACAGTGCTGGGCAAGAGCAGGACGGATATGGACGGCCGTAGCGACGACTTGTACCCTGCGAACCTGCGCCTTCAGGCCGGGATCTACCGCCTCACGTTTGAGGTCTCAACCTATTTTCGATCACAGAACGTGACGACCTTTTACCCCGAGGTCGTCGTGCTCTTCAGCCTGCGCGACGTCACGCAGCCGTATCACATTCCGCTGCTCCTGAGCCCCTTCGGCTACAGCACTTATCGAGGGAGTTGAGGGAAGACCGGCGGCACGCCCTGCCGGTTACTCCCGTGCCCCCGCCGACAGGAGAATGTCGGCGATGACGCTATAGCCGTTCTGTCTGGCATGCCGGAGGGGCGTCACTCCCTCTCCGTCGGCAAGGTGAAGATCGGCCCCGGCAGCCACCAGCAAACCGACGATGGTCTGATGTGCCGGTCCGCCGTCACCGAGAATGATGGCCTCCAGCAAAGCCGTCCAGCCCAGCCGGTTCACGTGATTCACGTCGATCTTCGTCTTCAACAGTTCTTTCACCACTTCCACGTGGCCCCGCTCGCAGGCCGGGATCAAGGCCGTGCCTCCGTAGCGATTGTAGATCGTGAAGTCCGGATCGGCGGCCAACGTCATTCGCAGAACGTCGAGATACCCGCTGGCCCCGGCCAACAACAGGGGACTGTTTTGTATGGCATCCTGCGCATTCACATCGGAGCCGGCCTGAATCAATAACTTGGCGACCTCGACATGGTTCCGATACGTTGCAGCCATCAGGGCCGTACGTCCCTGCGGATCACGAGCCCGGACGCCGGCGCCTTCTTTCAACAGCCGCCTGATCGCGTCGATATCATTGTCCTCCGCAGCAATGATCAACGCCTGATCGTGAGGAAGCTGGCTTGATCCGAAGGCCATGGTGACACCCGTCATGAGCAAGAGACTCACCCCTATTGTCGGAAGGATGCTCCTCATGCCCGACCTTGTCGCCGTCCCTCGATCAGAGCATGCAGCGCGGCTTGCATGTCCGGTCGCGGGAGTTGAACACGGCCGCCGTGACCGGCCAGCACCCAGTCATAGGAATACTGCGCGAGCGTCCGGATCGACTCGAACAAGGCGCTCGCGTTCCACACCAATTGCCTGGGTGAGTTCAGCGCTCGAGCCTCCGGGTCCCACCAGAGGTGATCGCCCGTAAAGAGAAACCGGTCCCGATACAGCAGACAGAGACTACCGGCCGTATGACCGGGAACGGGGATGATGCGGAACTCTTCACGGTATACGCGAGCGTCCGTCCCTTCAACGATCACCTCCGCATCGGGCATCGCATGGACATCCGCACGGTGGATGATCCGTTCTGCCCCGAACCGGCTCGCATACCTGGCAGCCTCCGCCACATCGTCTTCATGGGTGAGAAAGATATGAGCGAGGCCTCCCATTCGATCGAAGGCATCGACAAGCGGCCTGAGATACCGCGGCGAATCGATCAACCAGTTGCCGTCCGGATGCTGCACGAAGAAACTGTTCGCCCCGAACGACTTTTCCGAATTGAAGCCGCAGTAGTAGACATTCCCTTCAATCGGGAGCGGGAAGTCGGCGTTCGCGGCACTCAAGAGGGTGTGGTTCGTATGTTCGGCCCCGATCGACCCGGTCGGGCAGGCGAGCAACGCGCGATAGGCCTGCCTGGTTTCCAATTCGGTGGCCGGCTGATGAGTCACTGCAGAATATTCTCCTACTTCTTCGAAACTCGACGGAGCCAATTGTCGGCAGGCATCACAATTGATACAGGTGGAATCGACATAGAAGTTGCCGGCTCGATTCGCATCCAATCGTTTACGCGCGTCAGCCATTCGGAGCTCGCTTGCCCGTAACCGTCACCACGGACAGAGGTGTTCGCACCACTTTCGCCTGATCCGCCGCGCGCCAGAGATACCAGGCTGCTGCCGTGCGATAAGGCCTCCAGCGTTCCCCATACACCAGCAGCTCTTTAGGAGTCGGCATCGCCTTTCGTTTGTATGCGATGCGGAATCCATTCCGCACGCCAAAGTCATCCACCGGCAGGACATCGGGTCGGCCAAGCTGAAAGATCAGCAACATCTCCACGGTCCATCGTCCGACGCCGCGCACCGCGATCAGCCGTTCGACAATGGCATCATCCGCGAGCCGTTGAATCACGGCCGTGGTCGGCACGGTTCCATCCATCGCCTTGGCCGCCAGATCCTGCAATGCGGCAATCTTGGCGCGAGAAAACCCTGTGCCGCGAATAGTCTCCGGCGCCGTCGCCAGCAAGTCGGCCGGACGGGGAAACCGCCGGCCGGGAAACAGCGCGATGAACCGCTTAAGAATGCTCTCCGCCGCCTTGTCATGCAGTTGCTGATAGGCAATGGCACGGGCCAGCGACTCAAACGGGGAGCGCCTCGCCCGGAGTGACAACGCATAAGGGCCGACTTCGCCGATCACCCGCTTCATCACTGGATCGATCTTACAGAGGTGAACAATTTCCGGTGACGGCTGGTTCATGCGGCTTCGCCTATCCAGACTGCAGACGATGGAGAACGGCCATCCGCCACCTCGTACAACGTGACACATAAACAGGTCGCCCGTGTCCGACACTGAAGTCTCACGTCACCTTCCATGTCACCGTTCACGACTCACGGTTTGCGGATCTTGGACATGCTCCCGGCGGCCATTGTCCGCATCCGGTTAGGCCACGATCGCGTCCGCTTCAATTTCAATCAACATATCCGGATCGATCAACCGTTTCACTTCCACCATGGTCGTCGCCGGCCGGACCGAGCCGAAGACCTCTCCATGCGCGCGTCCGACCTCCTGCCATTGATCGATATTCGCCATGTAGATGCGCGTGCGCACGACATCCGCTATCGACGCGCCGGCCTGTACGAGCGCCGCTTCGATCGTCTTCAACGCCTGGATCGTCTGCGCGTAGGGATCACCCTTGCCGACCAGCCCCGTAGCCGTCATCGCGGTTGTTCCGGAGACCTGCACCGACTGACCGACTCGCACCGCGCGTGAATACCCGATTTTCGCTTCCCATGGTCCCCCGGTCGAAACGTTCTGCCTTGCCATGAATCCTCCTTTGATCGGTTGCGGGAAAACTCCAATTTGCACAGCACGCCACGATCCGCTACGTGGCTGGCAGTATCAGGATAGCACGCAGGATGCGCAACAAGGCCTTCCAGCAAGGCCGCAGCAAATGGAGCACCGAGGCGTACCCTTTGCGGTACGTTGAGGTGTTGCATGAAGCGAGAACGCCGCTGGGAGCCGTTTTCCGCATCCTGCCACACGTTACATCACCAACCCGCCGCCTGCCTGAATGACCTGACCAGTCAGCCACCGTGCCTGCTCACTCACCAAAAACGCCACCACATCGGCCACGTCGGACGGCAGCCCGAGCCGCTTGAACGGCGACATCTGTTCGCCCATGGTGCGATACTGCTCCGTCAACACACCGGTATCGGTAAAGCCCGGCAACACGGTATTGACGGTAATGCCGCGTGGCGCCAGTTCCTGCGCGAGGCCCTTGCCATACTGTTCAAGCGCCGCCTTGCTCCCTAAGTGAGCCGTCGCACCGGGAAACTTCAGGTGGGTGAGCGCCGACGAAATATTCACAATACGCCCACCGTCGCTGAGCACCTTGGCCGCCGCCTGCATCGCAAAGTATGGCCCCTTCGCATTCAGCGCAAGAATGGCATCGAACTCCGCCTCCGTTGTCTCCATTAACTTCTTGGGAATGAACCGTCCCGCATTGTTGACCAGAATATCGAGGCGACGGAACTGGTGGACTGTCTCCTGCACCAGGCGTTGCGCGTCCGCCACCCGGCTCATGTCAGCCTGGATGACGGCAGCGGCCCCGCCACCGGCCTGAATCCCTGCAGCCACCTCCCGGGCTTTTTCCTCATGCACATGGTAATTCACTACCACCGTCGCGCCGTCCTGCGCCAGGCGTTCGGCGATGGCGCGGCCGATCCCGCTCGACGACCCGGTCACAATGGCTACTCTGCCCTTCAACAACCCCATGCCCGCGCCTCCATTCCCGTCCTGCCACTCGCCATCGGACGGCTCGACCACAGACCGCTCTCCGTAGGCCGATGGTCTCGTAAAGACCACGTCTGATACAGTGCGCCCATGAGCATCCGTCTTGACCAGACCGTGCCGTTCGGACGGTCGCTGCGCGAATATGAGTTGATGTTTTCACTCAGCGCGGCCGACCGCCGGAGCCGCATTCTGGACTGTGCCGCCGGACCATCCAGCTTCAATGCCGAACTCACGGCGGCCGGTGGCGACGTCTGGTCGATCGACCCACTGTATCAATTCGGCGGAGCGGAGATCCAACGGCAATTCTTCTCTACCCTGGATCACGTCATTGAGCAGGTGCGGGCGACGCCGCAGAATTGGGTCTGGAGTTATCATCGCGACCCGGAGGATCTGCGACGGAACCGGATCGCGGTGATGGAAAGATTTGTTGCCGATTACAGCGGGCGGACGGGAACAGGTCGGTATGTCTGCGGCGCCTTGCCGAACCTCCCGTTCGAGGCAGACCGGTTCGACCTCGCACTCTCGTCGCACTTTCTCTTTCTCTACTCGGACCACTTCGGTACAGCGTTTCACCTCGCTGCCGTTCGAGCCCTGTTGCGGGTCGCGCGAGAAGTGCGGATTTTTCCACTGATCGCCTTGAGAGCCGAGCGCTCACAGCACCTGATTCCCGTCTGTGAGCGGTTGGAACGGGACGGGTACCGGGTATCCATCGAAGCGGTAGGCTACGAGCTTCAACGCGGCGGCAACGAGATGCTGCGCATACAATGGATGTGAGTCGGCACGCTTACCGGGTGAGCCAGTCCGGCGGGCCATTCCACGTGCCGTCGGACACGAACTCGGTTACGGGCTTCCGTTCCCGCGGTTTCAATTCCCGCTCGCGGAGATAGTCCGGCAAGGTTGCCGGGTCGCCAGGGTATCCGACGGCGATCATCGCCACCGGTTCATACCCGGCGGGAATGCCGAGATCGGTGCGGGCCTTCTCGATCTCAAATCCCGCCATTTGGTGAGCCACCATTCCCAGCGCGGTCGCCTGCAAGCAGAGGCTGAGCGCGGCCATCCCCGTGTCGTGCCAGGCATGCCGGTTCGGAGTACCTTCATCCTCGAAATTCATCCGTGCCACCGACAATATCAAGACCGGGGCGCGAAAGGCCCACTTCCTGTTGCCTTCCTTGAGGCAGGCCACGAGACGGTCGTGTGCGGCAGGGTCCACTTTTGTGCCGACAATGAAGTGCCAGGGCTGCTCGTTGTTCGATGACGGCGCCCACCTCGCCGCCTCAAACAGGCTCTGCAATTGTTCCGGCTCCACCATCCGGTCCGCAAACGCGCGCGGACTCCATCGCCGCTGTAACAGAGCATGAATGGGGTGGGCAACCTCTGCGGGTTTTTCCATGAACGAATCCTTCTTCAGATCGGAATTTACACCAACGTTCGCACAATGCGGGCGGGGTTCCCGACCACAAGGCTATCCGGAGGCACATCGTGCACGACCACACTACCTGCTCCCACGATACTGCGATCTCCGATCGTGACGCCCGGCAATACCACCACGCCGCCGCCGATCCATACATCCTTGCCGATCCGGATCGGGCTTGCGGATTCCAGGCCGGAGCGACGCACTTTGGCATCGAGGGGATGTTGCGCCGTATAGAGTTGCACGGCGGGGCCGATCTGTACGTCGTCTCCAATCGCAATAGGCGCACAGTCCAGAAAGATGCAGTGATAATTGATGAAGACGTTCCGGCCGAGGCTGATGTTGTAGCCATAGTCGCACGTGAAGGTGGGAAGGACCACGGTTCCTTCGCCGACGGCCCCCAGGAAATCCCGAAGCAGGTCCGTACGGAGCATTTGGCCGTCATCGGGCGCAGCATTGTATCGAACCAGTATCTGCTGCGCATGGCGTCGCTCGGTGAGGAGTTCCGTATCCGCGGCATGGTACAGATCTCCCGCCAGCATTTTCTCTTTTTCGGTCTTCTCCATCATCGCGTCACGCATCCACCGTCACGCCGGCGGGTCTGGCCGGACGCCACATTCATCCAGATGGCGCAACAAATCCGCCGGATCATCATAGGTGCGATAGGCGCCCGCCCGTTCCAGTTCTTCCCTCCCATAGCCGCCCGACAACAACCCCACCCCGAGCGCGGAAGCACGACGGGCCGCCAAGAGATCCCACACGCTGTCACCGACGACGATGCACTTCGCAATCGGAACCCGGAGCTGTTCGGCGGCAGCCAGAAACAAATCGGGATCGGGCTTCGCGCGCTTCACCTGATCGCGCGTCACCACCGGCGTTTCAGGCGGAAGCTGTAACAGCTCCAACGTATGTTGTGCGCTCTGCAGTCGCCCGCTGGTGGCAATGGCATAGGGTACGTGAGCCGCCGTTAAGGCGTTCAATAATTCTTGCGCGCCCGGTAGCACTCGGAGTGATGGGGCCTGTTTCGCAAAGGCATCGGCATGCAGCCGCTGAATGCGCTCCGCTTCGTCCTTTGAAACCGGCCGTCCGGTTTCCCGCCAGAGCGCATGTAACATGAGGCCACCGCTCATGCCGATCTGGCGATGAATCCTCCAGACCGGCAATTCAATCCCGGACGCCTGGGTCGCCTCGCGCCATGCCAGCACATGCTGGTACACGCTGTCCACCAGCGTCCCGTCCAGATCGAAGAGAAAGGCCAACGAATCAGAATCCTGCGAAGCGGTCATGAGGTCTAGCAGGCTTCGGAAAAACTCGATTATTGCGTCATACGTCGCGTTTCGCACACGGGCCGTCTCGCGTCAGAATCGCCCGCAGGATGCGCAAAAAGGCCGTCCAGCAAGGCCGCAGCGAACGAAGAGGCGAATCGTACTCGTGCTGTACGGTGAGCTTCTGAGTGATGCGAGAACGCCGCTGGCGGACTTTTTCCGCATCCTGCTAGTGCTCCAACTTCGCATCCATGGTGATCGTGGTGTTAAGCAGCCGTGAGATCGGACAGCCGGCCTTGGCCGCCGCCGTCGCCTTCTCCCAGGCGGCCGCATCTGCTTTCGGCACCTTGCCCGTGACAGACAAATGCACTCCGGTGACGGTCCAACCGGCCTCTATTTTTTCCATCGTGACGGTGGCAGTGGTCGCCAATTGGTCGGCCACCAGATTCGCGGCGCCCAACTGTCCGGAAAGAGCCATCGTAAAACAGCCGGCATGGGCCGCCGCAATCAGCTCTTCGGGATTGGTCCCATTGCCGTTCTCGAATCGAGTCGCGAAAGAATATTGGGTCTGGGACAAGATCCCGCTTTGTGTCGAGACCGTCCCCTTACCGGTTTTCAAATCGCCGTTCCATTGTGCCGAGGCGTGACGTTTCATGTGATCCTCCTCATGTGTATCGTTGATGACATAGGCAGAGCCGATCGGACTACCGCTTGGATTCCTGCCAGTCGCCCCAGCCGGACCTTTCCTCATGGATGACGTAGCGATGGTTCGAGGTCATCACTTGGATCGGCCCCTGACCCAACTGAATAGTCATTGGATCGCCGGTCCGAAGCTCGACGGTCACCTGTTTCGGCTCGCGGTTGATCGCCACAGTGACGCTCCGACCTCTCCATTGCAGAGGGAACGACAACCGATCCCAGTTCGACGGCAGGTTCGGGTGGATGGCGAGTCCGTCGTCTCGAAGCCTGACACCCCCCATGCCGAAGACAACGGCTTGCCACAGCCCCCCCAGGGTCGCGATGTGAACTCCTCCCGCCGCATTGCCCATGTGATTGGAAAGATCGATCGCCGCTGCGTCGTGAAAGTACTGGGCCGCCAGATCGGCCTCGCCGAGCCGCGCGCTCACTAAGGCATGGAGAGCGGGACTCAAGGAGCTGCCGTGCGCGGTGCGGGGTTCATAATACCGAAAGTTCGCCTCATGCACGGCAGAGGGGAATCGTTCCCAGAGGAGTGCGCTCAGCGCGACCACATCTGCCTGCTTGACGACTTTGGACTTCTGCGTCCGGTCGCGCCCGAGAATCACATCCAGCGGCACAGGTCGGGCCGGGTACGCTGCGAGGTCCACATCATCCAGGTCAAAGAAACCGGTAAACTGTTCGAACAGATTGGTTTCCCGATCAAATCCGGTGGTCATGCGCTCAGCGGTCCGACGCCAGGAGGCCGGCTCATCAGGCGTGATCTGCAAGCGCTCGCTGATGAGAGGCCAGACCTCCGGATGGCGAGAGCGGAGCCAGTCGACCGTGTCCGCGGCCCGTTCCAGGTTCCATTGCGCCATGACATTGGTGTACGCATTGTCATCCACGGATTCATGGTATTCATCCGGCCCGATGACCGTTCGAATGTGATACCGCCCATCCGGCTCCAACCGCCCGCGGGTCGCCCAGAATCGCGCGGTCTCGATGAGCATGTCCGCACCTGCCTCAAGAAAAAAGGCCTCATCGCCCGTCGCCTGCCAGTATTGCCAGACCGCGTAGGCGATATCGGCGCTGATATGGTGCTCCTGAACTCCGGTGAGAACTTGAACCGCCCGGCCGTCCGGCGCGATGACTGTGTCCGGCGTGACATCTTCTCCCGTATCGGCGGACTCCCAGGCGTACAAGGCTCCCTGGTACCCCAGCCGCCGCGCCTTGTCGCGGGCAGCCTGGAGCGTATGGAACCGGTAGAGCAAGAGCGTCCGCGCCGCCGGAGGATCGGTGAAGGTGTAAAACGGCAACAGATAGATTTCCGTATCCCAGAAGACGTGTCCTTTGTAGCTGGAGCCGGTGAGCGCCCTGGCTCCGATCGACGCATATTCGTCCTTCGGATTCACGGCACTATTCAGATGATAGACGGCAAAGCGGAGCGCGCGCTGCGCCATCTCATCGCCGGCGACTTCCACTCCGCCGGCCCGCCAGCGGGCTTCCCAGGCTTCCGCATGCCGCACGATGTGGGCGTCCAAGCCCGCCCCGGAGGCTCGTCGCATATGTTCTCCGGCTGCGGCAGGAGGATCCCCTGTCTCACGGGATGAATAGACGACGACAGACCGATCGAACCGGGCCGGCTCCCCCCTTCGCGCCTGCCACGTCCGCCGATCCGTGAGTCCTTCGATCGGACTGCTGCCCGAGCTCTCTTGAACGTTCTCATGTCGCAGCTTCCCGTGAGTGGCCATGGCGATGGTCGTTCCCCTCCGCGTCCGCCCCACGATCATAGCTCCGTCGCCCTCCACGTTGGACGACCATGGTATTCCCGCCTGCGGCCCTTCCATCACAGATTCGATCGAGATCATCCCGCTATAGTTTTCCGGGGTGATCGTGACGGATTGGAGCAGAAGATGCCGATCGTGAAGAGAAGCGACGCGCAGGAAAATGAGGCCCGTCACTCGACCTTCCTGGTCCTGGTGTCGCCAGGATCGAAACAGCATCCCATGCTGCAGATCGAGGATGCGTCGGTGTTCGACGATACTTCCGGTTTCGAGCGACAGCGGGGTTCCTTCCACCAGCACGCGAAGATGCGTCCAATCAGGGAGTTTCACGAGGTCCAGCGTGCCGCCTGGCGCCTCGTTCTCATCAAACACACCGGCGAGAAAGACGGCAGGGGAGGACAGGCTCGTGCGTTCCGCAAGCGCACCCCGCGTCCCCACATAGCCGTTCGCCACCGTCAAGATCGACTCGATCTCACGCTCCCGCTGCGGTTCGAATCCTGCCTCGACCAATACCCAGCTAGGGTCGATGGCGAGGGGAGGGTTGACCGGAAGGAGCAGGGCAGCCGATTTCGCCCCTTCTTCTTCCTGAAGCGGGACTGACAGGATCGAATTGGCTCGAGGTATCCACATCATAACCTTCTCACATCTCCGGGGAGCAGAATGGTAGCATGCAGAAATGACTGTCTATCTCAGATGTCGATACACCAAGTGATTCGCAGGAATCTTGAAGATGACACAAGGCCTCACCGGAGAACAACCACTCAGCCCACATCCCATTGATCTGACCCGGTTCGATGCCGTGCTCTTCGACCTCGACGGAGTCCTGACCAAAACCGCCGTCCTGCATGCAGCCGCCTGGAAGCGGTTATTCGATGAGTACCTGAAAGCAAGAGCCTCCCGCGAACAGGTCCCTTTTCAACCCTTCGATGTCACGCTCGACTATCAGCGCTACGTTGACGGCAGGCTTCGATACGACGGCGTAAAATCGTTTCTCGAATCCCGCAACATTGTCTTGCCCTATGGCACCCCTCAAGACGGCCCGGACCAGGAAACAGTCCAGGGACTCGGCAACAAGAAAGACGGGTACTTCCAAGCCCACCTCAAACAGCAGGGCATCGAGTTGTATGACGACGCGGTGCAGTTTCTCCGGAGCGTACGGGCACAGGGCATGCGAACCGCGGTGGTCTCAGCCAGCAAACACACGGCTGCGGTTCTGCAACGGACCGGCCTCGCGGACTCCTTCGATGAGCGGGTCGACGGCATCGAAAGCGAACGACTTCATCTTGCGGGGAAGCCGGCCCCCGATGGTTTCGTGGAAGCAGCGCGGCGATTGCAGGTGAATCCCCGGAGAGCCATGGTTGTCGAAGACGCCGTTGCGGGCGTGCAGGCCGGGCGGAACGGCGGATTCGGATTGGTCATCGGCGTCGATCGGACCGGCCATGCGGAAGAACTCATACGAAACGGTGCGCATCTCGTGACGGCTGACATGACTGAACTCTGCCCATAGCCTTTCACGTCGCCGAGTCCCGCTGGACTACGGTTCCCCGCGCGGCCTCCCACGGGGGCGGGGAGGCCGATTCCTCCCCGCTCGGAGCTGCCGTTATTGCACCTCCACCGTAATGGTATCGGTCGCGGCCAAATGGTCGTGATCGTGAGTCGCCGCTTGAACTGTGATGGCATGTTTCCCCTTGCTGAGGCCTTTGAAGGTGCCGGGAAACTTCTTCTGCGATTCACCGTCCAGATACACATGCGCGTGAGCCGCCTTGGAACCCTTGGTGAGTTCGTAGGTGAGCTCAAACGTCTCTCCCACTGTTGCCCCGTCTTTCGGCGAGGTGATTTTGATGTGTGATCCATCATCCACCTCGGCGAACAGGGAACCGGCCGATAGCATGAGAGCGGCCGTCAATAACATGGTAAAGAATCCTTTCATCTGTCGCATTGCACCCTCCTGGTTTAGGCTCTGGGAGCCGTCCATCGACCGCTCAAGCTTCATGAGCAGCGCACTCCGTTCTTCGATGGTGATTGTCGGTTTGACTATCTTTTCTTCCTACTCTCCATACCGGTCCATCCACTTGCGGATGTGCTCCACGGCTTCCGCCTTCTGCTCCGGTCGGAGGGTTGCATGCCAGTCCGCCGCCTTCGGCAACAAGCGCTGCATCACGCGTTTCTGCTCGGCCTGGTGCCGCTCCATCAGGTGCGTCAACTTGGCTTGGTCCAACCGGTCGCTTTTCACCTGAGCAATCACGTCTTCCATGATTGCCTTGTGCTCCTGCTGCGACTCGGCGCGGGCCGCCACCATTTCATCCCTCACGGCCGTGAGCTTCGCCTTCTGCTGATCATCCAGATCCAAGTGTTTGGCGATCTTGCTCGTCATCCAGTCGGCGCGCTCGGACGGGGTATGATGACGATGACACCCGGCTCCGACAAGCGCCCCGGCGAGGACTAGCGTCCCGACGACCACCCTGAATGTCTTGTGCATCCTCATACGATCCTCCTTGTGGGGTGAACTCGCACAGTCAGTACTCGAAGGCGACGCGATAGAGCGCGGGAGTCATTTCAACCCCCAGTTCCCCGAGCTTGGCCTTCATCGGCGTGACGCTCGTTTCGTAGGCCTTCCAATACACCTCTTCATTCTCCCAGATCGCAACATTGACGAAGTTGAATCTGCTCTCCGCCTTGATACTGTTGTGGAATTTGCCGCTGATGAACCCCTCCTGCTTCGTGATGTGCTCCTTGACGTCCTGCCACCACTGCACAAACGCAGCTTCCTTGGCAGCGGGGACCGAAAACACATTGATCAATGTCACCGGCATCATGCACCTCCATGAATAGGTTCGATGTTGACGTCCGCCTTCACCTGACACCTGTTGAGGCGAAGGGTGTGATCGGCCCCCAGTGCGGTCTGGCGGGAGCGTCGGCACCCGCCAGACCCATTCAGGTTACTGCGCCTTCCGCAGATCGATGACGGTTCCTTCTTCGTTCAGCTCGACGACGATATGGTCTCCGTCGGCGATCGGCTTGGTCTTTATTTCCATCCGCTCCAGCGGAAACACCTTCTCGCCCTCCGGCGTGGCGAGCTTAATCTGATTCTTGTTGGGCCCGGTACGGATCAACTTGCCGAAGATCAGCCGATGGGTCCCGGCCTTGGCCTTATCTTTTCCATGCACATCGATCACCATGCCCTCTTCATTGATCCAGAGGGACACGTGATCGCCGACCGCCGCATCGGCCGGGGCATACTTCTTCAAGAGCGTGTACTGTCCGGCCGGCGTCTTCACGTAGGCCAGGCTCGAATCAAACTTGACGACCGTGCCATCCACCTGAATGACATAGCCGGGCTTCGTGCGCGGGTGTTCGTCGAAGCTCATCTCGACCGTGAAACGATGGATGTCGATCATCTTTCCCGCTTCGTTTAACTCGATCGTCACCGGGGCTCCTTCCTCCAAAGCAGACAACTTGGATTTTCCGGTTTGCACATCGATGGCCTTCTCTCCTTCAGGCGTCCACACTTTGATTTCTTTCTTATCCGGCGAGGCATAGGCCAGGTTGCCGGTCACGAAGCGATGACTATGGGCCTTGTCTCCCTTCCGATGGACATCGATCACGGCATTGTTTTCATTGACCTGCATGTCAATTTCTTCCCCCACCTCAAGATTCTTGGGCGTGAGCGTGGACGCGATCTTCATCGTTCCCCAGGGGGTCTTCACGGTGGTGATGCCTGACGCCACATTCGATACCACTCCGCTGACCTTCATGTGCGTCGCGCTCTTGCCCCCGCTTTCGGCGGCTTGCCCATAGGACACCCCCATCGACAAGCTGAGAACCATTGAACCGAGAATAACCATTGTGTGTCTCATCGTTTGACTCCCTTCATCCGTGATGGTGAACGCGTGTCTTGCCTAAATTCTGCACGATGGCCCTCGTCAGACAGCCTGACGCCTGAATGGTGACCCCCTCGCGGGACATCTGAGACAGCAGCGTGGTTCCCGCCTCATCGATGAAGGTCACTTCCCGGAGATCGACATGGCAGGGGACCGTTCCGCCTGATTCCGCCTGGAGCCAACATTGCCGAAACTCTTCGACCCAGGGACCCACCAACCGCCCGGATAGACCGTAGATGGTCCCTGCATTGTTGTTCGACACCGTAATTTTGAGCATGGTGTCCGGGTCTCCATTCACGGCGATTCTGAATGACTCTTACAACGTCCGGAACGCATAGGCCGGCTTGCCTGTTTGCGAGGGCTGAACCGCCGACGGCTCACCCAGCCATCTGGCAATCAAACCGTCGAGCGACCACTTGCCCCCGCCGACGACCAGCAACGCCAGACTCATGCCGATCACGAGCAGGTGAAATTCGAACCCTTCACCGGTCTGCTGTCCGAACCAGTTCATGAAGAACCCTTGCGGCAGGTGCACGGTCATGATCGCGCCCAGCATGATCACGATGAAGCTCGCCGCCGTGAACCGGGTGAGCAGGCCGGCCAGCAAGCCCAGACTGCCGATGGATTCACCGATGATCACGAGAAATGCGACCAGCCAGGGGAGGCCCATCTTCTGAGTAAAGAATCCCATGGTGCCCTCGAACCCGAACCCTCCGTACCAGCCCAATAGTTTCTGAGCGCCGTGCGCGAATATCACGCCGCCCAGCACCACCCGAAGAATCAAACCCGCCCAGGACTCATCTGTTTTGAAAAAGCCGTACATGTCACACCTCCTTGATATGAATTACCGTCGGTGGCTCCGCACCCGTTGCGGAACCGCACTCGCCATTCGATCCTTCAGGAACAGCCCTGCCACGAAGAGCGGCAGGGTCACGAACATTCCGTACCACCAGCCCCACAGCGTCATGTCTTTCATGGCCTCACCTCCCGATCCCTCATGCAGCGCTACTTCAGGTAATGGCAAAGGTCATTCCACTTCGCTGCCTGTGCCGTTGATATCCGTAACCAATTGAAACAACTGCCAAACCCTGTTGATCACCAACAGGCCGCATCCGCCTGAGTCATTGAGTGACGATGCGACGGTGACGAGGGTTCGCCAGGTGACGAAGGAGATCGTCAGGGAGGGCAGAGAACCGGTCGAGGACTACGCTTCGGGACTTTTGAGATCGTGGGTTGTCGCGCCACTGCCCCGTGGGACCCATGGCGCAGAGACGGTTGGTCGGTCGGCTAGAGGATGAGGCTCATCGATCGCTGAACTCGAAGATGTCCTGCGCGTCGGTCACAACAGGCATCCCGGTAATACCTGGCGGTGGATGAACCACAGCCGTCCTGTGGTCTTCCAGTGGTTGAGATTGTGTTGCGCTCTCCCACCGTTTGCCCCCTCGGTGATCGGTCCATGCTTCACGTCGATCCGATCCATCGTGCTCGACTCTCAGAGAGTGGCACAGGGGCGGCGAGGCTATCGGCTCATTGGAATTGCCGTCGGAATCGCCACATTCCAAACCCGAACAACGCTCCTCCCAAGAGGAGCATGGCGCCGACGGGCTTCCAGAGGAGATCCAGGCCTGCCCCTTTCAGCATCACGCCGTAGGTAATGTCGATGTAGTACCGCAAAGGGGAAAACGTCATGACCGTCTGCACCCACTTCGGCATCGATTCGTACGGCGAGGTAATACCCGACAGCAACAGCATCGGGCCCACGACGAAGAGCGTCATCATGCCTACTTGCGCCTGGTTCTTCGCGATGGTCGCCGCCACCAACCCAAATCCGGCCGTCGTGAACACATGCAAGGTGGTCAGCAGAAAAAAGAGCCCGGTCGAACCCTTCATCGGCACGTGAAAGACAGGGTGCAACACGCCATACAGGGCGAGACTGAGCGCGATGAGGATGACCCCGGACATCGCCAGCACCTTCGCAAACATGATCTGAAAGGGGGACAGCGGCGACACCAGCAACTGTTCCACCGTGCCCCGTTCTTTTTCACGGACCAGCGCAGCCGCCGGCAACAACACCGCAAAGATCGTCGTCATGCGTAACACATGGGCGATGGACTGAAACCATCGTTCATCCTGGGTGGGATTGAACCAGACGCGATGGGCGCTGGAGACCCGCGGCATGGCTGCCTCTGCTCCGGAAAGACCCGCCGAGGCCAGGCCCGTCTCGGTCCCGAACAGGCCGGCGATTCGCACACTATACCCGGCTGCCGAGAGACCCTGGGGTGCATTGGTGGTATCGACGAGGACTTGCACCGCTGTCCGTTCTCCGCTCATCAAGGCCTCGTGAAATCGTGGCGGAATCTCCAAGAGCAACATCACTCTGCCCTGGTCCAGTTGCCGGAGCCCCTCGCGAGGATCGCTGATCTCCCCGGCGAAGGTGAAATAGGGGAGCTGAAACCGATGGATCAGCTCGCGGGACGAGTGACTATGATCCGCGTCGTGCACCAGCAACTCCGCATTGGTCAGCTGCATCGTGATCCCGGCCCCGCTGACCACCACCGAGAGTGAAAACGAATACAAGAGAAACAACAACAGCGGCACGTCGCGCGACAGTTGCAGGATTTCCTTCCACGTCATCGCCGCGAGCCGCCGCCCCCACGTGACTGCCTGCTGCCGCGCCGTCATGCCTCAGCTCTCATGTCTTCGGCCTCTTGGTGAAGAGCCGATACGTAAGTCCGCTCAATGCGACGGCAAACATCGCCAGCGCCAGCAGGTCGGTCCACAGCACGTCCGCGCCCACGCCCTTCAGAAAACTTCCCCGCACGATGTTGGTGTAATACATGGCAGGATACAGATGCGCCTGTACCTTCGCACCTCTTGTGAGCGAAGCCACCGGCACCAAGAGACCGGAAAAGAGAATGGTCGGGATCATCGCCACGACCATCGTGATAATCAGCGCCGCCATTTGCGTCTGCACCAGCAGAGAAATCAGCAGGCCGATCCCCGTGGTACAGCACACGAACAGAACCGACGCCGAAAAGAACAGAAGGAAGTTTCCCTTAAAGGGCACCTGAAACAGGCCGACGGCCATCAGCCATAACACCAGGACGTTCACGAGTGAGATGACGATATAGGGAAGCAGTTTGCCGGTGAGGAATTCGGCGCGGCTCACGGTGGAGCTATAGATGTTGTAAATCGAACCCGTTTCTTTTTCCCGCACGACCCCAAGCGCCGTCAGCAGGGGCGAGGCGAGCATCAGCGTGAACATGACCAGCGCCGGCACCATGGACCAGGTACTCCGGACTTCCTCGTTGTACAGATATCGCACCTCGACGGTCAGCGGACGCACCAGCGCACCGGCCTGCTCCTGGGTAAGACCACGGGTTCGGCGCAGGTACTCGATCAGTCGCTCCTCGGTGAACGCCTGGTTGATGGCAATGACATAGCCTTTGGCGATATCCGTATGAAGAGGAAAGGTCCCGTCGAGCAAGGTCTGCACGGAGGCCGGTTCTCCCGCCGCCAACTGCTCCTGGAACCGCTCGGGAACGATGATGGCCGCCCGGATTTTCGTCTCGGTCAACAGGCGATCAAGGGCGCGTTCATCGTCGGCATACCCCTGAAACGAAAAATATCGCGACTGCATGAACCGGTGAAGATAGTCCCGGCTCAACTCGCTGTGATCCCGATCCAGGACCGCGAACGGAATGTTTTCGACATCCAGATTCAAGCCGTACCCGAATACCACCAACCACAGGGCCGGCAACAAGAACGCCAACAGCAGGAACAGCCGGTCTCTGGTGGTCTCCTTCCATTCTTTGAGCGCCACGGCGCCGATTCGTTGCAGATTCAGGCTGACACCTCCTTTTGCGCCGCCTGTTCCAGTGCCATCACCCTGGACACAAAGACATCCTCCAGGCTGAGCATCCGCGTCCGCACCGCTTCGACCGCAATTCCGGAGCGGGCCAGGACATCCCGAAGACGTCCCTCGTCGTTGCCCGGATCACGCGAGAGCACATGGATCTTGGTGCCGAAGAGCGCCGCGCCGGCGAACCCGGCTGCCACTACGTGCCCGAGTGCGAGCCCCGGCTTGTCGGCGACAATCTCCATGAGTTGCCCGATGTCCCGCTCGACCTGTCTTTTCAGGTGCGCCGGCGTTCCCTCGGCCACGATGCGTCCGGCATACATGAGGGCCAGGCGATCGCAATGCTCCGCTTCGCTGAGATAGTGCGTCGTAATGAGAATCGCGACCCCTTCCTCGCGGGCCAACCGTGACAGCAGCTCCCAGAACCTCCGACGGCCGATGGGGTCCACTCCTGACGTCGGTTCATCCAGAAACAGCACCCGTGGGCTATGAACGAGCGCGCAACCCAGCGCCAGACGTTGCCGCACACCCATGGGAAGGCGACCCGTCCGATCATCCTCATAACCGGTCAGGCCGGCCATCTCCACGATCCACTCCATCCGTTGCTGGGCCTCTCGCCGAGCCAATCCATAGATACCGGCAAACAGTCGGATATTCTCAATGACGGTCAGGTCCAGATAGAGGGAAAACGCTTGCGACATGTAGCCGATGCGCTCCTTGATCGCGCCGCCCGCCGTGCGCATATCCGCGCCGGCCACACGCCCCTCTCCGGCCGTCGGAGGCACAATTCCGGTCAGCATCTTGATGACGGTCGTCTTGCCTGCCCCGTTCGCGCCCAGCAACCCGAAGATTTCACCTTGCTTCATGTCAAAGCTGACCCGATCCACGGCTCGAAACGAACCGAAATCCCGAATGAGCTCCTTGGCCTCGACGGCCAGTCCGTCGAGCTGCTGCCTGCCCGCAGGGCGAGGGGAGTGGTCCGATCCTGCCGACACACCCGGTTGTTCTTCGCGCTCCTTCAAGAGCAGCGCCACCACGACATCTTCCAACTCCGGCTCATCCGTGTGGACATGCTCGAGCGGTAAATTTTCCAGCGCGTGCCGGATCCCCGCGACGGCGGCTTCCGGCTCCCGTTCTGGCGTGAACACGTGCAGTAAGGGGCCCAGGGATTCAACTTGGGCATACCGGTGTTTCAGGCGGGCCACCGCTTCCAGTTGCGGGCTCGATTCGAAGGTGACGACAAGGCCCGGGACCAGTGACTGAACTTCTGCGGGAGTGCCCGATGCCAGCACCCGCCCATGAGAGAGAAACGAGAGCCGGTGAAAGCGGGCCGCTTCGTCCATGTAGGCGGTCGACACCAGCGCGGTCATGCCCTTGTCCGCCTGCCATTCGGCAAGAATGGCCCAGAAGTCCCGCCGCGAGACAGGGTCGACGCCGGTCGTCGGCTCGTCCAGGATGGCCAGCTCCGGCTCATGGATCAGCGTACAGATCAAGCCGAGCTTTTGCTTCATTCCGCCCGAGAGTTGCTTCATCAACCGGCCGCGAAAGCGGTCCAGGCGGGTGATCGCCAACAGCCGGGACTTGCGCTTGCGAAGTTCAGGCTCCGGGACCAGCCGCAGCCTGGCGAAGAAGTCGATGTTTTCTTCGACGGAGAGTTCAGGGTAGAGGTTGAGCCCCAATCCCTGCGGGAGAAATCCGATGCGCGGTTTTACCCGTTCCGCCGCGCGCTCGGAATCCACGAGGGTCCCAAACACTTCGGCGGATCCCTCTTTGTACTGCAACACCCCGGCGATCGCTTTCATCACACTGCTCTTGCCCGCACCATCCGGCCCGATGAGTCCGTAGATCTCACCTCTCTGCACGGTGAGGTCCAGGCGGTCGACCGCACGATGCTGCTTGTAGCGCTTGACGAAGCCGGACACGCGGACAACCACTTCCGGTGAGGATGCAGCGGGCCTCGTCATCGGGGTTTCGACCAGGCCACGTCGTCCTTCCAGCGGATCATCGCGTCAGCCGGCAGACCCGGCGTCAGCCGATGGTCAGGATTCTCGGTGAGATAGAGCCGAACGGCATAGATCAGCTTGACCCGTTCGTCCGGGGTCTGAACTTCTTTCGGCGTGAATTCCGCTTTCGAGGCGATGTACCGGACCGTCGCCTCGAACGACCGGTCGGGAAACGCGTCCGTATGGATGCGGGCAGGCAAATCGAGGCGGACTTTCCCGATTTGGAGTTCCGGAACATAGACCTGCAGGTAGAGGCGGTCGAGATCGACCAATTCGAGCAGGGGCGCGCCGGGCGCCACGACCTCTCCGACGTCCACCATGCGAGTGGTCACCGTGCCGTTCGTCGGAGCCACGATCGTCAGGTCGTCGAGTACGCTGCGGGCTTCCGCGAGCGTCGCATCTGCTTGGTCGCGTTGCCGTTCGAGGGCCGCGACCTCCGCTTCTTTCGATCGTATTCGTTGCCACCCCAATTCGGCCTGCGCGAGCTCCTTGCTCGCCTGGTCAAGGGCGGCGTTCGCCACGGCAATCTCCGTGACAGCCACTTTCCAGCGGGCCTCAGCCTGATCCACTTGCTGCTGCGACACCGCCTGCTCGGGAAGCAGGGCCCGAATGCGGTCGGTGTCCCGTCGGGCTTCGTATTCGACCGCCTGTGCCTTCCGGATGACGGCGCGCATACTTGCGACTTTGGCGCCCACCGCTTCGATGTTCAGAGGCACTTCGAGGTTCAGGACCGCGAGCGCGGTATGGGCCGCTTCCACCTGCGCCATCAAACTGTCCACCAGCCGCGCGGCTTGATCGACCTTCGCGCTCGTTTGGGCGTCGTCCAACCGGATCAGCACCTGGCCTTTGTGAACCTCGGCCCCTTCGCGCGCCGCGAGGTCTACGAGGCGCCCGGAAAACTTGCTGGAAACGGTGACATGATCTCCTTCGATCCGTCCATTGGCCTGGATCAGTCCCTCCGGGAGGCCGTCCCGCCACACCAGCCGATCGAGGATCACGTATCCGACGATCAGCACCGATGCGAGGACGGCCGCGGCAATTGTCGAGGTCCGAAGGGTCACGACTCAGTGGTCTCCGTAACGCTCCATCCACTTGCGGAGGTGCTCCACGGCTTCCGCCTTCTGTTCGGGCCGCAGGGTCGCATGCCATTCCGCCAGCTTGGGCAACAGGCGTTGCATCAGGCGGGTCTGTCCCGCTTGGTGCTGCTCAAACAGACGAGCCAGCTTGGCCTGATCCAACCGGTCGCTCTGGACCTGAGCGATGACCTCTTCCATGGTCGCCTTGCGCTCCTTCTCCGACTCCGCACGGACGGCCATCGCTTCGTCCTTCACGGCGGCCAGCTTGGCCTTCTGCTGTTCATCCAAGTCCAGATGTTTGGCGATCTTCCCCGTCATCCAGTCGGCTCGCTCCGTCGGCGTATGGTGTCGGTGACACCCGGCACCGACCAGCGCCCCGGCAATGACCAGCGTTCCAATCGCCACCCTGACCGTGCTCTGCATCTTCATGCTGCCCTCCTTGGTGAATACTGTGAGATTCGCAGGACACTCTCCCTTCACATTGAATCAGGAATCGAGACCACGCGGTAGGGGCACCAGACGATTATTCTCTCGGGCGCGAGAGCCCGAGCTTTTTGAGTTTGGACGTGAGGGTGGTGCGCTTCAAACCTAAGCGAGCCGCCGCGCCATCCGGTCCGCCGATCGTCCACTTCGTCTCTCGCAGGACACGAAGAATCTGCTGGCGTTCCGCATCCTGCAAGGTTGGGGACGCAGCCGCGCGCTCCGGTTCCACCAGCCTCAGTTCCTGCAGCGGCACATGCAGTTGCGTCCCCTGGGTCAGAATGACGGCCCGCTCGACCAGATTCTCCAGTTCTCGAATGTTGCCGGGCCAGTGATAACGGGAAAGGGCTTCGAGGGTCGGGGCAGGGATCGATTCGATGCTCTTCTTCATGCGCGCGGCATAGTGCTGCGCGAAATACCGCACGAGCATGGGGATGTCTTCGCGACGTTCGCGAAGCGGCGGCAACGTAAGGGGAAACACGTTCAACCGGTAGTACAGATCGTTTCGAAACCGGCCCTCCTCGGCCAGCTTCGCCAGGTCCCGGTTCGTGGCGGCCACCAGCCGGATGTCCACGCGGATCGTGCGGGTGCTCCCGAGCCGTTCGAATTCTTGTTCCTGCAACACACGGAGCAGCTTAGATTGTAACTCCAGCGGAATTTCCCCCACCTCGTCCAAAAAGATCGTCCCGCCATGGGCCAACTCGAACCGGCCGACCTTCTGCGCGATGGCCCCGGTGAAGGCGCCCCGTTCATGACCGAACAATTCACTCTCCAGCAGTCCGGTGGGAATCGCGGCGCAGTTGAGTTTGACGAACGTGCGTGCGTGGCGACCGCTTAGGCGATGGATCGCCCTGGCAATGAGTTCTTTTCCCGTTCCGGTTTCACCCAGGATCAGCACCGTCGCATCGGTCGGCGCCACGATCTCCACCTGCCCCAACACCTGCTTCAACGCACGGCTCTCGCCGATGATATCGTCGAAGCCATGTTCCACACGGATTTCTTCCTCCAAGTACAGCTTTTCCTCAGTCAATCGATCTTTGAGCGTGTGGATCTCCTGATACGCCAAGGCATTGTCGACGGCCAGTGCGATCTGCCCGGCCACTTGGCTCAAGAATTCCACATCCTGCTCGCTGAACGCCTGCTCTTGATGACTTGCCAGATTCAGGCAGCCGATCACGCGATCGCGCGACAACAGGGGCAAGGAACACATGGACTGGAAGCCCTTCATAACCAGGAGCTGCGGCACGGCGTGAGCAAACGCCTTCAGGTCCGGCAGAGTGTTCGCTATCGCGGGGCGCCTCCGCTCCAGCGCCAGGCCGGCCAGAGAACCGGCAACATCGGACATCGCCCCCTCCGTCAACGCACCGTGGTTTTCAGGAAAGTCCAAGGCATGGAGGCGGACGCGGCCGTTCTTGCCGTCGCACAGAATCAGGCTGGCGTATTCCTGCGGCACCATCTCGCGAAGACAGAGGCTCACGGCCTTGAACACCTCGCGAAGATCCAGCGTCGACGCAATCGTATTCGTCATCCGCAGCAACAAACTGAAGCGATCGCGCTGCCGTTCGACGTCGCGCCGGGAGGCCTCCGCAGCCTCACGATTGAGGACATTCTCTACCGCCACCGCCACTTGGCGCCCGATCTGTTGCATCAATTCCACATCGGCGATGCCGTATGCGTGCTGTTCCAGGCTCGAAAACTCCAAGGACCCTAATCGTCGGGCCGCAGAGGTCAGCGGCACTAGGCAACAGGATTGCACACCATCTTCCCGCATCAACCTGATCATGTCAGGCCAGCGCCGTTCCGTGGACAGATCGCTCAGCAACAGCGGCTGCTGAGTTTCCCACACCAGGCCGGCCGGCGTGTCAGCCGGATCGCCTTCATGGCCGCCGATGATGTCCGCGGGGACATTCGCACGCAGCGCATGGAGACGCATGACGCCGCGCCGAGGATCGTGCAGTGAGAGCCCGACGAAGTTGACGGCCACGACCGACGGCAACAAGCGCGCGAGATCCTGCACCAGTGCAGACAAGTCGGAGTGGTTGGCAATCGCCTCCGCCACGCGCAACAACGCACGATACCGGTCGAGGCTGGAAGACACCGTCTCTGCTGATGGTTCGTGGCTCATGTGTGACCTAGTATGCCGATCGTTCCGATCGCGCGCAACCTTCCCCGTTTGCCCCGCTTCGACATTTCCTGCCCTGTCACGTATACTGCCTCTCCGGAGTGGAGTTCCTTCCATGAACAGTGAGACGATCGTGCAGTTTCTGCGGGAGCACATTCCCGACCTCGTGGCCATCTACCAGTTCGGCTCGGAGGTCCGAGGCGATGCGACCCGGGGCAGCGACATTGACCTCGCCATCCTTGCCAAGCAGACGCTTCCCGGTGAGCGGCTTTTCGAATTCGCTCAAGAACTCGCCGCACGACTTGGTCGAGATGTGGACCTGCTCGATCTCAAGCGAGCCTCCACGGTCATGCGTGCGCAAGTCATTGCCACCGGCCGCATCCTCGACAGCAGAGAGGACTCCGCTCGGGCCGAGTTCGAAATGTACGCCTACTCCGATTACGCACGGCTGAACGAAGAACGACGGGAGCTACTCAACGACATCAAGACTCGCGGACTCGTGTATGGCTGACGATGTGATCGTGAACAAGGCGGGGAGCATCGAACGATGCCTGCGCCGCATCACCGAAGAATATGGCGGGGATCGAAGCAACCTGTTTGACAATCAAACCAAGCAGGATGCGATCGTGCTCAATCTGCAACGTGCTTGCGAGACCGCCATTGATCTCGCCATGTATGTGGTCAGACGTAAAGGGTTGGGACTTCCGCAGGAAAGCAGAGAGGCGTTCGGCTTGTTAGAGAAAGCAGGACTGCTCCCGGCCGAGTTGGCGAGCCGGCTCCAGCGAATGGTCGGTTTCCGCAACGTCGCCGTGCATGACTACACCAGCCTGAATCTGGAGATTCTCAATACGATCATCACCACTCACCTCGACGACTTTCGCCGCTTCTCATCCACCATCGTCAAGAGCTGCGCGTAGAGGGGAAGGTGCGCTTGGCCTCCGTCCGCTGAAAGTCAGTGATGAGGGGACTGCTGCCGTTGCGCGTGGCATAAGCCCAGATCCACTGCAGCATCACGGCGATGCGATTGCGGAAACCAATCAACAAGAACACGTGCACCACCGACCAGAGCAACCAGGCCGGTATGCCGGAGAGGTGCCATCGACCAAACTCCGCCACCGCACGGTGGTGGCCGATCGTCGCCATGCTGCCCCGGTCCACGTACCGAAAGGGTTCGCGTGGCCGTCTCTGTAAATCGTTCAGGATGTTGCGCGCCGCCTGTTGCCCCTGCTGCAAAGCCGCAGCAGCCAAGCCCGGCACCGGCCTGCCGTTCGCATCGACGAGGGCCGCCATGTCACCGATGACGAAAACTTCGCGATGGCCCGGCACGCTGAGGTCCTGCTCGATGGGCACCCGCCCCGAACGATCCGTGGCTACTCCCAGTGTCTTCGCGAGCGGGGAGGGCGCAACCCCGGTCGCCCAAATCGTCACGTCCGTGGCAATCCACTCGTCTCCTACCCGGATCCGACCCGGTTCCACGGCTCGCACGAGGCTGTCGGTGCAGACTTCGACGCCCAGCTGCTCCAGTTGTTCGGCAGCCTTGCGCGACGAGTCTTCCGAATAGGTCCCGAGAATGCGTGAGGCGCCCTCGTATAGGCGGACACGTGCCTGCATCGTGTCGATGGCCTTGAAATCCTTGGCCAGCGCCAACCGCGCGAGGTCGGCGATGGCTCCGGCCAATTCCACACCGGTCGGCCCCCCGCCGATGACGGCAAAACTCAACGGCTCGTCCCGTCCCGTGAGCTGCGCCTTCTGTTCCGCCCGCTCGAACGCCATGAGCAAACGGCTTCGGATTTCGACCGCGTCTTCGATCGTCTTCAGGCCCGGTGCATCGGCCTCCCATTCGTCATGGCCGAAGTAGGCATGGCGGGCTCCGGCGGCGAGAATGAGATAGTCATAGGCCACCACCGCGCCGTCGTTGAGTTGCACGTTGCGGGCGGCGACGTCGATCCCAACCACCTCGCCCAGGATGGTGTGGAGATTGCGCGCGGGCTGCAGGATGCGGCGCAGCGAGGAGGCGATTTCGCCGGGAGACAGCACGCCCAGCGCCACCTGATAGAGCAGGGGTTGAAAAGTGTGATGGTTCTTGCGGTCGATCAGGGTGACGGCCACCGCCTCATTCGACAGGCCTTTGGCCGCATAGAGCCCTCCGAACCCCCCGCCGACGATGACGACCCTCGGAATCTGCACACCACGTATAGGCATGTCCCCAGTTCGATCCATGAACCGGACCCCGGAATCCGTTTTCGCCTCAATACCCCACCGTGAAGCGCTGCCGAACATGGGTGGGGTGCTCGACCTCATCGATCATCGCCATCGCATAATCCTCGGTCGAGATGCGGCTCGTTCCGTTCGTATCCACAAGCATCTGATCCTTCCCGAGCCGGAACTTCCCGGTACGTGGCCCTGGCGACAGACCGGCGGAGGGAGAGAGAAACGACCACTCAAGGTCCGATTCCCTGCGCAGCATGTTCAGGGCCTCTCGGGTTGCGAGCGCGCCCTGTTTATACTCGGGGGGAAAATCCGGCAGATCCAAGGCCTGGATACCCGGCTTCACTTCCAGGCTGCCGGCGCCTCCTACGAATAACAATCGCTTCAGGCCGGCCCTCTTCACACCATCGATGATGGCTTGCGTGCCCTTTACCTGAAGATTGTAGATGTCGGGATTGCCCCAGCCCGGATTGAAGGCACTGATCACGGCATCATGACCCGCGACCAAACGGGCCACGTCGTCAGCAGTGTAGACATCGCTTTTCTGAGGGCGTAGGTTGGCATGCGGCTGCAACTTCCCGGGATCGCGAACAATGGCCGTCACCTCATGCCCACGCCCCAAGGCCTCTTTCAGAATGGCCGAGCCCACAAACCCACTGGCACCGATCAATGCGATCTTCACGGGTACCTCCCATCAGGCATCCCTCCTGACTCCGGCGTCTAGTCTTTACGGCCGCCACCGCCGATGTCGGCCCGGTGCATGTCGATGACTGTTCCCGCTTCATTCAGTTCGACGGTGACCAATTCGCCTTCTTCCATTCCCTTGGTCTTCTGTCCCTCCTCGGCCAGCGGAAAGACTCTCTCGCCGTCAGGCGTTTGCAGCTTAATCTGCTTTTTCATTCTGCCGACATGGATGAGTTTACCGGTCACCAGTCGATGTGTTCCTTCCTTTCCTTTGAGATGCATGTCGACGATGTAGTTGTTTTCGTCCAACACGACGATGACTTCGTCCCCCGCTTTGAACGGCTCCTGTCCGTGACGTCGCGCCATGTTTGCATTGAGCTGGTGTATCACGCCATTCGGCGTCGTCACTACGAGCGCCCCGGCCTTTTTCGTGACGACGCTGGAGAACTGCGTGTGGCCTTGCGCAAGATGCTCCGAGCCAGTCGCCGCATGAGCGACAGGCGAGGCAATGGAGAACGCGGCCAGTACCGTCGCCAATGCGAGGCACCGAAACGTCTGACAATTCATGATGGTCCCCCTGCGGTCTCGAACAGGGTGTCGTGCCGTTACGAGCCGAAACGGACGATCGGCTTGATCGTGACGCCCTTCTCGCTGTCTTCCGCCGCCTGGTTGATCTGGTCCAGGCTATAAAATTTCACCAGTTTGTCGAACGGGAAGCGACCCTGTTGATAGAGTTCGACGAGGCTTGGGATAAACAGATCCGGCACGCTGTCGCCTTCGATGATGCCGATAATCCGTTTGCCTGTCGTCATGACCCCATTCACATCGAAGCTGGCTTCGGTGCCCAGCGCCGGGGCCCCGACGATGCCGCATACGCCTTTGATCGCCAAGGCGTCGATCGCCTGGCGCAGCACGGCGGGACGTCCGCTCGATTCAAGCGAGAAATCTGCTCCGCCGCCGGTAATCTTGCGCACCGCTTCGACGGGATCGGTCTCACGGCTGTTGACGGTGTGGGTCGCTCCAAGTTCCTTGGCCAACGCGAGCCGCGATGGGACGACATCGGCGGCAATGATCGTGGTCGCACCGGCCACCCGCGCCGCCATCACGGCGCTTAACCCGACGGCTCCGCCCCCGAACGCGGCGAAGCTGCTGCCGGGACGAACCTGTAAGCCATTCATCACGGCTCCCGCGCCGGTTTGGATGCCGCACCCGAGAGGGCCGAGCAATTCCAGCGGCGCATTGCTGGGAACCTTCACGACGTTACGCTCGTGAGCGAGTGCATAGGTGCCGAACGACGACTGTCCGAAGAAGTGGTCGTGAACCGTTCCCTGCTTATCGCGCGTCGCGGTGCTGCCGTCTTCGCGGGCGCCCCCGAAATTCAACGGGTAGAAATTCGCGCAGTAGGTCAGGTCGCCATTCAGACAAGGTTTGCAATGGCCGCACCACATGTAGGTCAGCACCACATGGTCGCCCGGCGCAATTTTTTTGACGTTGCTGCCGACTTCTTCGACGATGCCCGCTCCCTCATGCCCTAACACAACAGGAAGCGGGACACTGTAGAGCTGATCGCGCGCCACCATGTCGGTATGGCACATGCCGGTCGCGACGATGCGAATCAATACCTCGTCGGGGCGGGGTTCTTCCAAGGTGAGCGTTTCGACCTGGAACGGTCCACCTTTCTTGCGGACCACCGCCGCCTTCATCTCTCTGCTCTGCCTCTTGGAGATCGTCGCCATGGGTGTGCTCCTTCATGCGCGATTGGTGATGACATTGACCGGAATGAACGGCCGGGTTATCGAATGCCGGATTTGCCCGGCGCAAGAATTCCATTGGGATCGAGCGCCTTCTTGAGCGTCTCATGGACGTGGCGTTGCACAGGACCATAGGTGTGCGCGACCTTATCCATGAAGGCCGTATTGACCCGGTAGGTGCCGTACCCTTCATTTGAAAACTCGGTCAGCAACTCATCGAAACACTGGTAGGCCGCCTTCGTCATGGCCGGATCCGTTTTGTCATAGAGCACATCCACGATATGGTGCATGTCCCGCATGCCGACGATGAACTCGCCGGAATAATCCAGCCCGTACTTCCCCAGAATACGTTTGGTCATGGCCATCTGTTTGAGCGTCTCGCTCCCGCGCGCCTGCGAGACCGGGGCGAACCACATGGAGCCTCCGCCACCCCGCCAGTTGTAGAGGGAGAATTCCTTGAGGGTCATATCACCGCGCATCAAGGCCGCGCGATATTGGAAGGCCGGATCGTCCCCCGCTTCCTGCTCCGTAAGGACTTTCGCCTTGCCGGATTTGCTGAAGGCGTCCGTGACGATCTTCCAATTCACGTCAATCTGCTCCTGGGTGCCATACAAGGCGGCGTACACGTTCCACACACCCAGCTTATGGTCCTTCATGATCTGCCGCACCGCGTCGTCAGTGATCGCTCCGGGCCCGGTCACATAGTCGCTCCGCTTGGCCTTTGTCGGCGCCTCATAGAGCGCATGGGCGATCACGATCGCATTGGGGATGACGCCGCTGATGCGAAGCGGCCTGATGGTCTCGACGATTTCCACGATGTCGTCTTCGTTTTCGTACTGAATGACAAAGGGCTTGAACGCGGGAGGGGCGGGCATCAACCAGAATCCGAACTTGGTGACGATGCCGTAATTGGATTGGGTGAAGATCCCGTCCAGGTACGGTCCGTATCCCCACTTGAAGACCTGCCAGGTGTTGGACTTCGGCAGCGAGCCCATCCCCGTGCGCAACACCTCACCGTTCGCCAGGACGACTTCCATCCCGCAGGCAAAGAGAAAATGTTCTCCATAGGGCGTATACCCGACGCCGCGATCCAACGTATTGCCGGTCGGCCCGGCAATGGCAGAAGGGGCGGGACAGGAGAGCCAGAGCGGATACTTGTGTTCCTGGATGTAATCGTAGAGTTGTTTGTACGTGACACCCGGTTCGACGAGGGCGAAACAGAGATCCGGATCGACTTCCAGGATGCGGTTCATCCGTTTCAGATCGAGCACCACCTGACCCCGTTCGGCCGGCGCGGCAGAACCATACCCGAAGTTCCGACCGGTCGAGATCATCCAGATCGGGACTTTGTATTTGTTGCAGACCGCGACAATCTTTTGGATCTGTTCGACCGTCGTAGCCTGGAGGGCGGCCGAAGGAGTATGGTCCGCGTCCGGGACCGGCATCATGGTCTTGATGTAAGGGGCAAGCTGTTCCGCCGTGACAAGGACGGAATCCTGGCCCAGGATACTGCGGAATTCGGCGATCGCTGCCTCAAAGGTTTTCTCCGAGACGCCTTTCGGTAACGCGATAAATTTGCTGGCCATGCTGATCCTCCTGTCCGCCTACATATCCATCACGAATGAGACGAATCGTTGTGTGGGCCGCAATGGGTTGGGATTGTACGCTCGATGAACGAACGCGCGGGTGGAGCAGGCCTCCTGAGTCGACTGTACTCCAAGAGCCGAAGCCGCCACCGCATACCCCACGGATTCCACCCACTGTAAAGACTGCCGCGAGACCCTTTCACCGGCAGAGATGGGGGGTGGGATGGGCGTCCATCCCTCACCTCCAGTCAAGCCCAGCTGTGCACATCCTTCCAGGAGCGACAGTCCCGAACAGTGGAGATGCATCGCGTCGGATCCGGCACGCCGATAGGAAGAAAACCCCGGTGCAGACCAACCGGTTGGTTTGCTCGTGGCAGGTGACTCGTTGAGGAAGCTTTCGGTAATCGAAACACTTTCACGTGCCGCGATGAGTCGGGAAGCAAGGAAGCCACCAACACCCTGAGCAGATGAGGCCGTGAGCCACGTATGCCGAAGCGAGCAGGCCTGGTCGTTCACTGAGGCATGAGAACCGACCGACAGCAGCCGGCCTCCGGCTGTCCGAGCGAGTTCCTGAAAGACTGCCGCACTCGCATCGTCCATCACGGCGATCCAGCGCGCGCCTTTCGTCTGTTCGAGCAATGACACCAGGGTGCCGGGATCGGACAGGAGTCCGCCGTCTACCTTCATCGTCTCCAGTCCGTCGTATCCAGTCTCTGCGCAGGCCGCGCGGACACCGTTCCCAAACCGGTCATCCACATTGCTGTCTCCCAGGAAGAGCAGGCACCGCTTGGCCTTCCTGGCCGGCTCGTCCGCAAACGTCCACGATGGAGTCCCGAGCGCCAGCAGGGCTCCTCCCGCCAACAAACCTTTCATGAGGTTGCGTCGATCGATCTCCATGGCGTGAGCCCTCCCTACTGATTGGCTGCAGCTTTGGACACATACTCGGCCACCTTCGCCAGCGATTCATCGTCGATTTCGGCCGCGCGGAAGGACGGCATGGCCCGGTTGCCGTGGCGGACGATGAATGTGATGTAGGCGGGGGCAAGGCCACGGCCGCGAATCGTCGGGCCGACCTTGGCCTCATGACAAAATGCGCAGACCTTCGCATAGACTTCGGCTCCGTCTTTCCACCGAAACCCAGGCTCGGGAGCCTCTTGAGCTGTCGCCCCTGCGATGCGTTCCACATTCCCGAGCAGCACGAATGCCGTCAGGATCAAGGCCGGCACCATCCATACTGATTTTGGCGCTTGCATGGCGTCTCCTCCCTATCCAATACGACCTCTACGTGTCCGCAAGCCACGGGGCTGCTCCTCTCGAACTTCTCGGTAACAATCGTGCTGCATATCCTAAGCCAATCAATAGGGGGCGGTGGGAAGATCGCGGAACGTCCCATGCCTGATTCGATGAATGGCGCGTTCTTCACCGATACATGGCCAACAGGTCACACTTCAGATCTGGACGATCCGGAACGGAACGATTTTGGGGACGGCGGTATCGGCAGGCGGGGGCATCATTGCCTGCGTTTCAGAAGAACGCAGACAACGGCGGGATGAAGGCGTCTTGCGTCAGTAACCTGCAAACTTTTCAGTTCGAATATCGCTGTCTTCGATGCGGGCCTCTTTGAGCATCGTCCGCAGTGCACCGACCATACCCGGCGGGCCGACCACGTAATAGATCGGCTTCTCCACATTTCCGAGGTGTTTGGACAGCAGAGCCGCGTTGAGGTATCCCCTCTCGCCCTGCCAGGGTCGGGAAGATTTCTCGGGTTCGGTCATGGTGCCCACGAAGCGATAGTGGGGATTCTTATCCTGCAAGGCCTGCAACTCGTCCAGAAACGGCGCATCCTCCGGTCGTCGGTTGGAGTAGAACAGCACCATGGGGTGCGGCGACCGCTGCATCGCCGCCTGCACCACCATGCTGCGAAACGGGGTTATGCCGATCCCGCCTGCCAGAAAGACGGCAGGGCGGGTCTGGTCGGCATGCAGGACCAATTTTCCGAACGGCCCTTCCATCCGGACGATTGAGCCGATCGGCATACGCTGCAGTTCGCGTTTGAAGGCCGTATCGCGGAGCCGGGTGGCCACCATCAGGGTCGATTCCTGCGGTGCGCTCGCGATGGAAAAGGCCCTGGTGTTGCCCGCCGCATCGGTCTCAGAGGGCTCTGGCAGCGTCAGGTCGACAAACTGACCCGGCGTGAATGCAAACTGCGTCGGCTTCTCGAAATGGAACGCCATCGTCCCTTCCGCCACCAGCCGCCGTTCGGTCAGCGTGATCGAATACCCATTCTCGCTCACCGCCTCACCCATGATTCACCTCTTGTGTCACGCGCTGCACGGCGCTCGATCGGGAGCTCAGAGCGATTTGTGCGTTCCGTCGCAAAACGGAGGGTTCTTGGTGTGCTTACATTGGCACAACGCCACGGTTTTCTTTTCGGTCGTCGTGAACTCCATGGGCGTGAAACTGGTTCCCTTGTGAGACCCATCACAAAAGGGCTGCTTCTTCGAGCGCCCGCACCGGCACCAATAGTGCGTGCCTGCTTCCAACTCCAACACCGCCGGCTGCTTCGCTGCAATGACTGGTTCTTCCATGCTCTGCCCTCCTGTTTAACCGGATGATTTCACTTCCGCACACATTCTTACCCCACTGAGGTCCGCTCGCTTACATACATCAGACGCAAATCCCCTGCCATCTTAAGCAGGCGAACGGCTCGCTCTCCCACTTGCCGGCACGATATGTACGACACCGTTGAGGAGAAATGCGCCAACCTCCACCTGGGCCCTGCCGCAGAAAGGGACACAGGTGATCCGGCCCGGCAGATCTTGGCCAGGCCTAGCAGGCTGCGAAAATCCTCCATTGTTGCGCAAGACGTGATGATGAATTCGTGCGCAATTTCGGTATCAGAATCACCCGCAGGATGCGCAACATAGCCGTCCGGCCAGACCGCAGCGAGCGAAGAGGCGAATCGTACTCGGGCGGTACGGGAAGCCTCGAAGCGACGCGAGAACGCCGCGGGCGGTCTTCTTCCGCATCCTGCTAGAGCGACAGCGGCTTGATGGGCGCAAGGACGGCCGACGGATTGTTTTTCCACAAGGCTTCGTCCGCGTCCACGTACAGCTCGACCTCATTGCCGTCCGGATCCCGCAAGTACAAACTTTGACTCACCGTGTGGTCGCTCATTCCGTCGATGGAGACGCCGGCGGATTCCAACTCCCGCTTCGCCGCCCTCAGCTCATCGAGGCTATCGCCGACTTTGATGCCGATATGATAGAGGCCCCGACGTCGCCCGGATGGAGGCCCCGGCGCATCGCCCACTTGAATCAACAGCAGTTCATGATGCGTGCGGCCGGATGTGAGCGCCGCCGCTGCGCCATTGAAAATTCTCCCCACTTCCTGGAATCCAAGCAGATCGCGATAAAATCCCAGCGACCGTCCAAGATCTTTCACATAGAACACGACATGGCCGAGATAGTGCGCTTTCATGTGATCGATTCCTTTCCGGGCGACGATGTCCGGAGCAGCGCCCTGACCGCCGCATGCGCCAGCACCACATCCGGCTCGCGCTGCAGCGCATCGTAATAATGCCGGCCGAATCCATTCCCTTCTTCGGACGGTGTCAACATGGTCCGCACCGAGTCGATCACCACCGTGATCTCCGCTCGATCAGGTATCTCTTTCTCCTCTGACAACTCATCGATCTTCACCATCAATTGAGACAGGGGCCGCAACCAGGCGAACCACGCGTCGCCCAACACAAGCTGAAAGAACGCGCCGTTCGTCTCAATCCGCCCATGCACCCGCTCATAGGAAACCCGTTCGCTGTCCAGCAACGCCTTGTGCAGACGCAGCAATGACCGCGACAGATTGCCCAGGTGCGCGCGCATGTGATCCTGACCTGACATGATCCCGCCTCCTTGCGAATCGATCCCGCTTATCCCGTCGGTTCACTATCCAATTGATGCGCCTTGCGGCCACCCCGGGCGAGCGGATGCATCGCCAGTTGCCCCTCCACCATGAGCCTCGCCATTTCCGCCGCGCGTCCGACGAGCGCCTGAGCCCCTTCGCGCAACTCCCGGCTGTTCTGCACCTCGCTGTTATTCCGCTCCATATCCTCCGCGCTCCATCCGCGCGAATGGGCGATAAACGGAAACTGCGGGAACTGGCAGCCGACCTCGGCAAAAAAGGTCATCAATTGACCGGCGACCCCTTGGACATTGTCCTGTCCGCCCATAATGATGAATGCGGCAACTTTGTTCTTGAGGAGATGCCTGTTGGCGATCGTCTCCTGATTCTGAATGCAGTTCATCCGTTCGACCATTTTGTAATAGAGGCTGCTGGCGCCGCCCCATCGGATCGGTGTCGAGACGAGAATCACATCCGCCCAATGCACCACGGCCTCGTACACCTGGTCCATTTGATCGGTCGGATCCATCTGCGTGATCGAGCAGGGCCAGGTACAGGCTTCCGCTGCCTTGGAATAAAACCCTTCACAGGCCCGGAACGACAGGTCCCGAAGCTTGATGAGCTGCGTATCGAGTTGCAGGGACTCGCGCGCATACGCCAATGCCTCCTCCAGCAGGGCGTCGGAGGCGCTAAAGCGCGGCTGGTCCGCCGTCATCGCCGTCGTGGCAAGCCCCAGCACACGAACGGGACCCTCGGCTCGAACGATCGGGCGCGACAGCGGGTGCGATGGTTTCGGGAGTGTGTGGCGCTTCGTGACAGGAGTCAGATCGACGAAGACGCGTCCATCCTCCACCTTCACAGCATAGGTCGCGACCTGATCGCCTTCGTATCCGGGCTCGCCCTGGCCGGTCCGATGGTGAAACTTCCAGTAGTGCCAGGGGCAGACGACGTAGTCGCCCTCGAGCCGTCCCTCACCCAGCGGCCCGCCGATATGATTGCAAACCCCTGAGATCGCCGCGAACCGGCCGTCCTTGTACGACAGGGCCAGCTTCGTCTGACCGCAGACGATCTGCTGGAGGGGGCGCTGCTTGAGTTCATCGACCGATCCGATCTCAGTCCATGTCGCATCCGGCATGTCGAGTTCCTTCAGGTGTCAGCACACATCCGTGTGTCACAAACGCTTCTCTTCCAGATCGTACACATCGAAATACACGTAGACGGGGCGGTGGCCCGGCACATATTTCGGGATGTAGTCTTCCATATAGGCCTGCACCGAAGGCGCCATCTCCGACAGACGCTGGTCCCGCATCCTGTTGTTCCACTGAATGATCGCCTGTTGGTCCTGTACCTTGCTCTGAGCCTTGAGCCAGACAGCCAACTCGTCATCGTTCGCCCCGGTGGCCACGACGTCTTTGAACTGATCAGGAGTGATGCCCGTAAACGAAAACAGCATGCCGGCTAACGAGCAGGGCCAATAGTTATAGTCTCCGTTGATGCCTAGGAGAAACGCCCGGCACTTGTCCGCGCAACGCGCGCCGATGACATACCCCCCCAGCATTTCCCGCGGGCTGCGAGGATAGGTCTTGGTGAGATCTTTCGCAAGCGGTCGAACCTTCTCTAAATCAGGCATCCTGTCGCTCCTTTCCTTGTCGAGCGCGCGAGGGCTTGGAAAATGTAATGCCCGCCTTCTGGACCTCCTGATAGGGGAGGAGCCAGACCAGGGACTCGTCAGACAGATCACCGACCTGTATGCGGTTTCCCCAGGGGTCGCGGAAATCGCAGCGGAAATGCGGCTCCATCTTCAGCTTGTACTTCCTGGTGAGCTTGCGCCGGACTTCTTTGATCTGCTCCGCATCACGCACCATCAGTCCGAAATGCTTCACGCGATCCGGCTGCAGTCGCTCGACTTCAAAAATCGCCAGGAATTGGTGTTCGCCCAGTTTGCACCATGCGGCGCCTTCTCCGCCTTGCAACATCTTGAGTCCGAACACGTCTGCATAGAACTTCACGGCTTTCTTGGCGTCGGTGACTTCAATGACGATGTGGTTACATCCATACACGTGAACCGCCATTCGCGGGACCTCCTTATTCAGCAACCTGCTTGATCGCGGAGACGAACGTGTCCACCGGCTGGGCACCGGACAGCGCAGCCTTTCCATTCAGCACGAAATAGGGAACCCCTCTGATACCCAGCTGATGGCCATGGGCCTCCTCCTGCCGCACGGCATCCTCGCCCTCCTGCTCCTGCAGCAGGCGGCCGACCGCTTCTCCATCCAATCCGGCACGGACGGCGAGGGAGACCAGGACCTCAGCCTGACCTATATGCAGTCCCTCCGTGAAGTACCCGTGAAACAGTTCTTCAACCACCTCATCCTGACGGCCCTGCTGCTGAGCGAACCAGATCAGTCGATGGGCATCGAACGTGTTCGGTGTCCGCGCGATCCGGTCGAACGCGAACTCGATGCCCACACTCGTTCCCACTGCTGCGACGCGATCCTGGATCGCCTTCATTTCACCAGGGCCGCCGAACTTCGTTTCGAGATACACCCGACGATCCATGCCGGCCTTGGGCATGGTCGGATTGAGCTGAAACGGGCGCCAGAATATGCGCGCCGTCGCCTGCGCCTGGACTGATTCCAGCGCCTGTTCCAGCCGCCGTTTCCCGATGTAACACCAGGGGCACACCACGTCCGAATACACATCGACCGTGAGCGCCTGACCGGTCATGACAAATGCCCCATCTTTCCCGCCTGGTAGTCGTGCACGGCTTGGATAATTTCGTCGCGCGTGTTCATCACGAACGGACCGTACCGGGCGATCGGCTCGGCAATCGGTTCACCGCTCAGCACGAGAATGGTCGCATCCTGCTTCGCTTCCACGACAACGTGTTCGCCTCGCTGACCGAACAGCGCGATTTCAACCTCCTGCACCGCCTGCGACCCGTTCACGACGACCTGTCCGTGCAGCACGAACAGGGACGAATTATACCCCTCGGGCAAGTCGAGTTCGGTCCGGTGACCCGCCTTCAACCTCAGGTCGTAGAGATGGACCGGGCTGAACGTCTTTGCCGGACCTTTCACGCTTCGAAACTCCCCGGCGATCACACGTACCCGGCCGGCTCCTCCATCGAGCTCGACCGCAGGAATCTCCGCGTCAACCAGCGTCTGGTATCGGGGCGCGGTCATCTTGTACGCCTTCGGCAGATTGACCCAGAGCTGGATTCCCTCCAACAGGCCGCCCCGCTTCGCGAATTCCTTCTCATGCAACTCTTCGTGCACGACACCGGAGGCCGCCGTCATCCACTGTACATCGCCGGGGCCGATGACGCCGCCGCTGCCTGTCGAGTCCCGATGCGCCACCTTGCCATGATACATGATGGTGACCGTTTCAAATCCACGATGGGGATGCTCGCCGACCCCGAGCTGCCGGTCGGTCGGCGGGAACTGCTGCGGGCCCAGATAGTCGAGCATTAAGAAGGGCGACAGCTGCTCCTCGACGCCGGCGCCGGGAATCATGTTGCGGACGGGAAACCCATCCCCGACCATATGATGGGACCCGGCCTGATACACTCCGACAAGATCTTTCGTGATGGATGTGTCTGTTCGCATAGTGCCTCCTTCCTTACGCCAATCCGCGCAATGCCTCAACGAGGGGAATGGTCCCTCGCACCAGCGAGGCGGGATGTTCATACCCGATCGCACCTGTTGAGAACGCAGTGTACATTTCCTCGAACAAGCGGGCGGCTTCTCCGGAAAAGCCGAACGAGGTGAATGTCGGCACCACTGCGCTGAGCGGCGCCGGTTGCGCGACGACCGCCCGGCCAAGAATCCGGCCGAGCGCCTCGGCCACCTGTTCCGGACTGTACTCCTCCGGGCCCGCAAGCTCCACCACCGTGTGGCCCCTTCCGCCGGCCATCAATCGCTCCGCTGCGACGCGGCCGATATCTCTGGTTGAAATCATCGGCACCTTCGCCTGCGGCGCCATGAATGTCGGCAGCAGGCCCTGGCCCTTCGCCATCCCGATACCCGGTGCCCAGTTCTCCATGAAGTAACAGGGGCGCAAGACGGTCAGATTACGAGCCACCGCACTCAATTTTTGCTCGCCGTATCGGACGGCGCGTATTGGGCCGGTGCCCTCCGGTATCTGGCCGCCGACGGACGAGAGGAACACGACATGTGAAATCCCGCTCGCTTTGACGGCTTCCGCTGCGCGATCCAACCGCTGCCGCTGCTCCGCGAGCCAGGCCGTCGCTCCATAGTTCGGCGGAACGAGCATGTAGACACCCAAGGCCCCTTGCAAGGCCTTCGTCATGCCGGGCACATCATCCAGCGAGGCGAGGGCCACCTCAGCCCCTTTAGCTTTCCAGGCTGCCCCCTTGTCGGCCGAACGAACCACCACACGCACCGGTTGTTTGTGAGCGAGCAGCGTCTCTGCGACCACGGCTCCTGTATGTCCTGTTGCTCCCAATACGACGAACATCTTTCGGTCTCCTTTCCCGCCTCAGGCGACTCGTTCCGCCACCACCCGATCCATCGACCATCGACCGGCGCCTGTCACCAGCAACGCGGCGGCCAGCCCGATCACCAGGAGATGGTACTCATAGCCCTCTCCCTGCTGTTGCCCGAACCAATTCATGAAAAACCCCACCGGCAGATGCACCGTCAGAATGGCTCCCAGCATGATCACAATGAAGCTGGCGGCGGTGAATCGCGTCAATAGTCCGGCGAGCAGCCCCAGGCTGCCGAAAAACTCCCCCATGATAACCAGAAATGCGACGATCCAGGGTAGCCCCATTTTCTGGGTAAAAAAACCCATCGTGCCGTCGAACCCGAATCCCCCGAACCAACCCAGCAACTTTTGAGCTCCGTGAGGCAACATCACCAACCCCAAGGTCAGCCGCAAAATCAGGCCGGACCAACCGTCGTCTGTATTGAATAGTGCTTTCATTTCGGTATCCTCCCGTGATCGACCATTGTCCGCTTGACTCCGCCCGCCGCCCGGATCGCCCGACGAAACGCCGCACGGCCCGACGCCAGTATAATAGTTCTAATTAGAACTAAGTCAAGGGCGAATATTCTCCCTCGACGGGAAGAAAGCATATTCCTACAGATCAGTCAGCTGTGGTGATAGGGACATACACGCCGGGCTAACCGGCCCATCGACGGCCGCCCGGTCGGGGGATTGCATCGAAAACTCTGAGGAGGGACTGAGACGTCACGGCTCTCTCGGGCAGGAGGAAAGAAGATACGTGTGAGGGACGAAGCCGCCTATTTTCTTTGCTTGATCGCGCGCTCGACTTCGCGGCCGGCTTCACGGGCTTTGATCGATTCCCGGCGATCGTATTGTTTCTTGCCCTTCGCCAGGGCTAGTTCCACTTTGGCGTGGCCGCGCTTCGAAAAGTAGATGCGCAGGGGGACGAGCGTGAGGCCCTTCAGCTGGGTTTTCCCGATCAGCTTGTTGATCTCTTTGCGATGCAACAACAACTTTCGCTTGCGGAGCGGGTCGTGATTCATCAAATTGCCGTGCGAGTAGGGGCTGATGTGACAATGCTGCAGATACACCTCGCCGTCGTCCACCGACGCATAACTATCCTGGAGGTTCACGCGACCTTCCCGCAACGACTTCACCTCAGTCCCCCGCAGGATGACCCCGGCTTCGAACTTCTCTTCGATGAAGTAGTCGTGATACGCCTTGCGATTGGTGGCGACGACTTTGTACTGGTCTTCTGTGTCGTGCGTTTTCGTCATCTCATGCCGGCGCGAGCTATTTCCATCGGGCAGATTTTGTTATCATACCACCATGCGTGGACAGAGCAGACTTGATTCCTTCGGCTCGATCTTGGCCGGTGTCGCCCACAGGTTGGGCCTGGAGAGCAAGCTATTCGAAGCGCGTCTGCGACGTCAGTGGCCCGACATCGTGGGTAAGCCGATCGCCGCGCACACGCGTCCCGATCAGATCCGGTTCAAAAAGCTGTACGTCCTGGTGCACAACTCGGTGTGGCTACAGCAGCTCACCTTTCTCAAGCCCGTCCTGCTGGAAAAGGTGAATGCGATGGCGGGCGAGCCGTTGGTGACGGAAATCGTGCTGCGCATCGGAGAGTTCACCGCCGACCATTCATCGACTGCCGAAGCGACTGCCGACGTCGGACCGCCTGCGATTCAGCCGTCCCCCCAGTTACTCCGGGAGGTGACGCTTCACGCCCAGAGCATTCAGGACCAGGCCCTGCGTGAACACCTGGTTACCCTCATGGCGCAGGCGTTGAGTCAGCCGGAGACGCGTTCCGCACGACGGTCCCCTTAAACAACTGCCGCGAATAGGCCGCGGTAGCCGCACTGTCTTTTCCTCTGGGAACAGGTCCGATGCGGCCCTCTTCTTCCTGTTCATCGAGCCGGTAGAATCCGCGTACGGATCCCTCGAACCCGTCCCGTACCGTGGCATCTTCACCCGTTACGTACTTGTGCAGCACTTCCGGCTCCGTCCAGCCTTCATCGGTGAAGATGTAGATCGCAATGTGCTGATAGCGCCCTTTGGGATCATCCAGGGTCGTGGGCTGGATTTTCATACTGCCGAAGTTCCGGCTCTCGGCGCCGACTTTCCGGAATCGCTCGATCAGGGTTTCGATCTCGGTATCGCTGGTCCAGGACGGCACGTGCACCGCCACCACCGTGCGTTCCTGGGAGCCGATGCTATAGGGTGGAATCGACCGATCCGGACGGCTGAGAAACATCCCGCCCCAGATCAAGGCAAAGGAGCCGAACAGGACGCCCAGTGCCATTTTGACCACGGTGTCCAGCGGACGCTTGGCTGGAGTCTTGGTCGGAGCCCCGGCCGATGGCGGAGTTGGATGGTTCATAAGCATGGTGGCGGGAGCCGCATGACAGCGGTGCGGCCCCAAGGAGTCATGTCTCGCCCTCTTCGGGCACTCCTTCTTCGCGTTCGACCAGTCTTACGACAGCGACCACACGATCCTCGTCTCCATCCATATCGAGAAGGCGGACACCTTGGGTGTTGCGCCCGATTTCACGGATGTCATCCACCTTGCAGCGCAGCACTTTCCCCTGCGCCGCCATCAACATGATCTCATCCTCGTCGCGAACCTGGAGGAATCCCACCGCCGGCCCGTTCCGCTCGGTCGTCTTGACGCTGATGATGCCTTTGCCGCCGCGGCCCTGCACGCGATATTCGTTCACCGGTGTTCGTTTGCCGTACCCGCCTTCGGTCACGGTGAGGATCGCGGTGGTCGAGTCGGGCGTAATCGTCTCCATGCCGATGACTTCGTCTCCGGGCTCCAGAGTGATCCCGCGCACTCCGTGGGCCGTGCGTCCCATCGCGCGCACATCTTCTTCCTTAAACCGGATGGTGATGCCCTGCTTCGTGCCCAGCAGAATCTCACGCTGGCCGTCGGTCAGGTCCACACCGATCAGCTTGTCGCCCGCATCGAGCGAGAGCGCAATGATGCCGCCCTGGCGCGGATTGCTGTAGGCCGACAGTTCCGTTTTCTTGATGACGCCCTGCTTGGTCCCCATGATGACAAACCGGTCGGCACGGTATTCTTTCACCGGAAGGGTTGCCGTGACCTTCTCGTCTTTGGAGAGGGCCAAGAGATTGACCAGTGCTTTGCCTTTGGCGGCCCGGCTCGCTTCGGGAATTTCATGTACCTTGAGCCAATAGACCTTGCCCGCATCGGTAAAGAAGAGCAGCGAGTCGTGGGTCGACGCCGTGAAGAGCGTCTCGACGAAATCCTCTTCCTTGATTCCCATCGCAATTTTTCCCTTGCCGCCGCGCCGTTGCGCCCGGTAAAGGGTGACGGCGTTCCGCTTGATATAGCCGGCGTGGGAAATCGTCACGACAACTTCTTCTTCGGCGATCAAATCTTCGAGCGTCAGCTCGGCCTCTTCCTTGACGATCTTGGTGCGGCGTTCGTCCTGATACTTCTCTTTGATCTCCGTCAATTCGTCGCGGATGATCTTGCGCACCAGGGCCTCGCTGCCGAGAACCGACCGCAGATACTCGATGGTCTTCAGCACTTCGCGATACTCTTCCACGAGTTTGTCGCGCTCCAGTTGCGTGAGCCGCTGGAGGCGCATTTCGAGAATGGCATTGGCTTGAATCTCCGACAGCCGGAATTGCTGCATCAAACCCGTACGCGCCACATCGGGGGACTGCGAACGGCGGATCAGCGCGATTACGGCATCCAGGTTATCCAGCGCGATCTTGAGGCCTTCGAGGATATGGGCGCGTTCTTCCGCCTTGCGCAAATCGTACGCCGTGCGCCGCACCACCACTTCGCGCCGGTGCTCGACAAAGGCTTCCAGAATCCGCTTGAGATTCAGCACTTCCGGACGGTTGTTGACGAGCGCCAGCATGTTGACACCGAAGGTCGTCTGCAACTGACTGTGTTTGTATAAATTGTTCAGCACCACGAGCGGAATCTCATTCCGCTTCAGCTCGATGACGACACGCACACCCTCGCGGTCCGACTCGTCGCGGATATCGGAGATGCCCGTGACGCGGTCTTCCTGCGCCAGGTCGGCAATCTTCTCGATCAACTTGGACTTGTTCACCTGGTAGGGAATTTCAGTGATGATCAGTCGCTCACGATCGGTCCGTTCATCGGTCTCAATCGCCACTTTCGCGCGAACGGTCAACAAGCCGCGACCCGTCTCATACGCATCTTTGATGCCGGACGTGCCATAGATGAATCCGGCGGTGGGAAAGTCCGGCCCGGGAATTTTTTTCATCAATTGCGCAATCGTCACCTCGGGGTTTTCGAGCAGCAGGAGCAACCCCTCGATGACTTCACCCAGATTGTGCGTGGGAATGTTGGTGGCGTACCCGACGGCGATTCCGCCGGCGCCGTTGACCAGCAGGTTCGGCACCCGGGACGGCAGCACGAGCGGCTCGACGCGGGATTCATCGTAGTTGGGGCCGAAATCGACCGTCTCTTTTTCGATGTCGGCCAACAGCTCTTCGGCCAATTTGGTCAAACGGGCTTCGGTGTACCGCATGGCGGCGGCGGCGTCACCGTCCATGGAGCCGTAATTGCCCTGACCGTCGACCAGCATGTAGCGCATGTTGAAGTTCTGCGCCATACGCACAAGCGTGTCGTAAATCGCGGAATCGCCATGGGGGTGGTAGTTACCCATGATCTCGCCCACGATCTTGGCCGACTTACGATACGGCCGGTTCGCGGCCAGCCCCATTTCGTTCATGCCGTGCAGAATGCGCCGGTGCACCGGCTTTAACCCGTCCCGCACGTCGGGGAGCGCGCGACCGACGATCACGCTCATGGCGTAATCCAGATACGACGAGCGCATCTCGTCTTCGATCGCAATCTGTCCTAGTCGTTCATCTGGCGGCATCTACCCTCCACGGATGCTGAAAATGTCTCTCGGCTTCGTTCTCGGCTCGAGAAGGTCCTCAACGTACCCCGGAGGGTACGCCTCCGGTCCTCTCTCGCCTGTGGCCTTGCCGAAGCGCCATTTTGAGCATCCTACGAATTCACAGAACCAAGTTGTCGTCTTCTTAATCAGGACCGGCTATACATCGAGATTCCGGACTTCCAGCGCATGCTGCTGAATGAAATTGCGGCGGGGCTCCACTTCGTCGCCCATCAGGATCGTGAAAATCTCGTCCACGCCGGTCATGTCTTCCAGCTTCACACGCAGCAGCGTCCGTTTTTCCGGATCCATCGTGGTCTCCCACAACTGGCCGGGATTCATCTCGCCGAGACCTTTATACCGTTGAATGTTCAGACCCTGCTTGCCTTCCTCCAGGATCGCCTGCACCAGCTCGGCTGAGCCGTTCTTATGAACTTCGGTTCCCTTGATCTTGATCTTATACGGTGGCTTGCCAAGCCCCATCGCTGAAGGCGCCTGTTTTTGTAATTCCCGAAAGTCGGCGGATCCGACCAGCTCATGCGTCACATCCAGCTGATAGGCGATCCCGCCCGTGGCCACCTTGCACACCAACTTGCTCGATTGATGTTCTTCGTCTTCCAGGATGTCGATGGTCGGTTCGGCCTTCGGGTAGACGAGCGCCAGCGTGGCCTTCGCATTGGCGACGATCGTGGCCAGCGCGGCCTGATCCTTCAACGCCTCGCGCGTTAACCCCGGCTCGTCGACAAAGACCCGCAACATATTGGCTTCGTGATGTTTCTTATTCACCTTGTGCAGCAGACTTTCGAAGGCGATCAACTTCTTGAGCGTCGGCAGCAGGCGGCGGCCCGACAGGTACTCCCGCCCGTTCTCGAGCGCCACTTCGACTTCTTCAACCGCCAAGTCCGCGAGGTATTCGTTCATTGCAGGCTCATCCTTAAGATACCGCTCCGTCTTGCCCTTCTTGACCTTAAAGAGGGGAGGCTGAGCGATGTAGATGTAGCCCCGTTCCAGCAGCTCCGGCATCTGGCGGAAGAAAAAGGTCAGCAGGAGGGTGCGGATGTGGCTGCCGTCCACGTCGGCGTCGGTCATGAGCACGATCTTGTGATACCGCGTCCGCGCAATGTCGAAGGCTTCCTTGTCCGGCTTGTCGGAGTCCTCTTTTTTGCGGCCGATTCCGGTCCCGAGCGCCAGGATCAACGTGCGGATTTCGTCGCTGCTGAGCATCTTGTCGAAGCGGGCTTTCTCGACGTTGAGGATTTTTCCTTTCAGGGGAAGAATCGCCTGGAACTTCCGGTCGCGGCCCTGCTTGGCCGACCCGCCGGCGGAATCACCCTCGACGATGAACAGTTCGCTCAACGCCGGATCCTTCTCCGAACAGTCGGCCAGCTTGCCGGGCAACGACCCGCCGTCCAAGGCGCTCTTCCGGCGAATGAGGTCCTTGGCTTTCCTGGCCGCCTCGCGGGCACGCGCGGCATCGATCGCCTTGCCGATGATTTTGCGGGCGACCGGCGGGTTCTCTTCGAAGTACGTGCCGAGGGCGTCGTTCACCGCCGCCTCGACGATACCCTTCACCTCGCTGTTGCCGAGCTTCGCCTTGGTCTGGCCTTCGAACTGCGGATTCCGCACCTTCACGCTGACGACCGCGGTCAAACCTTCCCGCACGTCGTCGCCGCTGAGCGATTCGGTGTCTTTTTTGAGGAGATCGTTAGCGTTGGCATAACTGTTGATGGTGCGGGTCAGCGCGGCCTTGAAGCCTACCAGGTGGGTGCCGCCTTCTTTGGTGTTGATGTTGTTGGCGAACGAAAAGAGGTTTTCCGCGTACCCGTCGTTATATTGCAGCGCCACTTCAAGAATCAGGTCCGCCCGCTCCGTCTGCACATAAATCGGTTTATGCAGCGGGGTCTTGGCTTCGTTGAGATGATCGACGAACGAGACGATCCCGCCCTTGTAATGGAAGACCTGTTCTTTTTCCTTGCGATCGTCCTTGAGCGTGATGGACAGGCCCTTGTTGAGAAAGGCCAGCTCGCGGAGCCGCTGCGCCAACACATCGAAACTGAATTCCAGCGTTTCAAAAATCTGGCCGTCCGGCTTAAAACGCACCTTCGTGCCCCGGCGTTTGGTTTTGCCGGTGACGGCGAGCGGGGCTTGGGGTTTGCCGCGCTCATACCGCTGCTCGAAGACCTGGCCGTCCTGCCAGATTTCCAGCTCCAGCCATTCGGACAGCGCGTTCACGACCGAGATGCCGACTCCGTGCAACCCGCCGGAAACCGTGTAGGCGCCCTGCTCGAACTTGCCGCCCGCGTGCAGGACGGTGAGGGCCACTTCGGCGGCGGACTTCTTCTGGGTGGAATGCATGCCGGTGGGAATGCCGCGGCCGTTGTCCACGACCGTGACGCTGCCGTCGATGTGGATCGTGACCTCGATGGCTTCACCGAAACCGGCCATGTGCTCGTCGACACTGTTGTCGACGACTTCATAGACGAGATGGTGCAACCCGTCGACACCGGTGCTGCCGATGTACATCGCCGGTCGCTTCCGGACGGCGTCGAGTCCTTCGAGAACTTTGATTTGATCCGCGCTGTAACTGTCGGATTTCGGCTTGGCAGAATTGTCCTGCTGATCGTCCTTGGCCATTCAACTCCTACCAGGATGCTGAACACGTCCGCCGGCGGCATTCTCGCATCGTGCAGTTCCTCAACGTACCGCAGGGGTACGCCTCGACCCTACGCTCGCTGCCGCCTTGCCGCTCAGCCATTGTGAGCATCCTGTAAAAAGACATTCCGATTCCTAAATTTTGATCGGCATCACGACGCATTTGAATCCGGGACTCTCGGCCTCCTGAATCAGGCAAGGGCTTAAGGCGGTGTCCATTTGCAACGAGACCGATTCTCCATCCATGACGCTCAAGGCATCCAGGAGGTAGCGGGCGTTGAATCCTGTGTGAAGCGCCTCGCCCTCATATCGGGCCACCAATTCTTCCGTGGCTTCTCCATAATCGGGATTGCTCGAAAACAGGGTCATGCCTCCGGGGGCAAACGAAACCTTCACGGCATTCGCCTTGTCTTTCGACAACACCGAGACCCGTCGCAACGCGCTTTCCAGCAGCCCGCGATTAACCGCAATGCGCTTGCCGCTCTCTTTCGGGACCACCTGCTGGTAATTGGGGTAGTTCCCCTCCATGAGGCGGGAGGTGAGGAGGAGGCCGCTCTTGCGGAAGATCATGAGATTTTTGGTGAACCCGATCAAGGGCTCTTCGTCGCCCCCCTCTTCCAGCAGACGCCGCATCTCCTGCGCCGCCTTCTTCGGGATGATCGCTTTGATATCCTGGGCCGGCTGCTTCGCATTCGGGGTACCGACTTCGCGCTCCGCCACGGCCAGGCGATGGCCGTCGGTGCCGACCAGTCGCAGGAGCGTGGTTTTCTTTTCGGTTGTCGTCAAGCTCACGAGCAGGCCGTTCAGGATGTATCGCGCATCGTTGTCGCCGGCTGCAAACAACGTCTTGCGAATCAATTCCAACAGACCCGCTCCGGCCAGGGGCGTCAGCCCCTCGCGTTCGATAGAGGGCAGCGCCGGATAGTCGCCACTTGGAAGGCCGACCACCTTGAACTGACTCTTCCCGGACTGGATCGTCGTCCAGTTGTTATCGCCGGATGTCAGTTCGATCTCACCGCTCGGCAATTCCTTGATGATCTCGTACAACTTACGGGCGGAAATCGTCACGCCGCCGGCTTCGAGGACCGTCGCCTTATACAGACCCCTCATGCCGATCTCGAGATCGGTGGCGACAATTTCAGCGCCGTCGTGTTTAGCTTCCAACAAAATGTTCGAGAGGATGGGCATGGTGTTTCGTTTTTCAACGACACCCTGCACCCGCTGCAATCCCGTCAACAATTCCTCTCGTCCGATGCGTACCTTCATGGTCGGTCTCCCTCAGAGGGCCTCACGCCCTCAAGATCTGTTCTTTCAGGCCTTCCAGCGTCGTGTGCAGGGTGCTGTCGGCTTCTTTTGCCTTTGAGATCTGCCGGCAGGCGTGAATAATCGTCGTATGATCCTTGCCGCCGAACTGGCGTCCGATCTCAGGAAATGAGGCGTCGGTGAGTTCCCGGCAGAGATACATGGCAATCTGACGCGGGTGCACCAGCGTTTTGCTTCGACGCCGCGATTTCAAGTCGGCAATCTTCAAATGATACTTCGACCCCACCGCCTCCTGAATATCTTCGATGGAGACAATCTTCTTCTTGTCCCCGATGAGATCGCGCAAGACGTTCTTGGCCATATCGAGCGTGATCGTTTGCCCCGTCAGCGAGGAATAGGCCCCGACCCGCACGAGCGAGCCTTCCAGCTCACGAATGTTGTTCTTCATCGTGGTGGCCAGGAAGTGAATCACATCCTCGGGCAATGCAATGCGTTCGTCCTCGGATTTCTTGCGCAAGATGGCGATACGGGTCTCCACGTCCGGCGGCTGCAGGTCGGCAATAAGCCCCCATTCGAACCGGGACCGAAGCCGCTCTTCGATATCCGGCATATCCTTCGGAAAGCGGTCGCTCGACAGGACGATCTGTTTATGGGCCTCGTAGAGGGTGTTGAATGTATGAAAGAACTCTTCCTGCGTCCGCTCTTTGCCCGCCAGAAATTGAATGTCGTCGATCATCAACATATCGACGTTGCGATACCGCTTGCGAAGATCGACCATCTTGTCATAGCGAATGGAGTTGATGACCTCGTTCGTAAACTGCTCGGTCGTCAGGTAGGCGATGCGGAGGTCGCTCCGTTCAGCCAGATAGTTGCCGATTGCATTCAGCAAGTGGGTCTTACCCAATCCCACACCGCCATAGAGAAACAGCGGGTTGTACGCTTTGGCCGGTTGTTCGGCCACGGCCATACAGGCCGCGTGGGCGAACTGGTTTCCTGCCCCGACTACGAAACTCTTGAAGGTATATTTGGGATTCAATTGCACGCCGCGTTTTGATCGGGACGCGACGAATCCACGCCCGGCCGTATCCGCCGACCCACTCTCCTGTTGAGCGGGCGAAGTGGAAGGAACCTGCTTGTTATGGACGACAAAGGACACGTCCAAGTGGCCGCCCCCTTGCGCAACCGAGACCGCTTCCGCCAGGAGATCGCGGTAATGCTCTCCTAACCACTCGCCGAAAAACTTGTTCGGGACTGCAAGATAGGCCGTTGTATCTTCAATCCGGTCGAGCACAACAGGAGTGAACCAGGTTTCAAAGACCTGCTTCGGGACCTTTTCCTGAATGTACACGAGGGCGTCATTCCACATCTAATTAATCCTATAAACTCAATATCTTATGAATGTTCACAGCCTTATACACAGGTGTGGATAAATACATAAGAGGCCCTGGTTTTATTGATCGCTCGATGAGTAGACGCGCGCGCTTCTTGTGGACATCCGAGAGACCGGCCGACGGTTTATTTTTCCCGTGCACAGGCTCCCTCACCTTATCCCTGAGCGCCCCCTGCCTTATACACCATCTCATCAACATGGGCTAGGCTGTTCGATCGTCAACGCCCACGGACCGCTTCGCGCTCATCCACAGAACCCACAGAGCCTACTCCTACTCCGACGACTCCGGTTCTTCTCTTTATTAGGAAGATAACTAAGAGAAGAGAGCCGGATCACAACACAATGGTCGAATCATGCCCCGCAATTAAGCCGACTAGATCTCGATAGGAGATGATCTTTCCGATAACGGCGGTTGCCGGAAGGCCCGATGCAGATGGAAGCACGTAAATCGGTCCGGGGAACGACGGTGAAGACCCCACCGCTCCTTCCAGGAGAACCAGCGAGCAGTCGCCTGACGACACATCCGCCGATGCCGAAGGCAACAGGGATTGTGCCGGATCCGAAACCGGTCGTCGGAGGAGATATAACGTTTTACGAGCAGCCATGAGATCCCATAGGCGCTAAAAGACCAAGACCCGGTCGGCTTCGGCCATAGCCTGCCGGGCCGACTCGGAAGAACCGACGGTGATTGCGAACCCCTCTTGAAGCTCGGGAGCCGGGCCGGATGAAAACACCAGGAGAAACGGGATCTGGAGATGCTCGAAGGAGGGAAGATATTTTTCGAGAATCTCGATATCGACGATCTCATCCGTCTCTTCAGCCAGCAGCTGAACGGCTTCTCCCATGAGAATCACCGTAATCGGGTTCTCTCCGGCAGCCAGTCCCAATGCGATGCGCAAGGCCTCCACCGGACGAGCCGACGTCCGGGGGTCTTCACGAATAATGAGCACGATGGATGCAGTGGCTGCCACAGTCGTTTCTTCAGGCGATCATCTTATGTAAATGCCAGAAAGCGGTCGCAGCCGTTCACAATATTCGATAGCACGACCAGGCCACAGAGAGAAATCCTGGAATCGAGAGCATCGGTCGAGACTCCATGCTGCTGGCATCCATAGGCACAGACAAACAGTTTCATACCCCGGCCAACGAGTTCGACATAACGATGGTCGCGAAGATTCTTCACTCCCTCATCGATGAAATAGAGATAGAGATCCATACCCTCGGTCAGCGCCTCAGAAGCGAGTTGCGCTACCGTCTCGACACTGGGGTGTGAGGGGGGTGTGGATAACAGGATACCGAATTTCTTAGCGCTCATCGAAAGTATGTCTGTGGATAATCTTTAAGAGTGATTAAGAATCAATAGCTTATAGATGCAAAACAGAATGCGGAGCGTACGAATTCTAGGAAGGAAAGTCAACTACAAAAAGGAGCCTGAATTACCTGTTGACGAGCCTGGTGCGGAGGGCTGATGCGAGGTCTGGAATCGGGACATCTTCCTGTGCTTTTGTCTGCATATTCCGGACGGTGGCGACACCTTTCGTCACTTCATCGTCACCGAGAAGGATCGTATAGAGAGCATTGAGACGATCGGCCTGACGCAAGTGGGCCTTGAGTGACGCCGCTCGGAAATCCATATCGGCCGGCACTCCGGTTCGACGGAGTTCATCGAGCAGCGTGAATCCGAGACCGACGGCCTGGGTGCCGAAGGCAGCGACGTAAACCCGAGGAATGGACGGCACGGCTACCGTCTCCGGCAACATCAGGGCAATCCGTTCCAGCCCGACGGCGAATCCGACTGCCGGCACCGCGGCTCCACCGAGTTGTTCGACGAGACCGTCATAGCGGCCACCGGCACCGACGGCATTCTGCGCACCCAAGTGGGAGCAGGTGACTTCGAATGCGGTGAGACAGTAATAGTCCAAGCCACGGACGAGCCGGGGGTTCATGTGGAACGGGATGCCCACCGATTGAAGGCCGGTGGTCACGCGCTCGAAATGGTCACGCGCTTCGGATGACAAGGAATCGGCCAGGCGGGGAGCATCCTCAGTCGCCGAGCGGCATTCCGGAACTTTGCAGTCCAGAACGCGTAACGGGTTCGTCTCGATCCGGCGCTGGCAATTTCCGCAGAGGCGGCTTTGCACACCGTTCAGAAACGCCACCAGGAGCGGTTTGTACCGGGCCCGGTCCTCCGTATATCCAAGATTGTTGATTTCCAGGGTCAATCCCGGCAGCGTGAGGTCGGACAAGAGTCGCCACAACAGCGAGATGACTTCGACATCGGCCCGCGGGTCGGACACACCGAAGGATTCCACACCAAACTGGTGAAATTGACGCAAACGCCCGGCCTGGGGACGCTCGTGGCGGAACATCGGCCCGGCGTAACAATATTTTTGCGGCCGCGGATCGGCGGCGCGATTGTGCTCGATGAATGCCCGGACTGTCCCGGCCGTCCCTTCCGGGCGCAGGGTCAGGGACGATCCGTCGCGATCGGCGAAGGTGTACATTTCCTTTTCGACGATATCGGTCGAGGCGCCGATGCTGCGCGCGAACAACGTCGTGGTCTCGAAAATCGGGACGCGGATCTCTTGAAAGCCGTAACGGAGTGCCCACTGCCTGGCGGTATCTTCGATGAATCGCCAGCGGGGGGACTCTTCAGGCAGAAGATCTTTGACGCCCTTAATCGCTTTAATCATGGCTCTGCCAGCTCGGACTCTTCATCAATGCCTGCTCCGGCGTCCGATCCTCTCGCCAGGCGGGATTCGATCTCGAACGACTCGCGACGGCATTCATGAATGATCCGGGCTAGTAGGTCTCCCTAGAGTTCGAGCGGGACTATAGCGGCGGTCCCGCGGGCAAGTCAACGCGGCAGGCTCCATATCCCGTTCTGTGCTTCGCGAGCGTGAAGATACGAAAGACGACCGTGTTGCACCGGCCTTTCTGCGAGAGTATAGTGCCCACCTTGTAAACACGGGCGTCCACAAGTACTCTGCTCACACACAAGCCCCTGGGCCCGCTTCTCTAAGACTATGACTACTCAAGGCCGCCGTGTGATCGCCCTGGCTCCGATGCCGCCGGAAAAATCCGCCTATGCCCTTGCGCGGTATAGCCGGTCCCCGGACTCTATCGAAGAGAGCATCAAATGGGTCCACGGGCATTCCTCTGAAAAATTCTGGGAACAGTTTTATTTCGACTACGGCCATGCCTCCATCGCGGACCTGGGCCATGTGATCATTTGCTTCGAACAGATCTCCGAGCTGGCCGCCATCCGTCTGGAGGACGAACCGCTTTGGGACGGGCAGGCCAAGTCGAGCCGGTATCAGAACTTCGCCTCGACCAGTTGGTTCGTGCCGGATACCATTCGGGGGCAGGAGACGGAAGCGACCTATCTGGGTATCCTCCGAGGGCTCGCAACGGTCTACCGTGCGCTCCACGAACCGTTAAGTCAGCATCTGACGGAGCGGGAGCCTCGCCCGGAGGACATGACCCCAGCGGCCTATCAGCGGGCGATTGCGGCACGCGCCTTCGATGTGACCCGTTATCTGTTGCCTCTGGCGGCGCAGACCAACGTCGGCCAGGTCGTGAGCATTCGGACCCTCGAGAAACAGATTACCCGCCTGTTGTCGTCTCAACTGCCGGAACTTCGCCTGCTGGGAGAAGAGCTGCAGGAAGCCTGTCGGAAAGCGCCGGTCAACCTTTGGGGCGAATTATCGGGACAGGCAGCCGGCCTGGGTGAACCCATGGCGCCGACCCTCGCGCGGTACGCCAAACCGAATCTGTATCAGGCAGAGGTCTACAGCGATCTCGCCCGGTATGCGAAAGAAGCACTGAAGGGCACCGGGTTGGATCAACCCGCCGCCTGGGGCGCCGCGGAACCGGTGGACCTGATCGAGTCGCACCATCCGCTCGACGAAGTCGTCGCCACCCTGCTGTATCGCGCCTCGCAAGCCCCGTATCGAAAAATCCTCGCGGTCGTGCAGGACTGGACGGAGAAGCAGAAACAGGAGACCATCGAGGTCGCGTTTCACAAGCGCGGACCGCATGACGAATTGATCAAGGAATTCCGCAGCGGGTATGCCTTTGTGTTCGATGTGATGATGGATATCGGCGGGTGGCGCGACATGCACCGGCACCGGCGCTGCCAGCAGATTCAGCAGAATTTCACCACCGTGCACGGGTTCGAGACGCCGCCTATTCTGGTGGACGCGGGGCTCGATCACGAATACCGGGAAGCCATGGGGCATGTAAAATCCGATATCGAACAACTCCGGAAATCGAGTCAGGAAGCGGCCCTGTACGCCATTCCGTTCGGCTTCTCCGTGCGCTGCCTCTTCAAGATGGACTATGCGGAAGCGGAGTACATTGCGAAATTGCGTTCCGGGGTGAAGGGGCACTGGTCTTATCGCACCATCGCCTGGCTCATGAAACAGAAACTGACTGAACGATATCCCATCCTCGGCGCGCGCATGCAGGCAACCCCGCCGGATGTGCAGGACGCGCTGACGCGCTGAGCGACGCGCCTCTTTCATCATGAGCACGCACCAAGACAGAATCGAAACGGCCCTCCTGGCGGGCGACTGGGACCGGGTCGGGTATGAGGCGTCGGAATGGGCCCGCGCGGTGGAGACCGCCGGTGAAAAAGATCCTCGCCCGTACTTTGCCTTAAACGTCACCCACCTGATTCGCGGGGAATTCGCCGACGCCTGGCGGATGCATGCCCGCGCGCTGCAGGAGACGGACGACATCGAGCGCGTCCGGGAGTGGGTGCACTCCATCGCAGACCGGCACGCCGGCAATGCCCAGACACATCTGGTGCAGGGCTTATTTCTGGCCCAGTCCGGGCAATCCGAGCAATCGATGGCCTCGTATAAAGAAGCCGCCAAGCTGGCTCCGCAGTCTGCATATCCCCATTATTTTCTGGCCCAGATCCACGAGCGAGCCGACCATCTTGAAATGGCGATCAAGGAATATCGCGAAGCGGTCAAGCTGGCTCCGGCATTTGCGCCGGCGCGGACGAACCTTGGCGTAGCCTACCAGGAGCAGGGCCGGCTTGAGATGGCCATTCCCCAATACCGCGAAGTGATCAAGCTGAATCCCAACGACGCGCTGGCCCATGCCAATCTCGGCTGTGCGCTCGCGGAGCAGGGCAAATTCGAACCGGCGCTGCAAGCCTACAAAGAAGCCCTGCGGCTGAACCCAAGTGACTCGGAAATCCATTTCGCGCTCGGCGGAGTCTACGAAACCAAGGGACGGATGGATCTCGCCTTGAGGGAATATCGTGAAGCGACGCAGCTCAATCCCGAATTCGCCTCGGCCCACACCGCGCTTGGTTGGCTGTTGATGGAGCAATCCAGAGCATCGGAGGCCATGGAGTCCTTCAGCAAAGCCGTGAAGGCCAACCCGGAGGAAGCTCAGGCCCTCTACGGCATCGGAAGGATTTACGCCGCCAAGGGCAAGCGGGAAAGTGCCGCCGAAAACTTCTCCAAAGCCATCCGCTTCGAAAAAGATCCCACCAAAAAAAACGCCATCATGAACGCCCTCTTCGCCAGCGGCCAGACAGGGGATTGAGGATCTGAGGAGATGTACTTCCTTGCTCGCGGATCGCGCGCCCTCGGAAGGACCTCGATCGACACGCGCAGGGGAAGTACATCCTCTCAGCTCCTTTAGAGAGGTGGAAATGGATGTGGTCCCCGGCGCTTGCCACACACACGCCAGGTTTAGGGCAGCCTCTGGATAAGGGGAATCATCGTCCGTATACGTCAAAGACAAAGGTACCGAGATGTCCATTCCAGACTACGAGACCCTGATGCTTCCGCTATTGCAGATTGCAGCGGAAATGAATGGGCAGGAGATTCCACTTGTCGCTGCCGTCGAGCAACTGGCAACGCAGTTCAAATTGACAACCGATGAGCGGCATGAGCTACTGCCGAGTGGGGGTACTTTCAAGTTCTCTTCTCGCGTGTCGTGGGCCCGGACCTATCTGCAAAAGGCGGGTTTGCTCGAAGCAACAAAGCGGGGCCACTTCCGTATCACTGACCGTGGGAGTGCCATTCTCAGAACTAAACCAGTTCGGGTTGATGGGAATCTTCTGTCGCAATTTGAAGAGTTTCGGGAGTTTCAGGGACGCAAGAAGGAACGCAGGACTGATAAACTCCAACCTTCGGCCAGTGGCTCCGCCGAGACGCCAATCGAATCATTGGCAACCCAGTACGAGCGACTGCGGGAGGCTCTTGCCTCGGAAGTTCTCGAAAGGGTGAAGAAGTGCAGCCCACAATTCTTCGAACGACTCGTTATTCTCTTGCTGGTCAGGATGGGTTATGGAGGTTCACTGAAGGACGCTGGCCAAGCTATCGGCAAAAGCAAAGATGGTGGCGTTGATGGAGTAATTCGGCAGGATAAGCTGGGATTGGATAATATCTACATCCAGGCAAAGCGGTGGAGCGACAAGGCGGTGGGCAGTCCGGACATCGATCAATTCGCCGGTGCGCTTTCAAAGATGAAGGCGACCAAAGGCATCTTCATCACAACATCCACCTTCACCAAAGACGCGCGTGCATCGGTATATTCCTCTCGAATCATTCTCATCGACGGCATCCAGTTGGCAGGTTATATGATTGATCATGGTGTGGGAGTGTCGATTGCTTCCACCTACGAAATCAAGAAAGTTGATTCGGATTTCTTCGAGGAAGATCTCGAATAATTAGACGTAAAGCGCTCTGAGCATCTGATCCGGCGTGACCGTTCAGGGAATCGTCGGACAGTATCCATCTTGACGACCTTAAGAGATCAGGTCGATTATGACTGGGGCGGTTATGCAGGCAGCTGCATTGGTGAACCAAGTTACGGAAGGTTTTGCGAGAGCTTTAGAATTTCGCTGGTCAGGGTGTCAGAGTTCCCGGATCGCGCCCTGGAGGACGGTCATCTGGGTCATGGGATCGCCGGAGGCTTGAAGCTCCGTGCGGATCTGGTCTTTGAGGTAACTGGTGTAGCCGACTTTGTCGAGGAGGAAGTCGAGGAAACGCTCGGAGGACAGCAGGGTCTGAGCCTTCAGCTCGTCGATGGTCTCGTCGCTCACCGGCACATAGCTGCTGCCGATGTGGAAGATGATGTTGTAGTGGCGGTCTCGCCCGAGCCGTTCAAACCGTAATCCCTTCACGTGCCGTCCTTCCTCTTACAGGCCAACGGGGGCACATTGTAGACAATCGTCGCTGAGAAGACAAGGTCGGCCGCACGGCCTGCGGGCTCTCCAACCGCGGGTTCGCGGTCAAGACTTGGCGCTCTTTCTGCCGAAATATTCGCGCCGGCTGACGGCGACATCGGAGACGAACATGACACCCGAATGTCGCTCGAACAGCGGCCGGAGCCCGGCCAGCACCGGTTCCACCTTTTCCTCCGGTACCACCGCCATAATCATGACCAGGCTCTCCTGCTCGCTGAACATGAAGTGGGCTTCACGCACCCCATGATGGCCCTTCCCCGAGATATTGCCGATGATGGTGTAGCCGGTCGCCTCCACTTTGTCCAATAACTCGGTGACAAAGGGCCGGTGCTCACCCGACACGATGACGCGAATTTCTTTCATGGGATGCAACGTGAGTGCGGCCATGTCTCCACTCCTTTGAAAAAAAGAGGTCTCTTCCGGGGTGCTGCCGGTTGCAATCTATGTGTCACTGGGATTCCTCACGCGGCGCCAGACCCCCGAGGGCATGTAGCGGTACCAGATTCCGTCTTCAGGGTCCAGCGCAGCCAGGTGTACCCACTCGTTGTGATAGAAATGTTGCAGCACGTCGTGCCGCGCAATGAGTTTCTCGATCCGCGGACGCGAGGCTTCCACCAGCGTCAGGAGGCGCATGGGTTCATGATAGGGCAGGTCGTCGTTCATGACGGTTTGCCAGGCCAGCCCGAGCCGGAGATCGCTCCAGGGGCCGGACATGATGCCGATGCGGCCGACGACGTTATGATAAATCTTGCTCCCGCTTCCATAGACCTCGTTGTCGACGGCCGAGAAATAATGCTCCATGTTGATCCACTGCGCCACCACCTGCGGTGCGGTCAGCAACACTTCCAGCCAGCGGTCCGTCGGATCTTCCCGATAGTCGTATGAGTGAAGGAAGACGCGCCCGGCCAGGTTCAACCCCTTGGTCATCTCCCGGCGGCCGATGATGAACGTTGTGTTGCCCGACAGGCCCCATTCCGGCCGCACCTGGCTCCAGTCCGCGCTCCGTCCGGCCACATGGGCCGAGGCCTGGTTGAGGGGCAGGACCGTTCCCACATCGGGGAAGCGGCTGCAGCGCTCCTGGCTGGTCAGTTGCGCGGCTTCGCGCAAATCGTCGTACAATCGGGCCACGTCCTTGCGGTGGGTCGGCGGCGCATCTTCGAGATCGAACAGGTGCACCTCATCCGTCGTGGTATCGACCTGCCCGGCGAGGAAGTGGGTGTCGGAGGGGATTTCGATGCCCCGTTTCGCCAGCCGTTCCCGCACAGGCGGGCGATTGGCCATCGCCGCCAGCACGCGCGCGTTCGGTTTGCCTTCGTTTCCGCCGCAGGCGCCGCAGTCCAGCGCCGACTCGAACGGGTTGTTCTCGGTGGTGCTGCCATGGGCGCAGAAGAGCACAAGGCGGGCGAAATTTCTCACCAGGCCCATCATGCGCAGGGCGGTTTCCACGGTCAGAACCTGTTCTTCGAGCGTGAAGCCGGTCCGCGTGATCCGTTCTTTTTGGCGGGAGGCCGCGCGACGATTGATCCGGTAGTGACGCCGGAGTTCTTCGAGGAAGGTGGTGAGTTGGTCGGTCGATAGATCAATCGATTTGGCCGTGTCGCTGAGGAACGGTTCCACCGGGGCGTCGTCGTCCAGCGCGCGCCGCCGCAGGGCCTCGACGAATTCGGCCTCGACTCGCGATCCATGCAGCCCGAGCCGGTCGCGCAGCGCTTTCCAGATCAAGGCCCGTTGTTCGGAGACCACCATTTCCTCGGTTTCGGCCGGCGCCAGTTTGTCCACCGTGAGAATCGTGGCGATGGGGGGAACAAACAACCGCCGCACCCAATTGGTCAGCCGTTTGTAGAGGGCGGGCCACATCGTTTTGCCCATCATGGGCAGCGCGTAGAACCAGCCCAGGGACTCCACCATGACATAAGGGGTGACGACGTTCTCTTTCAGATCGTGCAGCAGCGTATGTCCGGCGTGGACCAATTTCGCGCGCGACTGGTGTTTGGACACGTAGTGATCCAGATAGCTGCGGGGGATCTCCCGCACCTCGTTTTTTGCGCGCATGATGACCGGGAACTGCTCGGTCTCGTGTTCTTTGCTCCAGGCCCGATACCGGATAAAGACCGCGAAGAAACCGGCAAACCCATAGGTGTCGTTGGCGCCGGTTGATTCCAGGTGGCGGCGGAACGGCTCGGAGCGCACATCGATGCAAAAGACCGATTGGGAATGCGGTCGCACCGGCGGATGGTGCTCGGCGGAGACCGGTTGGGGTTTGACCGGCGCGCGCAGCAACATGCCGAAGAGGTGATCCTGATATCCGGCCTCGAAGGCCTTGAGCCACACCGGACCATGCGCGGATTCGGGAAAAGCGTCGATCCAATCCAGCAGGGTGCGTAGGGCCGTCAGCGGACCGTCCATCAACAGCGACGGCACGATCTCGAGCGCCTGTGCCAGCGTGAGCAGGCGTCGCGCCATGAGCCGCTGCGCAGCCCGTGCGCGGCGAGGTCCGAATTCGATCTGATCGTGATGGGTGAGTGGCTCCCATTCAGGGGCCAGGGCCGGCGTGCCCTGCTGACGGTGTCTCGTGTCGGCATGCAGGCGGGCGACACGGTCGGCCATGGAGGCGGGAAGTCGTCCGGCAGTCCATTCCTTATGCATGAAGTACGCATGCGACTGCTGTGCCATGTAGGCCATCACCGCGGGATAGGTCCCTTCGATGCCCAATTCTTCCCGGCAGACTTTCTGGACCAGTTCGCGCACATACCACAGGCGCACGGCAAGGAACTTCACCAGCCCGACGGGGTAGGCCTGCTGCCAGGCATAGCCGGTTTCTTCCGCCCGCCATTTGATGAAGCCGGCCCAACCCGGAAGGGCCGCAAGTTGGAGCGACAGGTAGTCCTGCCGGAATTTCACGGGGATCGCCAGCGCGTCCAGGCAGTCCAACACGGCGTCTTCGGGATGCTCCGGCAGCGCCGCAATTTTCCGATGGCTGTCCGCAATGCCGCAGGTCGTCCATTCTTTCCCGGCCACTTGCTTCCAGGCGGCGTAGAGGCCCTGGTCCCGACCCGGCATGGGCCAGGTGGCGTGGCCTTCGTCCAGAAACGCTTCGCACCATTTGACCAACTCGCTGTTGATCTGTTCGACGATCCGGGTGCCCAGCGTCTGGTCGCACCAGTTGGAGAGGGTGAGATGATGTCCGAGGGCATCCGAATCCGCCCGGACCGTGGCGGCCATTCGTTCCGCCACCGTCGGCGTGGAGAACGAGCTCAGTCGTTCGGCCAGTGCCTCGACCTGCTCCTCGTTCGGCTCACGTTCCATCAATCGATCGAGTGGCTCGTCGGTCGCGGTCGCGAGTCCATGGGTCAGGCAGGCTCGCAACACTTCACGATGGGCAATGCGGCAGGGGCCGAGATCGACTTCCTGCTCGAGCGCGAGGGGCGCCAGGGCCTCGTCGATATGGCGGACCAGAATCCTGCCCGATTTCAGATAGCGCCGATACATGTCACCGGGGAGATACCCGTTGCCGCCCAGGAATTGGTGGCCACGCCGGACCGTTTCGGTGAACGGGAGATACTCCAGGCTGTGGAGCGGATTGTGATGCACGAAGGTTCGCATCGGCCAATACTGCGCGATGACTTCGCTGGCGAGGCGAATCGTGCCCCGCAGTTCCATACGGCGGGCTTCGAGGTCTGCCGGGTCGTCGGCGCGCATCACCGGATCCATGTGCCCTCCTGCACGGCGACAGTGGCCGGGGGTGCCGGTACGTACGAGTCGAAAACGCGCGAGGGGGCCGTACCGAGGGCCAGCAGCAACAACAACAGCAACACCAGCGCGGCGAACTCCGTCCGGCGCAAGTCGTCGTATCGCATATCCACGCGTTGCCGGCCGAAGATGAGTTGTTGCACGAAATCGGTGTAATACCAGGAGGCTGTGAGCCAGACGATCATGACGACGGCAAAGGGCCCGGAGGGTGTAAACGTGGGCAGCAGCAACATGCCCAGGAACCCGGAAAACACGCCGAAGGGCGGCATGCCCAGCGCGGCGAGCGCCAGGAGCGCCAACAACGTGCTGAAGCGCGGCATGGGATAGGCGAGCCCGCCGAGTGCGCGTAGATCGAGATCGCCATACCGGGCCCGGATGGCATACCAGGCCAGCAGCAGTCCGCTGGCCGCGAGCCCCACGGCGCTGAGATAGACCGTCGCTTGCATGGGGGCGGTGCCGGTGTCGGCGACATACCACCAGAGCAGGCCGAAAAACGCGAGAGCGGCGTAGGCAAGCCGCGGCAGCGGGCGCGCCTGAATCAGCGCCCGGAGCGAACCGTACAGGGCGCCCGCCAACGCCAGAATCGCCACGGTGTGGAGGGTTGTGACGGTCAGGGTCGGGAGCAACGTCAGCAGGGTATGGAACCCGACTGTCGGCAGCAGGAAAACGAGAAACGCGGGGAGATTGCCCGGTAAGCCGGTCAAGGTCGCAATGAATCCGCTGTGAACGGGCAGGAGCGGCAGCAGTGTGGCACAGGTGACCAACAGCGCCGCCGTCGAGGCCGGTGCCGGGAGCACCAGGGCCAGCGCAGCCGACACCATGCTGAGTCCGTAGGCCGACAGCCCCCGCCAGGTCTCCGGCGTGGCGGGGGCTTGGTATCGATACAGCAGGATGCAGAGCAAGCCGGGCAGTATCAGGAGCATGACGTCGTGCGCCGGCGCTTGAGCGGTGAGGATGCCCAGTCCCAGTCCCAGCAGCACCAGCGTCGCCGTCCAGGCCGAAGTATTGTCGCGGTGCAACGGTTGGCCGAGGAGCGAAAGAAATGCCGTCACCGGAAGCAGGCAGAGAAACGGCACCCCGGCCAGCGAGTCGCCCAGCGCCCAGGGTGTCCCGACGACGACGAGCAGGCTGGCGACCGTCGTCAGAAGAGCCGAGGTCTTCATCCGCTGGAGCGACGTGCGGAGGAGCAGGCTGAACCCCGCGCCGAGGAAGGGAACGGCCAGGAGCAGCCACGGAGTCATCCAGGCCTTGATCATGGCCGGCCTCCGACAGCCCGGACTGCGCCGTTGTTCGTGTGGCTGCGTTGCATGGTCACGACAACCGCTTTTCCAGGTGATGGGCGACGAGCGTCACGATCCGGCCGAATTTGAGATACAGCTGATCCAGGTAGAGGCGGTTCATACACAGGACATAGAGGCGAACGAGGAAGACCTCGATCCAGCCGGGAATTGTGACCGTGCGCCCATGTGCGTGCGCATAGAGATAGACCCAGCTGAGGATCGTCAGCACGGTCGTGCCGACCACCAGACTGTCGAAGAGCCGGCCCGGCAGCGCCGCGGCCTTGAAATACGACGCCACCACCTCCGGATTCGGATACAGAAAATGCGTAAAGCTCTCCACCGCAAAGAGGTAGGTGAAGACGACGATGACGAGCGTGACCAGCATGGCGGCGGACACCTTCCAGGAGGCCACGGCGCGAATGCGTGTCAGGGAAAGAATCGCCTGCGAGGAGGTGACCCAGATGAAGAACAGGAAGATCACCGTGCCCTGTGAATCGATCAGCGGAATGCGTAAGACACCGTGCGTGACGAGCAGGATCACGAGCGGCAAGAGCAGCGTCGTCAGGAATCCGGTGGACCAGGTGAGATTGGAGAATTCGCTTTCCTCCGTCTCGCGGTCGATTGGCGGAAACGAGGGCTCCTGTCGGGCTTTATGGATCACGTTGCCGCAATTCAGGAAGACGGTGCCCTTAAACAGGCCGTGGGCGATCAGGTGGAACACGGCGAGGGAAAACGCGCCCAGCCCGCATTCCATAATCATGTAGCCCATCTGGCCGATCGTCGAAAAGCCGAGCGTCTTCTTGATGTCGTTCTGCGTCAACATCATGGTGGCGCCGAGCATCGCCGTGAGCATGCCGATGACAAAGACTACGTGAAGGGTGGCCGGACTCAGTCCGTAGAGCGGGGCCAGACGGTTCAAGAGGAATCCCCCGGCGTTGATGATGCCGGCGTGCAGCAGTGCGTGGATGGGCGTCGGCGCATAGAGGGAGCGCGGCAGCCAGGTGTGGATCGGAAATTGTGCCGACTTGCCCATGGCCCCGACGAAAATGAGCAACGTGACCGCTGTGACGCCGTTCATCTCCCAGCCGAGGTCCGGCCAGAGGGACAGGGTGACGGGCGTGTCCGCGGCGCGGGCAAACAATGTCTGGAACTCAAATGTGCCGTACAGCGAATAGGCCAGGACGATACCGGCCAGAAACGCCGCATCGCTGAGCCGCAACATCGTAAACGTGTTCGCCGCGCCGGACAGCGTGGCGGCATGGCCGTGGTTGTGCGCAAGCAAAAACAGCAGCCACGAGAGGATCTGCCAGAAGACAAATAACATCACCAGGTTGGCGCTGGACACCATGCAGAGGAGCACCGCGGTCGTGATGCCGAGCATCCCGAGATACCGGCGATATCCGCGATCCTGATACATGTAGCCCATGGAATAGCGGTAGATGAGCATGGTCACGCCGGTGATGAGGACCATCATGACCGCGCTGAGCCGGTCGATATAGAACCCGATCGGGAAGGCAAGATTGGCGACGGAGGCCGTATCGTAGAACTGGATGGTGACCGGATCTCCGGAGGTGACCGCAACCAGGGCGATGAGGGACCCGAGAAATGCCGCCGCGACGGGGAGCAACCCGGCTCTGGCATTCTGGTCCTGCTCCGCACGATCGCCGGTCATCACAATGAAGGCCGTCAACAACGGCAACAGCGGAACGAGCGCTAGAAACGACATGCCGACCCCATGGCACTCATGAAAAGAAAAAGGCCAGCCGACGGTCCTTGAAACAAGGAGCCAACGACTGGCCTGCACTGTCCCCGACCTTTCCCTGAAGGGAAACACCGGCAAGACCCTACTGCCTGTCTCATCACATCCATGTGGTGGGTCCGGGCCACGCGCGATTCACGGCCTCTCGGCGGCACCACCGGAAAACTACGGTAGATGTAGCCGCGCGCCTGTGTAATTGCAAGTGAAAAGTCAGCGTCACAGGGCTTGGTCGCCGGCGTCGTGCCGGCCCGTTTGCCGACAGTGGTTGCAGGGGGGTTGGAGTCTATCCATGGCGGTGATTATAATCGGCCGCGCGTGATCGGTATCAACCATTGGGGAAGGGTCACATTGCCTGTGGCGAGCAAGGGAGAGAAGGAAGCGGCTGTCCGGACGGCCATCATCAAATTCGAGCAGGAATTTCTGGGCCGCGGCCCGGATGAGGTTCGGGTCTTCATTGTGCGGGACATGCTCGTCGTGCGGTTGAAGGGGGTGCTGACACCCGCAGAACGGCAACTGGCCAAGACGGCCGAAGGTATCGACATGGTGAAACGACTCCGGCAGAACCTCATCGCGCAAGGTCGGGAGCGCCTTTGTGAACAGGTGATGGATCTGATCGGCGCGAAAGTGACGGCGCTGTTTACCGACATCGACACCGTCGTCGGGGAGCGCATTTTTGTCTTCACGTTGGAATCCGACATCGAAGCCAATTTCCGGTAGCCCTCAGGATCACGAAGCAGGATGACAGCTCACAGTCTCGAAACCCTCACGTTCGATAACAGTTACGCGCGTCTGCCGGAGGTCTTCTACGCCAAGGTGAACCCGACGCCCTTCTCGGCCGCGCCGTTTCTCATCAGCGCGAACCGGGCCGCGATGGAATTGTTGGATCTCGATCCGATTGAAGCGACCCGACCGGAGTTCGCCGGGGTGTTCGGCGGGAGCCTGCTGATACCCGGTATGGAACCGCTCGCCATGCTCTACTCCGGCCACCAGTTCGGCGTCTATGTGCCGCAACTCGGCGATGGCCGCGCGATTCTGCTCGGGGAAGTGAAGAACGGGCGAGGGGAGCGTTGGGATCTGCATCTGAAGGGCGCGGGCATGACGCCGTTTTCTCGCGACGGCGATGGCCGCTCGGTGCTTCGTTCGGCTATCCGTGAATATCTCTGTTGCGAAGCGATGCATGGACTCGGCATCCCGACGACGCGCGCGCTGTGCCTGGTCGGTAGCGACGACAAGGTCTACCGCGAGCAGGTCGAAACCGGGGCGACGATCGTCCGGATGGCTCCGTCGCATGTACGCTTCGGCACGTTCGAAATTTTCTACTACCGGAAGCAGCATGAACATCTGCAGCGGCTGGCCGACTACGTGATCGAGATGCATTTCCCCGACCTTGCACCGGCCGCCGACAAGTATGCCCGCTTCTTTGCCGGGGTGGTCGAGCGCACGGCGAAACTGATTGCGCACTGGCAGGCGGTGGGCTGGTCGCATGGCGTGTTGAATACCGACAACATGTCGATCCTCGGCCTGACGCTGGATTATGGCCCCTATGGCTTCATGGACGACTACGACCCCGGCTTTATTTGCAACCACTCGGACTATAACGGGCGCTACGCCTTCAACCAGCAGCCCTACATCGGACTCTGGAACCTGAGTTGTCTGGCGCAAACCCTGCTGCCGTTTGCGCCCAAGGAAGAATTAAAAGCCGCGCTCGATGGCTACCAGACCAGCGTGGATCGGCACTATCACAACCACATGCGCGCCAAATTGGGGTTGGTGGAAGACCGTGCGGAGGATGAAGCCCTCCTGCAAGAATTGAAATCGCTCATGGTCGGCAGCCGCGTCGATTACACGATCTTCTGGCGAGAACTGGGCACGTTTTCATCCGACGCGGGCGCGAAGAATGAACGGCTGCGCGAGCATTTCCTGAATCCGGAACGGTTCGATGCCTGGGCCGGCCAGTATCGCGACCGGCTACAGGGCGAGCAGAGTCGCGACGAAGAGCGCCGGATTCGCATGGATCGCGTGAATCCTAAATACATCCTGCGCAACTATCTCGCCCAAGGGGCTATCGAGAAGGCCCAGCAGAAAGATTATTCTGAGATCGAACGGTTGTTGACGTTGCTCCAGCAGCCGTATACCGAGCAACCCGGCATGAATTCCTACGCCGCCGCCCCCCCGAACTGGGGCAAACACCTCAGCGTCAGCTGCTCGTCGTAGCCTCTCGTTGTCCTTCATCCACATTATCCATTTGGATACGCGCTGTATCCACGCCGATACATTATCCTACGTACACTTCGCAGGACTGTGTCAGAAACGGCCGATTTCGCTTGGGTTCAACCATCCCGAAAGTGGCACATTCCATGCTGAATCACCTTAGTGGTAACAGGGTACGTCAACGAACCCGACGCCTGAAGACAGGGATTGCCCATGGCCTTCAAGGGCGACGATTCCACCTTTTCATTGGCCACCACAGTGACACTGGCCCTTGCCGTGGCGGCCATGGTGTTTGTAAAGGAGCCGCTCAAGAGTTCGCGGCCGAACGGGAATGGTGTCGGTCTGGAAGGAGCGGCCAGTGAACTGAAGGCCCGGGCGAGGCTCTGGGAGGACCCGTTTGCGGCGGTCCGGAGGGATCAAGCGGGCCGAAAGCAGGTGTCTGTCACATTGCAAAAAGCAGGCAAGGTGACACTCTCTGTGACCACGGCAGACCAGCATGATGAGCAGGGGCTGCGCAGTCTCAAAGCAAAGATCGAGGAAATTGCCACACGAAATGGCCTGGTCACGGTACTGATCGTCATGACAGGGGGAGGGTCATCAGTTGAAGACAGCGAGGCGCGCATCCGGGACCGTTATGCCGTCGGGGCGGCGCTGGAGGTCGGATGTTATGTCCCGGAGCTGACGCAATCCCTGTCCTACTTCACCTGGAGTTTCGGCCCCCAGAAGCCTGAGTTGAGCATGCCTGTGCCCACCCCCTATGAATGGTACAGGCGCGGCGCACTCGCATCCTGCCGGACATTCGATGAAACGCCGGGAACCGAACAATCCCGTCATGTGCTTGTGCTTTGGATAGCGGCAGAAGAGTCCGAACAGTCTATCCTGGCACGCATCGACGCGCTGCTCTCAGAAATTCGTCCGTCTAAGCTCAAGGCGCACATCACCGCAAAGCTTGTGGGCCCTCGTAGTTCGTCCGAATTTCGGAGCTTGCTTCAGGAGATTGAGAAGCAGGGTAAGCCTGGAGGGCTTGAAAAGGGAAAGCAGAAGGGGCAGGACTCTCGGCGAAAAGATCGTGCGTCCATCGAACTGTATTCTCCCTGGGCCACGGCGATGTCCGGACTACTTTCCTACGGAATGAAGAGTAGAAGTCAGCAACAAGATGTGGGTTGCGAATCGTATGGCATGTGCAAAAAGGTATTTTTCGACCTGTTGTCAGATGCCGGCCTCATTCTTCAATACAGCATCGACAGCGACGAGGTGCTGTTCGAGTCTCTGTTCCGCGAATTCAATCGAAGGCGTATCAGGGTCGGCACAGATGCGATTGCCCTGATCGGAGAGTGGGATTCCTTCTATGCCCGCTCGCTTCCAATCACATTCAGTGCGGTGGCGTGTCGTTACACCGGTCGCTGTCCGACCATGGACGACGGGGTGGATCGACTTCGCGCGGGGACCTTGTCCCCCCGGACCCTCAATATCAGGCAGTATAGCTACCTGAGCGGCTTGGATGGGGAAGCGTCGGTGGATCAGTGGCTCCCATCCAAGCCCAAAGAGGAGGACAAGGACAAGAGGGAAGCCGGCCAGGCCAAGCTGCGAGATATTGCTTCGTACGAACGGCCTGAAGGGCCTTCACAACTCGACTACGTCCGACGGCTCGTCGCTCGAATTAAGGCTGAGGAGCAGGAGAATGAACGTGTCGGCACTCGGGGTGAAGTGGAACAGCAGGGCAAGAAGGTCAAGGCCATCGGAATTCTGGGGCGTGATGCCTATGACGCGCTGCTGATCCTTCAGGCGGTCCGGGAGCAGTTTCCGAACGTACTGTTCTTTGCCACGGATCTGGATGCGCGGTATTTCCATGAAGATGAGCAGAAATGGACTCGCAACTTGATCGTCGTGTCACATTTCGGGCTGCAACTCGATCCTTCCTTTCAGCAGGCCATCCCGCCCTTCCGCAGCTCTCTTCAAACGTCCACCTTCTTTGCCGTCTTGCGGGCGATCGACCAGGTGAGTGATCGCCCGCAGGAGTCCAATCAGAAAAACCAGTCTTCCAGATATCTGCTGCACGGCCGTAATGGCGGTGCGACGGAGTATAGCGGGTTGATTCTCCCTCGCCTTTTTGAGATCGGACGGCATGGCGCAGTTGACCTCAGTGTGGACGATTCTGTCGAGAAGATCAGGAGTATCCATCCGACTCGACAGGATGTAACAGATGGGGCTGTCACATTCAGAATGCCGGCGCGGATCGGTCCGCTCTGGATTACCATGACGATCCTTGGTTTTCTGGCGCTATGGGGGCATGCCAGGTTCTGGAACTGGCTGACGGCTCGGAATGAGCGAGATCGAGGCCTGCAGAAGTTCAGGCGCATACTTCGGGCGGTCTGGGTGCCGCTGGTGATTCTCGCGATCGTGTTTTTGTGGTGTCACGTCCTGCACTTTAAGTATGCCGAAGACGAGCCCTTTTCCTGGTCCGACGGCGTGAGCATCTGGCCGACGGAATTACTCCGGCTGTTCGCTACCCTCTTGTCAGGTATCTTTCTGGTGAAGGCCCGTGCCGATCTGGTCGTGAACACAGAAGAGCTCACCGAGAAATTCTTTCCACAGGACGTTCTGGCAGGAGCGGGAGAGGGGAGGCGGAGAAATCTGGAGGGGTTCTGGACGAATGTGGACTGGATGTTCCACGGATCAAAGCAGGAGCACCCCGGCGAAGCGAGCAGACTCTGGGCCCGATACTGCCAAGCCCATACATGGCCTCAACGCACGGTTAGGATCGCGCTGTGGCTGCTCCTGTACTTGATGATGGTCCTCCCGGTGTGGAGGTTCATGAATGACGGCGAATGGCGGTTGTATGTTCCCTGCCGGGGAGAATCCAGCTGCGGCGCCGACGCGGTGCTCACCTTTCTGAGCGCGTTTTCGTTGATCATCTTGAACCTGGCCGTGTTGGATGCGGTGATCCTTTGCACCAAGTGGATTCAGGAAATGCCGTCGGCAACCGGTCTTGACCCCATGAGGCAGGTTCGCCTCATGATCGAACGGACGAGGGTCGTCAACCGCAGGATCCTCTATCCCTTCTTGTCGTTATTCCTGATCATCGGGGCTCGAAGTCATTACTTCGACAATTGGGATTTTCCCCCGGCCTTGATTCTTGTTCTGACGGTGAACAGCCTGGTGGCTCTTGCCAGCGCCTGCATGTTATATCTGGCCGCAGTAGGAGCCAAGCGGAAGGTGCTTGCGCCGCTTCAGCTAAAACTCGATCGTGCTCTGACTCGGCAGGAGTGTGCCGAACCGGGCGTGGATTCGGGACCGTCGAGTGATCACCTGCGGGAGATCCTCAACGAGATCGAGGCTGTGCAACAGGGAGCCTTTGTTCCTTTCTACCAGCAGCCGGTCGTCCAAGCGACGTTGGTCGCCGCGCTGGCCTTCCTGCAATATTGGTATCTGGGTCAATAGGGTCTCGCCTTCCCGCGATATCTACGTACCCTCCCAGAGAAACACTCGGCTCACGGAGATGCGAATGTATGCGTGTAGATAAACTTGGCGGCCTCACGGTTCGCCTGACGGGCGGCACTGACGATAAGGGCGGGGGCCACGGCCCCCTGGTGGTGCTGCTCCATGGGTTCGGTGCGCCGGGCGATGATCTCGTGCCGCTCAGCGAATATCTCGATGCGCCCACCGGGACACGCTTTCTCTTTCCTGAAGCGCCGATTTCCATTCCGATGGGGTTCGGCGATTCGCGCGCCTGGTGGATGATCGACATGGCCCGTATCCAGGCCGATCGAGCGGCGGGCAAAGTCCGGGACATGTCCGGCGAAATCCCGCGCGGGCTGACTGAAGCGCGCGAGCGCATGACAGCGTTGCTGGAGGAGATACACAAGAAACTCGGCGCCGATCCCAAGCGCACGGTGTTAGGCGGCTTTTCACAGGGGGCGATGTTGTCCTGTGACGCACTGCTCCACAGCACTCAGCCCTATGCCGGCCTCATCCAGCTCTCCGGGACCCTGGTGGCGAAACAGGAGTGGGCGCCGTTGCTGACGAAACGCAAAGGCCTGCCGCTGTTTCAGAGCCACGGCACGCAAGACCCCATCTTGCCCTACGCGATGGCAGAACGGTTGCGGGATGAATTTCTGCAGGCCGGTGTGTCGGTGGATTGGCAGCCGTTTCGGGGCGGCCATGAAATTCCGGAGCCGGTGTTGCGCAAGCTGGGCAGTTTTCTCTTGAAGGCCGTCAGGTAGGCGCGGGATGGATGCATTCACACTCATCGGCGCAGACGGCACAACCCTCAGGGGCGATCGTGTCGTCGGCAAGGAACGCCAGTTTCTCTTCATCACCGGGTTTCTCTCCAAGCGGTGGGGCAACAAGAGCAAGGCGTTGGCGCAATGGTGTCAGGAGCGGGGCTGGGGCTTCTGTTGCTTCGACTTTCGCGGATGGGGTGACTCGGGCGGCGCGTGGGGTGAGTATCGTTTGCTGCAATGGCTGGAGGACGCAGAAGCTGTCACGAATCTGTTGGCTGATGGGCCGCCGGTGACGATCGTCGGCAACTCTCTCGGCGGATGGCTGGCCTGGTTGGTCGCGCAGGAGCAACCGGCGGTGGAAGAATTGATTCTCATCGCCCCGGCGTTCAATATGATGGATCTGCGGGCGGCTCAGATTTCCGACGAGCGGCGTGAACAGTGGCAGGCGACCGGCTCCATGCCATGGGACGACGAGCCCATGCACAGAGAGGCGCCGATTCCCTGGCATTGGGTCGAGGACAGCCAGGCGCTCTGGAGCCGTCGCCTCACCATGCCGCGTCGCGTCAAGACAACCATCCTGCATGGACTACAGGATGCGGTGATCAAGCCCAACGGCAGCTGGGCCTTCGTGCAGCAGGTGCTGTCACAGGATCCTGAATTTCCCATTGAAGTCCTATTCAAAACCGGCGATCACCGCCTGAGCAGTCCCGACCATTTGGAGACGTTCAGGCAGCTGGTGACTCGATCACGATAGTGGGGCGCCCATGCTGGTCCTGATCCATAAAGAATGCGGCGGTCCGGCGCTGGATGAATCGCCGGTCGGCGAAGTGTGCGCGATTCCGGTCAGTCAGTTTCCATTCACCTGTTTTACCTGCCTGGAAGACATCCTCGATGAATCCGAAGTGCGGCTCACCGAAGATCTCGGCATCTAGGGGTAAAGGCCCGGCGTTGCCCGGGGTCTCGTTCCTTCTCGCGCTCAGTGGAAATTCCGGTAGCATCCAGGTAAGGTGGCGCGCAGTTTATTGCGCAGAAAAGAGGCATCCTTGTCATCAACGCAGCAACACAACAGCGGGCCGGATTCCGACGGTCCGGAGGTTCCTGAACCCTCCCACGCCGAGCGGGCGAAGACGCTGGTCTATTTGCAGCATACAGGCGGGCTCTCGACCATTTCGCGCAAGCAACCGGGTTGGCCTTTCGGGTCCGTCATGCCCTACGGGTTGGACGATCAGGGGCAGCCGCTGTTTCTCATCAGCACCATGGCGATGCACACGCAAAACCTCCTCGGCGATCCGCGTGCCAGTTTGCTCGTCACGCCGCCGGAAAGCAGAACCGATCCTCTGGGTGCCGCCCGGGTCACGTTGATGGGGTCGGTGACACGCGTCCCGAAAGAAGAGAGCGCCCCGGTTCGCGAACGGTATCTAGCCCGGCATGCCAATGCGGCCTATTGGGTGGACTTCAACGACTTCGGCTTTTTTCGCATGGCGATCGCGGATATCTATTTCGTCGGCGGGTTCGGTTCCATGGGATGGGTTGCGCCGGCCGACTACATGGCGGCGGCGGTCGATCCCTTGGCAGAGACCGCTTCGGACCTCATCCGCGAGATCAATACAACGCAACAGGAGACACTCCTGCTGCTCGCCCGCGCCTGCGGCAATCTCGATGCGCAACAGGCCAGTATCACAACGATGGACCGATTGGGATTTCATATGCGGGTAAAAACACCCGACCGTATGCAGGGCGGGCGATTCGCCTTCACCGATCCGGTGCGTAATGCGGAAGAGGCCCGCGCCGGTCTGGCCGACCTGGCCGCGAAGGCGAGGGCAGGCGCCCAGGTACTACATTCCCTCTGATTGCACGCGTGAGCCGCCGCACGTAACGGGTTTGATTCCGGGCAGAGGTCCAAGGATTATTTCCCCTCGATCGCCTTCCGGATCTCTCCGCGCAGCGTCTCAGAATGCGGATTCTTGACCTCGCGGCGGATGACGATGTCGGTCGGAGTGACCGGTTTGCCGTAATAGGCTCGACTCCATTCATCCCGGCTGATCAAGACCGCTCCTTCCAACGACACGCCTGCGAACAGGCCCTTGGCCCGCACGAACGACAAGAGATCCGCGCTGAGGTTGGGCGTGGTCGCACCGGAGATGCCCGCGCCCACCGGTCCAACGGCGACCGATCCATCCGCCCCCAGTTTGAAATTACCGAGCAGCAGTGAATCGACTCCGCGCTGCGTCAGGACCAGCAACACGACTTCCGACATCTGCGCGCCGAACTGGAAGCCGAAGCTGGCCGCCCCCATCGTGAAGAAGGCCGGCTCGCTCCATTCGCCGGTCTTCTCATCCTTGGCCACGAAGATGCCGCTGCCGCCGGCTGCCCCGTAGATCAATGCGCCCTTCATGTATTGCGGCACGATGAACAGGCCCTTGGCGTCTTGGATGTGTTCGCGAAACCAGGTCATGCTGGAATCGGCCAGAAAGTTGGCGAGGGTCATGCGCGACTGATCCACCAGATCGCGCTGCTCGCGATCGTCCGCAAAGACGGAGTTGGTGCCCATCCAGGCGGACAGGGTGAGGAACAGCACCGCTATAATGGTCGGGCAGGATCGGCTTTGGGTTGCGTGGTTCCGAATCATGTCGATGAGTGCTCCTGGCGCGGTTGTGAATCCCACCGCGCTTTGTTATGGTGACCGATTGCACGATCGAACAGCAGGTTCACACTCTATTGAGGATGGCTATGGCGACGAACGATAAGCAAGTCATTTTTTCACTGGTCGGGGTGGGGAAAGTCTATCCGCCCAAGAAGCAGGTTCTGCGGGATATCTATCTCGGTTTTTATTATGGCGCCAAGATCGGCGTGCTGGGGTTGAACGGATCCGGCAAAAGCTCATTACTCAAGATTATTGCCGGAACCGATCCCAATTATGTCGGTGAGATCACTCGCTCGAAAGGCTACAGCGTCGGACTGCTCGAACAAGAGCCGCAGCTCGATCCCAACAAGACGGTCAAAGAGGTCGTCGAAGAAGGGAAGAAAGAGCTGGTAGCGCTGCTGCATGAGTATGAAGCGGTCAGCAACAGCATGGGCGAGGCCGGCCCCGATGAGATGGAAAAGCTTATCGACAAGCAGGCGCAGCTGCAGGAAAAGATCGAAGCGGCCAACGGCTGGGAACTGGAGAGCGAACTCGAAATCGCCATGGATGCGCTGCGCTGTCCCCCCGCCGATCAGAAGATCAGCGTGCTCTCCGGCGGTGAAAAGCGCCGCGTGGCCCTCTGCCGCCTCATGATCCAGGAGCCGGACATTCTGCTGCTCGACGAGCCGACCAATCACCTCGATGCCGAATCCGTGCAATGGCTGGAGCAGCACCTGCAGCAGTACAAGGGCACGGTCATCGCCGTGACGCACGACCGCTATTTTCTCGACAACGTGGCGGGCTGGATTCTGGAACTCGATCGCGGCTCCGGCATTCCCTTCCAAGGCAACTACACGGCGTGGCTCGAACAGAAGCAGGATCGGTTGGAGAAGGAAGAGAAGGCCGAATCCAAGCGCAAGAAAACACTCGAGCATGAGTTGGAATGGATTCGTATGTCGCCGAAGGCCCGGCAGTCGAAGGGCAAGGCGCGTCTCAACCGGTATGAGGAATTGGTCAATCAGAAGCAGGACCAGCTGGCCGCCGATCTGGAAATCTATATTCCGCCCGGACCGCGGCTCGGGGATCTGGTGGTCGAGGCCAAGGGCATCAGCAAGGCATTCGGCGACAACGTACTCTATGAAAATGTCGAATTCAGCCTGCCGAAGGGCGGCATCGTCGGCGTCGTCGGTCCCAACGGTGCAGGCAAGACCACCATGTTCCGCATGATCATCGGCAAGGAGAAGCCGGACAGCGGAACAATCCGGATCGGAGAAACAGTGAAGCTCGGCTACGTCGATCAGGACCGTACGCTCGATCCCAATAAGACGGTGTATGAAGTCATTTCCGAGGGACAAGACACGATCATGCTGGGCAAGGCCGAGGTCAATGCTCGCGGCTACTGCGCCCGCTTCAACTTCGCCGGGACCGATCAGCAAAAGAAGGTCAAGGACCTGTCGGGCGGGGAACGCAACCGCGTGCACCTGGCTCGCATGCTGAAAGAAGGTGCGAACCTGATCATCCTCGACGAGCCGACCAACGACCTCGACGTGAACACGCTTCGCGCCTTGGAAGAAGGATTGGAAGGATTTGCCGGCTGCGCGGTCATCAGCAGCCACGACCGCTGGTTCCTGGACCGCGTCGCCACGCACATCATGGCCTTCGAAGGCGATAGCAAAGTGGTGTGGTACGAGGGCAACTACAGCGAATACGAAGCCGATCGCAAAAAACGGCTCGGCAAAGAAGCCGACCAGCCGCATCGCATACGCTATCGCAAACTGACCAGGAACTAGCCCCCATGATTCATGAGCACTTCTGCTGCAATCGCCGATTCACTGCTACGACGAGCCTTCGGCCAGCGGTCTCGCCCCTCGGACCCTCAACGTACTGCACGAGTACGCTTCGGGTCCTCCCGGCTCCGCGCGCCGGTCTCGCAACGCGACTCGGCGATTTCGCGACGAACCGTCATGAATCATGCGGGCTAGCCGGTTGTTGAAAAGGGCTGCCGGCGGCGTTCTCGCGGCGCGAAGAGGCTCCACGTACCGCAGAGGGTACGCATCGCCTCTTCGCTGGCTGCGGCCTTCCCGGACAGCCTTTTTGAACAGCCTGCGACGGCCACTGCGCGAGTCTATGAGTCTTTGAGAATCACATGGCTGCTGTATGTCCGTACGGTGTCAGCATCGTGTTAGCGTCCGCCCCAAAGCCAGGATTCCTAACTAGAGGCACATCCGTTTCTTCGATTCAGCCGTAGATCCACCCATGAACACGTTGCAGGGCTCGCTCCTACGCTATTGGCTCTTCTCCCTTGCTCTGGTCTCTGTCTCTTGTACATCGCTCGCGCCTCCCTCGTCTCAATCACTTGAGCCTCGTGCATCCCACACCAGAGCCACTCTCCACTTGGGAGAAAAGGAACTGGCGGACGGCCGGTTCGTCGGACTGGCCTTCTCCGGGGGAGGGAGCCGAGCAGCCGTGTTCGGGGCAGCGGTGATGAAAGAACTCGACCGTGTGGGGCTGTTGCCGCAGGTCGATGTCCTCTCGGCGGTGTCGGGGGGTGCCTTGCCTGCGGCGTCCTATGCGCTGGAGGGGTATCGCGATTTCAGTTTTCAAAACGGCTTCGTGGAGCTGGTGGGCCGCGATTTTCAGGGGGCCATCCTGGGCCCCTGGTACACCCTGCCTCAGAACGCGCTCCGGTATGCGTTGACAGATCGGATTCCTGCCGAACCGGTCATTCGGGTCCTGGACGACCGTCTTTTTCGCGGCGCGACCTTTGCCGATCTCAATCCCTCGCAACCGATTCTCCTGCTGAATGCCACCGATGCCCTCACCGGCGACCCGCTCGTCATTTCCGACGAACGGTTCGCGGAGCTGGGCCGGCCCCTCGCTTCTTTCAGCATCGCGCGCGCGGTGTATATGTCCGCGGCGTATCCCGGCGTGCTGGAGCCGCTGGCGATTCCTTATGGGCAGGCAGAGGGCGCGCCATCCGGGCAGCCCCCGCTATTGGCCTACGACGGCGGGGCTGCAGACAATCTCGGTATCCGGACATTGATGCAGGTGGTGAACGACGCGTTGTCGGAGCAATCGATAGCGGACCGGTTTCCCCGCGGGTGTCTGGTCGTTTCTATCGATGCGACAGGCCGTCAACTCAATGAGCAGCGCACACCGCTCTCCGCCGCTGCGGCGCTGCTCAGAGGCCATCGGCGCAACGTGCTGGAGCTGGCCGGGATTCCTGTGTCACAGCAGGATGCGTCGATGTTCGGCACCTTTCAGGTCGGCATGAACGGAAACGGCGGGACCTGTCGCTTCTGGCACATTGCATTACGCCAGCTGCCGGACAGCGATCCATTGGGCGATCGCGTGACCCACATCAAGACCAATCTCGGGTTGTCGGCGGAAGATCAGGCGGCTCTCGTGACCGCCGCGGCCCGGCTCGTGGCGAAGGGCCACGAGGAGATGCATCAAGCGGACGGGTGGGCTGAGTTCATGAGCGCCCGGCCCGCACTTCTCACGCATCCATGACGACGCCTCTCCAATCCCGGCGAGTGTTTGTAACCGGCGCAACCGGCTATCTCGGCGTGCGGCTCATTCCACGATTGCTTGCGCGCGGGCACCAGGTCACCGCATTGACCCGCCAGGCATCCGCCGGGGCTGTCCCGTCCGGGTGTGAGGTCGTCGTCGGCAATCCGCTGGAGAGCGGCACGTTCGTTGAGCAGGTGCGAGGCGCCGATACCCTCGTGCAACTAGTGGGTGTGCCGAAACCCGCACCCTGGAAAGGCTCGCAGTTCCGCGCCATCGACGGGCCTTCGGCCATGGCAGCGATCCTTGCCGCCCGCGAAGCCGGCGTGCGACATATGGTCTATGTCAGCGTCGCGCATCCGGCTCCTGTCATGAGGGACTACATTGCCGTGCGCAGCGAGTGCGAAGCGGCGATTGCAGCCGCGCGGTTGGTCGCGACGATCTTCAGGCCCTGGTATATTCTCGGCCCTGGGCATTGGTGGCCATTGGCGCTGCAGCCGATCTATCGGCTGATGGAGCTGTTCCCGGGAACGAAAGCCGCCGCTCGGAGGCTGGGTTTGGTGACAATTCAGGAGATGCTCATTGCGATGACATGGGCGATTGAACGACCACCGTCCGTGAGTCGGGTGATAGAAGTGCCGGAGATCCGTCGCCTCGGCCGGAGCCACGCATGAAACCGACCGTGTTGATTACCGGGGCCGGCGGGCTGATCGGCGGGTACCTCGTCGGCACCGCCGCTCGGTGGGCCCCGCAGTGGAATGTGCAAGGAGTCACCAGGGCCGAGGCAGATGTGACCGACCCAATGCAGGTGCAGGAACTCTGGCGCCGATCGACTCCCGCTCTGGTGATCCACTGCGCGGCTCTGAGTCGCACGGGCGCGTGCGAACAGGACCCGGCGCGGGCCCGACGTATCAACGTGGAGGCGACGGAACGGCTTGCGGGATTGGCGCGCGACATTCCCTTTATCTTTCTGTCTACCGATCAGGTGTTCGACGGCACGAAGGGCTGGTATGTCGAATCGGATGCCGTGCATCCCCTGAATGTGTATGGACAGACGAAGGCAGATGCGGAGCAGGTGGTGCTCGAGAATCCGGCTCATTCGATCGTTCGCATCGCCCTGACGGCGGGCACCTCGCCGACTCACGACCGGAGTTTTGTCGAAGACATGTTGCGGGCCGCGGCCAAAGGGACGAAGCTGACGCTCTTCACCGACGAGTATCGCTGCCCCATTCCGGCCGGACCATTGGTGCGCGCCTTGTGGGAGTTTGCCGCTCAGCCGCGATCGGGCCTCTATCACCTGGGGGGGAGCGAACGGTTGTCTCGATGGGAAATCGGTGAGTTGCTGGCGAGGCGCTATCCGGAACTCCGGCCCTGCATTCAGCCCGGATCAGTGGCCGACTATCATGGTCCGCTCCGTCCTCCGGACCTCTCGATGCGAAGCGACAAGATGCAGGTGCTGCTGTCGTTCCGCCTGCCCGGTTTCCGTCAGTGGCTCAGCAATGACGCATCGCTCAGCGACGATCCCTGGGACACAGGTCAGTGAGGCAAGGTGCGAATGTAGGCCAGCACATTCCGAATGTCTCGTTCGGAGAGAAGGCCTTTCCAGGACGGCATGTTCGGCTTGCCCTCGTGGATGGTTGCCAGCAGGGCGCTGTCGGGTTTTTTTCTGGTGGCCGGTGCCGTGAGATTCGCTGGATCGGGCCCCAGTAGTTTGTATCCATCCCCTTTGCCTTCGACTCCGTGACATCCGGCGCAGTGTTTGATGAAGAGCGTCTTACCCTTTGCCGGGTGAGCCGCCTTCGGGGAAGCATTCTCACCGGCCTCGGATTGCATCGGGAGCGCAGCCCCGAAGGCTATCGCAAGGATCAACACGTTGACGAAACCCATGTTCATAACGGTCCCTCCGGTGTGATGCGACGGTGCGTGCCGCAGTGTATGTCCGGAATCATACCCGCCTCTGAATCGCAAATCCATTCGTTGCCGGCGGCCCTGTCTTGAGGGTGACCGCCATAGTACAATTGCAGACTCCGTGCGGTGAAGACGATTCGTTGTCGGTCCACCTCCGGTTGCTGATCGCATGACAATGCGAGATCCGCTGTCTCTCCTCCTAACGGCCTGGGCCGCTTCCGCAGCCTTGATGGTCCTGCTCTGGCTGATCGAGCGCCGCATACGTAACGCGTCCATCGCCGATGTGGGCTGGTGTTACGGGTTAACGTTGGTGGTGTGGTGGTACGCGGGTTCCGTCGCGGGAGAACCCGCCAGGCGCTTGCTGGTGGCGTTGATGATCTCTCTCTATGCTCTCCGCCTCGGCACACACGTGTTCATCGACCGGGTGTGGCGCAAGCAGGAGGATGGGCGATATCGGGCGTTGCGCCATCAATGGGGCGCGCACGAGTCCTCGCGCATGTTCTGGTATTTCCAGCTCCAGGCCGCCGCCCTCGCGATGTTTTCGCTTCCTCCCCTCATCGTCATGCAGAACCCCCATCCGCCGTTTCATTTTTGGGACCTGATTGGATTTTTCTGGTGGGCTATCGCGGTCACGGGTGAGGCTGTGGCCGATTGGCAGCTGGCAGCATTTCGCAGCAAGCCGTGGAATACCGGTCGTGTGTGCCGGATCGGTCTGTGGCGCTATTCACGCCATCCCAACTATTTTTTTGAATGGCTGCACTGGTGGAGTTATGTGTGGATGGCGCTGGCGATTCCTACGGGAGGTTGGGGCCTAACGCTGATCGGTCCGATGGTCATGGGCGTAGCTCTGCTGAAGGTCACCGGCATTCCCTGGACGGAAGCGCAGAGCATGGCGAGCCGTGGTGAGGAGTATGCGGAGTATCGGCGAACGACCAACGCGTTCGTTCCCTGGTTTCCGCGACGGCCTTAACCCGGACTATTCATGAATACCTGCTCCGGCGTCCGATCCTTTCGCCCGGCGAAGCGGTTCTCGTTCGGCCTCCTCGACGGACTGCCAGTACGCCTGCGTCGGCCTTACGTGCGAGCCGCCTCGGCGGGCTTCCGTCTCGAACGCCTCGCGACGGCATTCATGAATAATCCGGATTAGCAGGATGCCAAGAAAGTCCGCCAGTGGCGTTCTCGCTTCTCGTCGAGGCTCACCGTACCACAAGAGTACGATTCGCCTCTCTGATCGCTGCGGCCTTGCCGGGCGAAGTTTTTGCGCATCCTCCGGCGACACAAGGGGATAAATGGCTGCGGCTACGGTTTGTCGGCCAGCTCGGTCAGTCGTGTACGCGCCGTTTTGGCGGCGGGGCTGTCCGGGAAATGACGGAGAATTTCTTCGTACAGTTCCCTGGCGTGGGCCCTATTGGTCTGGCGTTCTTCGAACTGGGCCGTCTCAAGCAGCTGCGCAGCCTGGTCGGGACCACAGGCGGTCAGGACCAGGAGGAGACTCGGGATCATCCAGGCAACGACTCTCTTCATGCGGTGGTCCTTTCGGCCGACGTGTCGCGCAATGTCGTGATGGGTTGAGGCATTTGCGTAGTCTCGCTCAAGACATCAGTGGTTACAAGAAGGCAGTCCTGTTCCGTCAGGTCAGATTACGCGCGGTCTTCCTCACGGATGCCGTATCGCGGAGAGGTGATGGCTTCACTACGGCAACGCGGGCAACGGCTGGGACGGGTCAGTCTGGTCCGTTCGCGGAAGGCGTACGTGCAATCCTGACATTCCGACGGTTCGAGCAGGAATGTCCGCGCGGGATCGCGAGACAGGGTTTTCACGATATGCGTCAAATGGTCTTCCACCTGCCGTTCCGGCATGCCGAGCCGTTGCGCCAGTTGGTGAGAAGACAACAGGGTACCGGTCAACAGCTCGATGATCCGCCGTCGTGGTGTCAGTCCGGGTGACATCATCAGTGGGTATCTTAGGAGAACGGCCTGCCGATGAAAAGGCAGGAATCAGCCCCCGCGATCTTGTTATACTACGCAAGACTGCCCAAGCCTGCTTCCGCAACGAGAGATGCTGCTATGAGTGGACCGCCGTGGGACGAGTTGGCCGAGCTGGCGTTGTCTCGCCTCCGCGCGGCCGGGGTCGAGTATGCGGATATCCGTCTGCTCGATACCACGACGCGGACGATCACGGGTGAAGATCGGCGCATCGCTCACATTCGCGAGGGCACCGATCGCGGGTTCGGCATTCGGGTGCTGCATCGCGGCGCCTGGGGATTTGCGGCCAGCTCCATCATTTCCCTCGAAGAAATTCCACGTGTAGCGGACCTTGCCGTAGAAATTGCCAAAGGATCAGCCTCGCTCGCCATCACGAAGGTGCATCTGGCGCCTGAGCCGGTGCATCGCGATCGTATCGTCACTCCCTGTCGCTTGGATCCCTTTGCGGTTCCTCTGGAAGAACAAACGTCGTTGCTGCTGACCACCATGGATGTGATTCAGCGACACCCGGGCATCGCCAGAAGCCAGGCCGGTTTCTGGGCCCAACGCGACCGCAAACTGTTCGCCTCCACGGAAGGCTCTCATCTTGAGTTCACGCTGCTGGCGGTGCAGGGCGAGTGCAGCGCCACGGCGGTTCAGGACGGACGGTTTGCCACGCGTTCATTTAATAGCCCGCATTTGCGCATGGGGTATGAATTGATCCGCGATACCGACTTTGCCCGCGAAGGGGCGCGTATCGCCGAACAGGCCGTGGAAAAGGTGCGGGCGCCGGTGATCGAGGCCGGGCGATACGATCTGGTGCTCGATCCGGAGCATCTTTCGCTGACGATGCACGAGTCCTGTGGACATCCCAGTGAATTAGATCGCGCGCTCGGTTATGAGGCGAACTATGCCGGCACCAGTTTTCTGACACCGGATAAACGCGGCACCTACCGGTACGGTTCGTCTCACGTGAACCTGGTGGCCGATAACACCGAACCGCAGACGTTGGCGGCGACGGGGTACGACGACGACGGAGTAAGTTGCCAGAAGTGGGACATTGTGCGGGAGGGACTCTTCGTCGGGTACTGCACGAACCGCGAGGTAGCGCCGCGTATCAACGAGGAGCGTTCACGCGGATCGAACCGGGCCGATAGTTGGGGGAGCGTGCCGATGGTGCGTATCGCGAACATCGGGCTGGAGCCGGGCACGGCGACGCTCGATGAACTCCTGGCCGATGTGAAGCGGGGCATCTACATCGAAGGTCACGGCTCCTATAGTATCGATCAGCGACGATACAATTTTCAGTTCGGGGGCGATGCGTTCTGGCTGATTGAGAACGGTCGCCGCACCCACATGGTGCGGGATGTGATCTATCATGGCATTACCCCGGAGTTTTGGGGCCGATGCGACGGCGTCGCCGATCGCAGCCATCGTCGCCGGTATGGATTCATTACCTGCGGCAAAGGCCAACCGGGCCAATCGGGCTGGATGACCCATGCCGCCTCCCATGCCCGGTTCAGGCGTGTGGATGTCATTGCCGGAGAAGCGAAGGCCAACGAATGACGTCGTCGATCACCCCATCCTGGCCCAAGTTGACCGGCCGGCAGGAATTCGAGTTCCTGGCCGATCTGGTGATGAGCCATTCGACCGGGGACCATACCCAACTGTCATTGCGCGACGTTCATGGCGGAACGACTCGCTTTGCGAACAATCAGGTCATTCAGAATGTGAATCAGCGACGTGGCGCCCTGTCGATCACGGTGGCCTTCGGCCGACAACATGGCACAGCGAGCACGACGGATTTCACTGCCGGCGCGGTGCGGGAAACGCTGAAGCAGGCCGAGTGCATCGCCCGCGTCTCTCCTGAAGATCCCGAATACCTTCCCCCCGTCGGGCCGCAGACCTATCTATCGCTGCCGACCTCGCGTCCCGAAACGAGCGCAGCCGGACCGGCACGGCGGCTCGACTATGCGCGTGAGGCCATCGGCCAATGTAAGATGGAAAATTTGAACGCGGCCGGGACGGTGTCGTCCGGCACGGCCATCGTGGGTTTGGCGGCTGACACGGGTTTGAGGGCCTACGAGGAACGCACCGAGGCACGGTTCAGCCTGACGGTGCAGGCCGGCGAAGCCACGGGCTGGTCGGCGGCGGCCCATCGCTCTATCGATCGTTTACATGTGCAGGAGCGCACACTGGCGGCCATCATCAAAGCCAAACGGGGGGCGGACGAGCCGCAAGAATTGCCGCCGGGCCGGTATACGGTGATCCTGGAACCGGCCGCCGTGGCCGGGCTGCTGAGCTGGATGATCTGGATGCTGGATGCAAAATCCTTTTACAAGGGGACGAGTCCGTTCAGCAGAAAATTGAATACCCGGATCCTCGACCGTCGGTTGTCCCTGTTCAATCAACCGGCCCATGCCGACCTGCTCGGCCATGGATTTACGAGTGAGGGGCTCCCGGTCATCGAATCCAGTTGGATTGAGGCGGGGGTGCTCAACCGGTTGTTGCACGACCGGTATACCGCGCAGGAGCATGGGATCGATCCACTGACGACGCTGGAGTCGCCCTACTTGTCCGGTGAACGTCCCGTCGGCACAAGGGTGGACGATCTGATCCGCACGACCCAGCGAGGCATCCTGGTGACGAATTTCTGGTATATCCGCCCCGTCAATCCGTCCGATCTGACCCTCACCGGCATGACGCGGGATGGCACCTTCCTCATTGAAAACGGGGAGATCACGTCGGCCGTCCGGAACTTCCGGTTTCACGAAAGCCCCCTGCGGGCCTTTAACCAGGTGGAGACCTACACCGCCCCGGTCGAAGCGGTCACGTCGGAAACCGGTAAGGCTCTGGTGCCTGCCATGAGGATCCACGACTTTAATTTTTCAAGCGTCACTCGATTCTAGGCCTGGTCGTGGTCACGGGAATCCGGGGGCTCCGGAGGGCAAAAAACCTGTTCCGGCCATTGACTCGGACTAGTGGAAAGAGTAATGAATGAACGAGTACCGACCGATAAGATGCCGGTGTCCCTATGAAGCGTAAACAGCAGCGGTTAGCCGAAAAACCGATTCATCTCCTGACGTTCGCTCCTGACAAGGGTGACAAAGGAGCGGCGAACCCGTTTGCGCCCTCGCCGTTGCGCGCGGCGATCGGAAAGGTGTTCGTCAAGCTGGAAGATATGACCGAGCGGTTCGAGGATTGGTGCCAGTACGGCAGCTCTGAGGACCGGACGGAACAGCCTCTGGGACAACGGGTCTCGAAATGGCTGGGGGCTCCTGTCGCGCGTCATATCGAGCATGAGGTCCAGGCGGAACATGGGCTGCTTCCCGCCCGTCGGTGGGATGGCGCCGTCGGTGATCTCATTTTCCGGTTGCGCGACCGTGCGGGCTTTGTACAGCGTGCGCTGACCGCGCAGGCGCGTGAGCTCAAGGAATGGGTAATCGAACATACCCGGTCCACCCAGGCGGAAGTCGATCAATTGCGGGAACAGGTGTCGACTCAACAGGTCCAGGTCGAAGAGTTGACGGCGCAGTTGCAAGATTTGCGGGCACTGGTGACCTCCCAGCAGAAGGTCTTGATGTACATGGGCAAGGACATGGAGCTGGCGCAGCCTGCCGAGCTGCAGCTCTCCCTCGTGCCGTCACGCGCGATTCCGTATCGTGACCGTGACAAGAAATCTTCGAGAGACCGACGGGAGGCTTCTACCGAAGCATCCCAGACTCCCTACCTCAACGCCTGATTCCTGCCGATCGAGCAGAACGCTGAAAACGACCGCCAGCTTTGTTCTCGCATCGTTCAGAACCTCAACGTACCCAATTGGGAAAAGGTCTGTCTTGGACGGTGCGGTCGGGTACGCACATAACGCCGCAGCTATGACACGGCCGCCTCACCGTCTTGCCGGCGTCCACAAACGTGGCGCTCATTATTCTTCGCGCCGTGGACCTCGCTGGACGACCGTTTTGAGCGCCCTGCATTCGAGCTAGTTCAACCGATCTTCTCTTGTCGACGTGCTCCGACTAGCAACTTCTCGACGGGACTGCTAATTTGTGCCGTTCTGTGGGGCGGTGGAGTCGGTGCGGGATGACGGCGCGGTCCGTCTGACACACGATGAACCGAGCAGGAGAGGGACGATGGTACAGGGGCGATATGCGAGGGCGCTGGTTCACGGCTTGATGGTCGCGGGGTTGGCGTGGCCTGTTTCGGGTGGAGTCGCGCGGGCAGAGGTCACGCTGTTCGAGAATCTCGGTTCTCTACATCATCAGATCACTACGAGCTCAGACCTCGCGCAAAAATTTTTCGATCAAGGGCTCCGGCTGGTCTATGCCTTCAATCACGAGGAGGCGCTTGCGGCGTTCACCGAGGCCTCCCGTCTCGATCCCGATGCGCCCATGCCTTATTGGGGTCTGGCGTTGAGCCTGGGGCCGAACATCAACGCGGCCATGGATCCCAAGCTCGAGCCCCGCGCCGTGGAGGCGGTGCAGAAGGCTACTGCGCGTCTGTCGCAGGCCACCGCCAGGGAGCGAGCCTATGTGGAGGCTCTTGCCGTTCGCTACTCAGTCAAGAAATCAGTCACCCGCAAGGCGAAGGATGACGCCTATGCCAAAGCGATGCGGCAGGTGGCGCGGGATGCTCCCGATGATGCCGATGCCGCAACCATAGCGGCTGAAGCCATGATGGTGCTCCGGCCATGGGACTACTGGCGGGCGGATGGACGGCCTCAACCGGGGACGGAGGAGATCGTGGCCATCTTGGAAGCGGCGCTGCGGGAGCACCCGGATCATCCGGGTGCCTGTCACTACTACATTCATGCGGTCGAAGCCTCACCCGACCCTCAGCGCGCGCTCGACTGTGCGAAGCGGTTGCCCTCGCTGATGCCGGGTGCCGGACATCTCGTGCATATGCCGGCGCATATCTACATGCGGCTGGGGCGTTATCGCGAGGCGTCGGAGCGTAATGCGACCGCCGCGATGGTGGATCATGAGTATTTGTCCCGTCACCCCCTTGAGGGCAACTACGCATCGGGATACTATGCGCACAATCTCCATTTCCTGAATGCCTCCTTGATGATGGAAGGCCGAAGCGCGGAAGCCCTGCAAGTCGCGCGGGATCTGCTGGCGAAGGTTCCGGCCGACGAGATTGCCAAGGAGCCGTCGCTGGAATGGTATGCACCGACCGTGCTGCTGACCATGGCCCGCTTCGGTCAGTGGGGGGAGTTGATCAGGCATCCGCCGCCGTCCAAGAGTCTGCGGCTTACTACGGGTCTCTGGCATTTTTCGCGCGGGTTGGCCTTTGCCGCGACCACACGATTCGGAAGCGCCGAGGGGGAATTGTCGAATCTCCGGAAGGCGATGAAGCCCTTCGCTCGTGCCAAGACCTCGGAAGGCAGGATCAGTCGCACGATGTTGAAGGTGGCCGAACGGATCCTGGTCGGGGAAATGGCCGCGCGACGCGGGCAATACGAGGCCGGAATTCAGGCCTTGCGCGAGGCGCTGCAGTTGGAGGCGTCGTTGCCCTACAGCGAGCCGCCGTTCTGGGTTCAGCCGGTTCGCCACAACCTGGGAGCGGTGCTGTTGCTGGCGGAACGTCCGGCCGAGGCCGAAGCCGTGTATCGGGAAGACTTGCGCCTCAACCCCGAGAATGGATGGGCGTTGCACGGACTGATGCAGAGCCTGCGGGCTCAGAACAAGGATGCGACCCAGGAAGAAGCCCGGTTTCGTGCCGCATGGGCACAGGCCGACGTGACATTGACGGCGTCTCGATTTTAGAGTTCCGCGCCGGATCGGCCCCGGAGCCCCTCGATGTGCCGGACAAAGGATACAAAATGCTGAAGACGGATTACGTGTTTCATGCCACTGAAGAAACACGTGAATTGGAACGGTTGCAGATGCTGGAACGGATCTTCGATCCGGGCACGCAACGACGCATGTTAGCCACCGGATTGACGACCGGGTGGCACTGCCTCGAAGTGGGGGCGGGGGCCGGCTCCATCGTGCGTTGGTTGGAGCAGCGGGTCGGGCCATCCGGCAAGGTGGTCGCTGTCGACACGAACCCGAGGTTTCTGCGCGGGAGCGGCAGCTCGACCATCGAAATCCTGCAAGGGGATATCTGTGACATGGAGCTTCCGCCCGCCGCGTTCGATCTGGTGCATGCGAGGTATGTGATGATTCATATCGCGGACTATCAGACGGCGTTTGAGCGGATGCTGCGGTGCGTCAAACCGGGCGGTTGGGTCGTGATCGAAGAACCGGATTTTCAAGCGGCTCGCGCCGTGGCCGGACCGGACGAGGCCCGGGCGGCATTCGGGCGAGTGAGCGAGGCGATCGAACGGATGTTCACGTCCCTCAGGATGGACCATGCGTTAGGTGCGAAGTTGCCCGTGTTGTTCCGCCGCCACCACCTGGACCAGGTGACGGTGGAACACGAGGGACATTTGTCCGCCGGCGGCGATCTGATTCCGCAGATGATGAAATTGTCTGCCGAGCAGCTTCAAGCGAAGTATGTGGCGACAGGATTAGTGACCGAGTCCGATATGGAGCAGTATGGGAGGCTTGCCGACGATCCGGACTTCTGGGCCATTTATTACGCGACGGTGGCGGTGACCGGCTGGTGGCAGCCGCAATGCGGCGGGCGAACCCAAGGATAGGTATGCGATACATTGTAGGAGTCATGGGGCCGGCCAAGGCCAGGAAAAAAGATGTCGACAATGCTCGCGTGCTGGGTGAATTGATTGCGCGACGCGAGTGGGTGGTGCTGACCGGTGGTCGTGACGTCGGCGTGATGGATGCCGCCTGTCAGGGCGCCAAGAAGGTTCCCGGCAGCCTGACGATCGGGGTGCTGCCTTCGGCTCGTGAACGTGTGTCCAAGTATGTCGATCTGGCCATCATCACCGAAATGGGCAATGCCCGCAACAACGTCAACGTCATGTCCAGCAATGTGGTGGTGGTCTGCGGGCTGATGGGGGCCGGCACTGTGTCGGAGGTGGCGCTTGCGCTCAAGGCGGGTAAGCCGGTGATTCTGGTCGGGGCCACGCCGGCCGAGGAGAAATTTTTCAAGAAACTCGGCGGGCGGCTGATCGCTTCTGTGGACAGTCCGGAAGAAGCCATTGGGCTGATGCTGAAGCAGTTCGAACAGCAGCAACCGGATCTGGTCCAAGGCGCGCGCTCCTGGGGCGTCTAACAGGCGGCTGAAACAGCCTCCCAGCTTCGTTCCCGCGGGACACTGCCGCCTCACCACCTCGGCGGCGTTCACAAACTTGACGCGCCTTATTCAGCGCGTCGTGAACCTCTCAGGCTCAACGTACCGCAGGGGTACGCCTCGTCTGTTCGCATTGCTGCGGCCTTGCTGGATAGGCTGTTTGAGCCACCTGTCTCTTACCGGCAGTACGTTGAGATCTGTTACTGGGCAGAGGGAGAACCGGAGAGGGCACCCTTGTCCAGCAGCACACCGGAGCTGTCGAACGGGAGGCGGCCTTCCTTGGTGTGCAGCACACCTGTGACGTGGTAGATGAGCGGCTGGTCGCCGGAGAAGGATAGTAGCTGGCGGACGACCTGTAAGGTCGAGGTACTTGTTTCGACCGATGTGACGGACTCGCTCAGCCTGGGGACGACCAGTTCCTTATTACCGAGCCCACGGACCAATCGGTTACCATTGAGATCGAGCCGGAAGTCGATGCCGGTGACGGCGAGATCAAAGTCATTGGGGTTCCGAATACGAAGATCCACCTGAAGTCGCTGTTCGAAGGCACTCGCCTCCAGCGGCGTGACGTTGGTCACCAGGACTTCCGGTGCCTCCCCTTTCATGAACCAGAAGGCGCATCCGGAAAGCATCAGCGCCGCCATCAATCCCGCACACGAAATCAGTCGTCTCATCCCGCCCATCATACAGAAACATCCAGTCGATTGCGACGCTCGTAGATACTGGCGGGATGCGGAAAAAGGCCGCCAGCGGCGTTCTCGCAAGACACGGCCGCCTCACTATCTCGGCGGCGTTCACTAACGTGACCCGCTTTATTCAGCGCGTCGTGACCCGCTGAATCTCAACGTACCGTACGCGGGAAAGGAGCCTGTCTCGGCAGGCTCGGGGTGGGCGGGTAAGAAAAATGTTGCCTCGTCTCCTTGCATCGCTGCGGCCTTGCCGGACAGCCTTTTGGCACGTCCAGTAGAGAAGTGGAATGCCGAGATCGCGTGTGAGCTGAGCCGCTCTGTTGCGCAACCATGGAGTCGGTCCGCCGCCTAACGGGAAAATGACCGGCACCGCGATCGCAGCCGCTCATGTGCTTTGGTAAGATGAACAGCGAGGAGCAGGGTCAGTTGCAGGGAGGATTCATTCTATGAACATCGTGAGGGGTAGAGGCATCTATACGTGGCTGGTTTTGGCGATGGTGCTGGCAGGTTCACTGGCCTCGGCCGGGCAGGCCGCCGGTCCTGCCGGTACGGCGAAGGCGTATTTCGCCGGAGGGTGTTTCTGGTGCATGGAGGAAGTGTTCGAGAAAGTGCCGGGCGTCACATCGGTGACCAGCGGATATATGGGCGGGCGGGTCGAACATCCCACCTATGAACAGGTCTCTGCCGGTGGAACGGGCCATGCCGAGTCGGTAGAAGTGGTCTACGATCCAGCCAAGGTGAGTTACACCGCCTTACTCGATGCCTTTTGGCGCAATGTGGACCCGGTCACGCCGAATGCACAGTTTTGCGACCATGGCAGCCAATACCGGGCCGTGATCTTTTACCTGGGCGACGAAGAGAAACGCCTGGCGGAGGAGTCGAAAGGCGCCATCGAGCAATCCGGGCGGCTCCCGGGGAGGATTGTTACGGAACTCACCCTGGCTTCGACGTTTTATCCGGCCGAGGACTATCACCAGGATTTTTATAAGAAGAATCCGGTCCGGTACAAATTCTACAAATATAACTGCGGGCGGGCGCAGCGATTGGAAGATCTCTGGGGGGCTCCATGACAGGAGACGAGTCGCAGGAGTGGCTCGCGCGGCTGATCCGCGAATGCCGGACGATTGCCGTGGTGGGACTGTCGTCGAATCCGGCACGACCGTCATACCGCGTGGCCGCCTACATGCAGCAGCAGGGCAAGGTGGTGGTTCCGGTCAATCCGCGAGAGTCGGACGTGTTGGGGGAGCGGGCTTATCCGGCACTCTCTGCTGTGCCCGGTCCGGTCGAGATGGTGACTATTTTCCGACGATCTGAAGAGGCGGGCGCGGTCGTCGATGAAGCCATCCGGATCAAGGCCAAGGCGGTCTGGCTCCAGGAGGGCGTGATCAATGAGGCGGCGGCTGAGCGCGCGCGCCGGGCCGGGTTGCAGGTGGTGATGGATCGTTGCTGGCTGAAGGAGCATATGCGTTGCGTCAGTGAGGAGGGCCCGGGTGTCAGGCCGGCGAACGTATGACTGTGGATCGTTTCCTGCTCCGCCTGATCCTGGTTATTGCCTGGCTGAATGGGGTGCATACGCTCGACCACATGATTCGGGGAGACTTCCACTGGCCGCTTGATGGGCAATCGGTTGGGTTTGTGCTCGTCGTTGCCGCCATCTACCTCGTGATGGGAGTGGGAGTACGGCTGTCCCGCAGAGGAGTTGTCGGGCCCCTGTTCTGGGCCATCGTCGGATGCGGAGGCTTGATCCTTGGATGGTTGTCCCACTTCAGTCCCTTCACCGACCAGCCGTTGCACGTGATTTACGGGACCTACCATAATGCCACGGGTGGCGCCCTCGCGGTGTTGTGCCTCATGCTGCTGATGAGCGTTGTGCTGACGGCGACGCTCTATTCGTTCTACTTGTGGCATCACCAACGTCACATCACCGTGTCGCGTCCTGTTCCCCGGTAACCGAGTTCCCGCACGTTCCATCGATTTCCCTCCGAGCCGATTTCTGTCATTTTCTTGAGCATTCCGCTCCTCCATGGAATAGTGACATGACGGTGCGCAGGCCTTTCTTGCACCGGCTTCCCAACCAACCATCCCCTGGAGGTCACAGCCATGATGCCCTTGCTCACGGTGTGCGGTCGTTTGTTGTTCGTCCTTTCCATGGGATTTTCCGTGATGGGCTGTACACAGTCAGCCCTGCAGGCACCCTCTCCGCAAGAAAACCTTGGTATGGGCATCGTGACGGGAACGCTCGGAGCGCAAATTCCGGTTGCGGCCACGGCCGGTGACCAGCCAGGCGGCTCGTTGGTCGGTCAGGTGCAAGCCGTGGAAGGGGGAGCGTATCTGGTCCGCGATGGTCGCGGGCAGGAATATCGCATCCCCCATGATCAAAACACGCGGATCGATCGGCCGGCTCATGTGGGCGATCGCATCCAATCCTGGTTCGACCGGCAAGGCCGGGCCGTGCTCATCAGAAGCCTCGATGAGGAGGCCCGGTAGGACGAGCCAGGCCCACGCCGCTCGAGTCCTCGCGCGATCATGCAAGAACCGGAATGGAATTCTCGTTGGGAGCGTGTCGCCCGCGTGCTCTGCCCGTTTGTGGTGGCGGGCTGCCTGGTGGTCATGATGCCTCCGGTGAGCCGGGTCGCGATCGATCCCGGCTTGCGCGACGTTCCGTTTCCTCGCGCGTCCGATTCGATCACCTCGCTTATTGCACGCTCCGCCGCGCAATACGGGCTGGACCCCGCCCTCCTGCAGGCCGTGATCAAGGTCGAGTCGAATTTCAATTCGGACGCCGTGTCGTCGAAAGGGGCCATCGGGTTGATGCAGCTCATGCCACTGACCGCGGCGGCGCTCCATGTACTGGATCCGTTCGATCCGAAGGATAATATCCATGCGGGTGCGGCGCTGCTTCGACGGCTCCTGAACCGATTCGACGGGGACCTTTCGTTGGCGCTGGCTGCATATCATGTCGGTGAGACGCGAGTCAGGCAGACGCTCGGTACGCCGGCGCTTCCCGCGACGCAGCTCTATGTCGAACGCGTGCTGGGTCATTACCATCGATTCCGTGCGGAGGCCCATCAGACGGCTGGGCATTCCCTCACGCGTGAATCCAGCGGCGAGGCGTTCCTGACTTCCCCGCGGGTGCGCCAGTGAAGGCGCTCTGCGAATCGATCGCGACCCGGCTGCGGGCATGCGGCGCCGGTTGCATTTTCCGCTAGGAACGGGTACGGGATTCTGGTTCGCGCAAACGCGGCGAAACGGCCGCCGGCGGCTAAGCCGGTGGAAACCAGACCACGATTTTTGAGGATAGTGATGAAGAAAAGCGATCGGACCGCTCGTTTGGCTCAATCGGATATCCGTGCCATGACCCTCGCCTGCGCCAAGGTGAACGGGATCAACATGTCTCAGGGCGTTTGCGATACCCCCGTGCCTCCTGTCGTGGTGCAGGGCGCGCAACAGGCGATGGCCCAGGGGCACAACATCTATTCACGCTTTGACGGCATTCCGGAATTGCGACAGGCCATTGCCGGCAAACTCGCTGCGTACAATCGAATCACCGCGGATCCGGACGTCAATATTACCGTGAGCGCCGGCGCCACCGGATCGTTTCAGGCCACCTGCATGGCGTTGCTGAATCCCGGCGACGAAGTGATTCTCTTTGAGCCCTTCTATGCCTATCACATTCAGGCGATCGTTGCGGTCGAGGCCGTGCCTCGCTGTGTGTCGATGCGACCGCCGGATTGGGCGGTGGATTTCAAAGGCCTCGAGCAGGCGATCACCTCCAGGACCAAGGCAATCGTGGTGAACACTCCGGGAAATCCCTCTGGAAAAGTCTTCACACGGCGGGAGTTGGAACAGATTGCGGAGATGGCCTGCCGTCATGACGTGATGGTGATCACGGACGAAATTTATGAATATTTTGTGTTCGATGGACGGGAGCATGTGAGCATGGCGTCTCTCCCCGGTATGGCCGACCGGACGATTACCATCGGGGGGTACTCGAAAACGTTCAGTATCACCGGTTGGCGCATCGGCTACAGCGTGGCGGAGGCCACGTGGGCGAAGGCCATCGGCGCGATGAGTGATGTGTTGTATGTCTGCGCGCCCACCCCGCTGCAGCATGGCGTTGCCGCCGGGATTCGTGCGCTCGGCCCCTCGTTTTACAGCGATCTGACGAAGGAGCATCAGCAGAAGCGCGATCGGTTCTGCGGCGCGTTGGCCAAAGCGGGACTGCCGCCGGCCGTACCGCAGGGCGCCTATTATGTGCTGGCGGATGTGTCCCGACTTCCGGGAAAGACGAGTCGCGAACGCGCGCTGTATCTATTGGATAAGACCGGTGTGGCGGGCGTGCCGGGCGAAGCGTTCTTCGAGGGGCCGGAGGGGAGTCGGTTTATGCGATTTTGTATGGCGAAGACCGACACAGATCTGGAGCGAGCCAGTCAAGCCATCGAACGATTCAAGTCATGAGCTAGCTGGATTCCGCTAATAGGCGGTCGGCGGCGGTCTCGCCCGACGCTGCCGCCGGCTGGGCAGGTCCGTTTCCGCGTTACCGCCTCTGCCGGGACACGGTCCTCGTCATCGCCACCGGGCAGTGTTGTTTCGGACTATCCAGCCACACAATCCGATCATTTTCACACCTGCCGTCGCCCTTTCGGTTAAGACGATCCAGGGTAACCAATCGGCCCAAGACAGGAGAAGGTCGGGTTAGGCGTGAGATTCCCGCGGGCGTATCCGCTGGCCTGGAAATGGTTGCGTGGTCGGCTAGTGGCGTAATCTGAGACAATGGCTGCAACTGGCTGAAATGAGCCAAAATTCGCAGGAGCCTTGAGGCAGGCGGGCATGCATGGTATGTAAATAGTTTCGAGGAAATGCGGAGAAAAGAGTGCCTACAGAAACATTAGGGATTCACACGATGAAGTTGAAACGTCTGTCGTTCTTGTCGATCTGCGTCGGTGCGCTGGTATTGCAGGCCTGCAGTCATGCGCCACGGCCCCAGGAGGCTTCCTGGGCGGAGCCGGTGTTGGGGGAAATCTCCCTCCATCGGGCTGAACACGCGTTCCTTGCGGGTGAATGGGAATATGAGGAAAGCGGGATGGTCGTGCCGTTGAGATTGGATCGATTCGGCAACGGCTCCTATGATTTTAAGGACGGACGGTTTCGGACAGATGTTCTCACCGATCACCGTTGGGCCGGGGCCTGGGCTCAACGGGAAAACGATCGGGAAGGCGGATTCGAGATCACACTGTCGCCCGATTACTCGGAAGGCGAAGGTCGTTGGTGGTACACACGCATCGAGAGTGATGCCGCGCCGACCAAGGCCGGTGGGACGTTTCACGTGATGAAGGTGCAATCGATTGTCGAGAACCAGCCTGTGCCCGGCGCGCGCGCATCCCAGTAGAGACCAGAGTCATGTCCCCGTGACGGGGTCCACCCGTTCATAGAGCGCTGAGTAGTCCACATCTCCCAGCCCCAGGGCAATCGTGTCGATGAGCAGTGATCGGACGCCCGGAAGTCCGCCGGGAGAGAGCCGGGCACTGTCTGCGGCGGCGAGGGTCAACTCCACATCTTTCAGCAGGTGTCGGGCCGAAAAGTTCGGCTGGGCATAGTTGCGTTCCGCCAGTCGAGCCAGCTTCTTATCGAACGTGGGCGCATAGAGCGCACTCTTGCGTAACACCGCCATAAAATTCTCCACATCGACCCCGCCACGGCGAATGAGTCCCAGACTGAGGGCAAACGCTGCCGTTTCTGCGGCAATGAGCTGATTCAGGGCAAGCTTCATCACGGCGGCTTTTCCGACCGGGCCGATCAGGCGCACGTCTGAACTGAGGGCATGAAGAAGCGGTGACCATGTGGCATAACGCTCCGGAGTCGCCCCGACCATGATCAGGAGGGTGCCCGCTTTGGCTTCGGCGATGCTCCCCAGCACCGGCGCTTCCAGGTACTGTCCCCCCAAGCGCTCGATCTCCTCTCCGATCGAGCAGCTTTCCGACGGGCCGATCGTGCCCATTTGGATGGTGGCGCGTCCGCGAAGCGCCTGGCTTGTAGAGGGATCGAGCAGTACCGCACGGATGGCCGCCGCGTCTGCCAGCAGGAGCATGACGACCTCTGCCGAGGCGATGGCTTCTGCCGCAGTCGAGGCGATGTGAATACCCTGTTGCCGCAGCGACAGGGTCTTGTCAGGGGTACGATTATAAGCCGACAGGTGATGACCGGTGGCATGCAGCCGCTCCGCCACTGCCTGCCCCAGCAATCCAGTGCCTAACAAGGCCACGTTCATGGGTAACCTCCATCCTCTACGCGAGTCGGACATCGTACAGAGAAGCGTCGGCGGTTGAAAGGGTCAAGGGAGAGGGGCGCGAAGATCTCTACTTGCGGCACTGAGTTGAATGAGGTGTGTGCGCGTCGGTGTGGTCAGGTCTGTGCCGATGGCCAGGGTGCCCTTCACCCTGGGATCGGCGCGGTTGAACGCAAACGGATCGCCTGCGGCCGTGGTGGCGCGCCCTCCGCTTTCTTCGATCAACAGGACGCCGGCGGCGATGTCCCATTCATTGCCTCCGTCCAACGTCACGACCGCATCGGCCTGCCCGGCTGCGACCAGGGCGAGGGCATACGCGATCGATCCGATCGGACGGCAATGGAGATGGGACTCTAGGGTCTGAAAGCGGCCGACCCGAAGTTCCCATGGATTCACGAGCGCGAGTGGGCGCTCCGGCGCGGTGAACGGAGCCTGGCCGGCTTCTGCCCGGCGCTCGACGCGGATGCCCCGGCCGCGGATCGCCGAGAAAAATTCACCGGTCGCGGGATTGAAGATGGCTGCAACGGCCGGTATGCCCTGCTCGACGAGCGCCACCGAGAGGCAGAATTCCGGCAGGCCTCGCACGAACGAGCGCGTCCCATCGATCGGATCGACGATCCAGACTCGTGATCTGGTCAGGCGATGGTGAGTGTCTTCGGTTTCCTCTGACAACCAGCCGTCCTCCGGAAATGCCGCCGACAAATGGTCCCGAAGGATCTGATTGACCGCCAGGTCGACAGAGGTGACGGGTGACTGATCCGGCTTGGTGTAGGTGTCGAATCCGACGGCCGCCAATCGGAGTGCTTCATGCCCGGCTCGCTGTATGGCTTCCGACACGATGCTGAGTTCATGATCCATCGTCACGCGGGCTCCGGGTTCGTAGAGAAATGTGCTGGCTGCATGTCTTCACCGTACCAGGTCTTGGTTCGGGAACAAAGCCCGGAGTGGCGTGGCACCGCCCCCGGCTCTTGACCCTTCTGCCGGTTCCGCGTACAAGCTGGAATGACGATGAAGTTGAAGCACAAACATTCCCGCAAGGCGGGGTTGCCGCCCGGCACACTGGTCCATATCGGCGAAAAAAAGTCCGAGACGGTCACAATCTCGGTGTACGAATACGGCGAGGGACAGTTCCAAGAGCGAACGGTGTCGAAGCCGGATGAGATCGCGATGACGGGTGAACCGACGGTCCGATGGGTGGACGTCGGCGGCATCCACAAAATGGAGGTGCTGGAGAGTTTCGGGAAAATGTTCGGCCTCCATCCCTTGCTCCTGGAAGATATCGCGAATACCGACCAACGTCCGAAACTCGACGACTATGGCTCATACGGCTATGTCGTGCTCAAGATGCTGTATGAAGGGGACCGGGAGGGAGACATCAACGTCGAGCAGGTCAGCCTGGTATTCGGTGAGAACTTTCTCCTGTCGTTTCAAGAGAACGGCGGCGATGTCTTTCAAGGTGTGAAAGAGCGGCTGCGGAACGGAAAGGGCCGGTTACGCCATGCCGGCGCGGATTATCTCTTGTACGCCCTGATGGACTCGATTGTGGACCGGTATTTCGTCATCCTGGAGACGCTGGGAGAAAGAATTGAAGCGCTTCAGGATTTGTGCGTCACGAGTCCCGGTCCGGAGACATTGCGCGATATCCACGGCCTCAAGCGGCAACTGCTGTTTTTGCGTCGGTCCGTCTGGCCGCTTCGGGACGTGATGAACAACCTGTCGCGCTCGGACGGTCAATTTCTGCAGGGTTCGACGAAGGTGTTTTTTCGCGATGTCTATGACCACATCATTCAGATCGGCGATACGATCGAGACCTTGCGCGAAATGGTGTCGTCGATGATGGAAGTGTATCTCTCCAGCGTGAGTTATCGCTTGAACGGCGTGATGAAAGTGTTGACGATCATCACGACCATCTTCATGCCGCTCAGCTTTATCGCCAGCATCTACGGGATGAACTTCGAGCACATGCCTGAATTGAAATCGCCCTGGGGCTACCCGGCCGTGCTGGGTGTCATGGCCGCAACCGGGCTGGCCATGCTGTATTTTTTTAAGCAAAAGAAGTGGCTGTGATGGCGTGCAGAATGGGGCCGTCAATCCAAGACTTCGGCGCGATCCACAAAGTAGGCGGTCTCCCCGAAGCAGGTGGTGGGGATATAGCGGAATTCCTTATAATGGAGGACCACTCGTTTTCCCATCTGCCCGTCGAGTTTCTTGGCCACGGCATCATCCCACACGCTGAAACTCCATAATACCGGTGCGACGCCGGGCACAGTCGTCATCGCGAGTTCGCCTTCCTGGGTCTTGCAAATCCACCCTTTCCGAGAAAGCTTCTGGAGATAGCCCACGCGGTCTCCGTCGGAATAACTCCAGTTGAAGATGATCAGCAAATAAGCGGCCCCGCCGAAAAAGAGCAACGTGAAGAGAAGTTTCGGTCTCCACAGCCAGGCTACCGGAAACAGAATGGTATCCCACCACGTCATAGGGAGCGCTCCTTTCCCGACGGTTAGCGGACGTCTTGAAACAGCCAGGGGGCTTGTGTGCGGCGGCGTTGCTCGTATTCCGTGATCCGACCGGCATGTTGGAGCGTGAGGCCGATCGCGTCCAATCCTCGGTAGAGGCAATCTTTTCGAAACGGATCAATCTCAAAATGATAGGCAGTACCGTCCGGTGTGGTGACCTGCTGCGCTGCCAGGTCCACCGTCAATTGATAGCCTTCACGGGCCGTGACGCCCTCGAACAGGGCTTGGACTTCCGATCCCTTCAGCACCACCGGGAGAATGCCGTTTTGAAAGCAGTTGTTGTAGAAAATGTCCGCGAAGCTGGGGGCGAGGACGCAGCGGAACCCTTGGTCGAGCAAGGCCCAGGGGGCATGCTCGCGCGACGACCCGCAGCCGAAGTTGTCCCGCGCCAGCAGAATCGTGGCGTTCTGATAGCGGGGCTGGTTCAGGAAGAAGGCGGGGTCCTGCGAGCCATCCTTGAGCCGACGCCAATCGTAGAACAGTCCTTCCCGCAGGCCCGTCCGCTTGATGGTCTTCAAGAACTGTTTTGGAATGATCTGATCGGTGTCGACATTGAGCCGGTCCAACGGAGCGACCAGTCCTGTGAGTGTTGTGAATGCGTCCATAGATGTCCTCGTGTGTCCTCTTCGGCTTCGTGCCTGACGGGCGCCGACTCAATTGCGCCGCTGGCAGTTCCTGAATGGGTCCTGGCTTACGACCAGTGACGGATATCGACGAAATGTCCTTCGACGGCGGCAGCCACGGCCATTGCCGGCGATACCAGATGAGTTCGTCCGCCGGCTCCCTGACGCCCTTCGAAGTTCCGGTTACTGGTTGACGCGCATCGTTCCCCCGGCTGTAGAACGTCGGCGTTCATCGCCAGGCACATACTGCAGCCCGCTTCCCGCCATTCGAATCCCGACTCCTTGAAGATACGATCCAGGCCCTCTTGTTCCGCCTGCTGCTTCACGAGTCCCGATCCGGGGACCACCATGGCATGCACGGTGCCAGCGACTTTTTTACCCTTGGCAAACGAGGCGGCGAGGCGGAGGTCTTCAATCCGTGAATTGGTACAGGATCCGATGAAGACCTTGTCGATCTTGATGTCGCGGATCGGCATGCCGGGCGTGAGTGCCATGTACTCGATGGCGCGCTCGGTCGCCTGGCGGAGTTTTTCATCCCCCATGGTACGGGGGTCGGGGACGACGCCGTCCACGCCGGTGACCATCCCCGGGCTGGTGCCCCAGGTGACCTGCGGAGCGATCGTTTCCGCCTGTAGCTCCACGACGGCGTCATACTTCGCGCCGGGATCGGTGACGAGTTGCCGCCAGGCCGTCACGGCTTGATCCCAGAGAGCGCCCTTCGGGGCCATCGGGCGGCCTTTGATATAGGCAAAGGTCGTATCGTCGGGTGCCACCATGCCGGCGCGGGCTCCACCCTCGATCGACATGTTGCAGAGCGTCATGCGGCCTTCCATGCTGAGTGCGCGAATGGCCGATCCGGTGTACTCAATCACGTATCCGGTTCCGCCGGCCGTGCCGATTTTTCCGATGATGGCCAGAATGACATCTTTGGCGGAACAGCGGGGCGACAATCGCCCCTCGACGCGGACTTCCATGGTCTTGGGGCGTTTCTGAACCAGGCATTGTGTGGCCAGGACATGTTCGACCTCGCTGGTGCCGATGCCGAACGCCAGCGCACCGAAGGCTCCGTGGGTTGAGGTGTGCGAATCGCCGCAGACAATCGTCATGCCCGGCAGCGTGAACCCCTGCTCAGGGCCGATGACATGGACCACGCCCTGCCGAATATCGTTCATGCCGAACATCGTGATGCCGAACGTCTTGCAGTTGTCGTCCAGCGTCTGAATTTGTTTTGCGCTGATCGGGTCGGCGATGGCCACGCGGCGGTCGGTCGTCGGGACGTTATGGTCGGGGACGGCCAGCGCGGCGCCCGGTCTGCGCGGAGTCCGGCCTGCCACGGCCAACCCTTCGAAGGCCTGCGGCGAGGTCACTTCATGGACTAAATGGCGGTCGATATAGAGCAACGTGGTCCCGTCCGGTTCCGCCCGAACCACGTGGTCGTTCCAGATTTTTTCGAATAATGTCTGTGCAGCCATGGCGATACTCCTTGTAGACCCGCGCCGTTGCAAGTGATTGAAGGCGCAGGAGCGATGCGTGCCTATTATATATGCGAGCAGCCCTATGGCATCAAGGGCAAAGGGGGGCCGGAAGAAATTGCCTCTTTAGATTTTAAAACCGGGGACCGATAAGGTTGGCATGGAACAGGAACCGGTCGACGCCGAACGCATCACGATTCCCCGCTGGACGATCAAGCGCGATCCCCGGGCGCTGGGTTGCACGATCTGCGGATCGGCGATCGTGAAAATTACCGCCGAATGGCGGCAGGTTTCGTTCTGTACTTGCCGGTTGATCGAGTATCGAGTGCTGCCGCGCGCTCCCAAAGCGCTTCCCGCCCCGTCCCCGGCGGCAGACGTACGAAAAGAACCCTAACCTCGTTGAATGTCTGAGAATCTCCGAACCTCAGCCAGGCTTGTCTTCAGGCAGGTTCCGGGCATGGGTCTGGAGAGACATTGCTGAAACGGAGGATCGCATGGCACGATGGCTCGGGGTATTCGCGTTAGCCGGTTGCCTTGGTGTGGCCGGTTGGTGTCCGGCCGAGGCGAAGGACCATGCTGTGGCAAAGTCGCTGACGCGAACCGGCCTCGCCACTCACGGGCAGTTTTCCCGGGCCTGCGCGGCAGACGATCTCCTCGGAAATTGGCAACTGGTTGCCTTCGACTCATCCTATCGGTTCCGAAACCCACAGGCCCCGTATCTGTTTCCTCACCAAGCCTTTCAATACTCGCAGCGGGGTGGCGTCAAATCGGCCCACTCGCTCCAGCCGCTCTCCGGCGATCCCGACCAGCTGTTTGAGGCGGTGCCGTTGGACATGACCTATCGAGTCGAAGGAAAAGGCCGTGTCGTCCTCAAGGCAAAGGAGCACGATGAGACGATGGAAACCTGGAGCTGTAGGGTCATCACAAAAGATCCCGAGGGCATGGGAGATCCAACCATGCTGCAGCGCGGCGATCTGGTGATGACCTTGATGGGAAGCCACGGGCAGGGGCTGTTTGTCCGTCATTTGAGAAAGCACGCCGCATAACCAGCTTGGCATGGAGCAGGGAGGCGTGCTACTACCGGCACGTCAGTCATGCGTCGGGTACAACGCATCGACCTATTCCGCCGAGGGGGCCATGGACGATCCGAATCAAGTGTGGAGTCAGCCGTCGGTCGTCGAATGGTCCCAGCTGCTATTGAACAGTTATCGCCACTGGGTCGGGCGGGATTTGATGCCACGGACCGGCGGGCCTGACGAGCAGGCCCATGCGTTGTTCATGGCGCCTTTTGTGGTCGTCGCGCACGGTGCGCAGGAGGATCCGATCCTTAATTACGGATCGCACCTCGCCCTCACCTTGTGGGAGACGACGTGGGAGCAGCTCCTGCAGACGCCATCCCGCCTGACGGCAGAACCCGTGAATCGTGCCGAGCGAGAGTGGATGCTTGAACGGGCCCGCGTGCAGGGGTATGTGGACAATTACCGCGGGGTCAGAATTTCGAACAGCGGACGACGGTTCCTGATCGAAAACGCGATTGTGTGGAGTGTGATCGACCAAGCCGGGCGCCGTCAGGGACAGGCCGCGACCTTCTCACGCTGGACCTTCCTCTAACCGTCGGAATCGCGGGACGACGGTTTCGCCGATAGTCACCGATTCGAGAAACATTTCCAGCGGTCTGATCCACAGTCCGCCTGTCCCATAGAGCTGCCGATACACGACATACTCCTCCTCGGTTTCGGAGTGCCGAGCCACGCCCAACACCTCATAGTCCTTCCCTTTGTAGTGACGATAGCGACCAGGTTTCATCATAGTGTATCCTTGCGGGTTCATGCCTGCGAGACAGTCTATCGGACCTGGAATGTCATCACAACTCTCTCACATATCTGAGCGGCGGCACGACGTTGTAGTGATCGGCGGGGGGTCGGCCGGGTATGCCGCCGCGCGAACGGCTCGCGACGCGGGCGCCGATGTGGCCATCGTCGATCAGGGTCCGCTCGGGGGGCTGTGCATTCTGCGGGGTTGCATGCCGACCAAAACGATTCTGCGGTCGGCTGAGATCATGGCGCTGATGAAGCGCGCGCGCGAGTTCGGGCTGAACCCGGTCACCGCCCAGGCGGATCTGTCGGCCATCGTCGATCGCAAGAACCGATTGGTTCAGGAGTTCGCCGACTACCGCATCGCCGCGCTGCGAGACCCGCGGTTTACCTTGTATGAGTCCCGCGCCGAATTTCTCTCGCCCCACGAACTTCGTGCCGGGGATGTTCGAATTCGAGGTGGGGCATTCGTCATTGCCACCGGGTCGAGTGCGGCTGAGGTGGCCATCCCGGGGTTGGACGAGGCCGGCTACCTGACCAGCGATGAGATGCTCGATGTTCGTCGTCAACCGGCGTCACTCCTGGTGTTGGGAGGCGGCCTGGTCGCCGTTGAGTTCGCGCAATTTTTTGCCCGAATCGGCACCAAGGTCACCATGCTACAGCGTGGCACGACCTTGTTATCGGACATGGACGGAGACATCGGTCAGGCGCTGGCGGCGGCCTTTCGGGATGAGGGGATCGAGGTGATGACCGGCGTGTCCTTCCAACGTGTGAGCTCAGGTTCGTCTGAGAAGATCGTGCATTTTATGCAGGGCGGGGCTGTCCACACGCGCTCGGCCGAGGTCATTTTTCAAGCCCTCGGTCGTCGTCCCAACCTGAACGGGCTCAATCTGAAGGCCGCCGGAGTATGCGTGGTCGATGGTCGATTGGTGGTCGGCGGCGATATGCGGACTTCTCAGCCGCACATCTTTGCCGTGGGTGACGTCAACGATCTCACTCCCATTGTGCATCTGGCGATTGAACAAGGCGAAACGGCTGGGTTTAACGCGACGCATCCGAATGAGCCTGCGCGGGTGATCGATCACCGGCTGGATGCCGAAGTCGTGTTCACCGAACCTCAGGTTGCGGTCGCGGGAATGAGTGAACGGCAGTGCCGCGAAAAAGCGATTCCGTATCTGACGGCGTCCTATCCGTTTGCCGACCATGGGAAGGCCATGTGTCTGGGCGCCGTGCATGGATTTGTGAAGCTGCTCTGTCGCCCGGACGACGGCGCATTGCTGGGTGCCCAGATTGTGGGGCCGGAGGCGGGGGAATTGATCCATGAGCTGATCGCGGTGATGTATTTTCACGGCACCGCACAGGATCTGCTGCGCATTCCCCACTATCATCCGACCCTGGCGGAGATCGTGACGTATCCGGCGGAGTCCATTGTCGAGCAGATGGGGCGAGCATGACACGAACCGTTGCCGCCGGTGCGTCGGCGCTTCTGCTGCTGGTGACTCTGGCCTGCGGGCAACAGACGTGGGAGGCTGCGATGCAGGCAGGCGAATCGGCGCTGCAGCGAGGGCAGTATGAGCAGGCCGAAAAAATTTTCTCTGCCGCCGTGCCTAAAGCGGAAGAGTTCGGCCTGCATGATCGCCGGGTGGCGGTGACCTTGGCCCATTTGGCCCAAGCCTACAGCGCGCAGGGGAAATTCGTCGAGGCTGAACCGGTGTATCTGGAGGCGCTCAAGATTTACCAGGATGTGCATGGTGAGACCCATCTCGATGTGGCGGCCATGTTGAATAACCTTGGTGTTTTGCATCGGAAGCACGGACAATATGCCGATGCGCAGCGGCTCCTGACGCGGGCGCTCTCGATCAAGGAGAAGCTCCTGGGACCGGACCATCCGGAGGTGGCGCTGGCCCTGAGCAATTTGGCCGCGATGTATCTGGCGCAAGGCGATGGGGAGCAAGCAGGGGCGTTATTTGCGCGGGCCTTGGCGGTGCGGGAGAAACATTTGGGGCCCGACCATCCGGATGTGGCCAAAAATCTTGATGACTATGCGAGTGCGTTGCGCAAGGTAGGTCGGGTCGCAGAGGCGGAGGGGCTCGAGCGGAGGGCAGGCGCGATTCGGGGAAAACCGAAATCGTGATGACGGAGAGGTGCAGAGTTGAACCGATGGGATGCGCCGGTGTAGCGTACAGATTCGTAAGGGCTTGAGGACGAACGATGTCTGATTGGCGGACCAATGCATTGATTGCGCGCGGCATGGGCATTGTCTTCATTGCCGGAGGCTTCATGCTTGGTATTTACGGGTTGGAATTTCCCAGCAGCACGTGGCTTCAAACTGCGTTGGGGCTGCTTGTCACCGGGATGATGGCTCAAGGTTATGCGATGTATTGCTCCATTCGGCGGGTTCGGGAGCAGCGTGATTCGGAACGGTAGCCGGTTGAGACGCGAGACGGAGAAGACGATGGTGTGCCCTGGTCGATGGAGTACTCTCCTACTCCTGTTCTGTGTCGTCGTGCTAGCCGGTTGTGGCGGGCCTTGGCGTGACCGGTATTTGGATAGGGGAGTGAAGAAGCTCACGCAGGACGATATTACCGAAAAATTCGGTCCTCCAAGTACCGCTAAGACACCGGTGCTGGGGGGTGACACCGTCTGGACCTATCGCGTACCCATGGGGGATCGAGAGGTGCATCCCTGGGATCCCGGTAGCCTGACGGCCGGCAAGAAGACCAAAGCCCCGCCCTCGCCCTCGCCGTTCGGCAAGAGCCTGGCCGGTAATGACGAACCGTATCGGGAGCCGCTCTATTGTTATCGATATACGCTGTCGTTTGATGAGGCCAAGCTGTTGAAAGACTGGAAACGGGAAGAATGTGTTCCTCGCGCCAGTGAGGATGAGAACGCATCCCAATAAGGCGGACACACGACGTTATGCGCGAACTGTTGCCGGTGATCGGATCGAGCGTTTTCTTCGACCTGCTCAAGTCCATCCTCCTCCTCCTCATTCTGCTCATCGCACGCACGGTTCTGGTCCGCTGGATCAAAGGCAATCAGACGCTGACCATCGATGCGAAGCGACGATGGATCGTCACGGCTCGGAACAGCATGGTGCTGGGGCTCTTCGTGGGGCTCGTCGTGATCTGGGCCCACGAGTTGGAAGCGTTTGCTGTGTCGCTGGTCGCGCTGGCGGCCACCGTGGTGCTGGCGACAAAGGAATTGATTCTCTGCTGGAGCGGTGCAGCGTTGCGTGTCGGCGGGGGTGTGTATGGTGTGGGCGATCGTATCCAGTTAGGCACGTATCGGGGCGTTGTCCTGGAATACGATGTCTTTGCGACGAAGCTGTTGGAAATCGGGCCGGGTCAGACGTCGCACCTCTATACCGGTCGAACCGTGGTCTTCCCCAACAGTCTTCTGTTTGGAAATCCCTTGATCAAAGAGAGCCCGTCGCAGGAATACGGCCTCTATGTTTTGTCGGTTCCGCTTCAGAGCACGGACGACTGGCAAGCCGCTGAGCAAGCTTTGCTCAATGCCGCAAAAGTCGAGTGCGCCTCCTTCATGGATCAAATGGGCCGGCAGATGAAATTGCTGGAACAGCGAAACCTGCTGGAAGCGCCGTCTCCTGAGCCACGTATTACCATCCAGCTCCCTGAGGCAGGACGTATTCATCTGGTGCTCAGGTTTCCGGCCCCCGACCGAGGTCGTTCGCGGGTCGAACAAGCCATTCTCAGGCGCTACCTCATCGCCGTGCGGCCCTAAGGTCTTGCGACGATCCTTCCAGTCTCTTGCCGAATTTTATGAAGCCTCTGCCGCCGGCTTGTCCTGCTTGGATTCGCGGTCCCGGCAAAAACCGGCAAAACAATTGGCAAACTCGCCCCTTCACGGTATTGATGAGTCCTGCATGCCGGCCGGTTCGCCATAGAGCCGGGCACCATATTTCAACCAAGGGGGAGTTGTTGATGAGAAGGTCAATTGCTGTGTTGGTCGCCGTCGCATTTGTGGGAATGAGTTCGTTCGCCGTGGCCGATGATATGGGGCTGGGTCAGATGTCCGAGGGGATGAAACAGGACATGAGCGGACTGTCGAACGACCTGAGCGCTCAAAAAGAAGACCTGGCGAGTGACCTGAAAGCCAAGAAGGAATCGGTGAAGAGCGAGATGAAGGCGAAGCGGGACGAGGCGAAAGCGAAGAAAAAGCAAGCGAAGGCCGACTTGAAGGCGAAGAAGGAGCATATGAAGGCTAAGGTCAAGGCCAAGAAAGATGCGGCTCATGCTAAGGCGGCAGAAGCGAGGAGTGTGGCCGACGATGCGGCTCACGAGGCCGGCGGGATGAAGAACGACGTGACGGGGGTGATGCGGAACTAAGGTCGGCCGGTTGGCTGAGAGCTGGATAGCGCTGATATTCGACAATAGCGGCCTGTGATCAGGAAACGTCCGGTCACAGGCCCTGGTGTTCTGAATGCTTCAGTTGTTGCGGCGGGTGGGCTCTGCTAGAATCCCCGCCGTATGAAAGTCGCCACCTTCAACGTTAACTCGCTGCGCAAGCGCCTCCCTATCGTGCTGCAGTGGCTCGAACGCCATCAGCCTGATGTGCTCTGTTTGCAGGAAACAAAAGTTCAGGACAGCGAATTCCCCCTGACTGCGCTCGCGACCTCCGGCTATGAGATCACCTTCCGGGGCATGAAAGCCTACAATGGCGTTGCGATTCTCAGCCGCACGAAGCCGGAAGCAATTTCGTATGGATTCGATGACGGGGGCGAGAGGGAAGAAGCACGTCTTCTGCGAGTGGTGATTCAGGGCATCCCGATCATCAACACGTATGTTCCTCAGGGTTTCGAGATCGATTCGCCCAAGTACCAATACAAACTGGGTTGGTACGATCGGCTACGGAAGCATTTCGAAACTCATCTCTCCCCGAAGGAGCCGGCGATCTGGTGTGGAGACATGAATGTGGCCCCAAGACCCATTGATGTCCACAGCCCGGAGAAACATCTGAAACATGTCTGCTACCACGAAGACGCGCGCAATGCCTATGGGAAGACGGTTGCGTGGGGCTTCGAAGATGTGTTCTGCAGACTGTATCCAGATCGCCAGCAGTTCACGTTTTTTGACTACCGTGCACCCAGTGCCCTTGCCGCCAATAAAGGGTGGCGGATCGACCATATTCTGGCAACGCCGCCCTTGGCTCAGAGGTGTCGCCGGGTTGATGTCGATTTAGAGCCACGCCGTGCGACCGATCCCTCTGATCACACTGTCCTCTGGGCCGAGTTCTCCACCTAGCAATGCATTGAACAGGCTTGCCGGATCGTCCTTCGTCTCGTTCGGACGTTAAACCTACTAAGTAGGTAATCAGTGCTCTCTATCTATCGTCATCGTCGCTACGGCCGGTTTGAAGGCCGCAGCGACGATTCTACTCGTTCACCACTGCCGCAGAACCGGGGCATCTGTCAGGACGCTCCTGCGGCTCCCCGATCACTGCAATACTTCGACTGGCTCCAGTAACAGTTGTTCAGCGAGTCGAGTTCGGCGGTTTTGTTCAATCAATGGATCGACTATTGATCCGCAATTAATGCAACGCCACACAAACGTTTCCGGGGAAAAGTCCGGTCTCCACTCATCGACCATTAACCCTTTGCATCGTCCGCATGTCATGGTTCCCACCTCCTTAGGATTGCGCCCTTATGATCTAAAGGCCGTGCCCATGTGAGGAGAGAGTAGCAACGCGAGATTAAAGAGGTGTTAGTGAGACGTTAGAACCATTTAATCCTGATTGTGTCGAAATATCAGGGCGTTCACGTTTCACAGTTGGACAAATTCGGAGCGAAGGGGAAGCGTTCTGTACAAAATGAGATATGCGCGGAGAGATGTGGCGGCGATGCACGCTCCGAAGATAAAAGATCACAGGGTCATTGGGGTGAGCAACAGAATCGGCAGAACTACAGCGGACTGGTCCTTGAAAAGAGACGGGCCAATCAGTAAATCTGCCTTCCCTTTGGAGAGAACCGTTGAGTTTCTTGACAGAACTTCCCCCATCCTTTATCGATTGAACTGACAGTGCTATTCCACTGCTCTTAGGGTCGGTGGCGCACAGACGGTCGAAGGTTGCTGTGATCTGTGCCCGCGGTCGGTCTTTCCTCATGACCATCTGTGGCGAGTATTCAGGTGGAGCCGCGACCGGCGTCCGACAGAATATCCTGTATTCGGGAGAGCGGCGCTAACACCGCCGATCATTCAGCATGACCCAACCCCTCACGTGTCCGCAGTGTGGCCAAGACAATGTGTTTCGTTCACGCTGCTCCACGCTGATGGAGAGGTTGCAGTCGCTTGCCTGCATTGCGCCTTTCCATTGTCAGTCTTGTAGCTTCCATTTTCAGGCTTTCCGACTGGGACGCCGTTATCCGGCGCAGATGCTGGATCGGCGAAAACATCTGCGTATTCCTGTGCGCTTGTTTTTGTCTTTCTCTGGCGGCAAAGTGAGGGGAGAGGGAACCGTCTTGGACATTTCGATGGGCGGGTGCATTATCGAGAGCCAAGCTCCGGTGCACGTGGATGATATCTTTTATCTTCAGATCGCGCTTGAGAATGACCAGACGCCGCTCGAAGTGGCTGCGATGGTCCGGTCCGTGAGTTCCCGCGGCATTGCGTTCAAATTTCTTCGGTCGGCCCAAGAAAACAAGCGGCTGCTCACGTTTGTGCATGCCAAAACTGAATCTTCCGGAGCAGGTTCCTCCAGCTAGCTGCGCCCACTCCCCCTATTTCCTCAGGTGTCTCGCTCCAGTTTGCCCAGAGTCACGCCTAATTACGGGAAAGTCTGCTCGGACGACAGCGGGCGACTTGCTGAGTGCCGGACAGCGTTCTCTGCAATGTTCTGTTAGAGTGGAGTTTCCCAGGCGGAGGCTTGGGGATGCTCCGTTGTGAGGCGGTCGTGTTCGGTGTGGTCGAAGGGTTCCACAATGAGGTCTGCTCGGTTCAATGGTTCAGGGCATGCCGACGAGGAGAGAAAATCGACATAGTCTTGTGCCTTCGCCTCAGTGGCAAAGCGGCAGAGCCCGTACTCCGGCATATGAGAGGATGGATGCCAAAACGCCAATCCGATGGAGCTGCCTTGAAACACCCCCAAGGCTCGATGCCGGACTTGAAAACCCCCCGGAGTATCAGTCGAATGATCGAGTGCCATGCCGCTTCCCGTTGTGGCTGATCGACTAAGAGAGGGCAAGTATAGCAAGGTTATAAGGGAATCGACACCTCGCGGGTCCCGCCGGTGATTGACTTCGTCGGTGAAAGCCTTACGTCCTAAGAATGCGTGGTCTGCTGCGACCGGCGCGAAGGAGGAGAGCATGGTCATGTCACTGATGCGTTCGATGGTCGGAGTCGTGCTGCTTGCGGCAGTGTTGGCCCTGTCCGGCTGCGGCTATAACGACTTGCAAGGTCTTGATGAGGATACCAAGGCGGCTTGGAGTGAAGTGATCAACCAATATCAGCGGCGGGCCGATTTAATCCCGAATCTGGTGAATACGGTGAAGGGATATGCCGCGCATGAGAAGGATACGTTGGAAAGCGTCGTGCAAGCGCGTGCCAAGGCTACCAGCGTTCAGGTGACGCCGGAGTTGCTCAAGGACGAAGCCGCCTTCAAAAAGTTCCAAGAGGCGCAGCAGGGTCTCTCAAGTGCGCTGGGGCGGTTGCTTGCCTTGGCCGAGAATTATCCCAATCTCAAGGCGGATCAAGGGTTTCGCGATCTTCAGAGCCAACTCGAAGGCACTGAAAATCGCATCACCGTGGCACGCAAGCGGTACATCGACAAGGTTGCAGAATTCAACAAGATGGTTCGCTATTTCCCCACCAATCTTACCGCCAAGTTTCTCCTGCATCTGGAGGAGAAGGCCAATTTCACCGTGGCTGACGAAAAGGCGGTGGCCAAGCCGCCCGAAGTAAAATTCTGACGACGGTCTCGTAAGCCAAGGAGCGATTGCGATGCGGCTGCTGGGGCGAAGAGGGTGGGGGCTCCTCATCGGGTGGCTCTGGCTCACAGGGGTGGCGAGCCTTCCGGCTGCGGCGCTGGATGTGCCGCAGCTCAGCGGGCGCATCGTGGATCAGGCGCATGTCCTGCCGCCTGCCGTCGCAGAGCGACTTTCAGCCGATCTGGCGGCGCACGAAGCCAACACTTCCAATCAGGTGGCGGTCCTCATCCTTCCATCGTTGGAGGGTGAGCCGCTGTTTGATTTTTCCCATCGTGTCGCGACGGCCTGGAAGTTAGGCCGCAAGGGGACCGACAACGGAGTCCTCCTTCTCGTCTCGATCAAGGATCGAAAAGTTCGCATAGAGGTCGGTTACGGATTGGAAGGGGTGCTGACGGATGCAAGGTCGGCTCAGATTATCCGGAACGAGATTGTGCCACGGTTTCGAGCCGGAGATGTCCCGGCCGGCGTGACGGCCGGTGTGGAAGCCATCTTGCAAACCATTGAAGGGACCTACCGTGCACCGGAACATCCGGCGGCTACTCCTTCATCGAGCGATGCCTTCGCCACTGCGGCCTTCGCGGTGATTCTGGGAGTCGTCGTTGGTCTCTTCTTCTCACGCGCTCATCGAGGGCTGGGGCCCGTCGTCGGGGGAGGCCTTTCGTTTCTGGCTGCTCCATGGGTGATACCGGCAGTGATCGCCGGAGCCGTGAGCCTGGTTCTGGTCGGCCTGCTTGGTATGTTGGGGCCAAGCAGCGGATCACGCAGGAGGGGAGACGGCGGTGCGTTTGACGGGACCTGGTTCAGCACGCAACAAGGCGGATGGGGCTCCGGTGGTCTCGGGGGATCGTTCGGAGGCTCCGGTGGCTTCTCCGGGGGTGGAGGCGATTTCGGAGGAGGAGGCGCCAGTGGCGACTGGTAGACGGCCGGCACTGACAGAGGCAGAGCGTGCGCGGGTTGAGGCGGCGGTGGAGGCGGCCGAGCAACGGACCAGCGCCGAAATTGTGCCGATGATCGTCGGGCGCTCCGGTGTGTATCGTGAGGCGCACCATCGTGCCGGGCTACTGAGCGCGGTACTCGCCTTGACGGTCCTGCTGACGATCGAATCCACCTGGCTTCCGTGGGGGTGGCATGCGGCGAATGCTGTCTGGTTACTCGGGGTGACCATGCTGGCCTATGCCCTCGGAGCCTGGGGCGGGACATGGCCTCCGGTGCTGCGACTCTTCACCTCCCGCGAGCGGATGCATCGGAAGGTGCAGTTGCGGGCGCAATTGGCGTTTGCTCAGCATGGTCTCGCGCAGACCCGTGAGCGAACAGGACTTCTGCTGCTGGTTTCCCTGCTCGAACGGCAGGTCTCTGTGTTGGCAGATCAATCGTTGCGCGATGGGATCTCGGATGCGGAATGGCAGGAGGTTGTCGCCGTCGTCGTCGAACGACTGAAGGTTGGTGATTTGGTCGGCGGCCTCTGCTGCGGGATCGAAACCAGCGGAATGCTCCTTGCGCGCGCCTGTCCTGTGCGTGCCGGCGACAATCCCAATGAGCTGTCGAATCAGGTGATTCAGGACACGTAATCGCCGGTTCTTGCCCGACAATGGACGGCTCCATCCTGTTTCGCTACAATCGCCGATAATGTCGGATCCCGCCCTGTCCGTTGAACCATCTCGACCAGCTCCGGATGAAACCCGTTCCGTCGTCAAGGCGGCGGGCCTCATCGGCGTGGCGACCTTTTCCAGCCGTATCCTCGGTTTTGTCCGCGACATGGTGTTAGCGAGACTCTTTGGTGCGACCCCCGCGGCAGACGCGTTTTTTGTCGCCTACCGTATCCCCAATTTATTGCGGGAACTGTTCGCCGAAGGGTCGATGTCCGCCGCCTTCATTCCGGTCTTTACCGAATATCACACGCTGAAGACCAAGCGGGAGGCCTGGGAACTGGCCAGCGCTACCTTCACCACGCTGCTGACAATCGTCACTGCCGTGACCCTGCTGGGCATTTTGGCGGCACCGGGGATTGTCTGGCTCCTTGCCCCGGGTTTCCGGGGAAGTCCGGACAAGCTGGCGCTGACGACGCTGTTGACGCAGATGATGTTTCCCTATCTGATCTTTATCAGCCTGGCGGCCCTGGCGATGGGGATTCTGAACTCGCTGCGCGCCTTTGCGGCGCCGGCATTCTCGCCGGTGTTTTTCAATATTTTCACCATTGCCTGCATGATGTTCCTCTCGCCCTGGTTGCCGGAGCCCATCATCGGCGTGGCGATCGGCATCGTCCTGGGAGGGGTGGCGCAATTTGCGATGCAGTTGCCGGGATTACAAGGCCGGGGAATGTTGTTCGGCCTGCGGTTCCGACCCGGCCATCCGGGCGTGAAGCGTATCGGGTGGCTGATGGTGCCATCGTTGCTGGGGTTGTCGGTGACGCAGATCAATATCACCGTGAGTACGATCCTGGCCTCGTATTTTGCCGGTGGCCCGACCTATTTGTTTTACGGCATGCGGCTCATTCAGTTTCCACTCGGCATTTTCGGCGTGGCGCTCGCGACGGCGATTCTTCCGACGCTCTCCGCTCAGGCCGCCCGCGGGGCGCTGGATGAATTGCGGACGACGATCGGGTTCGGCCTTCGAATGATTTTTTTCATCATTCTTCCGGCGATGGTGGGATTGATCCTCTTGCGGCACCCGATCGTGCATCTGGTGTTCGAGCATGGATCGTTCACCAAAGCCGATACGTTGGCGACGGCGACGGCGCTCCTCTGTTATGCCGTCGGGTTGTGGGCCTTTGCCGGAGTGCGTATTATCGTCTCCGCGTTTTATTCTCTACAGGATACGAGGACGCCGGCGGTCACTGCGGGGATTGCGGTCGGGGCGAATATTCTATTGTCCCTGTGGTTGATGACGCTGCTGGATGCCGCGGGGCTGGCGCTGGCTACGGCACTGGCTTCCATGCTGAATGGGAGCATTTTGGTCGCCGTGTTGCACCGGCGTCTGGGGCGTGTCGATTGGGGTGCGATTGTACGGTCGGCTGTTCGAGTGCTGGGGGCCTGCATTCCGGTCGCAGTGATGTGCCTCTGGGTCGCGAATGCGTCCCTGTGGGACCAGGACGGTGCGTGGGTCGTGAAATCCGCAGCCTTGTTTGCTGGAATCGGCATCAGTGTCATCGGATATCTCGGGGTGCATATTATGCTCGGCTCGGAGGAATTGGACGTGGTGCTAGGAATGGTGAAGCGGAAATTGGGCCGGGTCGCGAAGAAGTTTGGGGTAGCCTGACATGATGCACGCAATCACGTTTCAGACCGCTTGGGGCTTGATCAGGATTACGGCTTCCGAGAAGGGCGTGACCGCCATTGATTTGTCGCCGTCGGATCCTGGTGCCCGGCAGCAACCGGCTGAGGCCGGCGGCGCAGCCGCATCGATCATGGCGGAGGCGCGCGCGCAGCTTCTGGCCTATATCGCGGGTACACGTCGCGAGTTTTCTTTTCCGGTGGATTGTTCGGCCGGCACGCCGTTTCAGCGGAAAGTCTGGAAGGCGATCACACGGATTCCCTATGGCCGGGTGCGGTCCTATCAATGGGTGGCCATCCGTGTGGGTGGAAAGCAGTACGCCAGGGCGGTGGGGATGGCGCTCGGGGCCAACCCGGTCCCCATTGTAGTGCCCTGTCACCGGATCGTCTCGCATGACGGTTCGCTAGGCGGATTTTCGTGCGGATTGCCGTTGAAGCGCCGCCTGCTGAATTTGGAAGGCACATTGAGTCAACTGCGGAATGCTCAGTGATTGTGACTGGTTGTCGGTCTGCAAAGGATGATGCATGAAGGCCGTCATTCAACGGGTCACACGCGCGTCAGTTGAGGTGGAGGGCGGGATCGTTGGCCGAATCGGTGCAGGTCTCCTGGTGCTGTTGGGTGTCGCCAGGGGTGATGACGAGCGGGACCTGCTGTATATCGTTGAGAAGCTGCAGACCCTGCGGATCTTCGGCGACGAGCAGGGAAAGATGAATCGTACGCTCATCGAGGCCGGCGGGGCGCTGTTGCTCGTTTCGCAGTTTACGCTGCTCGGTGATACCAGCAAGGGCCGGCGTCCAGGGTTCGACCTAGCTGCCCCTCCGGAGGAGGCGCGTACATTGTACGAGCAGGCGGTCGGTCGATTGCGGGCGGATGGCCTGACGGTAGAAACCGGGGTCTTCGGGGCGCACATGCAAGTGGAATTGCTCAACGACGGTCCGGTGACCTTCCTGTTGGACAGCCGGCGAGGAGTATCGGTTCCGACTCTCAAGTCTTGATCGCGGATGCCGATAAGGAATCAGGGAGAAAGTCTGCTTGGGTTGAGCATGGTCTGCTATACTATTTTCAAAGGGCAGGGATTGCCCGGGAGGTCGAGATGGGAAGTCCCGTTTCTCGCAGCCATCCACTCCGACAGCTCTTCGGAGCGTTGACGGAAAAAAGCTTCACCGAACACCTCGGGTGGCCTGACCTGAATGTCACCGAGTACGTCTCCAACCTGCTCGTCGAATTCGCGCACACCGACCAACTCTACAAAATCCAGAACACACAGGGCCGCGCCGTTGATTCCGTCGTCGAGATGCTGTTCGAATCCGAAGTGCTGTTGGAAGCGCAATCCTTCGAGCGTGAGCGCGAGGTGCATCGCCATATCGGCGACTTTACACTCTTCATGACCGGCCTGTTTCCAGAATATCTCCGCCGCCTCAAGAGCGTAGGCCGCATCTACCATAAAGATTTCCTGGTGGATTACGTGAAGACGGGCAAACGCTCGTACGGGTTGGTCGCCGAGTACGGCAGCTACGACCCTGAGCAGGATTCCCCGTTGTTCCGGAAGCTGTCGGAAAACTTTGAGCTGTGTGTGACCGGCTTGGGGTTCGTCCGCTCGGACCTCGATCGTATGCAAGATCCTGCCTGCCGCCGCGTGAAAGATCTCCTGCTGAATTGAAACCGTCACGACCGATCCTGCTCATTCACGGTGGCGCGGGACGCCGCGCCATGACCGTCGCTCAAGCGGCCTGCGTCGAGGCCGCCCTGGCCGAGGGTCATCGTCTGCTTATGGCCGGCACCCCGGCGCTGTCCGTGGTGGAAGAAGCTATTCGCCTGCTGGAGGAGTCAGGCCTGTTCAATGCGGGGCAAGGCTCGAACCGTCAGCTCGATGGAGTGCGGCGCATGGATGCGTCGATAATGGAAGGGCGAGATCTGCGGGCGGGGGCTGTGGCCTCCATCGAGGGTATCGTTCATCCCATCACCGCCGCGCGGCTGGTGATGGAAAAAACGGCCCATGTGTTGCTGGTCGGGCAGTCAGCTTCCCGCTTTGTGGACTATTTCGGATTGGAGCGCGCGCCTCGTGCCAAGAGGGCGGCAGGGCCGCGGCCCAAGGAATTGAGGCCGCGGGCCGGGCTGGAGCGCACGTTGCGCTTACATCAGGCGATCATGCAGACGGGCCGCCTCCGTGCGCGCAGCTTGGGCAAGGAAACCGTGGGCGCGGTGGCCTTGGATCTCGCCGGAACGGTGGCAGCCGGGGCATCGACCGGCGGTGTGGATGTGATGTTGCCGGGCCGGGTCGGCGATACGCCGTTGATCGGATGCGGGGTCTATGCCGACAATGAGGCTGGAGCGGTCTCCATGACGGGATTGGGGGAGAGCATCATTCGAGTGGCCGTTGCGAAGGAGATCAGCGATTTATTGGCGAGCGGCTGGAGTCCGCTGCGGTCGGCGAATCGGGTACTGCGGAAGGTCGTGGAGCGTGTTCACGGCGCGGCCGGGGTGCTGGTGCTCTCGCCCGATGGCCGGTTCGCCATTCGACACAGTACGCCGAACATGGTGGCCGGTGTGATCGGGCGCGACGGCCGGCCGCACGTGAAAGGCCGGTTTGCCTAGTCTCGAAGGAGGCTGATACAGTGACCAGAGGTATCAGTCTATGCCGGCACTCTTTCACCTAGCTTTTCCTGTCCACGATCTCGCCGCGGCCAAGCAATTTTACGTCAATGGTCTCGGTTGTGTGCTGGGTCGGGAATCCTCCTCCGCCGTCACCTTCGGATTAGCCGGGCACCAGTTGGTCGCCCATCTCTCCACCCAGTCGACCGTGCCGCAGAAGGGCGTCTATCCGCGTCATTTCGGGCTGGTGTTGACGCAGGAAGAGGAATGGCAGGCGCTGGTCGATCGCGCGAAGGCGAAGGGCCTGACGTTTTACCAGCAGCCCAGGCGGCGGTTTGCCGGTACCCGCATCGAACATCTCACATTTTTCCTACAAGACCCTTCCCAAAATCTCCTCGAATTTAAATACTATCGACACGAGTCGGCGATTTTCGGGGAACGAGACGTGGCGGCGGTCGGGGATGCTGAGTAGCGACTACTCTCCGCAGTATTGCGCGGATCGTGCCGTGCAGTTATGGCTCAGTCTTCAGACGGGGCCAGGTCATGCGGCTCCGGTGCCTGTCGGTTCGTCGAGAGTGAGCCGGCTCTCCGTCCGTTGCCCCGTTCCAGCCACCGGACGATGTGGTGCTGCCGTCGATTTAAGTAGGCGGTATGGCGGATCGGGTCATACCGGCGCGGGGAGGGAAGAATCGCTGCCAGTAACGCCGCTTCGTCGATCGTCAGCTCCTTGGCAGATTTCCCGAAATGGTGCCGCGCCGCCGCTTCCGCGCCGAATACGCCCTGCCCCCATTCCGCGACATTCAAATACAATTCCAGAATCCGTTCCTTCGTCAAATGATGTTCCAGGGAACGGGTGATGAGGGCCTCGCGGGCCTTCCGTAGCAGGGAGCGTTCAGACGAGAGGTACAGATTCTTGGCCAACTGCTGCGTAATGGTGCTGCCGCCGCGCTTGAATTCGCCGACCTCCAGGTTATAGAGCGCCGCATCTTTGATGCCTTCCCAATCGAATCCTTCGTGCGCGAAGAACGAGGCATCTTCGGCGGCGACCACGGCGCGCTGGAGCGCCGGCGCGATGCGGGACAACGGCACCCAGACGAATTGAGGATGCAGCGTGCGGCCGTGCTCCTTGGCCTGGGCACGTCGTGCCTCCATCAAGGCTGTTTCCGTGGGGTGATGTTTGGCCAGGTGTGAGACGTCCGGCAGCGTTACCAGCCAATACAACGCCAAGGCGGCTGCGGGGAGACCGACCAGGATGGTCGCCCACAACAACATCCGGCCGAACAGGCTGCCAGTTGACTTGCTCATTCCCGACACTCTATCTATGAGGATACGAGGTGTGGCACCGGTCCGGCCCCTGTCTCCGGAGGTGAACGTACATCCCGCACGTCGGTACGCGGTGGATCACCATGAAATTACTCAGCGCTGAGTTTATCAAAAGTTCGGTCTCCCCAGAACAGTTTCCACCCGACCGGTTGCCGGAGATTGCGTTCGTCGGCCGATCGAATGTCGGGAAGTCCTCGCTGATTAATTCTCTGCTTCACCGGAAGAAGCTGGCCAAGGTCAGCAAGACGCCGGGGAAAACACGCGCCGTCAATTTTTTCACGGTCCGCACCTCGGATCCGAAGCTCTCCCTGCTGTCGCTGGTCGACCTGCCCGGATACGGTTACGCCAAGGTCTCCAAAACCATGCGGGCGCAATGGGGGCCGATGATCGAGCAGTATCTCGAACAGCGACAGTCTCTCGGGGCTGTGATTCTGTTGATCGAGGCACGTGTGTGGATGCCGCAGGATGTGATGACGGTGCAGTGGGTCCAGTCCCTGGGGTGCGGCATGATCATCGTCCTGACGAAAGCCGATAAATTGCGGCAAAGTGAGCGGGCGCCCAGCCTCGCAGCCGTGCGGACGGCTTGCGGATTGGGGCCCGAGGTGCCGATTGTGCTGTACTCGGCTGAAACGCATGAGGGGCGGGACGCCTTGTGGGGCGAGATTCGTACGCAGTTTAAAACTTGATCTCGATGTAGGCCTTGTTTTTCAGATCGGCCATCCAGATCTGGTACTGATCTTCGGTCTTCTGTTGAAACACGAGGGATTGAATTTCGGCCTTCACCTGTTCAAACGGCCGAAACTGACGCGGCTTTTTGTCGTCGACCCGCACGATGTGCAGCCCTTCCGCCGTCTCCACAATGCCCGTGATCTGCCCCACGTCCACGGATGTCAGCGCCTGTTCCAGCGCGGGAATCAACTCGCCTTGTCGAACCAGGCCGAGCCGCCCGCCGCGTGAGGCATCCGCTCCGTCGGAAAAGCGGAGGGCCAGATCCTCGAACGGTTCGCCTTGCTTGAGGGTTGCCAGGAGCGCCTCGGCTCGCCCGTGCGCGGCGGAGAGGCCGTCCGGCGTGCGCGGCTTGATCAGGATTTGGCTGAGTTGGTATTCCTCGGGGTAGGCAAACCGATCCTGGTGCTCCTGGTAATACCGTTTCATTTCCGAGTCCGCCACCATAATCAGGCCGCGGACTTCGCGGTCGACCACCCGCATCAAGGTCAGCTGTTCGCGAATACTCCTGGCGGTGTTCGGGTCGGCGCTGTCGATGGCCTCGCCCTGTTTCTTCATCTCTTCGACTGCCTGCACGACTTCCTGATCGGACACATCCACACCTTTGTTCTTCGCGGCCTGCAGCTGCAGTTTCCGCTCGATCATTTTCGTGACGCCCATGGCCTCAGCCGTCTTGAGGCGGCGCTCCAGGTCTTCGCCTTTGTATAGCTTGCGCAGCCGGTCCTGTTCGGGAAGCAGGTCGCGTTTCAATTCGGACAGCATGATCAGGTCGGAATTGACGACCGCGACAATGCGATCTTCCAGCTTGGCGGCCTCCGCGTTGGAGATCAGGACGAAGAGCAGGCAGAGGCAGAAAATGAGCGCGCCAGTGGTCGTGAACCCGGTTGCGCTGCGAACGGGTCCGGTGGCAGGCGTGCCCCTCAGGGACGAGAAGAGCCGGTAGCCGTGTAGGCACGTGTGGGGGAACAGCGATTGATCGTTCATAGGGTTGCTGGATTGTACACAATCGAGGCTTCAGAAAGGGAGCGCCCTGGAGATGAAAAACGCGGACGGGTGAAGACGGAGGGGATGCAGGAGGGGAGCGCGCGGGCGGTTACGGGCGCGGCGGTTCATCGGTCACGTAACGAGCTGCGTCGGCCAAACGGATTGTGGCCCCGGTGCGAAGTTCCGCAAACACGTCATCCAGACGTTTCCGGCGCTTCTCGGCCAGCAGTTCCTGGCGGAGTCGTTCACGAGTGGCTTGGTCCGCCTGCAGAATTTCCGGCTCCAGGGGGCTGACCTTCACGAGGTAATAGCCCTGCGCGGTCTTGATCGGATCACTGATGACTCCGGGGTGCAGTGATGGAATCAGCGCATCGACTTCCGGTTCCAGCAGGCCTTTCTTATAGGGGCCCAGATCGCCGCCTTTGGCGCGGCTGCGCTCGTCGATTGAATACCGGAGGGCGAATCGCGTGAAGTTGCCGCCCGCTTCGACCTGCCGTTTGAGGTCTTTCGCCGCATAGACGTTCGGCAGCAGCATAATTGACACTTGCACCTTGGGGTTGGCCAGGAGCTGATTGGCGTGTTTCCCCAGATAGGCGTCCAGTTCCTCTTTGCTGACTTCGACCTTGGTCTTGATCCGGTCTTTGAGCAACTCATCCAGAATCAGTTGCTCGCGGTAGCGCAGGGTCTTTTCGCGAATCTCATCCGACTGATCTAAGCCCTGCTTGCGCGCTTCCTGCATCAGCAGTTCGCGCATGATCAATTCATCCAGAAAACGGCGTTTCCCGCCTTCCTTTTCGTAGCGCGCGCGCGTGGCCTGCGACAGGTCTTCCCAGCGGATGTCGAATTCGGATTGAGTAATGGATCGGCCGTTGATCATGGCGATCACCGGCTCCTCCTGCGGTGGTTCAGTGCAGCCGGCCAACGACCCAAGCGCGCAGAAACCCAGCGCGACGCTGGTCAATCGTGTCTGCCAGGATGAAATCTGTCGTGTGCGCGGTGGCGTCATGCGGTCGGGGCGGAGCATCCTCTACGAAGGTCAGGTCGAGGCCGTGCGTGGCCCTTGATTGTTGGTACCACAGACGTGGAGGGTTTGCAAGGTTGCGTTGAGTTCTGGAAAGACCAAACTCCAGTCTTCATGCGGTATCTGGAGTTCAAAAGACAGCGGCGACAGAAACCGCAGTCGTTTTTTGTATCGGTCCATCAGGGCCTGCACGGCGGTTTCCGAGACCGTGGCCTTTGGATCGAAGGTGATCACGACCGCATGCGGTTGCTCGACCACGGAGCTCAGCCGGAGTTGTTTGGCCAGCAGCCGGATTTGCATGAGCTCGAACAAACGCTCGACCGGATCGGGCGGATGCCCGTAGCGGTCCTCGATCTCTCCGTGCATCAGCGCCAGGTCGCCGAGTTGTCCGCAGGAGGACAGTCGTTTGTAGAGCGACAGGCGCTGGTGGCTGTCGGCCACGTATTCTTCGGGAATATAGGCGGAGACGCTGAGGCGCAGCTCGGGATCCGGCTCTTCCTCCACGACCTGACCCTTCAGGCGTTGGACGGCCTGTTCCACCATTTGCAGGTAGAGATCGAGCCCGACGGCGGCGATGTGGCCCGATTGCTGTTTGCCGAGCAGATTCCCGGCGCCGCGGATTTCAAGATCCGCTGCGGCGATGCGGAAACCCGATCCCAATTCGGTGAACTGCTGGATGGCGGTCAGCCGCTTCTGGGCATCCTCCGAGAGGTTGCCTTCATCCGGCACCAGGAAGTAGGCATAGGCCTGTTCGCCGCCCCGGCCGACCCGGCCACGGAGTTGATAGAGCTGTGCGAGGCCGAAGGTGTCGGCGCGATTCACGATGATGGTGTTGGCGGTCGGCACGTCGATGCCCGATTGGATAATGGCGGAGGCAATGAGGATGTCCGCTTCCCGGTGGAAGAATTTCAGCATCACCGCTTCCAGCGGTTTCGAGTCCATCTGGCCGTGCGCCATCACGATGCGGGCTTCCGGCACCAGTTCCTGGAGCCAGGCGCCCATCCGCTCCATGGTCTCCACCCGATTGTGGACAAAGTAGGTTTGTCCGCCGCGACCGAGTTCGCGAAGAATCGCCTCACGGATCGCCTTTTCACTGAAGCGAAGGACTTGGGTGCGGATCGCCAGTCGTCCCGACGGGGGCGTATCGATGATCGAGAGGTCGCGCACACTCGCCATGGTCATTTGTAATGTGCGCGGGATCGGCGTCGCCGTCAGAGTCAGCACATCGACCTGGGTGCGCAGCTGTTTCAGCCGTTCTTTATGCTTCACGCCGAACCATTGCTCCTCGTCGATGATGACAAGGCCGAGGTTGCGGAACTTCACGTCCTTTTGGAGCAGCCGATGGGTGCCGATGAGGACATCGACCAGGCCGGCTTCCGTATCTTTGATGATCGCTTTCGTATCCTTCGGAGATTGAAACCGTGACAGCAGGGCGACGCGGGTCGGAAAGGGCGCAAACCGTTCGGCGAAGTTATCGTAATGCTGGTGTGCGAGCAGCGTGGTCGGCACCAGCACGGCCACCTGTCTGTTTTCCTCGACGGCCTTGAATGCGGCCCGCATGGCAACTTCGGTCTTGCCGTAACCTACGTCGCCGCACACGAGGCGATCCATGGGCTTGGTCGAGGCCAGGTCCTTTGCAATGTCTTCGATCGCCCTGCGCTGATCCGGTGTTTCTTCGTATTCGAAGGCCGCTTCAAACTCGTGGTAGAGCATGCTGTCTTTACCGTACGAGGTGCGATGAACCAGCTCGCGGTTGGCATAGAGATCGACGAGCTCATGCGCCATTTCTTCGATATCTTTTTTGACCCGCGCGGTCGTCTTGGCCCAACTGGTGCCGCCCAGGCGGTCCAGGCGGGGCACGTGAGCATCCGCTCCCGCGTATCGTTGGACCTGGCTGAGCCGATCGAGCGGGACATACAGCTTGTCGGTTCCGGCGAATTCCAGCACCAGAAAGTCGCTGTCGAAGTCTTGCACCGAGAGCCGGCGAAGCCCCTGATACTTCGCGATGCCGTATTGCATGTGCACGACGTAGTCACCGATGTTCAGATCTTCCAGCGAGGAGAGAAAGGTGGCGGCTTTGCTCTTGGGCTGCGGTTTGTGGCGGGCGCCCTTCGCGAAGAGTTCTTCTTCGGTGAGGACCACTAGCCGCAGATCGGGAGAAAGAAAACCAGCTGAGACTTCCCCGTTCAAGACCGAAAACGGGGCCTTTTGCGCACCGCCGGCCGAGAGCGCCGAGGGCTTCCATTCCATCGCCGGTCGATCATGTTCGCCGAACAACGCCAGTAGACGGCCGACCTGGCCCTGGCTTCGGGCCACCAGCACGACGGGCCCGCCTTCACGCAAGCGATCAAGCACCTCCAGCGTATGGCTGAACGCAGTGCCGCGTTGGCCGAGTCCCACGCTGGCCGGTGTTTGGGCCGGACACGTAAGGACCGGACCCCAACTCGCATCCGGTGCGGTGACCGGCTCCAGCGCGAGCGTGGCATAGCCTCGGGTGGCGGTGAGAACCTGGTCCCACGTGAGGTACAGGTTGTCCGGTGTCGGGTAGGGATTGGGATCCGTGCGATCTTCGTGACGCAGGAATCCTTCTTCGATGGCCTGCCAACATTCTTCCGTGTGGGCTTTCAGCGTGCCGGGTTGATCCAGGACCAGCACCGGCGGCCGGGGGAAATAGTCGAGGAGGCTGTCCATGGTCCCGTAGACCGAAGGGGCGTGCCATTCGGCGTCGGCGGCCAGGGGTGCGAGGGCATCGGGTGCGTCCTCCGGGCGAATCAATTCGCGGGCCGGCAACACCCAGGCTTGCTTGATCTTGTCGGTCGATTTTTGCGTGGCCGGATCGAAGAAGCGGATCGACTCGATCGTGTCGCCGAGAAACTCCACCCGTAGCGGGTCGGCATAGGCGGTCGAATAGATATCGACGATCCCGCCGCGAATGCTGAACTCACCGGGAATTTCCACCACCGATCCCTTACGGTAGCCCAACCGCAACAGGCTGGACACGAGCGCTTCCCGTTCCAAGGAGCCATCAGGTCGAAACTGCAGAATCGCGTCGGTGAAGACCAGGGCCGGCAGTACCCGCTGCGTTAACGCCGGGACGGAGGTGAACAGAACCGTGCGCTCCGTAGTGCAGAGGCGGTTGAGTGTCTGCATGCGGCGGGCTACCAGATCGATGTGGGGGACCGTCGATTCATAGGGCAGCGTTTCCCATTTCGGAAAGAGTGCGAGATCGTCGCCGGACTGCCCGCAGAGGGTCCTGAAAAACAGTGTGTCGCGGTAGAGACGCTCCGCTTCGTCGTCGGTTTTGGCGACGATCAGCCAGGACCGGTCGGCCAGGGGTTGAGACGGCAGGCTGTGTGTGAGGAGCGCCAGGCCGAAGCCGGCGGTCGAGCCATGTAACCCCATGAGGCAGGGTTTGCCCGAGCCGTTGCGAAGGGCGTCTCGCGCAGGCGCGAGCCACTGGGTCAAATGTAAGGGGATCAGGGGAGGCACAATATCCTTAGGCTGTCGTGGAGCGAATACGTTGCACCAGGGTGGTCGTCGACACGCCGGGAACGAGCGGAATGGTCTGGACCCGTCCGCCACGGGCTTCAACGGTTTCCCGTCCGACGATCCGGTCGACGGGCCAATCTCCGCCTTTGACGAGAATATCCGGCTGGAGGGTTGCGATGAGGGCGCCGGGATCCGGTTCCGAAAAGATCACCACATAGTCCACGCAGGCTAACGCAGCGAGGACCTCGGCTCGCTGGGTATCGGGCACGATGGGGCGGTCGGTGCCTTTATTCAGGGCGCGCACGGACTCGTCGGAATTCACGCCCACCACCAGCGCCTCCCCAAGATCGCGGGCCGCTTGCAGATACCGGGTATGGCCGATGTGCATCAGGTCGAAGCAGCCGTTCGTGAAGACGATACGATGTCCCTGCCGCCGGCGCTCATCCAGCCGTGAGGCAAGCTCTAGTCGCGTGGTGATCTTGGTGTGCATCGTGGGTGCGTCGCAAAAATGTCATCTTAACAGGATGTGGAAAAAGTCTGCCACCACGAATCCACGACGGCCTGACCGCAATCCGGTTGTCAGTTTTCCGTACGCCGTCCCCGCTTCTTCGGATTGTTCCCGCCCTGCGGAAGTCCGCCCAGTCGAACCACCCCTGCGCCATGTCGCTCGATCAGCCGGTCGAGTATGGCGACCGCGTCGCGCTGTCGCCGGTCGAACAGGGGTTCAGGAGCAGGAACCAGATCCGACAGCCCGAGGCCCACCAGGCGATAACGCGAGCGCGGCTGCAGCAGTTCGGCGAGGGCGAGGCGGATGTCCGGCCACATATCCGGATCGTAGTTCGCCGGTGACGGGAATTTCCGTTGCCGCGTGGTGATGCGAAAATGGGAATCCTTCAGCTTGACGGTGAATGACCCGGCGGCCAGACCCTCCAGCCGGAGATCGTGCGTCAACGTTTCGAGAAATCCGTGGATGATCGGTTCCAGCAAGGCCGGATCGTTGGTGTCTTCATCGAATGTGGTTTCATGGCTCACGCTTTTGGCTTCGCGATCGGCCACCACGGGATCGGAGTCACGGCCGCGCGCGAGTGATTGAAACGCCGCCAGCCGCGAGCCAAGCAGGCGGAGGAGAGATTGTTCCAATCGAGGCTCGAGCAGATCGCCGACAGTGTGAATGCCCAGACGCTCGATGGCTTCGGTGGATTTGGGGCCCATGCCCGGTAAGGAGCGAATCGGCAGCGGGGCGAGGAATGCCGCTTCCGAGCCCGGTTCAATTACGGCGAGCCCGTCGGGCTTATGCGCATCGGCGGCGATTTTTGCGACGGTCTTGCCGGACGCCAGGGCAACGGTGCAGGTCAGGCCGGTGACGCGGGTAATGTCGGTTTTGAGCGCCTGCCCTAACTCGCGCGGATCCGGATGGCGGGTCTGTAGTCTGGTCGTATCCGCATAAAACTCATCGATACTTGTCCACTCGGTTTCCGGGAAAAACCGGTCGGTGATGTCCTGAAGCTGGCGGTGCAGACGCTGGTACAACGGACGGTCCGGCGGTACGAGAACGAGCTGAGGGCAGAGTCGCATGGCCTGAATGGTCGGCATCGCCGATCGCACCCCGAATCGACGGACCTCATAACTTGCCGCGGCCACAATGCCGCGTGGCGGAGGCCCGCCGACGGCCACCGGTTTCCCTCTCAGTGATGGATCAGCGAGAACGGCAGCAGAGGCAAACATGGCGTCGATGTCGCCGAAGAGAATTTGTCGGGGCCATCGTCCGGACATCGAGGTCCTACACGGTGGTGAAAGGAAAGCCGAGCTGAGGACCTGCGGAAAATTTGTGGGCCGGTTCCGCAGTGGAGGCGGATACCAGGGCAGGCAGTTCGCGGAGCGGCCCCCGACAGGCGCCGCAGAAGTGGCGTCTCGGTTGGATGGTCCGGCGTTGTCGTTGATAGAGGCAGCCGCAGTGCTGGCAGCGCCAGGCATATTTGGCCAGCGCAGCTACTTCTTTGCCCAGCGAGTGATAGATCGTGATGCCCAGGCCGTCGCGATTCATCCGGACCATCATGCGACGAAAATCGGCCCCATGATTCGGGCGACGCTTCAAGATATCGTACTGCCATTGGTGAATCATTTCGTGCGCCAGGGTCATGACGGTTTCGTGGCTCGACTCCGGGCTGTTGGGTTGAAGCAGCACCGCCGACAGTCTGATGCAACGTCGTCCGGTTGGTGCCTCGGCGGTGCGCGCGAGCGGCTGTCGTGGCCCGATGCGGCAGACAAACATGCCGGCCGAGGAGGTCAGTCGGCGGCTCCATTCAATGGGAATCGGGGGTAAGGTACCTTGAAAATAGCGGTGGTTGAGGTCGGCCCAGATGGCGAGGAGCGATTCCGCAGAGGGTAACATGGTACTCACAGGATGGTTCAGATGCCGAATGAGCGACAGGGCTCAGCGTTCCGGTCAGCGGCCGGACAATTCTTCAATGACTGCGGCGGCCAACAGCGGCACCATGATCTCGTGATGGCCGGTCAATGCGTATCCCTTGCCGCCCTTCTGGGTGGGACGGCGCACGACATTGGTCATGGGGCGATAGTGCGTGAGGAAGTCCATATTCACCGTGGTGATGTTCGTCAGCGGATGACCGAGGTTGCGTCCGAGCGAGACGGCTTTCAGGAAGACCTCCGGCAGGATAACGGCCGACCCCAGATTGAGATAGACCCCGCCTTCCATTTCGGAGACAACAGCTGCCAGGCGGCGAAAATCGAGCAGCGAACCGGCTCCAATCGCGGCGCCGTCTGCGGACGGATGCATGTGAATGATGTCGGTTCCGACGGCCACGTGCACGGTGACGGGAAGGCCCAGCCGAAAGCCGGTGGCCAGCAGGCTGGTGACTCGATGCGGAAATTGCTGTTTGCGTCGATGGATGTAAGAGCCGAGCGATTCGCCAAGCCCCTGACCTTCTTTCAGGCCCAGGGTGATCGCTTCATTGAGCATGCGGCCGGTTTCTTCCGCCATGCCGAATCGGCCGGAGTCGATCTCCGCGTCCACTTCTTCGGACGTGTGCCCCATAAACGCGAGTTCGAAGTCATGGATGATGACCGCTCCGTTCATGGCGAGCGCGGTGACGATGCCACGTTCCATCAGATCGACGAGGAGCGGGCCGAGCCCGACTTTCACCACATGGGCGCCCATGCCGACGATTACCGGCCGGCCGTTGCGATGGGCTGTGGCAATGGCCTGCGCCACTTCGCGCAACGTTTTGACCGCCAGGATATCGGGGAGTGAGTCCAGAAATCCCGCGAACGAGCGACCCTTGGTCCAGACCTTGGCAAAGTTGGAGACTTGCACCTTGCTGTGCCGACGCTGGAGCGGATAAGTCTTCAGGCGCGATGCGTCGATCGGCCGGATGATCGCAGGGGGCGCGGAGGCTACAGTGGGACGCTTACGCCGGGTTGGCAAGAACGTGATCCTCAATGAGTTCGCAGAGTACATGGCCCAACGTGATGTGACTTTCCTGAATGCGGGCGGTCAGCGTGGAAGGCACGACGAAGGCGTGGTCCACCATGCCGGTCAACTTGCCGCCCGAACCGCCGGTCCAGGCGATGGTGGTCAGTCCCAGCGATGTGGCCGCCTCGACCCCTTTCAGCACGTTGGGGGAGTTGCCGCTGGTGCTGATCGCGATCGCCACATCTCCGCGTTGCCCGTGTGCGTGAACCTGACGGGCGAACAGCTCCTCGAAGCCGTAATCGTTGGCAATGCAGGTGATGGCCGCGATGTCGGTGGCAAGGGCAATCGCGGGGAACGGGGCGCGTTCGCGCTTATAGCGGCCGACAAATTCGGCGGCGATGTGCGCGGCATCGGTGGCGCTGCCGCCGTTGCCGAAGAGCAAGACTTTATGTCCCGTTTGAAACGCGCGGCCGATGAGTTGCGCGACCAGCACGATTCGGTCGGCATGGTCCCGCGCGAAGCGCCGCTTGATCTCGGCGCTGTCGTCGAAGGCCTTGATGGCAAATTCTTTCATCGTCCGGAATTGTAGGGAAGCCCCGAGTCACTGTCAAACGACCGCAGACGTCTCTTACTTTCCCGGAGATGTGGGCGAAGACCGTTTCGTGATCATGTTCATCGCCAGCGTCAGCATCGAGCCGACGTCGGAGACGTTGGCGGGGAGCACAAGGGTATTGCTGGCTTTGGCCAGTTCCCCGAACTTGGTGATGTACTGCTCGGCGACGCGCAGCTGCACGGCTTCGTAGCCGCCGGGAATTTGCGTGGATTCGGCGACTTTGCGGAGTCCGTCTGCCGTGGCGCTCGCGATGGCCATAATCGCGGAGGCTGCGCCCTCGGCCTCGTTGATCTGCTGTTGTTTCTTCGCCTCGGAAGCCTTGATGACCTGTTGCTTCTCGCCTTCCGCCTGGTTGATGGCGGCGTCGCGTTCGCCCTCGGAGGTCAGAATCACCGCGCGTTTTTCCCGTTCGGCCCGCATCTGCTTTTCCATCGCGGCCAGCACGTCTTTCGGTGGCGTGATGTTCTTGATCTCGTACCGAAGCACCTTCACGCCCCATGGTTCCGTGGCCTTATCCAGCTCATTCACAACCTGGCTGTTGATGTTGGTGCGTTCTTCAAAGGTGCGGTCGAGTTCGATTTTGCCGATTTCGCTGCGGAGCGCGGTCTGAGCGAGCTGCGTGATGGCGAAGCGGTAGTCGCTGATGCCGTAGGAGGCACGCTGCGGGTCCAACACCTTCGAATACAAAATCCCATCGACGCCGACCTGCACGTTATCGCGTGTGATGCAGATCTGTTCGGGGATATCAATGGCGGTTTCTTTCAGGGAGTGTTTGTACTGCACACTGTCGAGGAACGGCCACAGGATGTGGAACCCCGCGCCGAGTGTCCGTGAGTACCGGCCCAGCCGCTCGACGACGTAGGCGCTCTGTTGCGGCACCACACGCGCGGTTTTTGAGATAACGAGCAGGACGAGGCCTGCAAGGAAAATAACAACCCAGAGTCCGCCTGGCATTCCGCTATCCTCCATGATGGTGCGACCTCATTCAGGTTTGATCCACAGGGTGATGCCGTCCACGCGCTCGACGCGGCTGCGTTGTCCTTTGAGCAGCGGCTTGTCGCCGGCGTTGTGCGCATTCCAGGTGCTGCCTCGGCATTCCGCCTTGCCCGTGGCGCCGGGAGGAACGTCGTCCAGAACGATGGCCGTTTCGCCGCCCATGGTATCGACCGGTGAGACGTCGTCCCGCTCGGCCGTCATGAGACGGCGGAGCGGAGGACGAAGGATGACGAGGGAAGCGACGGAGAAGACCGAAAACAGGAGCCAGGACATCCATTCACTCTGAATCATGCCCAGGCCGACCAGCGCGCCGACAACCAGCGCCCCGATCCCGAAGAACAACATGTAAAACCCGCCGGGGGTGACGATTTCGCTGCCGAGCAGAAACAGTCCCAGAAAGGCCCAGAGCCACCAGGTCATTGCACCTCCTCAGCCGTCGCGATCAGCGGTGCTGTCTCATGATTCACGCGGAAGTCTATGCGCCTTTGCCCGGAGCGTCAAGGATTGTGCAAGAAGCGTCGTTCATTGAAGCAACCGGAGTGCAGTGGTATAGTCCGCGGTCATGCCTGCGGATACTCCTGTCAAAGCGCTCATCCTGGCCTTTACCGACGCGCCGTCGCTCGCCGCCTATGTGATCAACCGGCTGCAGCCGGAATTGCTCTGCTTTTTCGTGCCGGAATCGGCGAAGGCGCAGGTAGAGGAGGCGGTACAACCGCTGGTGCAGCAGATGCCCAAGCGCTGGGATTGGGTGGTGACGCCCGATCCGGCCGACGTCATCGCCTGTCATCAGGCCCTGTCACGATCTATTCACGACCTCTTCAGAAACTGGGCCGTGCAGGTGGGTGAGGTCGTGGTCGATTTGACCGGTGCCACCCCTGCTATGGCCGCGGCGCTGGCGACGGTGAGCCAGCCCTGGACGTCGCGAGTCATCAGTCTGGTCGATGCGGAGGGTCGCGAAGAGGGGGAGGCGATCGCGATCGGCGGGTTGACCAAGTATTGGCTGCAGGGCAATCCCTGGGATGAGTCGGCGGTCGTGGTGCGCCGTGAGGCCAGCGACGCCTTTAATCATGGTTCATTCAGAGCCGCCGCCACGCTGTTTCATACGCTGGAAGCTCGCGTGAGTGGGGGACAAAAGCCCCTCTATCGTGCCCTCGGCGAATTGGCATCGGGGTATGGGTTGTGGGAGCAGTTTCACTATCGCCAGGCATGGGACAAACTGAAGACCTCGTTGAAGGCGCTCGACATGGCGTCGCTCTGGGGTGGGCCGCCCGGGTTAAAGGCGCTCCTGCCGTTCATCAAGGCCAATAACGGATTCCTGGAAAAGCTGGTGCTCGATCCCGCCGACGTGAAGGAAGGGGTGGTGCTCGATCTGCTCGCGCATGCCCATCGTCGCGCCCACGTGGATCATGATTATGAGCGGGCCATGGTGGCGCTCGTGCGTGCGATGGAAGCCTGCGCCCAGCGGCAACTCTTCAAACAGTACAAGATTAAGACCTGGGATGTGCAGCCGGAGCAATTGCCCGACGCGATGCGAGACACCTGCCGCACCTGTTATCTGGACGATGTGGACGGCAAGTACAAGCTTCCGTTGCAGAGCCAGTTCAGGGCCCTGGCCGGTCTGGGCGATCAGATGGGACAGGCGTTTCTTCGTGATTGGCCCAAAATGAAACCGCTTTTCGACGCCGCCAACCACGCGGTGCTGGGCCACGGGTTTGAGGCGATCAAAGCCGAACGCGTGCAGCAGCTGTCCGATGTGGTCATGAAACTCACCGGCGTGAGCGAGTCCTCGCTACCGAAGTTTCCCGTCCTCAGTCTGTAAGAGCTGATGGCTGATAGCCAATAGCTGATTGCCTGATAAGCAGAAAGAGGGAAAAGAAGGACGGTCATGCCATTTCGGTTTGAGAGCTTGGAAATTTGGCACATGGCTAGAGGCTATTCCCAGACGGTTTACTCCGCGACCGCGAAGTTTCCACGCCATGAAGACTACGGGTTACGATCTCAAATGAACCGAGCCGTTAACTCAATTGGCCTGAATATTGCTGAGGGCTCAGCCAAAGGGAGCAACAAAGCTTTCGACTATCATCTTGAAGTGGCTATTGGGTCAACGTTCGAAGTGGCGGCCGGTTCATTCCTCGCTGTTGATAACGCATACATTTCCAGTGAGGAGCAGAAGGAACTGTATGCGGAAGGCCAGAAGCTCGCGAGGAGCATAAATGCCTTTCGGAACACGTTGTCGCACGAATGACATGCTATCAATCATTCGCATCGTCGCTTCTTCCTACCATCGGCCATCAGCGATCAGCCATCTGCTCCCATGGAAATTAGGATCTACTACGAAGACACTGACTGCGGCGGGGTGGTGTACTACGCCAACTACCTGAAGTATTTCGAGCGGGCGCGTACGCACTATCTCGAAGAGCGGGGCCTCTCGGTTGCAGAGTTACGGGACGGCGGGACGCAGTTTATGGTTGTGCATGCCGAACTCGACTATCGGTCACCTGCCCGTTATGGTGAGACCTTAACCATCGATACGAACCTCGCGGCGATGGGCCAGGCTTCTCTCACCTTCGCCCATGTCATGAGAGAACGGACAAGTGGGCGCGTGGTGGTCGAAGGGTCGGCCAAGCTAGTGGCCGTGGATGAACAGTTGAAAATAAAGCGGCTCGACAAACCCACTCTGGCTGCGCTACAAGGACCTCCAGACACGAGGAGCTAATGGACAAACTCGGCACATGGTTGGCAGTGACTGGGGTGGCGATCGGTTTCGTCGTCCTCGCCTGGTTGCTTTTTTCCGATAATCCCTCCGACAAAAAAAAGAAGAAACCGTAAGCCCTCCTCGCCTCTCCCCCCGCAAAGGCCTGTTCCCACCGTTGTTGCCCCGCCTATTCCCTATCTCATGGGCGGAGTGACGACGTGTCGAGCAATGAACGTAATTTCCACCAACGTTCGGACGTTGAGGCTACCAACCGGTGTCATTGACTCAAGGCTGGGCTGCGACCTGGGGCGGGTGGAGCAGGCTGTCGAGAGCAGTATTCACCAGCGTCGCCACGATGCGGTGGCCGCGTTCATCCGGATGGGCGAGGTCGAGGTAGAGACTCGCATCCTGGGCGAGGACCTGACCGGCTTCGACCAGGATCGCGCCATGCCGGCGGGCGACGGCTCGCGCGATGTCGTTGTACTCACTGTCGAGGCGGAGCGGCCTCCCGCCGTGGGTCAGTTTCCAGGCGGGGAGGGTGAGGCTCGCCGTGATCGTCGCTTCTTCTGTCGCTCCGCGTTGCTCCAGGACTAGGGCGAGGTATTTCCTGGCGAGATCTGAGAACCAATTCTCCATGTTCACGGCAATCCGCAGTTCCGCTTCGGCCTGGTCCTGGCGACCGGCATTCAAATGGGCGATGCCTGCCCGCAGATGCTCAGAGTGCGCCGGATTATCCTGAAACGCAACGAAGACCAGCGGCACGTGCCGTTCCTCACAGAATCGCGCGATGCGCTCAAGGTTCTGCCGGTATTGGTCGGGCGAGACCCGGGTTGGGGCTGTCCTCGCGTCGACGGTCATGCTCCCGTCGCCGCTGCTTTTGAGCAAATGTAATTTGACCAGGAGGCGTTGCAGTCCCCGGTACAGATAGATTTTTTCTCTGAAGTCCAATCGATGCATCTGCGCTTCCCGTTCGAATTTCTCATGACTATCGGCGGCCGCATCCGACGGCACGACCCGACGATCGTTGAAACTGAACGAGGCGATCACCACATCGGGGCGCACCCTGTCGAAATGTTTGATCAACGAGGCATAACCCTGCAAGGAGGTGTATCCGCTCACGCCCAGGTTGATGACGTCGGCGTCCGCGCGAAGATCGTCCAGAACTTCCGGGTACGCATTGCGAGTCGGCACACCCCAGCCGAAGGTATTGGAGTCGCCGATCGCAAGGATGCGCTTACGCGTCGTCGGGCCGATCTGCGCCGTATCGACGGCGAAGAAGCCCTGCGCATCGAACTCACGCAGATATCGAGCGGGCTCATGCCGATGCACCTCTCCCGCCACCAGTCCCTTGAAGTGCGGGCGACGTTCCCACCCCAAATCCGGCGTGTATCGATACCAGTCCGGCTGTTCCGGGGTCAGATCGGCCTGCGCCGTGAGCAGGGCTCGCGATACCCCTTCAAGGACCAGTAACCCGGCCAGCGTGAGCGCCACGCCGATCAGGGCCGCGGTCAGACGAGACTTCATGCAGAGACTCCGATCGTTGAGGCGTGCCTCCAAGTCATAGCCGCCCTCAGGCGGAACGTCGGGGCGGAACCGGGAGGGAAAGAGTTTCGGGCCTGGTCAGTGAGCGACCGATGCTGTGACTTAGTATTGAGGAAGAGGTGAGACTTGCCAAGCAAAGCGTAAAGTTTTGCATAAGCGGGGCGAAGCAGGTCGCAGATCTGCCGGGAGAAACAGCGCTCTTGCGACTCGCGAGGTGAGAGGCGGGAGAGTTCGCCGCCCCTTTAGAGTGACCCCGTTAGGATTCCTCCAGGAGCTTCTTAACCAGGTCTTCCATGCCCTCGGCCCATAGGCGATAGCCGCGTTCATTGGGGTGCAAGGCGTCCGGCATGACATCCCCGGAGAGTCGTCCTGCCTTGTCGAGAAAATGCGGGCCCAGGTCGAGGAAAAACACGTGGCGCTGGTCGGCGAAGGCCCGCAATCGTTCGTTGACGGCCTGATTCACCAGCCGATTCGGATCGTCGGAGGACGCGCCTCTCGGGAACAGTGCCAGTAGCAAGATCTTCGTCTGTGGCAGGCGAGTGCGCAACGTGGTCAGGACCGCCTGGATTCCGGCAGCGGTATGGTCAGGAGGATCTTCCCGCATCGTCGTGTTGTTGGTACCGATCATCACGATCGCCAGTTTGGGGGTGATGCCGTCGATTTCGCCATGGTGGAGCCGCCAGAGGACGTTGTCGGTCTGATCGCTGTTGAATCCCAGGTTCACTGCCCGGCGGCGCCCGTAAAACGTATCCCAGACCCGGCGGCCATCCTCTTCCCATCCCTGCGTGATGGAATCTCCGATGAACAACAGATCGACAGGACCCTGCTGAAGGCGGGCCACGGCGCGCGCATGACGCGTAGACCACCAGGATTGGGTTTGAGGGGTGGGCATCGCCGCTTTGATGTGGTCGGCGGCGGTGAGCGTGGAACCCAGGGGAGACAGAACGGACCCAAGCCACAAGGTAAGACAGCAGAGGGCAGGAGCAAACCGTGCGTGCATCGGGCGCCTCACGAGATGGTTCTTCAACTTTCAATGATTCGTATGGCCAGCGTCAAGGGACATCCTCCTCGCGGGATCGGCCCACGAGTGAATCGGTGATCACACCGACCGATTCGCTGGTATATCGGATGGGATACAGGAGCCCTTGCACCCGCGAGATTCGAAGGACCTTGTTTCAATGGCTTCGATGGAATACGTGCAAAGTTGCGCTCTTGGCCTGTTCCTTGCTCCTCTGAGTGAAGGGAAGACAACGACCGTACGCCAATGAAACTGATCGCGGAAATTATCCCGCGAGGGACGCTCCGAAAGGAGGATCAGCCATGAAACACTTGTATACCATGCTGGGCTCCATCGGTATCCTGGTGCTCTTTACCGGCTGTGTCGCCCAGCACACCTGCAGCAGCCAGGACATGATCGGGATGAAGGAAAAGGGTTTCGGGGTGGACGAAATCAATCGCCTTTGCGTCACGTATACGATTCATGATGAAGCGGTACAGGTCATGTCGGAAGCGGTGCGGAGTGAACTGGTGAAAACGCGCCAAGCCGGAAATCAGGCGACACCGGTCGCTGCGACAAATTCAGAACAGACGCTGTCCTTCCGAGGCGTCCCAAGACGAACGGCGACTTGTGTGACGCAAGTCGGGACCTGCCGTTTGGCACAGCCCGTGGACGGTGGGTTGCCCTGCGCCTGTTATACGCCGTACGGACAGATCCCGGGCGTGACGCAGTAGGTCGGAATGTGTCGAACGGATGCGTGGCCCGGTGCCATGTGGCAACCGCGGCCGCGCTCCGCTATCTGCCGGATGCGTCGTGACGAGTGCGAGTCTGGGTTCGGACCACAGGGGTTCGAGTTCCTGTCATCCGTGGCAACAGCCCTCGTGGTCGGTGGTCGATTTTATGGAGGAGGCCGGTTGCGCATCCAACGCGACGGACGGAACCCCATCGTCGGCATCCGGTGTGAGTACGAGTTTCTTGAGGCGCGCCCAGGGAAAGGCCGTGCCCGGATCGCTACGCCGCGTCGGGTCCAGCTTCGCGTGGGACACGACGTGCTTGAGGTTGGGGTATTTGGCCCAGCAGTAGCGCACGATCTGCGCGGTGGCCTGGATCTGCCAATCGGAAAAGTGATCGCCGCCTGTCTGACGGTTGACCACCTCGATCCCGAGCGACCAGTGGTTGACCTTGTCGGCGCCGTCGTTGATGCCTGGGTGCGAACAGGCATTCCTGACATGCCAGGCGGCTCTGGCTTCCGGCGCACAGGCCCACACCAGTTGCCCATGTTGGGGCTCATCTTCATCCGGCAACAACCAGTGAAACGAGGCTTTGCCGTCCCGCATCACCGAGATGGCCCCGGCTGAACTCGATCCGGCCGTTGCGTGAATGACCACCGCTTTGATCCCCAGGATCGCATCGAAGATGCGGCTCGACGTGCTGTGCTCCCAATAGGCTTGAATGCCGGGGTACCAGACCTCGTTGAGCATGACATCGGACGGACGCCCTCGTTGCGGCAGGTTGAATTGATAGGTGGCGGGATTGGGCATGGTGGTTCCTTCGTTGGGCTCCCCCCGCGTCTCACACGTCTGAGACTGAGCTCTTGCGCAGCCTCAGCATGAGGTGGTGACGAGAGAAAGCAAATGGGACTGATTCCCCGTTCATTTGCTGTGGATCTCCTCACGACACAGCTCGGCAATGCGTATAGCATAAACGGAGAGAACTGTACGGAGTCGGGCAACGTTTTGTTTCCTCATCATTCGCCGGCGTCGGTCAGCAAACGACGATCTGAGAGGGTGAGTATCATTCTGACGATGAGTCCGGCCAGGCTGACGTAGAAACCTAAGGTGAGCCACAGCTTGATGGTCGTCGCACAGTTGGAAACCCGGACCCACAGGCTCTGAATGCGAGGTTCAGTTGGGGGGAGGTACTGGCGGCGCTGCACCAGTTGAATGAGGTGTTCCGTCCAGTCGGCCGTCAATATCATCGCAAGCGGCGCTGCGATCCAGGCGGGGTGGAACGGGTGCCCCAACGTCGCCCAGACCCACCAGAGACTGACTGCGAGTGCTCCTCCATGCGCGACCGGAAACAGTAAGTCGAGGGTTAGGTGCTTCTCCTCTGCCCAGCGGTCTACGAACGCGAGCCAGTGCCGGGTTAGTGGCTCGGATCTGCCTTGCGTCCCGTCGATCGATTGACGTATCGCGGCAGTGCGCTCGATTGCATGAGATGGGAGCTGGTCGCCGCCGAACAGAACTGCGATGGGGAAGCCAGGAGGGAGGAGAGCGTTGAGGGCCACAGCCGCCATGATGTGAAGCTCCAGTCACTACTGTTTTCAGTGAGCAAAACCGATGCCGGAGTGTGATGAGAAAGAGCCGCGTTGAGGGATATCGATTCTGCGCGGGGTGAGCGAAGCCGCAAAGTGGAACGGGCGGTGCGGGGTGCTCAGCTCGGTATCAGAAGCGATACCCTGTCGTATCGAAAGGGATACGGTATTGGAGAAAAGAGGTGGGAGAGTGAATCAATTCTGGTCCGTATCGGCAAGAAAGGTCGAGAGTTTCAGATCAGTCCAGCGGGCGACGGTAAAACTCCAAGGGCGGGGCGATGTCGCTTTCGAATGACAAGCTTTCGCCATCCAGGCGGTAGCGAGTCGAGGCTTCAAACGCCCGGATGAACGATGTTTCAAACTCCATGTGCCGGGGCTCGCAGGCCATGCGGGTGGTGATGCCTCGAGAGACCTTCAGCTCTCCCCTGTGAGGTCCGAAGACAATGGCCGCACTATAACGATTGCACCCGGCATGGCCTGACACTCTCCCATCCTTGAACGAGAGGATCACGGGGTCTCCTTCGTCGCCGTAGGGAACCGAACGATCACCCCAATGTGTCAGCTCCCATCGGTTTTGCTCGGCGCGGCGGCGCATCTCCTCCGGCATAGGGGAGGTGACGCAGGCTGTGAGCAACAACGCCATGCACATCGTGAAGTAAAGATGAAGCGAGACTCTTCGCATGGGTTGGTCCTCCTGTCGGCAAGTTGATACTGGCGTATCCGGTGCAGAATCGCGACGGATTCTACGATGAAGTGCAGTCAATTGTCAGAACCAAGGCAAGAGGCTGGATCTTGCGACTGGGTGAGATCAATTCACAACAGATGAGCGGCAATACTCGAAACCCAAGAGAATGGCAGGCTTATTCAGGCGAGCGAAGACGATACAGCGCATGTCGGCGCAGCACGGATTCGACGGGCACTTGAGGATGGTCGAACTCGGAGTCGAACTGCATCCCGAGGCGCTCCATCACGGCACGCGACTTCAGGTTGGTGATGGCGGTGAAGGCCACGAGCTCCGCCAGATGAAGTTGTTGAAAGCCGAACGCAATGGCCGATTGCGCGGCCTCCGTGGCATAACCCAGGCCCCAGTACGATTTGGCCAGGCGCCAGCCGACTTCCACGCAGGGAGAAAACGGGAGCTTGTCGGAGGGAACATGTAGCCCCAAGAAGCCGATGAATCGGCCCGACGCCCGTTCCTCAACCGCCCAGAAACCCCACTCGCGCTCGTCGATCAGTCGCATTACCCGTTGAGCAAACGCGTCGCTCTGCTCTCTGGACCAAGGCGCCGGATAATAACGCATGACATCGGCGTCAGCATTCATCGCCGCGAAAGGTTCCAGGTCTGATGGTCGCCACTGCCGGAGTAAAAGGCGTGGAGTGTAGAGGTCAGCAGGTTGGGACATGGCAAGCGCCCGCGTGTAGGTTGGAGCAACTCAAGAAGGGCTGGGCAGAGCGAGTATAGCGGGTTGGGACCCACAATGTTCGATTGCAAGACCCGACTCTAGCTTTGCAGAGTATGTCGGCGAGGGATTCGTGAGAATTTAAGGGCCTACCGGTAGACTTCTTTTCGATCCCCGATCTTGAGGACAAGGATGACCAGTTCCCTGGCTTGAATCGTGTAGATGATTCGGTAGTCGCCTTCGCGGATGCGGTACAAGTCATCCTTGCCAGCGAGTTTCTTGACGCCCGTCGGGCGCGGATCGTTCCGCAAGGCTTTCATACATTTGACGAGGCGCTTTTGAACGACAGAAGGGAAGGAGCGAAGCTGTCGTTCCGCTGGAGGAGACAGGAGGACCGAGTAGGTCATAATTCGCTACAGGCCGAGATCCTTGAGTATTGTCTCCAGCGACCTTGCGCCTTTTTTCTTGGTCTCAGCCAGCGCGGCGCGGGCATCGGAGAGATCCACCCGATCTTCCAATTCCTCGAGGAGTCGCAGGTCTTCAATCGGCACCACCGCAGCGACTTCTTTTCCGCGTCGGCGTACCACGACGCGTTCTTTCCCATAGGCTGCGCGATTGATCGTATCCGCGAATCCTTCTCTCGCTTTGCTGGCCGGCAGATGCACCATGGTATCCTCCATCACGCTCAAATGTACGAATTGTACTAAGCGTACTAAGTGTACGTTGGCCCTCCCGCGAGGTCAAGCAATGGAGACGTTGCGAGTCACCTTCCGTCTCTAGCCTCCGCGCCTCACGCTTCCGCTACCCCCTCCGCCCAAACCCCTCCCCTGTCATCACCTCCGCCACGTTCTGTCCGTTCACGAAGACATCCGCCAGGGTGCGGCCGTAGACATCGCGGCCGTGGGGAACGATGTCGATGGTTCCCTCTTGCATCAATTGCTCCAGCCTGATGGCAGCTTCCCGGCCTCCAGGTTCCGACATCTCCGGCGCGTTGTAGCCGCGAATGCGGATGCGATCGGTGCCGTAGCGGATCGTATCGCCATCGACGGTTCGGACTTGCCAGGGTTCCACGGTCCGCTCAAATCCTCCCATCGACAGCGCGTGACGGGGAAGGGACCGAAGGCCACGGCTGTGGAAACGAGATTTTTTTGCGAAAGGATTCTTGTGCGGTCTAGGCCCCCGCTCATGATGACCACGCCGATACCGTGGCGTCTGATGTTGGGGCAGCGGCTGACGTTGCTCCGGTTTCACCCCCCAACAGTCGTTGCAGTGAAACGGCCCCGGATCGTTGGTGGCTGCCGGCGTATAGGTATGCAGGGTGGAACGGCTTTCTTCCACGGCACTGATGGCGGGCGGGGCGGGTGAGGCGACTAAGAACAGCAGCGTGAACTGGCTGAGCAGGCGGGAAACACGTTCGTTTCTGTGCGGCATGGAAAGACGTCCTCCGGATGTTCGGGGTCGGACGAAGCACGCTCTGTGCCATGCGACGATCATTGATGGCTGCGGTTGACAAGCCGAAAAACCGCGTGCTCAAATGCCCATCGGATGCAGCGCTTATGGCTGATGGCCAATAGTGAATGGTAGGGTTTCGGACGCTCTTCCTCTCGTCCTATCAGCTATACGCCATTCGCTCTTAAGGGCGTTTTACGAACTACTACAGGAGAGCCGCTCATGGATATGTTTGGAAAAGTGGGGCTGGTCGAGGTGCCGATCTTGATCGCCCCGGATCAAAAGGCCTGGATGGATCGCATGATCAAGGAAGGCAAGATTGCGATTCCTCCCGGCGGGACGTTGGAAAAAGGCTCGCTCTATTCGATGTTTGTCCGCATGCTCCTGCACAACGCGATGGAAGAACAGAAGCGGCAGGAAGCGTTGGAGATGGACGACGAGGACGACGACGAGTAAACGGTCGTGAATCGTGAAGCGTCGTTCGTGAAGCGCTGGCTCCGGTCCGGATACCGGGTCTGTATCCGAATGGATGCAATTCGTATCGCTTCAGATACGGAAGTGGCTTTACGAACGACGTTTCACGAGAGACGAGCGCCGCCCTGGGCCCTCAATGCCGGATCAGAGGTTCTTGAACGCGGCTTGGGCGGCGCTGATCGTGCGGTCGATGTCTTTGGGCGTATGGGCCACCGACATGAATGCGGCCTCGAACTGTGACGGGGCCAGGTAGATTCCGGCGTCCAGCATCTGGTGAAAGAACTTCGCGTAGGTTTTTGTGTCGGCTTTCTTGGCTGATGCCCAATCCGTGACCGGCCCCTGAGTGAAGAACGCACACATCATCGAACTGACGCGGGTTTGCGAGAGCGCAACCCCGGCCTTTCGCGCGGCATTCCCCAATCCCTCCGAGAGGGCCACCGACCGCTGTTCGAGCTGTTCGTAGGTGCCTGGTTTCTTGAGGCGCTTCAGCGTTTCGATGCCGGCCGTGACGGCCAGCGGATTCCCTGACAACGTGCCGGCCTGATAGACCGGTCCGGACGGGGCAATCATCTTCATGATGTCCTTCGCACCGCCGTAGGCGCCCACCGGAAGACCCCCGCCGATAATTTTCCCCAGGATCGTCAGATCAGGCTTGATGTCGTACAGCGTCTGCGCACCACCGTATTGCACGCGGAATCCTGAGATGACTTCGTCGAAAATCAGCAACATGCCGTGAGCATCGGTCAGCTTGCGCAAGGCGTGCAAGAACTCCGGAGAGGGCGGAATCACACCCATGTTTCCCGCGATCGGCTCAACAATGATGCAGGCCAGCTGGCGGTAATGTTTCTTGATCAGCTTTTCCGTGGTGGCCAGGTCGTTATAGGGAGCGGTCAACGTGTGTTTGGTGAAGTCTTCCGGCACACCGGGGCAGTCGGGAATGCCAAGTGTCGTGAGACCTGACCCTGCCTTGGCCAGCAGGTAGTCGCTGTGGCCGTGATAACAACCTTCGAATTTCAGGATACCGTCGCGTTTCGTGTAGGCGCGGGCGACTCGAATGGCACTCATGACCGCTTCGGTTCCCGAACTCACCAGCCGCACCATCTCCATGGACGGCAGGGCCTCGCGAATCATCGTGGCCAGTTGAATTTCCAGCTCGGTCGGCGCGCCGTAGCTGGTGCCGTTTCCGGCGGCCTGTTGTATGGCCTTGGTGACGGTCGCCGGCGCATGGCCGAGAATCATCGGTCCCCAGGACAGGACGTAGTCGATGTAACTATTCCCGTCGACGTCGTAGAGTCGTGAGCCTTTGGCGCGTGCGATGAAACGAGGTTGCCCGCCCACCGAGCGAAAGGCCCGAACCGGGCTATTCACGCCGCCGGGAATGATGAGTTGCGCGTCTGCGAAGAGTTGTTCGGATCGTTGTGTTTTCATGGGCCTCTTTCATCGAGCCGTGAGTTGGGGCGCCAACCTACCACGGGAAAATAAAAACGGTCAATTGTGGACAGTCTTCTGAGAGTCGGTACCGTGCTCCCACTCCGCTACGATTTCGATACAGTACGTTATCCGAATAGATACATCCGCGAGGATTCGTTGCGGTCTATGGAAATGTTAGCACAAAGAAACAAGGGGTTAGATCTCGCCTCCCTATGGCGCAGGTCTTGCTGAGTCTTGGGCATCACTGCGTAGGAGAACACGATGAAAGTGATCTGTTCCTGGTGTCAGAGTGAAGGCCGATCAGGGTTGGTCCGGGAAAAGGCTCCGTTGGCCGATCTGCGCGAGACTCACGGAATCTGCTCCGACCACCTTGAGCAAATGGCCGTCGGCCGGGACCCGCTGATTCCCGGATATGATGAAGGCTCGCTCCCGCGCCATGAATCTGTCGTGGTCCGTCGAAGTATGGTGGCCTCCGTGGCCTATTTCGATTGAATTGATCGGAGGTTGCCTGGGCCCTGCCTGTGCGCTGTCACCAGCCTTGAAACTTTCCAGCCGGGAACGACAAAAAACGTCAATCACTGCCGGAATGCCACCATGTTGACGGCCTCAACGGACGAAACTTGTCCGGTTCGCTCGAATGATCCTATTGAAAACATTGAATACTTCTTGGCCGATTCCCGCTGGTGCGACTCTTGCGCCCCCGACGTGAATGATCCCATCGCAACGAACGGAGTGACGTGGTGAAAGTGCTCTGTGCCTGGTGTGTACGAGACGGGAAGCCGGCGTTTCTGCGGGAGAAATTCCCGTTGGAGGATCCCAGTGAAACGCATGGGCTCTGTGGTGATCATTTCACCTCGCTCAGCGCGAGTGTGGGGAAAATCGTCACACCGAGAGTCTGGATGCTCTCACGCATGCACGACCTCTCCTGGGGATTGACGCGCTGGGCACAACGGGTGATGGGGCGGTTGTGGTCCCTCTGCTAGCCCGGAGCCGAAGGGTTGCCCGACACCCTTGAAGGAACGCCGGGCATCGAGTCCTACCCGAGTTTTCCTCGCAAGAGATTTAATCCCTGTTCAATCAAGGTGGTGTCCGGCATCTTGCCGTCCGGGGTCAGCTTATCGATGAGCCCGGGAAGCAGATTGGCCAATTGGCCCCCGGTTGCTTCCGAGCTCAATCCCGCCTGAGACGCCAGTTGCTTCAGAAGGTCGCCGCCTAAGCCCTGCTGGATCTGTTCCGCAGAAATCGGCAGGTTCTTTCCTGTACTGACCCAGGAATTCACGATATCTCCCAGGCCGTTCTTCTGAAACGCCTGCACGAGTCCACTCAGCCCGCCGACGGAACTATTCTGCCCGAGGAGTCCGAGCACGGCTTGCATCAGAGGGTTCTTATCGCCGCCCCCCATCATGCCGGCTGCCGCCTGTCCGAGTTGATCGAGAAGTCCCATCGTAACCTCCTGGCGTAAATGGATTGAGTCGACTATCTACCGCGCGGGTTTTTTGGCGCCCTTGGCCGGCCCGGACTTTGAGGGTTTGCGTTCCATGGCCAACGGCGGCGCGAACCAATTGTGGCGGCTCCGTTTATGGCGATCGGAGACGGCCAGCACGGCGTGAAACGGCAGGCCGTCTCCCGTCGCGTCGTCGGATTCCTTCAGGCTCCAGGCTTCACCGGCTTCGCTCAAGATTTCAACGAAGGTTTCAAAGTCGTCTTCTTCGTCCGGCTTGGTCAGCACTTGATCCGCATCGGTCACCACCACGAGGTAACCCTTGGCCGGAAGCCAGTCCAAGTCGGCCAAACATTCTTCGAGGGCATCCCAGTTGTGGCCGAAGTAGTCCGGAAACGAGAAGACCCGGCTGAATTCATCCAGCAGGCCCGCCTTCGTTTTACATTTCTTGCCGGAGATGGTTTTGGTGACGAAGTGCGCGGGGACGGAGAGAAGTTTATCGAGCGCCTCCCCTTCGGCATGCACCAGGAGATGCGCCCAGGGTTTCTTGATCGATTGGAGGGCAATGAGCGACATGTCTCCTCAATTCATCGGAACAAATGTCCGGTAGTGGTCGGCGGTGTAATAGGCCTTGCCGGTGCGTTGATCAATGACGATCCGTTCAGCGCCTCGATTCTTTCCCGGCACCTTGGGGTGCACATCGTACTCGCGATAACGCCCGCGGGGCAGTACACGTTCACGATTCTGAAAGGTGCGTCCACCGATGTATCCCGGCGGCGGCTCGCCGTGTCGCGTCTCAATGGCGCTCAGCGTCTCTCGCGCGAAGAGTGGTATGGATGTTTGGTCGCTGCGCGTGGTGGTCGGGGGTCCGGCGCGGACCGACCCGTTCTGCGTCTGCGGCGTCTGATCAGGAACCGGTGTGAGGATCGGGGTCGGCGCATCGAGGAATGTCTGGCCTGGTTCTGCCGCGAAGGAGACGCCCAGAGAGAGCGCGACTGTGGCGCCGAGCCAGAGAAGAAGCCGTGTGATGCGTCGAATGGACATCATGATTCGCAACCGGTGGCATCAACAGGACGACCCTAACATGTCACATGGGAGGGGTCAACGTGCTACGCCGTCCGATCCTCTCGCCCGGCGGAGCTGTTCTCGTGTGGCCTCCTCGACGGACTGGCATGGATGGCGATATCAAGAACCGGCCGGCTCACCAACTTGCCGGCGCGCACAGACGTGGCGCGATTTATTCATCGCGCCGTGCGCCCCGCGAGAAGCCCCGGCGGGCTCAGTCTCGAACGCTTCGCAACGGCATTCATGAATCATCCGGGCTAGACCCTATCGGGGGCCAACTCCGTCCCGTGCATGCGGGTAAACAACTCCCAGTCGAACGGTTTGGGCGCGACGGCGTGGAGGGGAATCGTTTCGAGCCGGTTGGAATCGTGGTACGCCACCATGCAGCCGACGATCGTGTCCGGTTGTTCGACCAGCCTGCGGACGGTTTCGTAGGCGAGATGCTGCGCGATCATTTTATCTTCGGGCGTCGGGGGGGCGCCCCTGAGCGTATGCCCCAGGATCGTCGCCTTCGTGGCCGTGGCCAATGCATAGTGGCCGGACTTCTCCCGACGTTGCGGCCAGGTTGCGATGGTGTTGGCCACATAGTCGACCAGCCCATGGACTCCGCCCTCCCGGTGGTGCCGGTGGGGAGTTCGCTCCGCCACGACAAAGATGTGGCTCTTGTTGGGCACACCCAAGGTGCGTTTCAACGTGCCCAGGACGATCTCTTCAATGTAGGCATCGGGATCGGGATGTTCATTCACGAGGATCCCTTCCGCCCGGGCCTGATAGGCGCAGGCCAGTGCCAGGTGGCCGGACCCCGCGCCCATGACCTCCACGAAAAAGATGCTGCCCATGGCCGCGCTGGTTGCCTTGAGGGATTCAATGGATTGATTCGCCAGCGCGATGGCCGAATGAAACCCCAGGGAGGTGGTGCCGGCGATGTTGTTGTCGATGGTGCCGGGAATGCCGACGACCTGCACCCCGTAGGTCTCGTGAATCGCCCGGGCGCCTCGCAGGCTGCCGTCACCTCCCAGCACCACGAGCGCCGAGTCTGCGAGATAAGGCGCAAGAGATCGCATGGCGGCGCGTTGAACCTCTTCATCTTTGAAATCTTCGAAACGGCTGCTGCCGATGGGGCTGCTGGCATGGCTGCCCATGCCGCGGGTGTCTTCCTCCGTGACGGGATCGATCCAGTTGTTCGCCAATCCGAGGAAGCCGTGCCGGACAAAAAAGACCTCCAGGCCGAAGCGGTTTCCGGTCACGCGCAATTCTTTCAGCGCCGCCCCGCCGCCGCCGAAATCCCCGCCCGACACGAGTGCCAGGAGGCGCTTGATGCGTTGAGGCTTGAGTGTGACGCGCTGGCTCCGCTCTCGCTCGACCGTCACCCAGGCTTCGCGGGCGACCCGTTCGCTTTCAATCAGGCCGACGGCCGTGGAGTAACCGGAGAGTTTACCGTTCTCCAGCGTGAGGAGGACCACATTGTCCTGTCCCTCCTTGTATTCGCCGAATTCGGAAAACGCTTCGCGGAACGGACGCGGGTCCAGATAGATACGCAGCGCGCGCAGGGTCGAACTGTGGGTATAGAGGCAGAGCACTTCTCCGGGATGGGCACGGCCCAGCCGGTGTAGTCCGTCGATCACGTCGATATAGAGATCGAAGAACGAATGCCCGCCCGGATAGCTATAGAAGGGATGTTTGATGAGCCGCTTGGCGGTCTTGGCATCCACGCCGAAGGCCTGCGCGGCCATGTCGATTTCCGCCTGTTTTTCCATGCCGGTGACCCAGCCGAAATCCTGCGACTCCAACGTGGCCTCGATATGGGGATGCACGGCATCCGCCCGGTCGGGAATCAAGGCCTTCGTAATGCGCCGGCAGAGTTGTTCCGTGTTCGGACTATGGCTGATGAGATGCAGGAACGTGCGCGGATCCAGATAGTTGCGCAACTGCAGATAACCCAATTGCTGTCCCACCACGCCCACCATTCGAGCCAGGGCCGCGCCGACGGCCTCCGCCCTGGGTATCCCGCGTTCGGCATCCAGGACATTGGCCAGCCGCCGGCCCACTCGATGGGTCTTGCTCTCGACTTCCGAGACCCCGTGGCGCATCGTGAGAAACAGCGTGCGGTCGCCGAGGTCGCGGGGAAGCAGCCAGAACCGGTCATCACCCAGATCCAGGACAATACGGCCCTCGGCCAACTGTGGGGTCAATTGAGTGCGTGGCACGATGGCGACCGGGCGGCGATGCGCTGGCTTTTGCGTGGCGCCGATCGGCGCGCGATACAATGGGGCGAGTTCGCCGCGAGCCAGGAGCCGGTTCCAGGCGGCAAAGAAGACCAGCGGGTCGCCTCCGCACGCGTCGCTTATGACGGCCTGGCGTGCCGTGCGATAGGCCTCGGCGCTGGGCAGACCGGCCTGCGCTTGCTGGATGAAGGTTCTGATCAGGCCGGTCGCCTCTTCGGCGCGGGCCAGCCGGTCGGCAGCAGGCGGCGGGGGAGGCGGCAGCACAAACCTCTCGCCGGATGTGCGTTGCGCGAGGGCCTCACCGTAGGCCAGCAAGCCTTGCATCGTGACAAAGTGTAACTGATCGGTTGACTGGCTGTCTGAAGCGCTCATGCGTGGCCTCGCGTGCCGGTTCGTAAGTAAATTTTAATGCGGCTGAGCATGGTGGATCCCTGAAAAGTAAGTGGATGTTCTTTTGCGGCATGGTGGCGGGTTTGTTAGAATGACCCGTTGCCGACCGAATCACGGATGCCTCGAGCCTCACCGGTCACGTACAAGATGGTGTGCCGGGCCGATCTTGTCAAGACAGAAGCACAGCGCCATGCGAAAAGCGAAAATCGTCTGCACCATCGGTCCGGCGAGCGATGGCGCCGTTGTGCTCGAGCGGCTCATTCGAAGCGGCATGGATGCAGCTCGTTTGAATTTTTCCCACGGCACGCACGACTCGCATGGGCGAGCGATCAAGACGATTCGCGACACGGCCGATCGACACGGGGTGGCGATTGCGATCATCCAGGACCTGCAGGGGCCGCGCATTCGCGTCGGCGAGATCGACGGCGCGCTGGAGCTCATCGCCGGTCAGCGAGTTCGGCTGAGGACGATGTCCTTGCGATCCGGCGGGCAGATCGGCGCCAGGACGGTGCTCGCCACGGGTACGGTGCAGGATATCCCTGTCACCTATCAGGCGCTGACCAGGGACATTCGGCCAGGGGCAAAAATACTCATCGATGACGGTTTAGTGGAATTGACGGCGGATCGTATCGTGGATGGTGCGGTAGAGTGTACCGTGGTGGCAGGCGGACGTGTGACGTCTCATAAGGGGATGAATCTTCCCGGCACGGTCGTGAGCGCTCCGACCCTGACGGAGAAAGACCGGGACGATGTGCGTTTCGGCGTGGCGCAGGGCGTGGACTACATCGCGTTATCCTTTGTCCGTGGAGCGCAGGACATCATGGCCGCCAAGGAATTGATTGCCGAATGCGGCGGCGACGTGCCGGTGATCGCCAAGATCGAGCGGCAGGAGGCGGTGACGGACCTGGAGGCCATTCTCGCCCATGCCGACGGGGTCATGGTGGCGCGCGGAGATTTGGGCGTTGAACTCGGCCCGGAAGCCGTGCCGGTGTTGCAGAAGCGCATCATCGCGACGGCGAATCGCCAGCGACGGCTGGTGATCACCGCGACGCAGATGCTCGAGTCCATGACGCAACATCTGCGGCCGACCAGGGCGGAAGCGTCGGATGTGGCCAATGCCGTGTTCGACGGCACCGATGCCGTGATGCTCTCCGCGGAAACGGCCGTCGGCCATTACCCGGTGGAAGTCGTGCAGGTGATGGATCGGATCATCCGGGCGGCCGAAGTCGAAACGGGGCCCTGTTTTGTCCGTCGCTCGCAGGGCGAGCAGGGGCAGGACTCTATTCCGGAAGCCATCTCGCTGTCGGCCTACTCGGCGGCGGCGACGATCGGCGCGAGTGCGATCGTCGCCTTCAGTGAACGGGGGACCACGGCCCGGCTGGTTTCCAAACAACGTCCGGTTGCGCCGATCATCGCGTTGACGCCGTTCGAGGCGGTCCGCCGGCAGATGGCGTTGTATTGGGGGGTCCTTCCCCGTACCGTGCCGCAGATTCCAACGACCGATGAGCGGGTCAACGAGGCTGAGCGGTGCTTGAAGGCCGAGGGACTGGCACGGAGCGGGCAACGGATCGTCATTTTGTCGGGCACCAGAATCGGACAGCCGGGCGGGACGAATCTGATGAAATTGCATGAGGTGGCGTAGTCGCATGAACAGTCCACGGCGTAGTGTGTTCATCACGTTTCTCGCGGCAGTGCTTCTGCTGTGGGCTTCTGCGACTCCGGGATGGGCTCAAACCAATGCGGTGTCGCATTCTCCGGCGAAGGTGGTGGAGAAATACTTTGCTCTCGACAACAAGGGGGTGCGCCTCGATGCCGGTTCCTTCGAGGCGGTGGCGGGCCTCGTGGATTGGAAGGAAGAGCCGGCTTGGGGCAAAGTCATCGTCATCAACGGCTTCACGGTGCCGGACGATTTTCGCCAGTGGGAGATTGTGAACAGGTTGGAGGTATTGGTGCCGGTGGAGTTTCATGTGCTGGGCGTCATGTACTTGGATACGGCCGGGTTCGTGCCGGAACCGGGCACGGAGCAGGTGCGTGTCCGTGTGAAGGTGCAGGGGGCACGATGGAAAATCATGGAACCGATTCTCCCGCCCCATGTCGGTCAGAAGCGGATGCTGAACGTGGTCCGGCAGGCCATGTTAGACGAGAAGGACGGAGTGCGCCATGAGTCGTTGGCGGCCTTGCAGGCCGAGTTGCGAAAGGCACGAGAATGACGAAGAAGGCAGAGATCGATTTGCTGATTTTCGACCTCGACGGCACCTTGATCGAGTCGAAATGGGATATCGCCGACAGCGTCAATTTGACGTTGCGCGACCTGGGTGTGCCGGAGCGCCCGCAGGAGGAAATTTTCGGATTCGTCGGCGACGGCGTGAAGAAGCTGTTGCGGCTGGCGGTCGGCGAAGGCAACAAGGACTTGTACGATGAAGCGCTTCGAGTCTTTCGGGGACATTATCTGGAACATTGCCTGGATCGCACCTCGTTTTATCCGGGGATCGACCAGGTCCTCACCCACTTCTCCGCCAAGCCCAAGGCCGTGGCGACCAATAAGGCGATTGAATATACCAACGTGATTTTGAAGGGCCTTGGTCCGCAACACTTTGTCTATGTGGTCGGCGGCGACAACGGGTTCGGTCTTAAGCCCGAGCCCGGCATGCTGGTGCATGTGATGGAACAACTCGGAGTCGAGAAGGACCGCACGGTGCTGGTCGGCGATAGCACCAACGACATCAACGGCGGTCACAATGCAGGCATCCGGGTCTGTGCGGTGGGGTATGGCATGGGCAACCGTCAGAAGATGGCCGCCTGTCAGCCCGATTGGTTTATTGAACGACCGGAGGAACTGATGGAGCTTTTCCTATGATCAGCATCACAGGGGCGAGAACAATGGGTGCGCTTATCCTGGCCGGAGTGCTTGCGGCAGCCGTGCCGGGTCAGGCCGGGTCCCCGAGCCTGGCCGACCGGGTCATCGAGCACAAGCTTGCCAACGGGATGACCGTGTTGATGGTGGAACGGCACCAGGCGCCGATCGTCAGTGTCAACATGACGTTCGGAGTCGGCGGGGTGAATGAGCAGGTCGGCCAGACCGGCCTGGCGCATCTGTACGAACATATGGCGTTCAAAGGCACGCGGACGGTCGGCACACGAGATTATGAGCGGGAGCAAGCCGTTCTGGACGATTTGGCGATGGTCGGCACCGAGCTCGACCGGCGTGAACGTGAAGAGGCCGCCCGCGCGCAGGCGGAGGGCAAGACTCCGGCTCTCTCCGAGACGGTCCAACAGCTGCAGCGGCGTTTCAAAGAACTGCAGGAGAAGGCGGGCGAGTATGTGGTGGGCAATGAAATGGCGTTGCTCTATCAGCGTCACGGCGGCGTCGGTCTGAATGCGTCGACCGGCAAAGACATCACACGCTATGTCATCAGTCTGCCGGCCAACCGGTTGCCGCTCTGGGCGGCGCTGGAGTCGGACCGGATGGCGCATCCGGTCCTGCGCGAATTTTATAAGGAGCGGGGTGTGGTCATGGAGGAGCGGCGGCTCCGGACGGATGACAGTCCGAACGGCCTGCTCTACGAAACGTTCACTTCCACCGCGTTCCAGGCGCATCAATACGGGGTGCCGACCATCGGCTGGGGCTCGGACATCCTGTCCCTCACGCCGGCGGCGACAGAGGCGTTCTTCAAGACCTATTACGGACCGAACAACGCGACAGTGGCGATTGTCGGCGACATCAATCCGAAAGAAGTCATTGCGTTGATCGAGCAGACCTTCGGAAAAATTCCGGCCGCGCCTCCCATTCCATCCCTGGTGACGGAGGAGCCGCCGCAACGCGGTGAGCGGCGTGTCGAAATCGAATTCGATGCGGAGCCCGCGTTGGCGATCGGCTATCACAAACCCACCATCGGCCATCCCGACGATTTTGTGTTCGATGTGATCGACGAAGTGTTGACCGAGGGCGTGACGTCCCGGTTGTACAGCACGCTCGTGCGCGATAAGCGACTGGCGGCTTCGGTGTTGTCCGATACGAATTATCCCGGCGTCCGCGCCCCGAACCTGTTCGTGATCGCGGCGACCCCGCTTGCGCCCCATAGCGTGACGGAAGTGGAAACCGCGATTTACGAGGAACTCGACCGGCTGAAGACCGAGCCGATTTCGGCCAAGGAGTTCGAGCGGGTACTCAATGGACTCGATGCGGATCTGGTGCGATCCCTGCGTTCGAACAGCGGCCTCGCCTCACAGTTGGCCTTTTATCAGACCGTGGCCGGCACCTGGCGGTATGTGCTGAGCGCGCGTGACCGGATCGCGGCCGTGACGCCGGCCGACGTACAGCGGGTGGCCGCCCAGTATTTGACGAAGCCGAACCGGACGGTCGGTGTCCTGGTCAAGAAGGCACAAGACAAGAAAATGGCGGCGGCGGGTGAGGTGACCCGATGAGGCCCGTCGTTCGTGAAGCGTATCGTGTGACGCGTGAAGCGGAGAGAGGAATTGTCATGAGGAAAGCGATGGGACGGATGTCGTGTGTTGCCATGGTGCTCATGCTCCTGTTGCAAGCGACGGTGGGATTGGCGGCGGACCCGACGTCGAACGATCCTCGCACGATGCGGTTCCCGACGGTGGAATTTAACCCTCCGGATGCGGAGCGTGTGGTGCTGGAAAACGGCATGGTGGTCTATCTGCTCGAAGATCACGAACTCCCGCTGGTGACGGTCAATGCCACGCTCAGAACCGGCAGCTGGTTGGACCCGGCGGACAAGGTTGGACTGGCCGGCATGACCGGGGCGGTGATGCGCACGGGCGGTTCGGCCGCAATGTCCCCCGATGAGGTCGATGAAGCGCTCGAACAATTGGCGGCTTCGATGTCGATCGGGTTTGCGAAAGAGTCCGGGTCGGCGTCTCTCGATGTGCTGAAGAAAGATCTGAGGCGCGGGCTGCAGATCTTCGCCGATCTGTTGCGACGGCCGGCCTTCGAACAGAGCCGGGTGGAGTTGGCGAAATTGCAGGCGCTGGAAGGTATCAGGCGGCGGCAGGACAGTCCCGGGTCGATCGTGGGGCGGGAGTTCGCCAAGCTGCTCTATGGCTCAACCCATCCGAGTGCCCGTGAAACCTCGGTTCGTTCGATCGATGCGATCACCCGCGAAGATCTGGTGGCGTTTCATCAGCGGACCGTTCATCCCAACGGCATCATCCTCGGCGTGACCGGCGACTTCGAGAAGGCCGACATGTTGGCCCTGTTGCGCGAGGCCTTCGGCGATTGGGCCAAGGGCAACGTGCCCGCCGTCACGATTCCCGCGGTGTCCGAGACCGATGCCAAGACCGGTCTCGTACGGTTCGTGAACAAGGACACATCGCAAACTCACCTGCGGGTGGGACATCTGACCATCAAGGAAACCGACCCCGATTACGTAGCGGTCGCGATCGCCAACGACATCCTGGGCGGGAGTTCGTTCCGCAGCCGGCTCTTCAACGACGTGCGCACCAAGCGCGGCCTGGCCTATTCCGTCGGCAGCGGTCTACGGGCCAGTGTGTACGACGAAGGCGTCTGGCTGATGCGCGCCGAAACCAAGCTGTCTTCGACTCAGGAAGTGGTGAATCGGTTCGTGGCCAACATGGAACGGATGCGCAATGAACCGGTGACCGACACCGAATTGGAAGAAGCGAAGGAAGCCTATGTGAACTCGTTCGTCTTCTCATTCACCAGCGCCTCGAGCATTGTGGGGCGGCTGATGGATCTTGAGTATGACGGGTTGCCGAAAGATTGGCTGCAGCAGATCCGCGACAAGGTGGTGAAGCTGACGAAAGAGGATATTCAACGGGCGGCGAAGGCCCATTTTAATCCCGAGCGGCTGCGGATTCTGGCCGTCGGATCCGGTGAGGCCCTGTCGAAAGTGTTGGCCAGTTTCGGTGAAGTGAAGGAAATTACGCTGGTACCGGAGAGTTAAACGCGTTTGTTCGTGCTTAGGCCGGAGACTCCTATGCCTCTTGAAGACGAACTCAGCGATATTCTGAAGAAGGCTCGCAACGGGCAGCAGCGGTCGATGGCCGATGTGGCGCGTGCGAGTGGCTTGTCTGAAGTCGAAGTGAGTGACCTGGAGCGGGGGCAATCGCCACGGAGTCGCGAACAGGTCCGGGCTGTTGCCGAGGCGCTCGGGCTGAGGGCGGAACCGCTGGCGCAGGTAGTGGATGGTTGGACCCCTGAGGCGTTCCCTTCGTCTCTGCCGCATGTGGAGACCGTGTTCGGGTCGATCGGCGGGTATGAGGTCAAGGGCTATGTCGTTCATGATCGCGGAGAGGCCGTGCTGGTCGATACTGCGTACAACGCCGGCGGGATGCTGGCGGTTCTTGCCGGGCGGAATCTGCGCCTGCGGGCGATTTGTCTGACGCATGGTCACTCCGATCATGCCGAGGGAATTGAGGCGATCCTGAAGGCCTACCCGGTCCCGGTCTATCTTGGCTCTGACGATCTCGATCTCTTGAGCTGGCGTCCGGCGCAACAGCTGTTGCACGTGCCGCAGGGAGGCGAGACGCTGCAGGTCGGCGGGCTGACTGTGCGGTTCATGCCCACGCCGGGCCATACACCGGGCGGAGTCTGTTACCGTGTTGAACAGGCCGGTGCTCCGATCTGTTTTGTGGGGGATACGCTGTTTGCCGGCTCCATCGGTCGCTCCAATCCAGCCGGGCTCTATGAGACCCATCTGGAATCGGTCCGGAAGCAGGTACTGACGCTGGTTCCTGACACAAGGCTGTTCCCGGGACATGGACCGGCCACCACGGTTCGTGAAGAGTTGCTCCACAATCCGTTCTACTCTTAGCAGGGTGTTGAAAAAGTCCGCCGGCAGCGTTCTCGCATCGTACAGAGACTCAATGTACGACTCACAGTACGATTCGCCTCTTCACTCGCTGGGGCCTTGCCGGACGGATTTTTGACCACCCTGCAGGCTGTTATTATGGTATCTGCGATACCTCCCGGACTGTACCTGGGATGTCGAAAGCATTGTTCACCAATCTGGTAGGGCTGGAGGCCTGGCATGAACCGTGACGACTCGGAGCAGCCGCGGTCTCCGGACGAACTGATTACCCTCTCGCCCGAGGAGAGCGACGAGGACGAATGGGAAGAGGAACGCCCGCAGTTCTCCGCATGGATGCTTCCGGCGCTCCTGTTTCTGCTCACCGTCTTTACCGTCCTCTGGGCCGGGGCCTACCAAACCAACACCAATCCGCTCGTCGGCCCGTGGAATTTTCTGGTCGATGATCCCGGCTCGTTATGGCGGGGTGTTCCGTTTGCCGCCACCCTGCTGGGTATTCTGGTCACGCATGAACTGGGCCACTATGTGTTGTCGCGCATCCATGGTGTGCCGACGTCGCTGCCGCTGTTCGTGCCGGGATTGCCACATTTCGTCGGCACGTTCGGAGCGATCATCCGGATGCGGGCGCCGTTGACGGATCGTCGGGCCCTGTTCGATATCGGGGTCGCCGGTCCGATCGCGGGGTTTGTCGTCGCGGTGGTTGCCCTCGTGATCGGCCTCCGGCTTTCGACGGTGGTGCCGATTCAAACCAGTTATGGCATGCACCTGGGCGAACCGCTTCTCCTTCAGTTCGCGTCGTGGGTGGTGATCGGTCCGCTCTCTCCTACCGCAGACGTGGTGCTCCATCCGGTGGGGTTTGCCGCCTGGTTCGGGCTCTTCATTACGTCGCTCAACCTGCTTCCGATCGGCCAGCTCGACGGAGGACATGTCGCCTACGCCCTCTTGGGAGATCGACAACGCAGTGTGGCGGTCGCCCTTGTGCCGATCCTGATGGTATTCGGCTGGTTGGGCTGGAAGGGGTGGTTCGTGTGGGTAGGGCTCGCCGGCATGATGGGTCTGGCCCATCCACCGGTACGGAATCCTTATCGCGAACTGGGGGGAGTCCGTGTGCTGGTCGGTTGGCTCGCCCTGCTGATTTTTGCCCTGACCTTCTCCTGGGAGCCGTTCATCTTGCGGTAACCGATGCATTGTCCAAAATGCGGATGGGCACAGCCCGACGATAGGGTTGAATGCGTTCGTTGCGGGATTGTTTTTGCGAAGCTCGCCCGCGCGCCACGGCCGCATTCGGCTGCTCAGCCGCATCGACGTGTTGACCGATCAGCGGTGCGGAGCTTCGCCGAAGAGTGGCTGCTCACGACGGAGGCGTCGGTCGACCCGTTCCACTTCGCGGGACGGGTGCTGGTGTTTGGGTTCCTAGCCCTGTGGGGCTGGCGATTCATGACCACGCCGCTCGAGACGAACTATACGGGCGAATCGTTTTTGCATCTGGTCAATCTGCCGTTCCATGAAGCGGGTCATCTGCTCTTCATACCCTTCGGGCGCTTCATGACGATCCTCGGCGGTAGTCTCGGGCAGATCCTTATGCCGCTGGTGTGCCTAAGTACCTTTCTCCTCAAGACCCGCGATCCGTTCGGTGGATCGGTCGCTTTGTGGTGGACGGCCGAAAACTTCATGGACGTCGCGCCCTATATCAACGATGCTCGCGCGATGGATCTCCTGCTGCTCGGCGGGTTCACCGGCAAGGAAGTCGATGCGCACGACTGGAACAATCTCCTCACCATGCTCGGCTGGTTGCCGTATGACCATGGTCTGGCGAAGCTGTCGTACGGCATCGGGACGCTGTTCATGCTGCTTGCGCTGGCCTGGAGTGCGATGCTCCTGCATCGACAATACCGACGTCTGGACTGGTAACCGTCCTCGACGCATCTGGCTCTTCTTGAAAAGACCCGGCACATCGGGCACACTGCCGGACTATGCGTGCCTTGGCGTCGCTCTGCCGCATCGCTGCTGTTCCGATCTTGCTTGGCGTCGGTTTCATGGCCGGTCAGGTCCATGCCGACGAAGGCGCGTCGCGGTTTGTCTTGATGCTGGACGGCGAAGCGGTGAAAGATTCGGCGAGCGGGCTGGTGTGGGAGCGGGAACCGGATTACGTGTTTGACGTCTGGGATCGCTCAGTCGCCCGTTGCGCCACAAAAACCGTCGGAGGGCGGCAGGGTTGGCGCGCCCCGAGCATCGACGAAATCAAAACGCTGGTCGATCCCGACCAGCAGGATCCTTCGTTGCCCGCAGGTCATCCATTTCGTAATATCCGTTCCGGCATCTACTGGACGGCCACACCCCATCCCAAGGATGACATCGTGGCCTGGCAGCAAAGTTTCTTCTCCGGCCAGGCCGTGACCGATCAGAAATCCGGTATGCGCCGTCTCTGGTGTGTGCTGGGAGACGCGCACAAGTAACTTGTCCGATATCGCCGCGGGCCACTTCTACTGCTCTCGCGCGATCCGCTTTGTCTGAAAAGTCCTCCATTCTTGGATCCAGGAGATACTGTTCGGGTGCACTCACTTATTTCCCCGCCAGGGGAAAGGTGGTCTCTGTTATCCCGAATGACGGATTCGTGTCGCCAGAACGATCGCTGACGTTCGTGTTCCGGAATCATCCTCGATCCGATGCCACTCCTAATATATGCCGACATGCAATTTTTGCAGAACTACCGCCTGAATGTTGCTTGGGTCAGGATTGCGGCGCTGTAGGCGAGTCGGCGTATAGGTCCAAACCCTCATAGATCCAATAGATTTCCTGGCTTGGACAGTAAGGCATACGAGTTGCTTAGGCCAGCAGCGGAATAGTCGCATCCTTCAAATGAACGGATCGGAATAGGACTGTGAAGCTATGGAACCGACGGATCATTCTTGTGAGCGGTGTGGTCGAACCGACGCGCGGCTCATCTTCGACCAGTGGAGCAAACTGCTGCTCTGCGAAAATTGCCTCGAGTGCATGAGGTGGCAGCAGACATGGTCTCTTCTGCGCGAGGCTGAGATGCCTGAGGCACCGGCTGGGTCATCCCTGGGCATGAATGAACGAAGGAGGGAAGGAACGTGAAGGAGTCTTCTGTTATCTCGAACGATCGACAATCCGCCGTGATCTTGTATTGCGAGCGCTGCGCCAGGCGCTCTGTCCAACTATGCTTCGACGACCTCAGCCGGCAAGAGCTCTGCTCCGAATGCCTGAATCGTTTGACCAAGCGAAGAGGATTTATCACCAGGCCGGCGAAGCCAAGACAGTAAGGGTCTCCATGGCTCGTTCCTCTCTCCTGCTCGCGGAGGGACTGTCCCTCATCACGCTGTACCTGTGCGGTGCGATCCGGGACGGCGTTCTCCCTGAGAGACTCTCATGCCCGGTCGCTATTTAGAGCTGAAGCCGGTTCGCAGCACCTTCTGGGGGGAAGTTTCCCGGCTGGCGCTGGTGATCGGCCTCGAACAGCGCGTCCTCACTCTCATCGTCTCCTACGCCTTGGCCATCGCTCTTTTCTCCCTGGTCGTTCCCCTGACCGTGCAGGAACTCGTCAGCACATTTGCGTTTTCGATCGAGCCGGTCATGATCGTCACGCTCACGTTGATCATTCTGATCGGACTCCTCTTCATCGGCTTCTTCCGGGTCTTTCAGACGAGCGCAACGGAAATACTCTTTCAGCGGCTCTACACCCGTATCGCTCTCGCCATGACGGAGCACTTGCCCCGGGTGAGGGAAGAAGTGTTCGTGCCCAGCTACGCGAACTACTTTGGAGAAGCGGAATTATTGCCGCGCGCCGTGGTGGTTGTGGCGGTGGACCTGATCAACGTGTTCATCTCAGGTGCTACGGGGATGGTAATTCTCGTGGTCTATCATCCGTATTTCCTTGTGTACAACGCCTTCCTGCTCGGTGGATTTGCTCTGGTGCAATTCACCTCCGGGCAAGGAGGGGTTCGAGCGACGCAGACGGTCTCACAGCACCATTACGATCTCATGACCTGGATGCAGGATATCGCGCAGAACCGCCTGCATTTCAAGGCCACCCAGAGCGCTCCGTTACTGCTGAATAAAACCGACCGCTTGCTGGAGTCTTACCTTGCGGCACGAAGGGTTCGCTCAGGGGTGCTGACCTGGCGCCAGTACATCAGCACGGTGATCTGGGAGGCGATTTGCCATAGCGGCATGATCGGCATGGGCGGATGGCTGCTGTCGATCGGGCAGATCACGCTCGGTCAGTTCGTCGCCGCAGAAGTCATCGTCGGCACGCTCCTTCTGAACCTCGATACGGTGACGCGTCGAATCTATGCCGTGACCTATATCTTGACGTCCTTCGATGAGCTGACGCGGGTGTTCTCTCTTCCGAAAGATGATCTGAGAGAGGAAGCGTCATTCTCACGGTTGCCCGATCCCGCCATCCACGGACTGCGTGTGACGTGCAAAGACGTGAGTTTTGCCTATCCCAACTCCCCAACGATCATTGAGGGGTTCAACTTGGAGGTGGCGCCAGGGGAAAAGGTGGCGGTCATTTCTCACACCAGCACGGGCAAGTCCACCCTCGCCCTCTTGCTGGCCGGTCTCTCTCGCCCGACCGCCGGGGTGGTTCGATTCAACGATGTGGATCTGCGCGATATGACCATGGACGATATCAATGCCGCCCGCGCGCTGGTTCTCGATTCGCATCTGACGTTGTTCGGCGGGACACTGGAGGAAAACGTCTCACTCGGACGCCCGTCCGTCCGGTTCGAAGACCTTCGCTGGGCGCTGAAGTTCGCGGAATTAGATGAGGAAGCCGATAGATTGCCGCAGGGCCTGGAAACCCCGGCTCTGGCAGGGGGGAAGCTCTTCACGAAGAGTCAGATTCTTCGCATTCTGGTTGCTCGCGCGATCGTCACAAGGCCGCAATTGCTTGTCTTCGACGGGACGCTCCATAACATGGAGCCGGATCTGAGGCAGATTCTGCTGCGGCGACTCTGTTCAAAAGAGGAAACGTGGTCTGTGATCTTCGTCACCAATGACCCTTCCATCGGAGAATATGTCGATCGCCGCGTCATGCTGGGATGAGTTCAGCCGCGCGGTGGTTGCCCACGGTTCCCAGACCGTTCGGCTATACAGCCCCAATCCTGCGTGGTAGCATGAAATCCTGCTCGGGTCTTCCTATAGGACGCAGGTATGTTTAGACCTATTCCTGAAGCCGCTCTCCTTCGAAGGGCTCCCTATCGGTTGATCGCGGCGGTGTTGTTGATTTTGGCTTTGGTCGTGTCCGTCATCCTGCTCTTCAGTCTGGAACAGGAGAAACTTCTCCTGCAGGGCGTCACTCAAGGCAAGACGGTTCCGACGGATTTGTTTCCAGCGCTCTGGCAGTCGCGCCGCGACTTGACGCTTGTGGCGCTCCTCGTTTTTCTGGTGAGTGCGATCGGGATCACCGCGGTCATCACGTTTCTGCACTATGACAGCACCCTACGAACCCTCGAAGAAGTGAAGGGGCTGGCGCGCAATATCCTCGAGAGCATTCCAACCGGCGTCCTGACGCTGAACCGCAGCGGCATTATTACGGCCGTCAATCCCTCGGCTGAGGCGGTGTTGAAACGTGCGTCGCTCGACTTGTTGGGCCACTCGTACGAATCCGTCTTTGCGGAGGGCGATACCATCCGCGGGGCGCTTGATGCCGCGCTGCGGATCCATCGGCACATGAGTCAGAAAGATTTGCCTTATGAAAGCCGCGATCGAACCCTGCACACCATCCGCGTCAGTACGGCCGAGTTGACCGGAGACGATGGACGGCCCGCCGGCGTCATTCTCCAGGCACAGGACGTCACGGAATGGTTGGCTCTTGAGCGGAGAGTCCGGGTTGCGGAAAAACTGGCGGCTCTGCATACCCTGTCTGCCGGGGTGGCGCACGAGTTGCGCAATCCGTTGAGCGCGATCGATTTGAATTTGCATCTCCTTGAGGAAGAATTCAAAGAGCAGGGGGGGCCGGCGAAGCAGGCCGCGTATTACCTCCGCGTGTTGAATGCCGAATGCCGCCGCTTGTCGGTGATTCTCGATAACTTCATGAAGTTCGCGCGACCCGGCTCCATGGGTCTCCATGCGGTGGATTTGCCCGCCTTGATCGAACACATCGTGGCGCTCATGCGGTTCGAAGCGGAGGAGCGTAAGATTCAACTTGAGCAACGGGTGAGCAAGGACATGTCTCCGGTGCTGGGTGATGAGACGCAAATCAGCCAGGTGTTGGTGAACATCGTCGTCAACGCGTTCCATGCCATGCCGAACGGTGGGCATTGCTGTATCGCTACGGAAGAACGCACGGAGGAAGGGAAGCGCTGGGTAGAGATTGTCGTGAGCGACACGGGCATCGGCATTGAGCAGGAAGATCTTCCGCGACTGTTTGAGCCCTTCTATACGACCAAGTCGGGTGGAACAGGGCTCGGCCTCGCGATCGCCTACCGGATTATGCAGGATCATGGCGGGACCATTCATGTGACAAGTGTGCCGGGAAACGGCACCCAGGTGGTCATGCAATTTCCTGTTGCTGTCGATCATCAGCAGAGTGTTGTGGTGGGATCATGACGCAAGGGGCACATATTCTCGTCGTAGACGACGAGGTCAATATTCGTGGCGCGTTAGTGACGCTTCTTGAAAAAAAAGGTCACCGTGTGCGCGGAGCCGGGACAGGAGAAGAAGCGCTGGAAGAGCTTGAGGCCGTCCCGGCCGATCTGGTGATGACCGACCTCAAGATGCCCGGGATCGGCGGCATGGAGTTTCTTCGTCGCCTGAAGGCCAAGTGGCCGGAGACGGAAGTCGTGGTCATGACGGCGTATGGCTCGATAGATACGGCAGTAGAGGCCATGCGATGCGGCGCATACGATTACCTCACGAAACCCATCGATCGCGAGCGGTTTCCCATCGTGGTCGAGAAGGCGCTGGATCGCCATGCGCTGGCGACGGAGAACAAGCAGCTCAAGAGCCGCCTGGACACACGCACACGCTTCGATCAGATGGTCGGTGACAGCGAGCCGATGCGGCGCGTTTACAACATGGTTGAGATGGTGGCCGAGAGCGATGTCACGGTGTTACTGACGGGGGAAAGCGGGACCGGAAAGGAACTTGTCGCCCGGGCGATCCATCATAGGAGTGCCCGGGCGAACGGACCGTTTATCACGCTGAACTGCGGCGCGTTACCAGAGAACTTGTTTGAAAGTGAACTGTTCGGCTACGACAAAGGGGCGTTTACCGGAGCGATGGCCACGAAGCTGGGGCGATTCGAACTCGCCCATGAGGGAACGCTGCTTCTGGATGAAGTCGGCGAGCTCTCTTTAAAATCGCAGGTGGATTTCCTTCGTGTCTTGGAGACGAAGGAATTCAGACGCCTGGGCGGAACCAAGGTGATCAAGGTTGATACCAGGATCATTGCCGCCACGAATCGCAATCTCGAAGCAGCCGTCAAGCAGGGTGACTTTCGCGAAGACCTCTACTATCGATTGAATGTCGTCCCGATCCACCTGCCGCCCCTGCGCGAGCGTGCCGAAGATATCCCGCTGCTCGTGAACCGGTTTCTGATCGCCTTCTCGACCCAGTATCGCCGCGAGCCAAAGGAGGTGTCACGCGACGCCATGCGGTTGCTCCGCCTCTATGCCTGGCCCGGGAATATTCGCCAGCTCCGAAATCTCATGGAGCGGCTGGTGGTCACGGTGAAAGATGCCATGATTCAGCCCGAACACTTGCCGGAGGAAATCCAGGCCAGCAAGGAGGATGCCCGCACGATGCTCGTGACGCTGGGGACGCCCCTGGAACAGATCGAACGGGATGTTATCCAACGGACATTGGCCGAAGTGACGAATCATCGAGAGAAAGCGGCCAAACTCCTCGGCATCAGCCTCCGTGCGTTGCAGTACAAGATCAAAGAGTACGGCATCCGGGCCTAACGCTCACCACGTTGCGATCTCCCATGCAGTAGCAGGTCCGATGTCTGACTGCAATATTTGCAGACCCCGCGGCCGGTACTGCGGGATCATCTGCAAGTCCTGCAGATGGTGGCGAAAACAGGCTTGCGCTAGCTACAAGGAGAATCCGCTCCCGCTCGTAAGTAGGCTATTTCTTTCATGCTCTCATTGAATGCCCGCAGACCGTGACCGCAGGCATCTTCCCTGCAATATCTCATGCCATGCGTTGCGACGTGCCTTGAGCAGATGTGCATAGCCGCGCCTGAAGACGCGACTGGGCGAGTCGAGCTCGTGTTATCGTCGCAACCCTGTATCTGGGGATGGGAATTCCCTTGAACTCTTGACGTTCGACATTGCCATTGTGCTCATTCTGTTGGTCGCGGCGTATGGAGTACTGCCGGATGTCCGGGCATCATTCGATTGTTCTCAGATGGGGACCGCTCATCGCGTGCCCGGCTTGCATGTTCCTCTCCACCCAGAAAGTGAGCAAGGACTCCCATGTTGAATGAGTCTTGGATGGTGCGACTGGCTGAATTGCAAGAAGTGCTGACGGTCTTACCCACCGATCTCGCCTCACGGTGTGATTTGGCTCTCCTACTTGAAAGACTAGACCAGCATGAAGAAGCTCAATTTAACTGGAAGGCGGTACTGGACTCTGATCCGAACAATCTTAAAGCTCGTGAAGGCATCGCCCGCTGCCGACGTCGGACGGGCCGACCGCTGCAATCTCTGCTATGAACAGAACATCGCTGTATGACGCTGTAGCAGGATGCGGAAAAAGTCCGCCAGCGGCGTTCTCGCGAGACACTGCCGCCTCACCGGCTCGGCGGCGTTCACAAGCGTGACGCGCGTTATTCCGCGCGTCGTGAACCTCAGCGGCTCACCGTACCGCAAGAGTACGATTCGCCCCTGTGCTCGCTGCGGCCTTGCTGGACGGCCTTTTTGCGCATCCTGCGAGGCTGTTCAACGTCGTCCCACACCGCGTATCTGTGGTGGCTTTGGGACTCAACATGAGTTTTTCTGCAACCTGGTAGAGGAGAGCCCTCATATGTATTACGCCATGACTGTCTTGCTGCTTGTTGCGACCATGTGCGGAGAAGCCGTCTGGGCCTATGACGCAATCACGGTTTCAGAGGGTGGGACTCTTACGGGCACCGTCAAGCTCGAAGGGACTGTCCCCAAGCCGAAGGGGTACAACCTCACGACCTTGCCGGACCAATTCTACTGCGGGCGCATTTCGGATGGGCAAGGCTGGCGCATCCTGCAACCGTTCCAGGTCGGGCCTGGGGGCGAGTTTCGGGACGTCGTGGTTTATCTGGAAGGGATCGTCATGGGCAAACCCTTCAGCGAAGGGAGCGTACCGCAAATCGATGCGAAAGACTGCCTCTTCGAACCGTTCACCACGGTTGTGCGGGACGATCAATCTGTGACAGTGGTCAACATGGATCCCGTCATGCACGACATTCAGGCTTATGAAACGTCCCAACTAGGTGCCCGCGTGTTGTTCAATGTGCCGCTGCCGATGAATCCGCAACACCCGCGCAATCTGAAAGATCGCAGCGATGCCGGGATGTACCACAAACATATGGCCGGCCCGCCGATGAAGCAATTGGTCAATCTCAGCAAGGGTCGCCGGATCTTCGTCATGCAATGCGGCTTCCATGCCTACATGGAGAGCTGGGGACTGGCCGTCACCAATCCGTATTTTGCCAAGACCGACGAGCATGGCCGGTTTACCCTGACCGATGTGCCGCCGGGCACCTATAAGTTGGTTGTCTGGCATCCCTACATCAGGACGACCGTTGAGCAGACGGTCACCATTGCTCCTAAGGGGACTGTTGACGCCACCATCGGCGTCCCGGCGCCGACGGGGCGGCTCTATGCCAACGAGGTGATGGAGCATCCGTACAATCGCTATAACGTGCTCGAAGAAACAAAGCGGGAAATCGATCCGATGATCCACAAGCAGGAGCATTGAAGCGGGAGTGAGAGGGGCGAAGCGCCCAACACTATCTCGTGAAGCAGGATTGCTGATAGGCGATGAGTGTGTGGTGCAGGTAAGGATCTCGAGAGAGGCAGCGTCTCAAAATCAGAAACTGCGAATCGCCAGACCGATGGGTCAGCCATTCTGCTGCATTGAGCGTCCTCCATGTCGTCATTACACCGGCCTTTTCTCCAGTGTTTGCATGCGGCTGAATCTGCCATCGGAAATGTTTCGGGAACTGACCCATCTAACGGTCGGAATCCTCGCTTTTTATCATGCAATCGGCGGTCTCTTGCAGGCCTATATCGGCAAGGTGATTGCGCCACTGGTGCCCCCCCTTCTCCGTCACATGAACGGCATGAGGGGGCCGGTCCGATTGGAGCCGGCACGGTCTCACGGGGGAACCTGAATGCGCATGAAATGGTTGCGCGGGTTCTGCGTTATGGCCGTCGTGCACGGTCGCTTTTCGGTTATCAGTTGATGGGTCAAACCGTATGTTTTAGGGTTCCTAGAAGCTGTCAAGATTTTCCTGTTCACATCTCGAAGACCAGGAAGAGTGATCGAATGCATTCTGTGTCTGGTTGTGGGGCATCTTCCTTGAGGTTCATGCTGCAACGATGACCGTTCTACTTGTCGGCCTGCTGGCGATCTACATAGCCGGCGTCATCCTTCCCCCATGTTTTCCCGGGAAAGCGAGGATTCAGAACCTCGTCGCACATGGGCTGGCGGCGGCGGCAGGTTTCGCCGGTATGGTCCTTGGGCTTGCGGGGCTTCTCGCGCCGGAGCCATGGACCGCTTCCGTTGATTCATCGATTCCCTTTCTCAGCGTTGCACTCCGCCTCGATCCGTTGGCGTCGTTCTTCGTGCTCACGATCTCCGTGGTCGGCCTTGCCGCATCCATCTTTGCGCTGGGTTACCTGGCAGAACTCTATGGGCGGGCATCTATCGCCGCCATGGGCTCCCTCCTCAACGGGTTTTTGCTCTCCATGACCCTGGTGGTCCTGGCCGACAACGGGTTCTTCTTCCTGATCCTCTGGGAAGTCATGTCACTGCTGTCCTATGGGCTGGTTGTGACGGAGCACGAGAAACCCGGCGTCCGCGAGGCCGGGTTGTTTTATCTCATCATGACGCACGTCGGCACCGCGTTCATCATCCTCACGTTTTTGATTTTTTTCCAGGAAGCCGGCTCCTTCTCCTTCGAGGCGTTTCGCCACCCCGACCAGCAACTTCCTGAGGGATTACGATCGATCGCGTTTTTCACGGCCTTGATCGGATTCGGCGCGAAGGCCGGCATCGTCCCGCTGCATGTGTGGCTGCCCTACGCGCATCCCGCCGCCCCGTCTCACGTGTCGGCATTGATGTCAGGGGTCATGATCAAGACGGCCATCTACGGGTTGATCCGGGTGTACTTCGATTTCATGGGCGGGGAATTCCCCTGGTGGTGGGGCTTCACGTTGTTGGTCGCCGGCACGGTGTCGGCGCTCCTGGGTGTCATGTATGCCTTGATGGAACATGACCTGAAGAGCCTGCTCGCCTTTCACAGTGTGGAAAACATCGGCATCATTCTGTTGGGGATGGGCGCAGGGATGATCTTCCACACCTATGGCTTGCATGAACTGGCTGCGCTCGGATTACTGGCGGGTCTGTACCATACCATCAACCACGCGGCGTTCAAGGCGTTGTTGTTTCTGGGCGCGGGGGCGGTACAGTTCGCCACCCATACGAGACAGATCGAAGAGTACGGCGGCTTGCTCCGGCGCATGCCCTGGACAGGCGCCTTCTTTCTGGTCGGCGCCGTCTCCATCGCCGCCCTTCCGCCCACCAACGGTTTCGTCAGCGAGTGGCTGGTGTTTCAGAGTCTGTTTCTCAGCTTCCAGCTGCCGACCCTGTTTCTGAAGTTGATGTTGCCGATTGCCGCCGCGATGTTGGCTTTGACGGGCGCGCTGGCGCTGGCTTGTTTTGCGAAGGCGTTCGGGATGTCGTTTCTGGCACAGCCGCGCAGCTCCCATGCCCGCCATGCGACGGAAGTGCCCCGGTCGATGCGGGTCGGGATGGGCTTCTTGGCAGGGCTCTGCATTGTGCTGGGGCTGGCGCCCATGCTGGTCGTCCCATTGTTGGATCGGGTCACGGCTCCATTGACCGGTGCGGCTATCAGTTCGCAGGTGCTGGCGCTCGACGGCTGGGTGGTGGCGCCGGTGACGGTGGAATTTTCGAGTATCTCGACGCCGGTGCTTGCCATGCTCCTGGTCGTGGCGGGGGCGTTGGGGCTGCTGATTGCCCGACTCTTCGGGAAGGCGCTGCGCGCGCGCTATTACAAGACCTGGGGATGCGGGCTGAATCTGACGCCTCGCATGGAATACACCGCGACCGGCTTCGCGCAACCGATCAAGCAGGTCTTTGAAACCATCTACCAGCCGACGGTGAAGCTGGAGCAGGAGTTTCTGGAGCAATCGAAGTACTTCATCAAGCATCAGCGTTTCGAGTCGCACATTGAACCGGTCTTCGAGAAATACCTCTATCGGCCGGTGGTGGCATTGCTGCTGGCGACAGCCGACCGGCTGCGCATCATTCAGGCCGGCAGTCTCCATCTGTATCTCACCTACATTTTTGTGACGCTGGTGCTGTTGTTGTTATGGGCGGGCTAGGGAGCGCCGGCGGGATATGAGTAGGTGTCGTGCCAGGTCGTTCGATCATTGAGTGACGGGAGCTATGCAGTCGTTCATCCCTATCGTGCTGGTCGTCGTTCAGCTCGCGCTGTTGTTGGCTCTCTCTCCGTTTGTCGTCGGTCTGATCCGAAAGGTCAAAGCACGCCTGCAGTGCCGCCGCGGGGCGAGTCTTTTTCAGCCTTACGCCGATCTGGCCAAGTTGTTCAGGAAGCAGCCGGTGATTTCTTCGACGACCTCCTGGATTTTTACCGCGGCTCCGTACATTGTCTTTGCCTCGACCGTAGCGGCGGGGCTGTTGATGCCGGTGTTCGTCTCTCACACACCGCTCAATTTCGCGGGGAACATCATTGCGCTCGTCTATCTACTGGCGCTGGGGACCTTCTTCCTCATCCTGGCGGGGCTCGATGCAGGATCGGCGTTCGGAGGGATGGGCAGCAGCCGCGAGGCGATCGTCGCGACGCTGGCCGAGCCGGCGATGATGCTGTCCATCCTTTCTATCGCGCTGACCGCCGGCTCCACGAATTTAAGCACCATCGTTCATCAGTCCGCGTTGATGGAAGGGGTCGTGGTGGCTCCGCCCGCGCATTTGATGGCGCTGGCCGCCTTGTTCATCGTGACGCTGGCGGAAACCGGTCGTGTCCCGGTGGATAATCCCGCGACGCACCTGGAATTGACGATGATCCACGAGGCCATGCTGCTCGAGTATTCCGGCCGCTACCTGGCGTTGATGGAGTGGGCGGCCGGCATCAAGTTGCTGGTGTTCCTGACCTTGATCGTGAACGTCTTTGCACCATGGGGTATCGCCACGAGTCTGGCGCCGTCAGCGATCGCCGTGGGTCTTTTGGTCTATCTTGGGAAAGTCGCTGCGCTGGCTCTTGTGATCGGTGTAATCGAATCGATGTTCGCGAAGCTGCGATTGTTTCGGGTGCCAGAAATGCTGGGCGCGGCGTTCATCCTGTCGCTGCTCGCGCTGGTCTTCTTCTATACGCTGAAAGGGTAACGCGGTGCCCGCTTCGACACAATTGGGCTCACAACTCGTCGATCTCTGCTCGGTCCTGCTGCTGCTTTGTTGTTTTGCCATCGTGGCGCAGCGTCGATTGTCGGCCTGTGTGGATCTGTTTGCGCTGCAGTCCGCGTTTCTGGCGGCGACTGCCGCGCTCGTCGCGTTTCTGACCGGACATAAGCACATTTATTTCGCGGCGGCCCTGACGATCGTCATCAAAGTGATCGTGCTGCCACGCATTCTCCGGAAGGTCATTGAGCGTCTGAATGTCTCCCGCGAGCTGGGGATGAATATCAACATTCCGGCGGGCCTGCTGATCTGCGGCGCGTTGGTCATCATCGCCTTCTTCATCACGCAGCCCATCATTCCGCTCGGCTACCTGCTGACACGCGATTCTCTGGCCATTGCGCTGGCCATTATATTGATCGGATTTTTCACCATGATCGCCCGGCAGAAGGCGATCACGCAGATGGTCGGCTTCCTGGTCATGGAGAATGGAGTGTTCCTGGGAGCCACGGCGGCCGCGTACGGCATGCCGCTGATCGTTGAATTGGGCGTGTTCTTCGATGTGCTGGTGGCCGGGTTGATTGTCGGCATTTACACGCATCGGCTGCAGGATACGTTCGATAGCGTGGACACCAGCACGCTGACGGTGCTGAAGGAATGAGTCGGTCGATAACGCATGACCTGCGAGCAGGTGCTGTATGTGGCCGGTGATCGTCCTGCTGACAGGGCCGGTACTTGCCGGTCTGCTCAGTCTGGTGATCCATCGCGCCCGGGTTCTACACGTCGTGAACTTTGCGACGATGCTGGCGCTGGCCGTTGCCGAGACGGCGTTGACGAGGCAGGTACTGGCCGAGGGGTCGGTGACGACATTGAGCGGCTTTGTCTACGTGGATGCGCTCTCGGACTTTATCCTGGTGATCATCACGGCCATCGGCCTGTCCTGTTCCCTCTACATGTGGTCCTACATGGACGATCGGGTCGCCCGGGGCGTCATCGCGCCGAAGCGTCTCGGCCACTTCTTCTTCCTCTTCCATATGTTCCTGTTTGCGATGGTCGCCGCGACGGTGGCGAACAGTTTGGGCGTGCAGTGGGTGGCGTTGGAGGGGACCACCCTGGCGACGACCTTCTTGATCGCATTTTTCCGCAGGCGGGAGTCTCTCGAAGCCGGTTGGAAATATCTGATTCTCTGTTCGGTGGGGATCGCCCTCGCGCTCTTCGGCGTGGTGCTCACCTATTACTCCTCTGTGAGGGTTCTGGGGGATGCGAGCTCGGCGCTCAATATGACCGCGCTGATCGGCGTGGCCAACCAATTGGACCCCAATGTGCTCAAGCTGGCGTTTATTTTCATGCTCGTCGGTTATGGCACGAAAGTGGGCCTGGTTCCCATGCATACCTGGTTGCCCGATGCCTACAGCGAAGCGCCGGCGCCGATTGCGGCGATGTTGGCCGGGGTGTTGGAGACGGTGGCGGTCTATACCGTATTGCGCAGCAAGGCGCTGGTGGACCAGGCGCTTCCCCCGGAGTTCACCGGCAATCTGCTGCTCACCTTCGGACTGCTGTCGTTCATCGTGGCCTCCCTGTTCATCCTGATTCAGCACAACTACAAGCGGCTGTTTGCCTATTCGAGCATCGAACATATGGGGCTGGCCATGATCGGTTTCGGAGTCGGCGGGATGATCGGCACCTTCGGCGGCCTCTTTCATCTGCTCAATCACGCCGTGGCCAAGGCGCTGGCCTTTTTTGTCGCGGGCAATATCCATCGGCGATTCGATACCCTGGAAATCGACGGGGTGCGAGGGCTGGCGCGTGCCCAGCCTATTACTGCCGTGGCGATTCTCGTGGCAGGGTGCGCGTTGGTCGGATTACCTCCCTCCTCGCCGTTCGTCAGTGAGTTGCTGGTCGTGTCGGCGGTGGCCGCGCAGGACTTTTCCTCCGATACGATGCATGTCGGGCGGTTTGTGACGATGACGATCTCGGATGAGATGCGCAGCCTCGGCATCGTCGCGCTGTTTCTGTTTTTTGCCGTGGTGTTGTTCGGCGGGTTTATGTTTCGCGTCGGGGCCATGGTGTGGGGCACTCCCCCGGCCGGTGTCGTCCGGGGAGAGTCGTGGACCGCCGGCCATGTGCCGCTGATGATCATGATCGTCGCGTTGTTGGGGCTTGGATTCGTTCTTCCCGAGCCGATACAGACGTTGCTGACCAGGGCCGTCAACGTGATTGTGGTGAGGTGACCGTATGATCGACGCGCGTCCGGCGGTCGAGCAGGTGCAGGCGGCGTTTACCCAGGCCATCACGGAGGTGTGCGCCGTTCACGGCGTCCCGATGCTCAGGGTGAAGAAGCAGGATCTGCCGACGGTCGCCCATTTTCTGCATACGAACCCGGGGTTGCGAGGATCGCTGTCGCTGCTCTGGGCGGTCGATCATCGCCCTCGCGAAGCACGCTACGAACTCTGCTATCTCTTCACGTTGGCGGAACGCAAAGACTGGCTGCTGCTCGCGACGGATCTCCATGGAGATGAGCGGGAATTTCCATCGATCACGCCTCACCTTCATGCGGCGAAATGGTACGAACGGGAAATTCGGGATCTGTTCGGATTGATTCCGGTCGGCCATCCCGATCTGCGTCGGCTCGTTCGTCATGAACATTGGCCGAAAGGGTCCCACCCGCTGAAAAGGGATTTTCCCTGGGATCGGGTGTTAGGACGGGTGCAAGGGGAGTATGCCTTCCGGAAAATTCATGGTGAGGGAGTGTTCGAGGTGCCTGTCGGTCCCATCCATGCGGGCATCATTGAACCAGGCCATTTCCGGTTTTCGGTGGCCGGCGAGCCCATCATGCAGCTCGAAGTGCGCCATTTCTGGAAACATCGCGGCGTTGAGAAATTGTTCGAGCAGCAACAGTTGACCGAAGCGGTACCGTTGTCCGAACGGGTCTCCGGCGATACGAGCGTCGGCCATAGCCTGGCCTATTGCCAGGCCGTCGAGACGTTGCAGGGCGTGGAGGTCTCGCCCCGTGCCCGCTACCTGCGCACGCTATTTCTGGAACTGGAGCGATTGCACAATCACATCGGCGATGTGGGAGCCATCTGCAATGACACCGCCTATGCCCTGGCCCATGCCCACTGCGGCCGGATGAAAGAGCAGCTCATGCAGCTCAACGATCGCCTGACCGGGTCACGCTTTCTGCGCGGCGTCAATTGCGTCGGCGGAGTGGCACTCGATCTATCCGGCCTGCAGCTCGCGCAGGTGGAGGTGGAACTGAACGCCCTTGAGCAGGATTTTTCGGACATTGAAAAGATTGTGTTCGCGAATGCGTCGCTCACGGAACGGCTGGAGAACACCGGCATCCTCACGGAAGGGATCGCCTGGGACCATGCGGTGATCGGTGTGGTCGGCCGGGCCTCCGGTATCGATCGGGATCTTCGTCGAGACCGACCCTTTGCTGCGTACGACGTGCTGCAGCCGAAGGTCGCCCTTTACCGCTATGGCGATGTGCGCGCCAGGATGCGGGTGCGCCTGGATGAGATCCATGAATCGATCCGTCTCATCCGCGAGGTTCGCCGTGGTCTCCCGCTGGGCCGGCTCGTGTCCCGGCCGATGCACCAACCACAGCCGGGAGCATGGGCGCTGTCGGCGGTCGAAGGATGGCGTGGCGAGATTCTCTATGTCGTTATGGCCGGGGACGCAGGGCGGATTCATCGCTGCAAAGTGCGCGATCCGTCTTTCGTGAATTGGCCGGCGATTCAATGGGCGGCGCTCGGCAATATCGTACCGGACTTTCCATTGATTAATAAGAGTTTCAACTTGTCTTACGCGGGAAACGATCTGTGAGAAACAAGCCTTCAGCAGCCGGCTCCGAGCTGAACACTGAACACTGAACACTGATCGCTGACTGCTGACGGCTAAGGAGGCGCTATGTTTCGCATCCTCAAGAAGAGTCTTCAAACCGGCAGCGTGACGGGTCAACATCCTGTCGGAGCCGCGCCATCCGAGCCGGTCGGCCCGGAAGCCATCGAAAAGGCCAAGCCGTTCCGGCGCTCGATGACGATCCGCGAAGTCGATACGGGTTCCTGCAATGCCTGCGAAATGGAAATGAATGCGCTGGCCAATCCGGTCTATGACGTGGAGCGGTTCGGGGTCCATATTGCGGCGTCGCCGCGCCATGCCGATGCCCTGGTCGTGACGGGCCCGGTGACCGTCAATATGGAGCGTGCGTTGAAAGATGTCTACAAGGCGACAGCCGACCCAAAGATCGTCATCGCGTTGGGAGACTGTGCCGTGAATTGCGGCATGTTCAAAGGGAGTTATGCCGTGACGGGGCCGGTGGATCGGCATATTCCAGTCGATGTGCGTATCTCCGGTTGCCCCCCGCGCCCGGCGGAGATCCTAGCGGTGTTGGCGAAGCTTCGACAGGATGAGTCTGCCTCGGGTAGTTGACGCGCCGACCTGCGGCCGGTCTCCACTTTTCATTTTCTTTCTCCCTGCAATTCGGTTTTAATCGTGCCCTGATTCCCGAGCGGTACCACTGTGGGTACCCTGGGCGCAGGAGATTGTGTCGAACGGTGGGCCTGAGATGAGGATTAGTGGGTATCCGTATAAGCCTGTCTGGATGGTTCTCCTGACGGCGTTGGGTTATTGGACCGTTCGTGGCGGGTGGCTGGCCATCTCCTGGGCACTGCTTGCGTCGGCTGCTGCTGCCGACCCGGGCTCCGTACCCTCTGGCCAGACGGAAAACGATGCTGAAGCGAGCCTCTGGCATTACGGAGCCTACCTGGATGTCGGCTACGTCGTGAATGCCAACTTTCCCGAGAATCACCTCTGGCGGAATCGCGCGACTGCGGCACGGCACAATGAGTTCGCGCCCAATATGGCCCTGGGCTATGTTCGGAAAGACACGACCGAATCATCGCGTTGGGGTATGGAGCTTGGCGTGCAAGGCGGCTACGACTCCGAACGCTTTGCGTTTTTGCAGGGTGAGCGTGAGGTCGGCGGGGCCGATACGCTTCGGCACATCCATCGCGCGAATGTGTCCTATCTGGCTCCGGTCGGGAAGGGGCTCACGATCACCGCCGGGCTGTTTAATAGCCTCATCGGCTACGAATCGCTCTATGCCAAGGACAATGTGAACTACACCCGGTCATGGATTGCCGACAACACGCCGTACATGATGTTCGGCGTCAATGCGAAATATCCGGTCACCGACAAGCTGACGGTCGCGGGGTTTATCGTTAACGGGTACTATCACCTGTCGCATCCGAACGACCAACCGAGTTATGGGGGGCAGTGGGCCTATAGGGCGACTCCGCAACTCACCCTGACACAGACGGTCTACGGAGGGCCGGATCAGACCAACACGGCCCTGCAATTCTGGCGCTTCTACGCGAATCATATCGTCGAATGGAAAGGGGACAACCTGACATTCGCGGCTTCCTATGATATCGGGACCGAAAACATCGCCGATCGTCCGGGACATCCCAGGGCGTTTGTGATGGGAGGCAATGTGGTCGCGCGATGGCATGTGACCGGACCTTGGGCTCTGGCGGTCCGGCCGGAGTTCTATTGGGACCGGAACGGCCGTTGGACCGGTTCGGAGCAATTCGTCAAGGCCGTGACCTCAACGATTGAATATCGAATTCCCTACAAGTGGACGAACACGACGCTTCGACTTGAACATCGATGGGACGAATCGACCGGGGCGGGCGGAGGATTTTTCAGGCGTGGGGAAGTCCAGCCTGGTGTGCTGAGCCTGACACCGAATCAGCATCTGGTGTTGCTGGGCATTCTCTGGACCTTCGATAGTCCGTGAGCGGGCACTGAAAATGGCTTCGGGCTTCGTTCAAGCCCTCGACGTACTGCCAGGAGTACGCCTCAGTCTCTCACTCGCTGCGGCCTCGCCCGACAGCCATTCTGAGTGCCCGCGCCCCCGCTCAGTTGGAAACTCGTTGCTTTTCCCTCAACAGCCGCAGCATTTCGGCGAGTTCTTTGCCGAACCGTTCGAATGCCACGTCCTTGGCTTCGGCCACTGCGGTCTTGTCCTCAAGCGATGGCGC
>Ga0268299_1000296_pt1 | contig 175497 bp, 140 predicted proteins | sample NOBtaG_FD_193484 | JGI IMG/M metagenome (GOLD analysis project Ga0268299, IMG submission 193484) | Activated sludge microbial communities from bioreactor in Nijmegen, Gelderland, Netherland - NOB reactor | ecosystem: Engineered > Bioreactor > Aerobic > Activated sludge | place: Netherlands... | reverse complement strand
GCTCCCCAGCCGCCATCAAACCTTGGACATTACCCAAAAACGGCCGTTTCCAGTTGGAGTGAAACGCAAGTCGCGCCGCCCCAACCATGCGCGCGAAAATCGGGGCGAGAATTGGGTAAGGTCCACCTCCTTCTCACCTTGCCAAGGAGTCAGAGTTGTCCCTAAACTTCCTCATTCACGACATCATGTGGTTCGTCGTTACCCCCGGAATTGAACGAGGAGCTTTACCGTGCAGGAGAACGCAACCGGCGCCCGTCGCGCCTTCACCCTGATCGAACTACTGATCGTCGTCGCCATCATCGCAATCCTCGCGGCCATCGCTGTCCCGAACTTTTTGGCGGCGCAGACGCGCTCCAAGGTGAGCCGCGGGCTTTCCGACCTCCGAACGATGCGCATCGCTGCTGAATCCTACGCGGTGGACAACAACCGCTACCCACGCAGCTCGTGGGGATGCCCGCCGTTCGCCGACCAGCTCTACGGCGAGCCGGTCTGGGGTACGTTTACCGCGCGCATCACAACGCCGATCCAGTACATGACGACGATCCCTCTGGATGTCTTCGCACAGAACGTCGGCGAGAAGGTCACGGACAAGCTCTACGCGTACGGCACGGTGGACTCGACGCTGTTTTACCTCTTCGCGAATCCGCCCCTTCCCTCCTGCCCCGTTCCGGGCGCGCCGGGCTTTATCTACACGTTCGGCACCCGCAAGACGGCTCAGAAGATGCAGCTCTACATGGGTGCGTACTACCTCTGGTCAATCGGGCCGGCAGGCCTCCAGATGACGAGCACGGGCACGGTGGACGAGTACTTCCTCCAGTACGACCCGACCAACGGCGTCGTCTCGACGGGACGCATGTTCGTCAGCCAGAAGTTCAGCGAACCCACGTATATCCCGCACACGAATTTCTTCTAAGCCAATCTGGACCCCCACGTACTGCAAAGGGCGGGCCTTCTTGGCCCGCCCTTTCGTTTGAATTGAATTCCCCCCCGTCGGTGATGTTAGTTCACCGACTTGAATGAGCCAACGTCACCTCCGGAGAGGACACATCGCGATGACCCACTCCGACGAGGGAAGGCGGATTCCGTCACGTGCGGAGCTCTTCGGATTTTACTATCTCGGCTTTGATCCCGCGGGGAACTACAAGTTCCCGAACGTGCGCCATGTGGCTGCGTTCTATGGTGTCAGCCACGACGCCGTCCTGCAGTGGTTGGAGGATCTCGACCTGAACTCCCACAAGGTCCTCCTGCAGAAGTTCGACCTCGCGCGTGCGCAGGTGGACTTGCAGATGGACAGCACGAATCTCACGTTGGAAGGGCTGCGCGCACGCATCGCGGAGGTCCTCGCAGCCATGGACGCGGCCGACTCCGGACGCCAACCTTGGATAGACTGACCCTCAGGTTTTGCTCGCACCCGTCGCTCCTCTGGCGATGAATCAAGGAACTCCAAGCAGGTGGATTCAATGCCGCGGTCCCGATTGAACTTTCCCGACACCTCGAACGTGCGGCGCGGAATCGCAGCCGCATTGCGGGAGGACCTCGAGGAGCGCGGGGACATCACCTCGAATGCGATCTTCGCTGCGAAGACGCACATCGAAGCGGAGATCATCGCGCGTGAATCGGCCACGCTGTGCGGAGGCCCCGTCGTTGCGCTCGTGTACGGCCAGCTTGATGGCGCGGTGCGCGTCGAACTCCACGCATCGGATGGGAGTCGGGTCCAACCGGGCGATGTCGTGCTGCGCGTATCCGGCCCGGCGCGCGCACTCCTCGCGGGTGAACGCACCGCGCTGAATTTCATTCAGCGGCTTTCAGGAATCTCCACCATCACATCGAGTTTCGTCACTGCTGCGGGACCGCGCATGCTGGTGTGCGACACGCGCAAGACCAACCCGACGTGGCGCGATCTGGATCGCTATGCCGTGCGATGTGGTGGCGGCACGAACCATCGATTCGGGCTCTTTGACATGGTGATGATCAAGGATACCCACGTGGATGCGTGCGGGAGCCTTGAGGCCGCGCTCGAACGCGTACGCCCGCTCCGCCCTGCGCTGCCCGTTGCGGCAGAGGCGCGCGACATGAACGAAATCACCGCGGCACTGGCCGATGACGTGGACCTCATCATGCTCGACAACATGGATGACGAGATGATCGCTCGCGCCGTGGACCTTGTCGCCGGGCGCATCCCGATCGAAGTCACCGGTGGCGTCACCATCGAACGGCTTCCGCGCCTCGCGGCCCTGGGAGTGAATCGTGTCTCTGCCGGCGCACTGACGCATTCCGCGCGCTCGATCGATTTCTCGATGAAGACAGTCGTGTCCTCCGCGACAAGCGCGGGCGACCGCGGGGCGGGGAATCGCTGATGGCCGACTCCCTTCAGATGGAAGTCCGCAAAGCGTTCTGCGAGATTGGCAGGCGCATCTGGCAGAAGGACTACGTCGCCAGCAACGATGGGAATTTTTCCTATCGGCTGGAGGAAAACCTCGTCGTCGCGACGCCCACGATGATCTCCAAAGGGTTCATGCAACCAGAGGACATGGTGCTGGTGGACCTCGAAGGGAATCAGGTCGGTGGGCATCGTCGCCTCACGAGCGAGATTCGGATGCACTTGTTCATCTATCGCGAACGGCCAGAGGTCCGATGCGTGGTCCACGCGCATCCGCCGCACGCGGTTGCGTTTGCCATCGCGCGCAAGCCAGTCCCGCGCTGCGTGCTCGCCGAAGCGGAGGTGAATCTCGGCCCGGTGCCGATCGCGCCTTATGCAACGACAGGGACGTGGGAATTCGCGCGCAGCATCGCGCCCTGGGTGAAGAATCACGATGCGTTTCTTCTCGCGAGCCACGGTGCCGTCGTCGTCGGACACGACCCGTTCGACGCGTTTTATCGGCTCGAAACGCTGGAGCAATACGCGCGCATCCTGATGCTTGCCATGCAACTCGGCGAAGTGAACACGCTCGATCTTGCGGCGATGGAAGACTTGCTGCGACTCAAGGAGCGCATCGGCTCGGCCGATCCGCGCCGCCACGGCGACACGCCAGTCTGCGGGAATGAAGTTCGCCCCACGCCCGCCGTTTGGCAGCCAGGGAAAATGTCTTTCGAACGCACCGATGCCCCCATCACTGACGCACCCAAGGCGAGCCCCCTCGCCCCCCCTCAGGAAGCCCGCGAACGCAATCTCTTCGCCCGCCCCGACATCGAGGAAGCCACGCGCGAGACGTTGCGGCGATTAGGGATCGAGTAACTCGAATTTGGGTTCCCTTGAAACGACTTCGGCCCCCGCCAGTGATGACGGGGGCCGAAGTGCTTCCTGGTGTTGCTCCAGCGCCGGGCGATTAGGCGTCGGCGGTACGATAGTCTTCCGGCACGGTGCCGGGGGCGACGGATTCGAGGTCGAAGTGGATCTTGCCGTTGCGGTATTCGCTGAGGGCGATGTCGAGCGCGTCGAACATCGATTCATCGAACTGGCCATGCGAGCGCTCGCGGTTGAGCTGACGCGCGCGGCGGGCCGTGATGTTGATCATCATGTAGCGCCCATCGCCCGAGGGGAGGGACTGCAGGTCTTTCTCTTTCGTGCGTGCCATGTGACTGTCTTTCTTTGAGGTCGAGGGTTGTGTGAATCAGCCGTTGCTCGGCTTGGCCGTGCGCAACAGGGAGAAGTCGACCACCTTGGGGGCGGCTTCCTTGAGCAGTTCGTCGTGCAGTTCCTGACGGGCCTTCAGGCGGGTGTCCTCGAGCAGGCGCGCGCGGATGTTTGCCGTCTGGCTCTCGAAGGGTGGGAGCGAATCCTTGCTGACCGTATCAACCCAATAGAGGGTCAGTTCGGTGTCCGTCTTGACCGGCTTGGAGATGCTCTTCTCGGGGGTGGATAGAATCACTTCGCGGGCTTGCTCTGGGAGATCAACAACGAGCGTCGATCCGGCTTCGTCCGGGGTGGCCGTGCGCGCGCCGCGGTTGAGGCGGGCAAAGCGCTTGGCGGCTTCGTCGAACTGCGCGCGGCTCTGGACACCCGCGACTGCCGCCATGGCTGAATCGAGGAATTCCTTCTCGCGTTCCACGGCCTTCTCTGGATCGCGATTCAATTCGGAAAGCGGCATCGAGATGCGCGACACCACTGCCGTCGCATGGACCCGGAACATCTCGGTGTTGTTGTCGTAGAAGTCCTTCATGTCCTTCTCGGTCGGCTCGGTCGCGGCCGCCTTCTTCTGGGCGTAATCGGTGAAGTACAATCCACCGAGTGCGCCTGCCTCCGCGTTGGTGCGGAAGGAAACGACTTCGGGTGAATCAAGCGCACCGGAGCTCTTCAGACGCAGTTCATAAACCTGACCACGGAAGACCGGGTGGCTGCCGAGAACGGGGAGGATGTCCGCCGCTTCCAGGTCAAAGATCGGCTTGTCGGCGGGAAGAGGGACGCGGCGCATACCGTTCAGGTAGTCGCGGCGATTGATCTTCACGTCGCCGATCGTGAGGACGATGTCCTCGTCGCTCGGCTTGAGGGCGCCCTCGTTTTCGGGGCGCGACTTGTCGATCTCTTCCTTGTTCAGAACGAAGGAGTCCTTGTTGGCCTCAACGTAGGAATCGAACCAGCCGATCATGAGCGCGTCGGCCTGGGCGTTCTTGAGGCGCTGCGCGATCTGGTCGCTCACAGCGGAGAGCTCCTGAGAGCCGCCCGGTGTGTAGGATTCCTTGTAGACGATGTGGAAGCCGTGGCGTGTACGCATGGGTGCGCTCGCCGAGCCAACGTCGATCGTCTGCAGTGCTTCCATGATTGCGGGGTGATAGGGCTTGTCGACGCTATCGGGGCGATAGGTCAGGAGTGCGCCGGGGACCTCGTTCTCGCTCTCGGCCTTGGCGAGGTCTTCAAACAGCGCGCCTTCCTTGATCTTCGCAGCCAGTCCGTTGGCGCGTTCCTCGACGCTCTTAAGGTCAGCTTCGCTCATCGGAACGAGAAGGATCTCGCCCGCGGTAAGCGCCTTGGGGGGGACGGCAGGGACTTCGCCTTCCTCTTCCTTGGTGGGGGGCTCGACCGTCTCCCAACGCGGAGTCTTCGTCTCGTCGGCGATGATCCCCTGATAGGCTTCCTCATCGCCGGAAATCTCCTTGGCGATGGAGCGAAGGGAATCACCTTCCTTTACCTCGTAGACCTTGTAGGAGGAAAGGTAGATGATCCGGAAAGTATAGGTCTCGGGAACAGCGAGCTGGTCCTTGATTTTCTCGTACTCGGCGGCGATGTCCTCTTCCGAGGGTTCCTTGATAACCGAGCCGATCTCGGCCTGGTAGAGGATCTCGCCAGCCTTTCGCTTGGTGAGGTTCTCGAGCATCTGCTGTTGTTCAGGGGCGAGCGTGAGCCCGGCCGCTACGGCGCGCTCAGCCGCCAGGTTGCTCACGGCGAGTTCGTTGAGGATGTTGGTGAGTTGTTCGTCCGAAAGTTCACCGACGCGCTTGACGTCGAGGCGCTGCGTGCCCTGAGGGCGGCGGGTCTCGATCAGCGTCTTGAAGAGTTCAGGAGAGATGGGCTTGCCAGCGATCGTGGCAACAACGCCCTCGGCAGCGGGTGCTGCGGCTGCTGACTCTGCGGGGGAATCTGCGAAAACTTGGGTATCCGGCGCGCCGAACACGAGCAGGGTCGCGAAAGCGAAGGCTGCCCATCGGATCTGAAGACTTCTCATCGGGGAACTGGTCCTCCAAGGAATTGATTTACCGACCAACGAAGGAGAAGACTCGCTTCGCCGCGTGGTGGTTGGGTTCTGAAAGGGGTGCGGGCGGTCAAGGGACCGCCCGCGGGATTCTGCAGGTTTCATCAGCGACGCGAAAGCAGGAGGCTCAGGATCAGGCGGAACAACATCACGAAGTCAACCATCAGCGCCATCGCCGCGGGAACGACCATGTCCGTCGCATAGCGGTGCAACACGTTGCTTGTGTCATACAGGATGTAGCCGATGAAGAGCAGCGTGACGAAGATCGAAAGCGCCGTTGACATCATATCCACCTGAACGTCGAAGACCATCGTTGCGATGATCAGGCCGAACGTCGCCACGATGGCCATGATCATGCCCACGGCAAGGAAACCACCGAGGAAGCTGAAGTCCTTCTTCGAAATGAACACGTACGCAGTCAGGCCACCGAACGTCAGCGTGGTCAGCCCGAACGCCTGGCCGATGATGTGGAGACCGCCACCTGCTGCAGCCAAAGCAAACAGGAGGAGCGGTGCCGTCAGCAGCCCAAGCGCACCCGCAAACGTGTAGTATGCGAGGATGTTCAGGCCGGGCACGAATGCCAACTTGTGGGCGGCCATACTGAGGCCAAGGAACCCGAGGAAGTAAATCAGCGGGTGAATTCCGAGCATCATCTTGACGATGGCCACGGCGGGGGCGACCCCAGCGGCTGCACCGAAAGCAAGTCCCCCGGCGACGCCGAAGAACATCAGTATCCCGGACAACGTCATCAGGTAAACTTTGCGGATGAAGGCAACGCGATCATCCAATGCGACGTTCGCGGCTGGGTTCAGCGCGACGCCCTCGGGGTTATAAGCTGAGTAGGCCATATGCATCTCCTGAGTTCTGCTAACGTCGAAACATTTGCGCGGGGATTCCCTAGCTTACACCCTACGCTGCAAGGACTTTGCCAGATGACCGGGGTACGTTGGCAAGGCAAACGCGACCCTGCGGATTCCGAATGGGCGAGTTATTGTGCTTACTAGAGTTATCGTGTCAGTTCGGGGGCGCAACCGGAGGTGCCCCGTCGTAGAGCCGAACGAGTCCGATTTCCCCCCCTGCGGCGGTGTGCCACACCGCGAGAGGGGTGCGGGTGGAAACAATTGTCCACTCGGCTCGGCGCCAGAAGCCCTTGCGGTTCTGGATGATGTGAAAGTCATAGGGCGGGTCGCCATTGATCTCGATGTCCGCACGCAGGTTCCCCCACCTCTGTTGGATGCGGAACGCATCCTCCTGGAGCGCCAACGTCTTGATGCGCCCGCCCGGGGGCACGAGGGCGTTCAACCCATCGAGTACCTCTTGGTCCACGGCCTCACCCCAGAGGGTTCGCTCGAAGGGAAACAGTTCCCCCTCCTGCGCCAGCAGCAGGGTCGGCGCGTTGTAGTATGCGAGCGGGAGGGGTGGCGCGAAGAGCACGAATCCCTCCAGCGCGAGCACGCTCGCGAATGCAGCGAGGTGCGGTAGGCGAACGCGAAGTCGGCGGAGGCCCGCACCATCGAGCGAGCTGGCCGCGAGAAGCACGAGCGGCGCGAAAGCGGGGAGAAAAAGCCTCAGCCCATCGTAGCGCGGAGTGCTCGGGAGGGAGGCCGCCGCGAAGGCGCCTCCCGCGAGCAGCGCGAAAAGGAATCGATCGGGGCGCATGCGGCGGCGGCGAATCAATTGCAGGACAGCAATCACGACGCCGGGCACGACGACGGAGAGCCAAAGCACGGGTGAGAGCACCGCCGTCATGACCCAGGGGTAGCTCGGAGGGACGGGATTCGTCGCGGGGTCGCGCAACTCGCTGAGATACCACACCCCGTAGGCGGCGTGCTGCGTCACGAACCGGGCGTATTGAGCGATGCGCGCTGCCGTGTCGTGCCACATCCATGGCCAGATTGCGAACGCCACGAGGGGTGCGCCAACGAGGATCGTACCGAGCGCCAGCAGGTGTTCGCGCTTCGGGGAAGCGATGCGCCCACGGCGGAAGGTTTCGCGAGCGAGCAGCCAGCATACGAGCGCAGCCACGAGGATGAGTCCATTTGCCTTCGTGGCGAGAGCCAGCCCCACAACCACGGCGAGGACGATCCTAGCCATGGGCCGCCGGAGGTCGCCCAGCGCCAACCAGAGCGCGAGCATTTGGATCGCGACATAGACCGCTTCCGTCGCTGCGAGTTGGGCATTCCCGGCAAAGTGCGGGTGGAGGAAGTAGAGCCCGGCGGCGAGCAGGCCAGCCCTCCGAGAGCCAAATCGAGCGCCGAGCGCGACGAGCAGACCTGCGGTCATGGCGAACGCCGCCGCAGGCACCACCCTCATCCACGCGAGGGTGCCCGGGCCGGACGGCTGCGGCAGGATCGAGATTGCCCCGAGGAGCTTGACGAGGGGGGGAAGCTCGTGGATGCGCCCCCAGCCCGCGTTGATACGATCCGCGGACAGGGCGCCGAGCGGGTCGCGCGCCAGATTCCCGAACCACGAAGCCACATCGAGGAACGTGGGGTAGTAGTAGGCTTCGTCCCAGGAGAGCCCCGGCGGGCGCACCGATCCCCAAGCGATCATCGCGATGAACACCACACACGCAACGATGACGGGGAGTCGGGGATGCTTCATGGGTCTCCGCGTTGTCTGGAAAGCGAAAGGCCCCGCACGATGGCGGGGCCTTTCCGGTTACTTGTGCAGGCAGGAACTCGTCTTAGTTCTTGTCGGACGAGTCGTCGCCGCCCTTCTTGTCGAAGTCGTCGGCGTCATCGCCAAGTTCGAATTCGTCGTCGTCTGCGTAGAGGTCCTCATCATCTTCCTCGACCGGCTTGGAGCGGAAGAGCATGAAGAGGAGGCCCACAACCACGAGCACCACCACGATCACGATGAACCCGGTCAGGAGCGGGCTACCCTCGGAAGCCTCTGCCTTCTCGCGTGCCTCGAGTTCGGTCTTCTTCTGCGTGAGCGCTTCGTTGAGGAGGCGGACGGAGAAGCTGAGGTCGTTGACGGCTTCCTGCTGGCGTTCGACGGCGTTGCGCAGATCCTGAACCTTAAGGTTGAGGTCGTTGCTTTCGTCCGCGACGCGCTTCATGTCGTTCTGGACTTTTGCTGCCTGGGCCGTGGCGGTCGCGATGACCTCATCACGGTCCTTCTTGAGGGTGGTGACTTTTTCGCCATCGCCACAGCCTACGAACATCATCGAGGCAAGAACGAGAACGGCGAGGAAATTCCAGAGCTTCACGCGGGAAACCTCCGAGCGGCTTTTTTTTGGATCGGTGTCTTTCGTTGTTACGACTTCCAAGCCATGAGCGTCTCTCAAAACCTTGGGTGTCAAGCGTGAACGGGCAGGCCGATCCCCCGGGAACTCTCCAGCTTATCAGGTTTTCCCGGGTTTCACAGGTTCCCGGAGGGCTCTCCTGCGCTGGAAACGGGCCACCCCGACCCGGCCAAAGGACTATCGTCGGAGATACTCCCCCGCCCGTTCCTCGATTCGTTCTGCCATGATCTTGGCCCCGGCGGTGTTGGGGTGGATGGGGTCAAGCCGAAGCCCCGGGTTGTCGAGAATTCCCTTCATGATCGTCGGGACGTAGACAGCCCCAGTCTCGGCCGCGAGGTCGCGGAACTTGTTCCCGCCGAACCCCCCGAGGGGTGTCGGGACCTCCAGCCCCACGAGCACCACCATCGCGCCTTTGCCCTGAATCTGTAGGATGATCTCGCGGATCGAGCCAATGATATCGTCGATCGGGCGGCGTTCCTTGAGGAAGTCATTCCCGCCGATCAAGACGAGCACGATCTTGGGATCGCGGGCTAGCACGTCCCTCTCGAGTCGCTGGAGCACCTGAGCGGTCGTGTTGCCAGAGACACCCGCGTTGATGATCGGTTTGCCAATCATGTCTGACAGGATCTCGGGATAGGTCCTCTCGCCAATGCCCGGCGGGAGCTGGGTCAGGCTATCGCCCAAAGCGATGATGTTCGTGCCGCTCGGGGGATCGTTCTTGATATCCCACGAGGGTTCGTGCCGCAGCCAAACGACAAAGAGAATTGCGACGGCGATGAGAATCCCAAGGAAAGGGCCGCGTTTCATCATCCCCCCTTAGGTCAGTGCGGGTTCGGGCGCGCCGGCGGCGGAGAACTCCTCCGGCTCCGGGAGCAACTCGTAGAAGAAGTTCCGTCGGCGCGGGATGAAGCCGGCCTCGCGCACGAGCGCGCGCAGGTTCTCCTCGTCGAGCCGGAAGTTCGCCCCCGCCGCACGCACGACGTTTTCCTCGATCATGATCGAGCCCATGTCGTCGCACCCATAGAACAGGGAGACTTGGCCGATGCGGCCGCCCTGCGTCACCCACGAGGACTGGATATGCTGGATGTTGTCGATGTAGAGCCGCGCAATCGCGGTGGTGCGGAGGTAATCCCAGCTTCCGACTTCGCGTAGGTCGCGTTCCTGGGCGAGCTTGGTGTTGTCGGGCTGGTACGTCCAGTCGATGAACGCCGTGAATCCGCCGGTCTCGTCCTGCAGTTCACGGAAGCGACGAAACGTCTCAATGCGTTCCTCCAGCGTTTCGATGTGCCCGAACATCATGGTCGCGGTCGAGCGCCCACCGAGTTGGTGCCAGACGCGGTGAACCTGAATCCAATCGTCTGAGAGCACCTTCCCGCGGGCGATTTCCTTGCGCACGCGATCCACGAGGATCTCGGCTCCGCCGCCGGGGAGGGACTTGAGCCCCGCTGCGCGCAGCCGGGTCAGGACCTCCTCGTAGGAGAGCTTGTTGATCCTCGAGAAGGCATGGATTTCCGGCGCGCTGAAACCGTGCACGTGGATGCCGAACTCACCGACGAGAAACTCCAGCATGTCCTCGTACCATTCGAGCTTGAGCTTGGGGTGCATGCCCCCCTGAAGAAGGAGCTGATTGCCGCCTAGTGCCTGGGTCTCGCGCACCTTCTCCCCGAGCTCATCCTTCGAGAGGACATAGACATCCTTGTCCCCGAGCTTGCGATAGAACGCGCAGAACGAACAGTCCGCCAAACACGCGTTCGTGTAGTTCACGTTCCTGTCGATGATGTAGGAGACGATGTTTCCGGGATTGAGGCGGCGGCTCGCGCGGTGCGCGGCGACGGAGAGCTCAGGCAGTTGCGCGTCCGTGAACAGGAGGAGCGCCTCTTGCTCGCTGATGCGCGTGCCATTGGCTGCACGATCCAGGATGCCGGGGACTTCGCGTGAGGCGGTGGTCGTCATGGGTGAGCTCGATTCGGGCGGTCGGTTAATTGGTATCGGCGGGGGGCGCTGGAATGGGCATGGGCGTCCTGCCGGGGCAGGGGCGTTTGTTGATACAGGCATCCGGCGGAAAGGGAGCCTCGTGGGCGCATCGGTTGCAGATCGTCTTTCGGCAGGCCGGGCACATGAACATGTGCCTAAAGTCCGCCTGACGGCAGCAGAAGTCGCAGAAGACGGTGCGTACGCTCATCGGGGGTGCCTCCCGGCACCAAACGAAGAAGTGTACGTCGAGGGTCCGTCGCTGCTCAACAGGATCGTCGGTGGAATTCCTCCGTTTCGGAACGATCGGGAGTCTATCGCTGCGGCGCGTCGACGAGGGAGCGCCTTAGCTCCCCCATCGGAGGGAGCAACGCGCGTGCCGCGGCGCCGTGGGCTGAATAGTGCGTCGTCGGGGGGAAGCCCTCCCCCACCGCACGCGTAACGAGACCCCCCTCGATGAGTTGACGGAGCGCAGCGGTCAGTGCCCTCGGCGTCACGCCCGGGATGGCGGCGCGAATCTCGGAGAATCTCAGCGGCCCGTCACACATGGCGCCGAGTGCAGGGAGGTTCCAGCGCGGCTGGATGAGCACTTCGCACCCCGTGCGCTTGGCGGCGGCGAGGAGTTTGCCCGCCGCCGGAGCTAGCCGGGAGGAGAGTTCGGTCGGGAGGTACTCCGGGCGGAGAGGGTGCCCGTAACCTGGGTTGTGAGCCGCCAGACCCTGTTCGATCATCCACGCCAGGGTCGATTGCAGGACATCTCGACTGACGCTCAGCTTGTTCACGAGCACGACGAATCGCACCCCTTGCGCGCGATCGAGCTCGACGAGGACGGGAAGCACCCACCGATAGCGGAAGAGGTCGTTGAACTCGAGCTTGGGCGTCGCTGGCGTCATGGTTGGATTTGGCCCTTGACCGGAAAGGAAAGCAAGTATACTTTTCCAACCATCGGCAGCGTAATCAACTTAGGAGAAAGACCATGCCCGGATTTGAATGGAAGGGCGACCTCACGTGCTCCATCGGAGTCCGCGACCTCAAGAAAGCAATCGAGTGGTACACGACGATCTTTGGATTCAAGGTGCTCTACGTCGTGGAGGAAATCTCGTGGTGCGAGATGGCGACGCATATCCCGGACGTGACCGTCGGCGTCGGTGAACGCGAGAAGCTCGACGTGCGCGATGGCGCCACGTTGGTCTTCGGCACGAAGGACATCGAGGCAGCCCGCATGGAGTTCGAAGCGAAAGGCGTACGTTTCGACGGCCCAACAATCACGATCGATGGAATGGTCAAGCTCGCCACGTTCTTCGACCCGGACGGCAACAAGTTCATGTTCTCGCAGAGTTTGAGTCATTGATGGTGGGATCTGTGCCCACCGCTCTCGCGGAGCGAAGGGGCTCGATCGCGGGCTGGTGCGTGTTCCTTTGCGCATGCGCTGGTGGCGGGCAGGATGCCCGCCCTCCACTCACGTGGGGAGGGAGTTCAGCGTGTTGCTGTGGACATGGGAGAGGAGCGCGAGTGTCTCGCTCGCAGGAGATCGCCCCACTTTTGCTTGCCACGCCGGACGTGTGGCGACGCCATGTCGGGCGGGCGTGAAAGGCCCGCCCGTCCATGCCCCAGCACTCTCGCATCCGTATCGAAACGCTCACCGTTGGCCCAATCGCGGCCAATTGTTACGTCCTGTTCTCCGAAGCTGCGAATCAGATTCTCGTCGTCGATCCGGGTGACGAACCGGACACGATCATGGAATCCGTGAAACGCTACGGCCCGCGTCCGGTGACGATCTGGCTGACGCACGGGCACATCGATCACATCGGAGGCGCCGCCGCGGTTCAGCGCGCCACGAACGCCCCAGTCTATATCCACGAATCCGAAGCCAGCCTGCTCACGAGCGAAGTGCTCAGCGGCGCGCAATGGCTGGGTCTGCCGTTCGAGCCGCTCACGGCGTCACACTACTTCGAAGACAATCAGGTGCTGCCGATGCTGGGGCGCGATTGGCGCATGTTGCATGTGCCGGGTCACTCTCCCGGAAGTATCCTGATGTATTCGGCGCAGGATTCGATCGCAATTGGTGGAGACTTGATTTTCCGCAGCTCGGTCGGACGCACCGATTTGCCGGGAGGCGATTCCCGCGTGATCTCGCAAAGCATCCGTCGCGTGTACAACGAGCTCCCGCACGAGACACGTCTCTATCCCGGGCACGGGCCCGACACGACGCTCGACGTCGAGAAAACCGCAAATCCGTATGTGAAGTTGATCCTCGGCAACGGCACGCTCTGACGACGCGCGCCACGCCGCTACATCGAGCGGCGATTGATCAGGTCGGCGAGCAGCCCCAGCGCGAGCAGTTGAATCCCGGTGACAAAACAAATGACCGTCGTCGCAACGCCGAACGGGTGTTCCATGAGGAGGCGCGCGATCATCAATCCCGCGCCCGCGATCAGGAACACAAGCGCGAGTGGCCCGAAGACCTTGAGCGGTTGGAAGGCGAGTGTGGTGCGCAAAATCAGCAGCAGGAAATCGAGGGTGTCGCGGATCGGGCGAATCTTGGAACTGCCGACTCGCGCGGCGTAACGAATCGGCACGAAGCGCACTTCTGCCCCCTCGGTCAGGAGCGCCATCGTGATTGTCGTGGTGAATGAGAACTTGTCCGGAAGCAGGTTGCGCAGACGCACGGCGTCCTCGCGCCAGAAGACTCGCAGCCCGGAGTTCAGATCAGGGATGTGCACACCCGTGAGGTGTTGCGCGAGCGCGCGAAGCACGGCCTTGGCGGGTCGTCGAATCATCGGCTGATCGCCGACAGGTCGGGCGCCGACGGCCATGGCGCACTGACCGCTCGCGACGAGCGCAGCGAGCTTGGGAATCGCGCGATGCGGGTAAGTCCCGTCCGCGTCTGTGATTGCGATGAGGTCGTTCTTGGCCGCGGCGATGCCGCTCTTGAGTGTGGCTCCATACCCGCGATTGCGGGCATGCTGGAATGCGCGGACACCGGGGGGGAGAGCGGCGGCGAGGATCTCCGCCGATCCGTCATCCGAACCATCATCGACAAGCACGACTTCGCTCCCCGGGGGCAACTTCGTCAGCAGGATTCCGAGGCGGCGCAATGCATCGTGCAGTGCTTCAGCCTCGTTAAAGACCGGAACCACGACGGTCACCGGTGTGCCGGGATCATTCGACATCGCGCAGCCCTTCCAGAACAGTTTTGCGCGAGGCTCCCCAGGCGGGGACGACGCATGAAAACAGACCGATGCAGGCGGCAATCATCAGGCAGAGCGCGCTGTTGGACATCGTGACTTCGAACTTGAAGAGGAAGCCCTTCGACACTTTTTGCATGTCCACGTTACTGTACATGACCCATGCAACAAGCAGTCCGGCGATCCCTCCCGACATGGCGATGGCGACGGATTCGCTGATCAGCAGCGAGAAGATCAGCGGGCGCGCCATGCCGAGTGTCTTGAGCACGGCGATCTCCCGACCGCGTTCGCGAATGGTCATCGAGATCGTTGAAGCGACGACGATGAACAGCGTGAAGACCACCACGGTGCAGATCGAGCCGATGAGGAGCTTGATATTGCCGAGCATCGCGACGAATCCGAGAGCGAATTGTTTCTCGGTCTGAGTCTTGGTTTCCGCTTCGGTGTTCGCGAATCGATCGTCGATTCGCTTGGTGATTTCAGGGATGTCCTTTTCGTCACGAACAACGACCCAGATCGTGCCGACCTCCTCTGCCGTTCCGAGCAAATCGTCGAGGTACTGATGATTGAACCAGAGGCGATCGTCGACATCTTCGAGCCCATCAAAGAACATCGTGCCGACGACCTCGAGTTCGAGATCGACGGGATAGATGTCCCCCTTGATCGTGATCTTCTCACCTTCCTTCCAGCCGAATTTCTTCATCAGCGCCTTGCCGACGACGGCGGCATTGCGCTGCCGCTTCATCTTCTCGATCGTTTCCGGTGCGACCTGTGTTTCGGACACGACTTGGAAGACGTTCTCGGGATCGACGGCGAATCGCGGAAAGAAGTTCTTTGGTTCAACGTAGGTGCCACCGAACCAGGAGAGCGGCGTGACGTACTCGAGGTCGGGCATCTGCTTGAGAACTTCCATGTAGCGGCGAGGAAGGGGACTCGTCAGGCCAGCCTTATGCCGAACGACGAGTCGTCGCACCGAGGCATCGGTTTCGATCGGCGTCGTCAACTCTCGCATGAGCGTCAGCAACGTGATGAGCAGAAAGACGGAGAGCCCGACGGAAGCTGCCGTCAGGAAAGTACGCCGCTTGCTGCGAATCGCGTTGCGAAGTACGAGGCCGGGAAAATTCATGCGCTCTGCAAATTACTCCGCGCTGCCATCCGTCGGGGCGAGATTGACGAACGTCTGCTTTGGCGTTTGAACATACGCGCCACCGCTGAATAACCCGATGAATGGAACCAGGACAAGGATCCCGCCGATGACGTCGATCGCGCCGATCGTGCTCAGGTCACGGCTCGTTGTGAGCGTCGCCGAGTGATAGCCCTTCTTGCGAATGATGACGATCGCGTTGTTGCGGCGCTTGATGCGTGTCTCGAGCGGGGTGGAGCCCACGTTGTTCCCGTTGATGAACACGAGGGCGCCGGGGGGTTCCGAGTTCACGCTGAATCGCTGCGTCCCTCCAGCAAGGAGACTGCACCCGGAGACAGAGACAAGAAACGCGACAAGCGTGACCATCGAGATGCAGCGATGCAGGGTGGGGGAAATCATGGGGATGTGTACTCCGAGGAGAAGAGGGCGAAACGACAGATAGAGTCCCCCCTCACATGCTGTCTGAGGCAAGGGCAGAGCACGAGGTCAGTCCTCGATGCGCGCCGTCCAATGGGTCTCGACTGCCACCTCTCGAATCGCGCCGAGTCGTTTCGGCGCTTCAATCTCGATGCGGACCTGAACGTACTTGATGAACGGGATCTCGTTTTCGAAGAGGTTGATTCCACGGCGATCCGCCCAACGCAGGAATAGGTGCTGCTCCTCGCGCGGGTCGCCGCCTCCTCTCACCCACTCAAGCAGGTTGGCATCGAACTCTTGGCGGGCGATGCGCGGAATGAGAACGGAGTCCTGATACTCCCAATTCCCGGAACGTCCTCCGGTGGCAGCCATGTTGGACCAATCCGACCAGCGCCTGCCGTCCGCGCTGTACCGGACGAAGACACTCAGCTCGTGAGCCTGAAGGCCATCAACGTGAACCTGGGTGGTGATAACTGCCTCGCGCGGGGGGCGGGTCTTCTTCCCCACGGCATAAGGTTCCGTCTGCAACCAGAGTCGCCCCGACTTGGGGGTAAAGAACAGCCCCTCCTCTCGCTTGTTGAATGCCGGAGAGTACGTGGCGGTCGCGGTCGTGTCGGAGTCCTGAAACTTTACCCGGAGCCAGTCGGAGCCCTCAATCAAGGCATGCGCGGGGTTGATGGTGCAGCAGAGGATGAATAGAAGGAGTGAAGTCAGTCGAGTCACGCGTGGCTGCTTTCTGCAGGAAGTGTGGGGAGCACGAAGGGAACAACAACCTCATCCCGTGATCAACCAGCTTCACGCCTGCCTTGCGCCGGGCGCGACAGAGTAGGAGGATCATGCATCCACAGCAGGAGACTCTGCCATCCATGACCGCGTTTGAATCCCTCAAAGAATCCTATGGAGAAATTTCCGACCTCGAGTCCGCGCTGAGCCTGCTCGCATGGGATCAGGCGACGTACATGCCGCGCGGAGGTGCAACTTCGCGTGGGTTCGTGATGGGCACGTTGGCATCGCTGCGCCACGAGAAGTTCCTGAGCGAAACTCTCGACAAGATCACGTCCGAGATTCGCGCCGACCAGCTCGACCGCGAGCAGAAGTACTTCTTTGACGAGTTCCAGTGGAACCGCGCACGGGCGCGCAAGCTGCCCGATGACTTTGTACGCGATGTCGCGCGCGCTCATGCCGATTCATTCAACGCGTGGCTGGAGGCAAAGAAGACGAGCAACTTCAAGATCTACGAGCCGCACCTGACCAAGGTTGTCGCGCTCTCGCGCCGCGCGTCGGATTACTATGGCTTCGAGGATCACCCGCTCGACGCGCATATTGTGTCGCACGAGCGTGATCTATCCGTTGTGCGACTCAAGCCGATGTTGACGGAACTGCGCGAGGGAACGGTCGCGCTCCTGAAGCGCATCATGGCATCCCCAAACCAGCCCGACATGAAGTTCCTCGAGACGAAGTGGGACACGCAGAAGCAGTGGGACTTTGGCGTTCAGGTCATCCGCGATTTCGGATACGACATCGACAACGGCCGTCAGGATAAGACCGAGCATCCCTTTATGACGGAGATCTCACCGGGTGATGTGCGCGTGACCACTCGCCTGGACGAGAACGATCTCTTCCTCGCGATGAGCGGAACGATGCACGAAGCTGGCCATGCGATGTATCAGCAGGGCATGCCCAAGTCGGACGCGCGCTCACCGCTGCGTGATTCGCCGGGCTCCGGCATGCATGAGTCCCAATCGCGTCTGTGGGAGGTTTCGATCGGCCAGAGCATGCCGTTCTGGAATCACTACTTCCCGAAACTTCAGGCGATGTTCCCCAAGCAGCTCGCCGAAGTGACCCCGGGGATGATGTACGCGGCGATCAACAAAGTCTGGCCAACATTTATTCGCACGGAAGCGGATGAAGTGACCTATAACCTACACATCGCACTGCGTTTCGAACTGGAGCAACAGCTCCTGGGCGGGACGCTGGCGGTTAAAGATCTCCCTGATGCGTGGAACGCGATGACGACGGAGCTCTTCGGCATCACACCCTCGTCCGACCGCGAAGGGTGCCTGCAGGATGTCCACTGGTCCGAGGGATCGTTAGGATACTTTCCGAGCTACAGCCTAGGGAACATTTATGCGGCGATGCTGATGGAGAAAATCGAGATCGACATTCCGGCGCTTTGGGAGCAGGTGGAGGTTGGAAATTTCAAGGAGCTGCTTGCATGGCTCCGCGAACACGTCCACCGTTTCGGCAAGAGACTCCCGACGAGGGAGTTGATGATCGCCGCAACGGGCAAGGCCCCAACGGTGCGCCCGCTGCTCGAACGCCACGAACGGAAGTACAGCAAACTCTACGCGCTCTAAGGACCGCGAACGCAGGATATGACGAAGATGTCGGACGAGCATGACCTCCACCACCTGCATGCCTTTCTGCCCCGGTTGGCGCAAAGTTCGCCCGAGTTGGTGCGCTCGTTACCCGAGGAGGATCAGCCCGTCGGCGGACGCGTGACGGCAGCATGGGTGCGGAGCCTCCCACCGCGCCAGCGTCTCGGGATTTGTCGCGACTGGGTGCGCCGTGTGGCTGAAGCCACGCGCACCGAGAGTCTGCACGCGCACTTCGTTCTGGCGGCGTCGCTGCTCTTCTCCGGCGAGTTTGCGATCGCGGACATGTTCGGAGTCCTCGGCGTCGAGAGCGTACAGGAATGCAACGACGCGGGGATGCTGCTCACGCGGCTCGAAGAACTTGGCCTTCTGATATACTCGCAGCAGCGCATGCTCTACTGCGTACCGTTTCCAGTCCGTCTTGCGTTTGAGCGCACGTCGCTCTTCAGCGATCCCGATCGCGCGAACGTGGAGAGACGATTCGTCGCGTACTGCGCCAAGGCCGCGCGTGACTTGACGGAAGCGCCGGGCACGCCGCGCGAAGGCGGCTGGCGGTTCTCGAATCTCCTCGGCGCGTATGAGCTCGCGGTGAGACTGCGCGGCGAGAGCTTTGGCCACGACGATCCCGATGTGGATTGGGCTCTGGTGACGTTTGGAATGAAGCTCGGACGCGCGGCGGCCCGCCGAGCGACGGACGATGGCGCGATCCTCATCGAGGCATCCGCGCACGCCGCAGAACGCATCTGCGATGCCGCAACGCATGTCGAGATGCTTCTTCTCCTCGGAAAGTTCTGGTTGGAGCGTGGCCAACTCGAGCGCGGCATGGAAGCGTATCGCCGCTGCGTCGACGCGGCTCAGGCTGCGGAGGATCTTCGCGGTGTCGCGTTGGCGAGCACGGCGCTCGCGTTTGTCTTGCGCGATCGCGGCGAACGCGAGGGGGCGATTTCGCAGTTCCGCAAAGCATATGCAGCGGCAACACAAGGCGACTTGCCGACGCAGCGACGCGACATCGCGAACTGCGCGGCGCAGTTGCTCCTGAAACTTGGACGCCCGAAAGATGCGCGGAACTGGCTCGCGGATCTTGCGGGGAGCGAGTCCGCCTCCGGAGTTTCCGCGGCAGAAACAGAATCCCTGCTGCTGCATGCGCGCGCTTGTGTTGAAGAGGGGGATGGTGCAGGTGCGGATGCGTTGCTACGCGCGGCGATGGAACGCGCCCGTCCGCAACGACACCTCGGCTTGGAAGCACGCGCGGCGGTCGCTCTGGCGCGCATACTCGATGCCTCGGAAGATCCGGTCGATGCGGAAACGCTCGCGCGGCACGCGCATGGCCTGTTCGAACAACTCGGCAATGAGCAAGGGATGGCGGAATGCGCGGTGCTGCTCTCGCGTGCGAGTCGGCGACGCGGCGCAAAGGACTATGGCGCGCGCTGGATCGATGGTGCGCTCGCGCGGTCATGGGCGATTCGCGACGCGCACACGATCGCGCGTCTGCACGAGGAGCGCGGCGAACTCTTCCTGTACGGAGGCGACAGCGCGCGAGCGCTCGCTGAGTTCTACATCGCGCGCGACGAGGCTCGCGGCGCGGGGGACGCGCGGTATCTTGCGCGACTGCATCTGCGCATTGCTGAGATTTGCGCAGGGCGCGGCGAGGACGCAATCTCGGCGGCAGAGGCACTCCGTGCGCAGGGGATCGCTCGGGCAGACGCATGGCATGACGGCGCCGCCGCGGCGGGGGAATTGGTCGAGGCCGCACGCCGTGTGACGGACGAGGACCTCTTCGATCAGTTGGTGCAGGAAGTGTCCGATGAATTGGAATCGGGACAGTTGATGCCGCGAACCCGACTGCAAGGACAGCAGCGCCCACCCGAGGGCGAGGCCTGAGCGCAACTTGAGCACGACACCTGCGCCGGCCGCACTTCCGCGCACGGCGGCCACGACAGCATTCGCGCTGCTCGCGCTCGCGCTCGCGCATGCGCTCATCAACATTCAGGCGGCCTATCCGCTGCGCGCGGTCACAACGGGGTTGTTTCTCGTTTTCGCGGCTGTCTTCGCACTCTTCGCACTCCCCATGGAGACGATGTTTCGGGGCGTTCGCGGCAGGCTGGCTGCATGCGCGATCGCGGGCGGACTCGGCATGCTCGGTTGGACGTGGTTCATGCAAGCACATGCACCGGTGCCGGATTTCGGCGCGCCGGTTGTCTCGCATTCATTCCAGTTCGTGCTCGCGCTCGTGGCAGGATTCGGCGCCGCTGCGGGCTGGCCTCAGAGCGCACGTTGGGGTGTCGCGCGCACGACGCTCTACGCGTTTGCGATCCTGATCGCGCTTATCGCCGCGTACGGATCGTATCAGGTGATCGCACCTGAGGGTTGGCCGGGCGCATATGCGACGATGGCGGCGGGACTCGTCGAATCGAACATCGGTAGCGCGATGAACGATGGCGTGCTGAACGCGCTGCGCGAAGGACGGGCGGCGGGAACGTTCGGTGCGCCGAATGTCTTTGCGGGCGTTTCAGCCACGGGCTGCGTACTCGCGCTCGCGTGCGCGTGGAGCAGTGCGACCGGGCGCGCACGCGCTGCATGGATTGTCGCAACCGTCGTCTGCGGCGGAGGAACGATCCTCAGCGGCTCGCGCGGCGGCGCCCTCGCGCTTGGTGCGGGGCTCGTGACGTTTGTGCTGCTCGCCGGCGTGGCGCGGCGCGTTGGTCGCCGCGCGGGCGTCGCTGCGGCAGCACTCATCATCGCGGCGTCGATCCCGATCCACGCACAGGAAGACGCTCCCGTGCGCAGTCGCTGGCTGGGTCACACGACGATCATGCAGCGCGTGTATTACTGGCAGAGTGGTTTCGCGATGTGGCGCGAGGCACCGATGACCGGGCACGGCCCCGCGAGCTACGCGACGCTCTATCCCGCGCATCGCATCCCGGGTTCCGGCGAGACACAGTTCGCGCACAACTGGGTGGTGCAAACGGCGGTGGAGGGCGGCGTGATCGGCCTCGCGCTGCGTGTGATCTGTTTTAGTGCCGCGCTCGCGTTAGTGATGATCGCGTGGCGATGCCGCGCGCGCGATGGAGACGTGGCGGAATCACACGTGCTCGCCGGATTGGCGGCCGGCGCGCTGACGCTGATCCTGCACGGTCTTGTGGACTACACGCTCGAAACACGCGAGGGTTTGTTGCTCCTCGGCGCGATGTTGGGCGTGGCCGCCGGTTGCGCAATCCAGCCACCCGAGGCAGACATCGCCGACGTGCCCGTTTGGGTGCGCGTGGTGCGGCTGGCCGGATTCGCTGCGATGGCATGGGCGCTCTATTCGGCGCACTTCGTCCCGATGATGCAGGCCAATCGCCTGCATCTCATCTCGGACATGTTCGCCGCGGGAGAGAAGCCGCAACTCGTCATCGAAGAAGCCACCGTTGGACTCGGCATCTCTCCGAAGGATCCGCGCCTGTTGGACGCGCGCGCGAAGGCGCGGTTCTTGATCGGTGACCCATTGGCGAAGGAAGACCTGATAGCGGCCCTCGAGGCGAACCCGACTTCGGCGTCGATGCACGAGGCGCTGGCGCGCGTCGAATTCTCCGAGGGCAATCACGCAGACGCGCTGAAGATCATCCTACGCGCGACGGAGTTGCATCCGCTCGATCCATCGCACTGGCTGACGCGTGCGGAGTTGTCGTGGAAATCCGGAGAGAAGGATGCGGCGCGCGATTCGCTCGCCAAGGCCGCCGCACTGATGCGTTCGATGGATGAGGAGAGGAAATTGCAGGAACTGCGCGCGCTCTTCGAAGCGGCAGAATAGCTCATTCGACGTCAGTCCTCCGCAACGTCCTCGCTCGCAAAGAGATCGACGTTTTCCGACATCAACGACACGGGTGCCTTGAACCCGAGATGATCCCACGCGGCGGGCATCGCGATGCGGCCGCGCGGCGTGCGTGAGATGAAACCGAGCTGGATCAGGTACGGCTCGACCATGTCGAGCAGCGTGTCCTCGTCCTCGCTGAGCGCGACCGCGAGCGTGTTCAGCCCCACGGGACCACCCGCGAATTTTTCCACGAGCGCCGAAAGGAACGCTCGATCCTGGGCGTCCAACCCCGCCGCGTCGATATCGAGCAGCGACATCGCATCGTCCGCCAGCGGTGCCGTGATCGTCGGCTCGCGGCGGACCTGTGCGATGTCGCGCACTCGGCGCAGCAATCGATTCGCGATGCGCGGTGTGCCCCGCGAACGGGAGGCGATGGTACGCGTGCCCCCCTCGTCGAGCTTCGCGCGCAGCAGGCCCGCGCTGCGCCGCACGATCGCCATCATCTCATCGAGCGAGTAGAAGTTGAGACGAAACGTCATTCCGAACCGCGAGCGCATCGGGCCCGTCACCATGCCTGCGCGCGTTGTTGCGCCGACGAGGGTGAAAGGCTCGATGTCGAGCTTGATGGACTTCGCGTGTGGGCCCTCGCCGATGATGATGTCGATCTTGCGGTCCTCCATCGCAGGATAAAGACACTCCTCCACAATGCGATTGAGGCGATGAATCTCATCGATGAACAACACGTCGCCGCGCTTGAGGTCGGTGAGAATCGCGGCGAGGTCATCCTTGCGCTCGATCACGGGGCCGCTCGTCGCGCGAAGCGTCGTACCCATTTCCGCCGCGACGATATGCGCGAGCGTCGTTTTTCCCAACCCCGGCGGCCCGTAAATCAGCACATGGTCGAGCGCCTCGCCCCGCTCGCGCGCGGCGGAAATGAACGTCGTCAGATTCGCGAGCGCCCCCCCCTGTCCGATGAAATCATGCGCCCGCGCCGGACGTAGGACCACATCGTCCTCGCGATCGCGCGGATTCGCAGTGCCTGATGAAAGTGGTTCCTCACTCATGTACACCGGGACCTCAGGGAGTCACCCGCGCGCGAGAAGTAGGCGCCGCGCAAGGTGGGACGATGCTGGGGGGAGGGGCGGACGTTTCGCAAGAGTTTCGTGTGGGAGTTAGAGCGGCCTGTGGTTCTCTTTGCAGAGGCGGTAGTTTTCGTCGAGCGCCGGAGTGAGCAGTAGGAGAGCCACGATCCGCCGAATCATTTCGGTGAAGTAGCGAACTTCCTCAACCTTGAGGTCGCGCCCGAGAAGCGCCTTCTCCCGATAGGAGAGCCATTTCTTTGCGACCTGATAACCGCCGAGCGAGTACTCCCACACACGCTCCGGCACGTTGCGCCAGTAGGCTACGTCGTTGAGGTAAATGTCGAGCGTCCGCTTGCCAAGGAGCGAGGTCACATCCTCGATCGGGAGTCCGGCGACTTCGGAAAAAGATTCGAGTTCAGCGGCAGTGTAGTCACGCAGCTTTGCGCGACCCTTTCCAGGCATGGTGACGCCGCCCTTGCCGGCGTGGCCCCAGCCGCAAGAAACATTGAAGTCGCCCGCCTCGCCGTCCAGTGCTCCTCCCCTTACTCGGCACGCATTGGCTATGACGCGGAGCTCGGATCGCAATGTCCCAGAAGTTACTCCCGCCACATCCGACCCGACTTCGAGAAGGTCCGATACCATGCGTCCGAACGCGGCCGAACCGTGAAGTAGCTCGCGGCAATTCGGCAGCGGGATGCGGGCCCAATCTTGGCGCATAGCCCCGGAATTCTCGCGTCGAAAGTTGTTCGAGTGGAGAATGGCGACAGCATGCCAAAACAGGGAGAAGGTCCCATCGCTGACCGCGTTGGAATACCCGATCGCGAGTTCTGTCAGATTTGGTTTCGGGATCAACTCACGTTCTGAGACCCCGAAGAATGTATCGTCCCCCTCGGGTTCTTCGAGCGCGGATAGTGGGACCAGTGATGCGGAGCGATCCATCAAATCGATACAGCCGAGATGCCGGATGACCTCGGGTGCGCACCAGTTGCGTCTGGGTCGTTGCTGTACGACGAGAAATCTGTTCCCGAATGCATGGACATAGGGCCAGAGTGCTCCTCGCTTTTCATCGAGCAGTTTGCCTGCGGGCTCCCAGTAGAGCCATCGGATATCGAAAGGACGGTAAGCAAACTTTACGAAATTGTCCACCAGGAGGCCGCGTTGTTGAAGCGACAGGCGCGTCTTCTTTGCGTCGAAGCGTGTTCTTGTCTCCATCGAACAGGGCGAAAGACGGCGCATTTCTTCGTCCGAGACGGACGGATCAAAATACGCGGTAATGCGGCTCGTCAGGCGATCCCGATCAATGTCAACGAGCAGTTCGTCCCGCGAAGTTTTCACTCCTGGAAACGAAACCGGGAAGAGCTCCGGAAGGGTCGGCCACGCTGCGTAGTTCTTCGTTGTCTGCATCGGGTAGAGTGGAATCCCAAGCTTCGGCTCGGGGGTCATACTTTGGTACGCCGCTGCCGAGTTTTCCGCCAATCCACGTGTCAGCGCTTCTCGCTTGTCCTTCCCCCAGTAGTGCCTAAAGGCGACAGTCGAGGTGTTCCCACTGCTCCGACTCTTCCGAACGAGCGTCGCAATCGCCGTCCCCACCTGAATTCCTTCCCGGTTCCATTCGGTGGAGAAAATCGACGGGTCCGGCTTCCCATCGGGAGTCAGCTTGCCAGTGCGATACTTGTCTCCGTTGAGGCAATCGATCCAAATTTTGTCGAACACCTCCAGATACCGTTCGCGCATCCCTGTGTAGGAAAGGCCGTCCAGCCACGAGTAGTTGGAGATGAAGCAGACGACGCCGCGTTTGGTGTCCTCGACGATCTTGCGCTCGGCCATGCGGAAGAAGCGAACGTATAGGTCGTTCAGGCCCTGCCCTTGCGGCTCAGGAGCGTGTTTGGTCTCACGGTAGGCATCGGCGAGAATGCGTTCTTCGGCAACTTCCGCCATGCCTGCGAAGCCGTCGTAGGGTGGATTCCCAAGCACGACCAGAATCGGGGCCTCCCGCTTCACCTTCGTCGCGGCTGCGCGTTCCTCCGCGAGTTCCGGCAGCGCCGAGTGGGCTGACTGCTCAGTCGTGTAGGCTTCCTTCGAAAACGGATTCGCGATGAGACTCTTGGGTGGCTTTGGAGGCTCCCAACCTGTGAGAGCGTTTGTGAGATAAACTCCCACGCGATCGCCCACTGCGTGCGAAAGCGGGGCGCCCTCGTTCTCCAACAAGATGCCCAGTTGCAAGTGCGCGATGACAAACGGGGCGGGGAGAAGCTCGAACCCGTGGACTCTCTCCCTCGCGGCTTTGCGCAGGTCCGAAGCGACCAAGGCGTCGCTTCCCTTCGCGCGAAGGGTCTCAGCAATCTTGCGGAGCACCTCGACAAGGAATGCGCCCGTACCACAGCACGGATCAAGCACGTGGACTCGCGGGTCCGCCAATCCGTCGGGGATGTCGAGTTCCTCGCGCAGGACCGTATCCACGCGCGCGACCATGTACTTCACCACTTCCGGTGGTGTGTACCAAACGCCCAGACGTTTTCGAAGTTCGGGGTCGAACGCTTGCAGGAACGGTTCGTAGAAATGCTGGACGGCGTGCTCCTCGCCGAACTTTTCGAAGAAGGCGGCGCGGTCAACGTCGTTAAGACGCGTCGAAGCCCAATCGAGAACTTCTGCAATTCCAAGCGGACCGAGTCTGTCCGGCGTCGCTACCTGAGAAAACAGCGCGCGGATTGTTGGGACCCGAAGGGTCCAGGCAGCCTTCTGCCAATCGAACTCCGCTTTGCTTCCCGGTGGGTGCTCTCGCGACCACAGGACCCAGGCAGAGAAGACCCCGTAGAAGAGAGTCTGGACCAGCGTGCTGCGGAAGAAGTGATCCCCCTTTTCTCCTTCGAAGCGGATTCCGAGGGACTCCTCGAGCGCAGTTCGGGTGGCGGCGAGCGCCGGTAGATCGCCGACAGCCTCGACGCGCGCCTTTGCCTCGCGTGCGTAACTGGCTAAGAACCAGGCGACGTCCTGCGGCGCCGAAAGCGGCGCGCGGTGCAGGAGCACACGCTTCAAGAATTCGAGGAGGCGGTCGCCATCCCGGTCTGCATAGCGCCGTGGGTGCGCAACGACCTCGGCCCAAAACTCAGCCTCGTTCTTTGCAAGGGAGAATGACTCGAGTTGCGATAACTCGCGAGCGGTTCCCTCTCCGACCAGCAAGAATTCGCGAAGGCTGGTGACGAGGACGGAACCGTATCCGGAGAGGTACTTCGCGACCTGTGGGCCGGCGGCAATTTTCCGCACATCGCCGGAAGCACCCTTAGCCTCTACCACTCCGCGCGTTGGTTTCTGCCCGTCGAGCGGAACGAGTTCGCCAGCCCGCTGGAACTGATGCTTTTCGAAGAGCCCAAAGTCGGGCTGGCCCGTGCCCCGATTCTTGAGTTGAGAAACAGCGCGAACCCACGGCTTCAGCTCTTTCCCCACTTCGGAAAGGAGCGATGCCAGAGCGGGATAGTAAGAAGTTTCGTCCGTGCCCGCGCCTGATCGGCGAACATCCGAGACATCCCTAAGGTATCTTTCGACCGGGTGCATGATTGTTCGATTCCCTCAGTGAGCGTTGCCGTTCGCAAGCGGGAACCTTCGCATTTTCTAACCCCCCAAAAACCCCTCGAGCCGCCATCGCTGGCGGCTTGAGGGGGAGGGTTGCGTTCGTGGTGACCTGCGGCGGGGGTTACATCCCCATCTTCGCGCCGGAAGCATCCTCGCGGAGTTCGTCTTTCTTCTGACCAAGGACGGAGGTGTTGCGCGAGGGGACCCGATCCGGGGTGAAGCTGATCTTGTCGGAGAGCGATTCGGCGGCGGCGTCGATTTCGTACTGGAGGCGATTAGGACCGCTGGTCGAGATCGTGACGGACTTGCCGTCCTGACGCATGACGAGCAGGGAGCCCGCGCGTGGTTCCACGGTGCCCTTGATCGCGGGAGAGGTGGTCGTGTACTTCACAACCTCCGCCGTGCCGCGATAGCTGTGCTGGATCGAATTCACCGATCCTCCGCGGTTCGATGCGAGGAAGGCGCGCACTCGGCGGTCGGCGTCGAGCTTGAGGTCCGAGGGGGGCTGCTCCTCGTAAGAGACCGTGCCGGTGATCTCGGGGTGATCGAGGAATATGTGGTCAACCCAGCCCGCGCCCGAGCCGTTGACCTCGGGAACGACGACGCCAACCGGGGTTGTGTAGCTGATCGGCCCGATGCGGACATCGGCGTAGGCGTCATCCTCTTGATAGAGTGTGACCATGGGCTTGGGGCCGCTGGCGCACCCGGCAAGCAGGAGCGTGGCGAGAATGCTGGGGAACATCAGGAATTGCGGACGCATGGCGCCTCCGTCGAAGGCGGAATCTGAGTTTATTCGCAAGGGTGATGGCGGACGGGGTGCGATGTGCTCAAGGGAAAGGTGCCGGATGGGGAGGTCTATCATGCTGCCTGATGTCGCCCGGCAGCGCGTCAAACCTACGATTTGCGCCTAAAGAGCTTACCGATTTTCGACATGATGCCGTCGTTTTCCCCCTCGGCCACGGCGATGAATGGCTGGGCGGGCTTGGGCTCGGGGCGGGCGACGATGGGCTTCTCGACCTTCTTGGGGGCCTTGGTGTCGTCGGGCGGGGGTTCGGGCTTCGCGGCCACCACCGGTGCCGGCGGTGGTGCGGGTGGTGCAGGCGGCGGGAGCGGCGGAAGCGTGCGCCAACGCGCAAACGCGGGGCCGACGATATCCTGGGCCACGCGGGCAAAGCCCTCTTCGTCGCGCGAGGGCATGCCGAGCATCAGGTGGGCGATGCGCAAACCCTCGTCCGAGATATTCCTGAAAGCAGTCGCGCGGGTGAGTATCTCCTCGTCCGCCGGATCGCCGCAGAAAACCGCGGGGCAGAACTCCTTGAGACTCTCGAGCACCCTCTTTGCATCGTGAAATCGCCCGGCGATGTAGAAATTCACCGCGTTTTCCGTGTAGGGAATCGCGTTCTTGAGCCGCTCAACCGCCTCGGGTGACTGCATCACCCACGGGGCGTGGAGGCGCACCGTCCCTGCCTTGGGGCGCGTGACGACTTTGCGCCTCAGGATCTCGACCGGAGAGTAGAATCCCCAGATGCGCTCCTGCTCGTGGAGGGCGGTCTGCGCTTCCTCGAGCCGGTACTGCGAGTCCTCGATAGAGCTCTCGAAGCGGCTGCGGGTGGCCTGTGCACCCCCGCGCTCGGCGAGTGTCTCGCCCGGATACCAGTTGTTGCGCGTCCCGAATGCCAGAAACCAAAGGAGGGGGATGCCATCTTCGCAGTGGAAGAGGATCTCCTCTGCCTCGCCGGTCGGAGCGAGGTATTGAAGTTCTGATCTGCGGCTCATGGCAAAGGGTTGGTACGCGAAAGCGTGGGCGTCAAGTTGATCGCCTGATGCTGGCAATTCCGTAAGTGAGAGGGTGAAGGCGCGAAATTCCCTTTCGTCAGGGTCCCCCGCGCGTGACATTGGATACTTTGCTTGGCGAGGTCCCCAAAGGTCCCCGCTCGTGGTAAAGATTCACCCCCAACCAGCGTCGCCCCCGGGGCGGCCAACGGAGTGTTCCCGCTCGAGGGCGTATGGACAAGAAACGCTGGATCGCCCGTTCGCTGATGATGTTGGCCTCCTTGGCCGGCATGGCGGGGGCGTATCATTTCTTTCAAATGATGGGGAAGTATACTTGGCTGAGCGACCTGACCCGAACGACCGGGGTCACGGACGAGATGGTCGCAGGCCAGTGGACACAGTACTTTGCGATCACAGCGGGTGTTTATCTGCTGGGGTATATTCTCAGTTTCGATTCCAAGGCCCCCTCGCGCGGGTTGCCGTTCGTGCTCTTCGGGGCGTTCGGGCTCGGCGTGGGTGGGGGCATGTTGCTGCGGCTGTTGCTGCCGATGCGGGACTTGATGGTGGCGGCCCCTGTGGCGGATACGGCGGCGGTGCAGCTTGCGATCGGAGGTGGCCTGACCTTGGTCGCGATCGTGGGGGGATTCGAAATCGGGAATCGCTACCTGTGGAAGGCAGTCGGGCAGTGGGCCGACGACCGCCAGAACGAGAATCTGACTCTGATGGCCAGCAGATTCTCGCTGCTTTTTAGTCCCGGCGAAAAATCAATGCTGCGCAGTGTCGCCCTGGCGGATTTCCGCACGGGCGAACGCGACGAGGCCGCGCAGACGTTGCGCAGGCTCTACGAGGAGGGGCGTCGCGATCCGGATATGCTGGAGGCGCTCTGCCAATACGCGAACGAGAAAAAGCAGCCCGCCCTCTATCTGGAATATTTGCGGGAATTGCAGAAACTCATCCCAGCCGATCCCCAACTATTGACCGCATTATTCGAAGAATTGGCTGAGCAGGGGCAATCGGCCGAGGCACTCGCGTTGTACGCGCATTCCCCCATGCCAGAGGACGATGACTCGCGGGAGCTGTACGCGGTCTTGCTTGCCCAGGCAGGGCGCGACCGCGACGCGGTGACCGTCGCGCGGGAATTGGGCAAGGCCGAGGGGATTCCCTTTCGTCGAAGCCAAAAAATCCTACGCGATATTCTGGCCGCCAATCCCGACTGCGCGGTGGCGTGCAACCTTCTCGCGGAACAGGCGGAACGCATGGCGATGCGTGAGCAGCGCCAGCGTTGGCTGGAAAAATCGCACGAAATTGACGGCCGTCAACACGAGGTCCGCACACACCTCCGCCAGATTTATCGCGACACCAATCAGACGATTAAACTGCTTCGTCTCCTGCAGCCCATGGTTCAGGAAAACCCGACTGATACTTCGATTTGGATCGAATTGGTCGAGGCATTGGTCGCGACCGCGAAACTCAAAGAAGCCGCAGAAGAAATCGCGGAGTTTGAAAAGCGCCACAAGGCATCAAGCACTTCGGCGTTCCTCCGTGCGCGCATCGAGTACGAGCAAGGGAATCTGGTCGCAGCCGTGGCGTCTGCGAAGGAAGCCCTCCAGACGGAAACGCGCGCCGATCGCATCACCGCCATCGAGGCATTCATCCGCAAAGGCGAGCGCGCGCAACTCTCGCTCGATCTGGCCGAGCGACTGGACCGCGCCATCGCCAATCCGAAAGATCTGAAGCTTCAGCTCGATGTGTTCGAACGACTCGTCGCGGGCGGGCATTCGGAGAAGGCAGTCGCATTCGCGGATGCCGTGATGCGCGATCACCCGACGGCGCGTCAGGGATTGATCGACATCCTCGTCCACTTCCGCGCAGCGCCTGAAACGGCGTTCCACATCCTGACGCTCCTCGCCGACTTCCAGGTGCAATCGGGTGCGTTCGACAACGCGCTCGAGACGATCAAGGTGATGGAGAACCGCTCGGTCGGAAAGCTCTCCGCATTGCGGGATCACGTGCAGCGCATCCTGAAGAAGCAGCCCCACCACCTCGCGACGCTGCACTACCTCGGCGTACGCCACATGGCGGAGTCGCAGTACACGGAAGCGATCAACTACTACTCGCTCTTCCTCGCACATGGCGGGGAGGAAACGCAGGACATCAGCCACACGCTGGCACGTGCTTACCTGGCCGTGGGTTCCTATCCCAAAGCGAAGGTGCATGCGCTCAAGATTCGGTTGGAGGATGGATCGCCTGATCTCGGCTTGCTGCGCGAACTGATTCCCATCGCCGTCGATGCGGGCGAGCCGGAGGAAGCCGCCGAATACCTCAAGCAAGTCGAGCGCGCCGATCACACGCATCCTGCGATTCCGGACCTCAAGGCACTTGTGGATCGCGGGCTGGGGACGAAGCGATTCGCATTCCTGCAGCGCGAACTCGAGAACGGCAAAGGTGGGGCGGAAGTACTGGAGCAACTGGGCGATATTGCGCGGGAGCTGGTGAATCTCGGCGACGCGATCCAGTATTATCAGCGCGCATCCCGCGAGCCGTCGATCGCGCGCCGCGCGAAAGTGAAGCTCGCGTGGGCGTTCGCGAAGAAAAAACTCTACGATGTGGCTTCAGAAACTTTGGCTGAGGTCACCGTCTCGTTGAACGATGATCCTCAGGATGTCGTGCAGGTGATGGACCTGATCTACGAGATTGCGGAGATGTATTTCGATGCAAACCTGAAGGATCGCTCGCTCAAGCTGTTCAAGTTTCTCATGAAAATCGACGCAGGGTATCGGGACGTCCTCAAGCGCGTGGAGACATTGACGTGACGCGCGGCGCGCACGGAGATTTGACACGCGCGGTGGCCTTTGCTTTGCTTCGCCCGAAGGGCAGATTGCGGGCATCCTTCGAATCAGGTACGCGCTAGCATGGCCGGATCCATCCTCATTGTGGACGATGAACAGAAATTGGGCGAGCTGCTGACGCGCTCGCTGCAACGCAGCAACTATGAGGCGGAGTATGTGCGCGATCCCCACGATGCTCTCGAACGCCTCAAGGGCGGTGGCTTCGACGTCCTCTTGACGGACCTGCGCATGCCGGGCATCGACGGGCTCGAAGTCCTTCGACGCGCTAAGGCCATCAACCCCGCCATCGAAGTCATCCTGATGACTGCATTCGCTACTGTGGAGACGGCCCGGGAAGCGCTCAAGCGCGGCGCGGTGGATTATCTTGTGAAGCCCTTCAGCGCGGATGAACAACTCAAGCCGCTCCTGGAATCGCTGCTCGCTGCGCCGGCGCGCACGACGCGCGAGACCGAAGCACCACCTGCCTCGCCAGCGCCAACCATGCGCTCCGCACCGAAGACGACGATCTTTCGCTCGCAGACTCCGGCGATGAAGGAACTCTACGCGAAGGTCGAGAAGATCGCGCGCAGCAACGCAAGCGTGCTCCTGCGTGGTGAGAGCGGCACAGGCAAGGAAGTCCTCGCGGGGTTGATTCAGGAAGCGGGCCCGCGCGCCGCAAAGCCGTTCGTTAAGGTGAACTGCGGAGCTATCTCGGAATCGCTTCTGGAGAGCGAACTCTTCGGCCACGTCCGAGGAAGTTTCACCGGCGCCCATGCTGATCGCGAGGGGCACTTCAAGACTGCCGACGGAGGGACGATCCTCCTCGATGAAGTGGGCGAGGTTTCCCCCGCGCTGCAGGTGCGGTTGCTGCGTGTCCTGCAGAACGGCGAGATGACCCCGGTCGGCGACAGCCGGGGAATCAAGGTCGATGTCCGCGTCATTGCCGCGACGAATCGCCCGCTGGAGGAAATGGTCAAGGCCGGGACGTTTCGCGAGGACCTCTATTATCGCCTGAATGTCGTGCCGTTGGTTCTCCCACCCCTTAGGGAACGCCCCGAAGACATTCCCGGATTAGTCGAATATTTCTCGCGTAAGTATGGCGGTGGCTCCAGGGTGGTTTTTTCGGCCGAAGCTCTCGAGGCAATGAAGCAATATTCCTGGCCCGGCAATATTCGGGAATTGGAAAATGCGATCGAACACGCCATCGTGCTGGGAGAGCCCGCAGGAATTGAACTATCTGACCTCCCAGTGGCGGTGCAGGATTTTGCACGCAAGCGCGAGGAGTTTCCCTCGGCGACCGCCGTGGGAGGTGCGACGCTTGAGGACATCGAGAAACGCTGCCTGATGACCGCGTTGGAAAAGACGGAGGGAAATCGCACCCGCGCCAGCCGACTCCTGGGAATCACGCGCCGCACACTTGGATATCGCCTCAAGAAATACGGTCTCGAAGAACAGGCGAACCGATTGGGCGGAGGGGACGAGTGACCATGCCCGCGAGCCCACAAGGCGTCGAGCGACTCCGCGCCGTCATCTCGGGGCGTGTGCAGGGCGTGGGCTTCCGCATGTTTGTGCTCGAGGCCGCACGTCGTCACAAGTGCATGGGATGGGTTCGCAACCTCCCTGATGGGCGGGTTGAAACCGAGGCCGAGGGGGATGAGAACGCTCTGACGGAGTTACTGACGGAATTGTACCGGGGGCCCGTGCTCGCGCGCGTGGATGACATCGACCTGACCTGGTCGAGCGGCGAGCAAACATACGGGGATTTCCAGATCCGCCGATGAGTGGGCGGCGCCCGGCGCTCTTTGTGCAAGTCGACGTGGATGGGCTCTGGGCCGTTCGCCGGTGCTATACTCGCCCAGAGAAAGATACGTTTCGTGACGACCCCGTCTGGACGGAAGGAATTTCAGGATTTTCTGAATTGTTTTCTTCCCTGGGAATTCCTGCCGCATTTTTTATCGTTGGGCGGGATCTGGAACTAACATCAAAACAGGAAATTGCCGCATCCCTATGGTACGCCGGTTTCGAACCGGGAAATCACAGTTATTCGCACACAATCGGAATGACAGCCATGCCCGTCGGCCAAATGGTCGACGAGATTCGCCGGACCGACGTGGCAATCCGATCCACCGGAGGTTCCCCCGTCGGTTTTCGCGCGCCGGGGTACGACGTGGACGCTCGGCTCCTGATGGCGCTGAGGCGATGCGGATATCGCTACGATGCGTCGGTTCTCCCCACGCGTTGGTCCCCGGCGCTGAGATTTGTTTCGCGCATGCTCGCGATGAGGCTGAATACGCCGGGCAGGCAGTTCGGTCGCATGGCTCTGGCCGAGGCCCCGCGCGTGCCCTACATGCCAGACCCCCACCGGATGCGCCGCGCTGCGCGCGACTTCGAGACGGCCCGCCTGATGGAATTCCCCGTTGGCCTGACACCTCGGGGCCTACCCCTGACGGGGAGCAGCCTGCTCCAAGCGAGCCGCAACGGGGTGCGCCGCATGCTCACCGCCAGCGCGGATTCAGGGCGTCCGACCCTACTGTTGTTCCACGGAATCGACGCGGTCGATTGCCGCTCGCCCATCGTCTTTGATTCGTATCGCCCGCCCATTGGTGGGTTCGCGATGAGTCGGACGAAGAAGCTGAAGCAACTCGGGGTCATTATCGAGGAAGCCGCGCGCATTTTCACCCCGATGACGGCTCCGGAATACATGTCCAGGGTGCTCAGCACGTGAGGGCCACATGGCAGGCGGCGTCGACAATTGAGCGCGCCACCTTTTTGTTCCTGATTGTTGCCTCTTATCCATTGGCAATAATTACCTACAATCACCTCGGCGAAGATGCGTATATCTCGTTCCGATATGCCCGGAATTTCGCCGAAGGACACGGACTCGTATTTAACATCGGTCATCGCGAGGAGGGATATTCCAACCTCCTCTGGGTAATTATTTTGGCCGCAGGGAAATTCATTGGCATTTCCTTCGAGGTATTTTCCCGCCTGGCATCGCTCATTTTTATCTCGATGGGCATGTGCGCGGCGTGGTGGGGAGGGAGGCGTCTCCTCGCGGAGGACGCACCTGCCTGGTTGCGGCTGTGGCCTGCCGCGGGACTCTTGCTCCATCCATTGCTCAGATATCATTCCGATCGAGGGTTGGAGACGGTGGCGATCGCGGTCTGCGTCGGGATTTCCGCCCTCGTGCTCGCCGGGGGCGGGGGCCTGTGGATCGCGGGGAGTTTCGGCGCGATGGTCGCCCTCTTGCGGCCGGAGGGAATCGGCTTCGCACTCTGCCTCGTCCCGGTCGCGATGGCCACGGCATCCGGCGATTGGCGCGCGCGGGTGATGCAGGGCCTTCGATATGCAGCGCTTCCCTTGGGGGCGTTCGCTACGCAGATGATTTTCCGCAAGCTCTACTACGATGCATGGCTGCCGAACACGGTGGTCGCAAAACGCCATGGTGATCCGGGTGCGTGGCGCGATCTCGCGACATGGGTTCTCTCGAGCGGGGGCCTGCCGATCGTTGCCGCGCTGGGGGCGCTTCGCGGAATCATTCTGGAGAGATTTCGCGCCCTGTCCATCGGCGTATTGTGCATTTTTATCGCGAGTATCGCCTTTCAGCTCTTCGCTGGGAAATTGATTAATGAAGGCTGGAGATATATCTCACCTGCTTTTGTTGCCACAATATTCGGGACGTGGATTTTCGTGGGCATCATTGCGAATCGCCTCCATTTCAACGCCGCCGCCAAATTGCTGGGCGGACTGACCATCGTCCTGACGGCAGTACTATTCTCCCAAAAGCCTGAGCCGGGAAAGGACCGTTGGTTTGAGGGAAATCGCGATGCATTGCGCTCCCGGATGCATGTACGCTTCCTTGAATTTGTGCGCCGCCCGGAATTGGGATTTTATTGGTCATGGTATTTTGGGAAGGAATGTTTCATCAATGCCGAGGCCGGGCGCTGGGCGCGCGCCAACCTCCCGCCCAAGGCCACGATCGCCGGAGACCAGCTTGGCCAATTGGGCTACTTCGGGGGGGAGGAGCAGCAATTCCTCGATTTGCTCGGCCTTATGGACAAACGCATCGCCCGGTTCGGAGCGACTCCCGAGGAAATCATCGCGCGAAATCCTGAGTACTTCGTCCTGTTTTGCTTCGCCGACGATGTGTTCTGGCCGAGAGACTTGCGCGGGAAACCGATGGTGGCGTCCGTGCGAGACCTGATGGCGCATCCGGAGATTCAAGCCCGATGGCACCCAGCCGTCGTCCTCGAATCGCGCGAAACGCTTACGCATGCAAATTTCACCGTGTGGGAGCGCGGCCCTGCCGAGGATCCAACGCGGGTCGAGCCCATCGGGTTGACCACCGCCGAGTTTGAACGTCGCTGGCGCGTGCTCGAACGGGAGTAACCGGGTATCGACACGCCCCCCGCGTGGGGGCATCCTACGCCAGATGCCAAGCGGACAATCCCAGCCCCCCCCTGACTTCCCCAAAATTCCCGGGATCGAACTCGAGCGCGAAATCGCCACCGGGAGCTATGCGGTTGTGTATCGGGGTCGCCAGCTTTCGCCCGAGCGACCCGTCGCCGTGAAGGTGCTGCTCGAAAGATCCGGCACAGATGAAGAGAGGTCCTTCGCCCGGTTCGAACGTGAAGGCGAGTTGCTGAGCACGCTCAGGCACCCAGGCATCGTGGAGTACTTTGGCAGCGGCGTCACCGAGCGTGGGCGCGCTTACCTCATCATGGAACTGGTCGATGGCCCGAACCTGCGCGACCACGTGGATACGCATGGCGCGATGCCTTGCGATGTCGTGATCGCACTCGGGAAACGCATCGCAGAGGCCCTACGTCACGCGCAGGGTCAGGGGATCATGCACCGCGACGTCAAGGCGGAGAACATCCTGCTGCATCGTGTGGGCACGGACGATCACGGGCGCGAATCGTTTGAGGCGAAACTCGCGGACCTCGGGCTTGCGCGTCCCAACGACAGCGAAATCAGCACAGGCATTACGCTCAAGGGGGCCATCGTGGGGACTCCCTCGATTATGGCGCCCGAGCAGTTTCAAGAAGTGGACGACATCGATTATCGAGTGGATATTTATGCCCTCGGTTGTGTGATGTATCTTGCGATGACGGGAGAGAGCCCTTTCGGGCGTGGATCGCTTCCGGAGATGGCATTCCGCAAAGTTCATTTGCCTGCGCCGCTCGCAAACAAGGTATCCCCCGAAGTGTCAACCGTGGCGGCGGAATTCATCGCGCGCATGATGCACGCCGATCGGGAGAAGCGTCCTCAGACGTATGATGAATTGATCGAGTTCTTTTCCGGCTGGAGCAAGCGGATGGATAGGGGGGTCGAGTCTGAGCCTTTCGCGCCCACCGAACCCGCGAAGCAAATCGCGCCATCCACGAAAGATGGACCTGAGGCGCTGACTGCTCCGAAAGTGAAGGCACGGGCGGGGTGCCTCGTACCGATCGCGGTGGCGCTGTCCGGCGGCGCGGCTCTGGTTTGGTCCTATCTCTGATTGCCGACCAATTCGGCTCCGTCGAATCATGCGCGATGCTCGTAAACAATCTCAGGTGAGATGGTCCCGATGATGAAAACTGGCATTCCGTGCCGGGCGCTGGTACTCGCCGCGCTGGCATTAATCCTACCGATGATTGCCCTCTCCGCACCTCCGTATGACGGGAGTGGAGCGACCCCGCTCGCACTGCGAGGTGGAAAGATTTACAGGATTTCCGCCGCGCCGATCGACTCAGGAACCGTGATCATTCGCAACGGCCTGATCGAGGAAGTCGGCGGAGTCAATCAGGTGACGATTCCCTCGGATGCAGTGGTGGTGGACGTCTCGGGCAAGAGCATCATGCCGGGGATCATCGACGCGCACTCGCACATGGGCGTTTACAGTTGGCCCGGCGTCGATGCGCACTCCGATGGCAACGAAGCGACGTCGCCGGTGACCGCGCAGGTCCGCGCCGAGGATGGCATCAACCTCGAGGATCCAGCATTTGCGCGTGCTCGGGCAGGTGGCGTGACGACGGTTCTCGTGCTGCCCGGCAGCGCGAACATCATCGGCGGTGAGGGCGTGGTGCTGAAGCTGAAGCCGAATGCGCTTCTCTCCGTGATGAAAATGGCCGAGGCGCCGCGTCAGATCAAAATGGCGATGGGCGAAAACCCGAAGCGCGTCTATGGCGGTCGCGATCAACTTCCCTCCACGCGCATGGGCACGATGGCGAAACTGCGCGAGGTCTTCACCAAGGCGATCGAGCAAAAAGTGAAGCTCGAGAAGTACGAGACCGACACAGCCAGGTATGAGGATAAGAAGCTGCGCTGGGAGGCGAAGCGCGACGAGGCCGCGAAGGCAGGCAAGCCGTTCGACGATGATGCGCCGGAACCGCCGACTCCCCCTGCCAAGGACGCGCTGTCGAATGTCCTGATTGATGTGATGAGCGGCGATGTGCTCGTCCACGTGCACTGCTATCGCAAGGATGACATCCAGGACATCATTCGCATTTCTGATGAGTTCAACTTTAAGATAGTGGCGATTCACCACGCTCTGGAGGCGTACAAGCTCGCGGAGGAACTCGCGCAGAGAAACATCGCGGTCGCGACATGGCCTGACTGGTGGGGATTCAAGATGGAAGCGTACGATGCCACGCCACTCGCGCCGACGATCCTCGTGCGCGCGAATGTGCTGACGATTTTCAAGAGCGACAGCGCGGACATCGTGCAGCGCATGTACACCGAAGCCGCAAAGGGTGTGAAGTACGGGCTGACGGAGGAGGAAGCGCTCGCGACGATCACGCTCAATCCTGCGAAGATTCTCGGCATCGACAAGTGGGTGGGCACGATCGAGAAGGGGAAGCAGGCGGACATCGCCGTCTTCTCCAAGTCGCCATTGGACATCTACACGCGCGCAGAAATGACATTCATCGAGGGTCGCCAAGTGTACGACCGCGCCACCGAAGAAGCGACGATGACACACAAGGAATTCGCCCGATGAAAACTCTTCAGGTCATCCTTGCAGCAACACTACTTCTTGCGGCGGCTCCATCGGCCGCGCAGGACCTTCTGATTCGCAATGCGAACGTCCATACGGTCAGTGACATGGCGATCATCGGAGGTGATGTCCTCATCCGCGATGGGATGATTGCCACCGTGGGAAAAGTCTCGTCGGCCGAGGCGGCAAAGTTCTCCGATGATCAGATCATCGATGCGAAGGGGAAGACTGTCCTCCCCGGCTTCTTCGCCGCGTATTCGCAACTCGGATTGGTCGAAGTGGATATGGTGGCTTCGACGAATGACACGCACGAGTCCTCGGGGTGGAACACGGCTCAGGTGCGCGCGATGGATGGTTACAACGCGCTCTCTGAATTGATTCCGGTGGCACGACTGAACGGCATCACTCAGGCACTCGTCGCGCCCGCGACGGGGAATATCTTCAACGGACAATCCGCCGTTGTTTCACTGAGTGGCAACTCGATGGAGCGCGCGCTGCACACCTCGCCTGCGGCGCTGCACATTACCCTCGGCGAAGGACCCAAGGAGTCGTGGGACGCGCCGGGCGATGGCCCCAAGACGCGCATGGGCACGGCGTCGAGCCTGCGTTCCGAGTTCCAGAAGGCGCTCGAGTACAAGGAGTCATGGACTCGTTACCGCGAGAAGTACGCGAAGTTCCAGAAAGATCGCGCGGAGTTTCCAGACAAGTTGCGCCGATGGAACGAGGACACGTCCCCAGACAAGTCGAAGGACGAGCCCGAGCCGCCTGAGGCTCCCGACGCGCCGGACACGAATCTCCAGCTCGAGGCAATCGCTCCCGCGATCGGTGGAGAGTTGCGCACAGCATTCCACGCGCAACGCCTTGACGATATCGAGACGATGTTGCGCATCTCCGAAGAGTTCAAGCTCTCGCCCGTCCTGATTGGCGGAGGCGATGCGTGGAAGATTGCGAGCCTGCTTGCAGAGAAGAATGTGCCTGTCGTGATGCAGCCATCGCTTCAGCCGGCAACCATGGAGACTAGTGGCGCGATCTACGAAAGCGCGCGAATCTTGAACGCAGCCGGAGTGAAGATCGCGTTCATGACGGGAGACACCGCGCATGGCGTTCGCAATCTTCCGTACGAAGCGGGTCTCGCTGTGGCGTACGGACTCCCGATGGATGTGGCGATTCGCGCAATCACGTTAAGTCCCGCGGAAATCTGGGGAGTCTCGGAATTCCTCGGCGCAATCAAGAGCGGTTACCGCGCGAATCTGATTATCGTCGATGGCGATCCATTGCAGCCGACGACTCAGGTGACGCACGTCATCGTTGGTGGCGAGCAGATGGAACTGCGCAGCCGCCAGACAGATCTGGCCGAGAAGTACGGGGCGCGGTATCTGGCTCCCCGAGCCAACCCCTGATCACGAGGGGACGATCGTGCCAAACAACGAACGTCCCCTCGTCAGCATTCTCATCCCCGCCCACAATGCAGAGAATTCCATCGCGCGTGCTCTCGAAAGCGCGCTCGCGCAAGCCGACGTGTCGAACGAAGTCATCGTCATCGACGATGGCTCCACAGATGGAACGTGGAATGCGCTGCAGCAGTTCGCCAACCATGTGGCGCTGCATCAGCGCGCGCAACGCGGTGCGCAGTGCACGCGGAACGAGTTGCTCTCACTCGCGCGCGGGCAATGGGTTCAATATCTCGATGCCGATGATGAATTGCTTCCCGGCAAGTTGGCGCGACAACTCGAGGTGGCGCGCGCTCATCCCGGGGCTGGTGTCGTCCTGGGCCGCGTTCTTCTTCGTGACGAGCGCACGTCGCCGCCACGCGAGAGCCTCATGCCACTTCCGATCGGTGACTACTGGCACGCGATGTGCCTGTTCGAACTCCCGCAGACAGGTGGGCCGATCTTTCGCAAGGACGCGATCGAGCGCGCAGGAGGATGGCGCGAATCCCTCGAGAGTTGCCACGAGCCCTGGCTCTACTTCGACCTCATGGTCGCAGGATTCGAATTCGCAACTTGCGATGATCCGCCGGGGTCGGTCTATCGCATCTGGTCGCAGAACACGGTGTCTCGTCGCGACGTGGAATCGACGCAGAAATTGCGTGCGGAGCTTCTGGACAAAATCGAAGCACACCTCAAATCCGAACAGCGACTCGAAGAGGGATACCGTCGCGCGATGGCAACGTTGCGTTTGGAAATCGCGCGCTCTCTCTGGCCGAAGGAGGGTGAGTTTGCGGAGGAGCTGGCAACCCGCGTGGCCCATTCAGTGCGCAATTTTGTGCCGGAAGGAACGCCGTTCCCGTGGACGTATCGCGCGGCGTACTCGCTGTTTGGGTTTCGGACGGCAGAGCGATTCGCGCAATTGAAGCGCACGGTTTTCGGTCCCAGGACGTGAGCGATCTTCTCCCGATCGACGTCGTGATTCCGACGCGACACCGCGCGAATGAAGTGAAGCGGTATCTCGAATCAATCTCCCATTTGAAGCACCAACCTGAGACGATCATCTTCGCTGATGCGTCGGAGGACTCGCGCACGGAGAGATTCTGCGCAGACTCGTATCCAGGGCTGCGCGCGCGGATTCGACATCTGCGATTGTCCCGCGCCGGAATCGTCGAGCAGCGCATGGCTGCGATGCCCTATGTGCGGAACGAATTCGTCATGTTCAGTGATGACGACATTCAGTTCATCGATGAGACGTTTGCGAAGTTGCTCGATGCACTGCGCGCCACTCGCTCGCTCGGCGGTGTCGGTGCGATGAATGAGGGGGCAGAGTTCCACACGCCGACGAAACTTGGTCGGATCTTCTACAAGATCGTCTTCGGTCGAGATCTCTCGCGTCTCCCTGGGTCATGCTTCGGTCCCGCGATCGTCATGTGGGTGCGCCCCGATCCCAAGGGGCGCGTGCGACGTGCGGAATGGGTCCCCACGGGGTGCGTGCTCTATCGAACTGCGGCGCTCCCCCGCCCTGCATTTCCGCGTTGGATGCGCGGGATCGTGGTGCACGAGGACGTTGCGCTCTCAATCGAGGTCGCCGCGCGCTGGCGGCTCGGAGTGCACACCGGGACGATGGTGCTGCATGGCGCAACCGGGGGTGATCACAAGCGCTCCGCCTTCGATGTCGCGCGCCGCGGATTGCGGGATCGCTATCGCGTCGCCACGCGCGTGATGCGCCGCCCCAAGTCGCGCGTCGCGATGGAGTTGCTGTTGGTGGAGATCTTCCACATCCTTGCGGCGCATCGTCGCGCAGGAGGATTGCGCGCGCTGCCCGTGCGCGTCGCGGGGCGCATGGCGGCGGTGCCCTTCATCGTGTCTGATCTGTTGCGAGGCACGACGCGGGTTGCGCCGCGTAGAGGCCGTGCGCGAAGTGATCTCATCAGACAACGCGAGGATTGACGCGACAAATGCGCGAGCTCATCGCTCCACCCAAGACCATCGAATGGACCGGCACAGCCGCGCGGATCATCGACCAGACGCTCCTGCCCGGAACGCTGAAGTTCATCGACATCACCACGGACAAGGAAATGTGGGAGGCGATCAAGTCGCTGCGCGTCCGTGGGGCCCCCGCAATCGGAGTCGCCGCTGCGTACGGACTCGTGCTCGGGCTGCGTCGAAAGAATCCAGGCACGCTCCTCGAGTTCCGCAAGGTGCTGCGTCGCATCTCGCTCTACCTCGCGACGTCTCGTCCCACGGCGGTGAACTTGTTTTGGGCGCTTGATCGGTGCGAGGCAGCGATTCACGCGCTCGATCCATCGACGGCGGCGCAAGGTGCGCAGGATCGTCTTCTGGCGGAAGCCATAGCGATCCACCAGAGCGACGAGGCAACCTGTGAGGCAATCGCGCGAAACGGTGCATCGCTTCTCACGAGTGCGAAGGGCATCCTGACCCATTGCAACGCGGGCGCGCTGGCGACAGCGGGCATGGGCACGGCGGTCGGAGTCATTTACGAGGCCGCGCGCACGGGGAACTTCGTGGTGTACGCGGATGAGACTCGCCCGTTGTTGCAAGGCGCGCGATTGACCGCGTGGGAATTGATGCGCGCGGGAATTGATACGCGCCTGATCACGGACAACATGGCTGGCACGGTGCTCTCGCAGGGGTCCGTGCAGGCGGTCATCGTCGGCGCGGATCGAATCGCGGCGAATGGCGACACGGCGAACAAGATCGGCACCATGCCACTCGCGATCGTCGCGAACTATTACAAGGTTCCCTTCTACGTCGCGGCGCCGGTCAGCACCATCGATGCAAAGGTTCCGGACGGATCGCATATCCCGATCGAGGAACGCGGCGCGGAGGAGGTCACCGAACTCGGCGGTATTCGCGTGGCTCCCGCGGGAGTAAAGGTTTTCTCCCCGGCGTTTGATGTGACTCCTGCGGATCTGATCGCGGCGATCATCACGGAGAGGGGCGTGCTGCGCGCGCCGTATGGCGACTCCATTCGCGGCGCGCTTGCCTGAGTCATGACGTGCGCGGCGGGTGATTAGGAGCGCTTCAGCCCGCCGCTCGCGATCTCGAGCGCGCGCATCAACGCGCGTGCCTTGTTGAGCGTTTCCTCATACTCAGAATCCGCGTTGCTGTCGGCGACGATGCCCGCCCCCGCCTGGATGCAGGCCGTGCTGTCCTTGAGAATCGCGGTGCGCAGCGTGATGCAGGAATCCATGCTGCCATCGAATCCGTAGTACACGATCGCTCCCGCATAGGGCCCGCGCCGCACGGGTTCGAGTTCATCGATGATCTGCATCGCGCGAATCTTCGGTGCGCCGCTGACCGTACCCGCAGGAAAGGCGGCCGCGAGCGCGTCGAGCGCGTCTTTCTCGGGCAGGAGTTCGCCCCTTACGTTCGACACGATATGCATGACGTGGCTGTACCGCTCGATCGTCATGAAATCCGAGACGGTGACTGTGCCGGGAACGGAAACGCGCCCAACATCGTTTCGGCCGAGATCGACCAGCATCACGTGCTCCGCGCGTTCTTTCTCGTCGGCGAGCAAGTCCGCTTCGAGTGCGGCGTCCTGTGCAGGAGTCGCGCCGCGGGGGCGTGTGCCTGCGATGGGGCGCACGGTGGCAGTGCCCTTTTGCACGTGCACCAGAATCTCCGGAGATGATCCCGCAATCGCGAGGTCGCCACACTTGAGATAGTACATGTATGGCGAGGGATTCACGGCACGCAGCGCGCGATAGATGTCGAACGGCGGACAGGAAAACGGCGCGGCGAAGCGCTGGCTCAGCACGACCTGAAAGATGTCGCCGGCAGCGATGTATTCTTTCGCACGACGAACTGCCTCGCGCCATTCGTCGCGTTGAAAGTTGCTCCGAATTCCCAGCCCCGCAAATCCGTGATCGGCGTCGGGGATTTCCTTGCGAGAGTGCTGCATGAGGGGCGGGTCGTCGGGCGCCTCAAGGCGCGCCAACTCTGCGAGCGGCGCAGCCAGGCGTTCCTGCAAGCGTTGGAGCCGATCGCACGCGTTGCGGTACACACCATCAGCGAGGTCGGGATTCGGAATCTGTGCGTTGACGATCAGCACCATGCGATGGCGCACGTGGTCGAACGCGATTACGGTATCCGCGAGGAAGAACAGCGCGTCGGGCACGCCGATCTCGTCGGGGTTCTTGTCCGGAATGTCCTCGAACGAGCGGACCACGTCATAGGCGAGATACCCGACCGCTCCCCCGCTGAATGGCGGCAGGCGCGAGTCCTCGACGCGCTGATAGCGCATCATGAGATGCCTCAGTGTATCGAGCGGCGTGTCCTTTGTGCGAAAGTCACTCTCGTCGCCACCGACGATCACCTCCTGTTCGTTGCCGTGCGCCTTGAACACGAGGATCGGATCGGCGCCGATGAACGAGTACCTGCCGAGGTTCTCACCCTTCTCAACACTCTCCAGCAGGAATGCGAAGTGGCTCGACCGCTCTAGGCGTTGAAAGACCGAGACGGGAGTATCGAGGTCCGCGAGAATCTCGCAGAAAACGGGCACGACATTTCCCCGTTGGGATGCGGCGCGGAATTCTTCGAGAGAGGGAGTGATCATTTGTGAAGTGCTGGGGGATTAGTGATGAATGAAAAAAAGGAACGATGGGATCAGTCAGGGGATGAGCGACACGTTAGGTTCAGGACATGGGTAACACTGGTTGTGGTGTGGGGGAACGGTTTTTCGATCCGTGGTGTTGAGTGCGGCGCTTGACCACGCGGGGGAGGGAGGCGTGACTCGTTGCATCACCTCAGGAGAGACCTCGCACCCATGCCGACTGTTTCCGAAATCGCGCAGAGCCAGCTTGATGAAATGGCGGCTGCCGGCACGCTGAAGCAATTCCAGCATCTCGATTCGCCGCAGGGGCGATCGGTTAGGTCGGCGGAGCGCGGCGAGTTGCTCGTCATGAGCTCGAACAACTATCTCGACCTGGCGTCGGATCCGCGCGTTGTTGCGGCGGGACACGCGGGCCTCGATCGATTCGGCGCGGGCACAGGGAGCGTTCGGTTCATCTGCGGTACGTTCACAGGTCACGAGGAGCTGGAGCGTGATCTCGCCGACTTCCTCGGGTTCGAGCGCGCGCTCACCTATGTTTCTTGCTGGAATGCGAACGAGGGTTTGATCCCGACGATCGCCGTCGCCGGAGACGTCATCATCAGCGACTCGCTCAATCATGCGTCGATCATCGACGCGGTTCGACTTTCGAAGGCGGCTCGCGAAGTTTACGCGCACGGCGACGTGGCCGCGTTGGAGGCGCACCTGCAGAAACACGCGGACAAGCGTGCGCGCTTCGTGTTGACCGATGGCGTATTTTCGATGGAGGGATCGGTCGTGAAGCTGCCGGAGATCGTGGCGCTCTGCGAGAAGTACGACGCGATTCTCTTCGTCGATGATTCGCACGGGATCGGTGTCGTCGGCAAAGGCGGGCGCGGCGTCGGCGAACACTTCGGACTGATGCACAAGATCGACCTGCTGACGGGGACACTCGGCAAGGCGCTCGGCGGTGCGGCGGGAGGCTTCGTCTGCGCGAGCAAGCAGGTGATCGATCTGCTCGAACAAAAGTCTCGTCCGCAGTTGTTCAGCAATTCACTCCCGCTGACGGTCGCGGCAAGCGCGCGCGAATCCCTTCGCATTCTGCGCGAAGAGCCTGCGCGTCTGGCGCGTCTGCAGAAGTTGTCACACATCGCGCGCGAGAAATTCCGCGCCGCAGGCTATGAGGTCGAAGACACCCCGACCGCGATCATCCCCGTCATCCTCGGCGAAACACGCCGCGCGATCGAAGCGAGCCGCAAACTGCTCGAGCGCGGGATCTTCGTGACGGGATTCGGCTTCCCCGTGGTCCCCGAAGGCGCGGCCCGCCTTCGCATTCAAGTAAGCGCAGGGCACACGGAAGCGGACTTCGATCGATTGATTTCGGAGTTGGGAAGTATCTTGAAGTGAGATGGGTGCGAGGAGTGGTTGTGTCGTCGTGAGGGCACATCGCGCCCAAACTCATCCGCGCGGCTCCACGCGCCAAGATTACCTGGCGTTCGGTTCGCGGTTGGTGATCGGAGGGAGCACGGGGGCTTGGCCGCGCTCGAGGCTGGCTACGGAGATGTCCGCGTCGGGAACCATGGCATGCTTCGGATCGATCTGCGACGCGGCGAGATAGTGCAGCCGCGCGCGCTGCGAATCGCCCGCGAGATAGGACGCCGCGCCAGCATAGATGTGCGCTTCGACATCGTTCGGCACAAATTCCAGATGATCACCGAGCGCATCCGCGGCCATGCGGAAATGGCCTGCACGATAAAGCACGATGCCAATCAGCGCGCCTGCGCCGACCTCCTCGGGCGTCCAATTCCCTGCGTTCGGCGGGCGCACCGGGACGGCACGCGCGGCGAGCATCACGGCCGCGAGTTCCCTTCCCTCGAGGAAGAGCGCCTTCGCTTGTTTCGCGTCCTGATCAGATTGGCGAATCGTGGGGATGGCCTCTCCCTTCTTGGGAGGAGGAAGCAGTGGCGAGCGGCTAGTCGCAACGGTCCACGCATCATCGAGTCGTTTGAACACTTCGTCGCGAGGTTTGGTGCCACTCCAGAGGACGATGTCGCCCAAGCCCAGCGAACCATTGGTCGGATCGTAGGTGACGGTGCGAAGATCGACTCCGAGTGCCGCGAACGGCACGAGTGGATCGTATGGCAAACCATCCATCGCCGGACCGGGAAGAGGGTGTTCGACGACACCGTCCTGACCCGCACTCAGGAGCATAACTCCCTCGGTGCCGACGGCAGCCCATCGCATGCTGCGTCCGGGCACGAAGGGATCGGGGGGTATGGTGAAGCCCTCGAGCGGGGCAGCATTCACGGCAGAGCCATCACCGACGATGTAGGGCAACGGCGTGCCGTCGCGATCGAACTCGGGATAGACCCCGTATTGCGCGTGATAGGCTGCTGTGGATTTTTCGAAACCCGCGCGGATTGTGTCGAGCGTCGCGTACATCGGAGCCGTCTGCGCCGCGCGCGCGCGTTCAAGCTGCGCCTGCCGCATCGACTTCAACGCGTCCGCGATGAACGGGGACGCAGATGCGAGAATGCAAAGGACCGAAAACACGCGGCCGCTGGTCTTGTCTTCCTTGCCGGGGGAAATGAGTCCCATGATCGCCAGGATCAACGTGAGGCCGAGCATGGGGATGGCTGCTGCCTCGACTCCGGAGAAGTGGAGCACGACCGCGAGCGCAGCAGAGACCCCAGCGAGCATGGGCATCATGAGGTCGGTGCCGCCTTCCAGATGGGAACACGGACTTTCAATTCGTCGATGAGGAAGCGGGCGGCTTCGAACGATTCGGCGCGATGGCCGGCGGCGACAGCGACGATGACCGAGGCCTCACCCGCCGGAACGGTGCCGATGCGATGGACGAGCGCGAGATCGCGAATCGGCCAACGCGATTTGGCTTCGGCGGCGAGCAGGCGCATCTGATTCTCGGCCATGCCCGCGTAATGCTCATAGTCGAGATGAGGGATCGGGCGACCGTCCTCGGAACCACGAACGATCCCGCTGAATGTCACGAGCGCACCGCACTCGAGATCATCCGCGGGACCATCTGAAACTGTTCGGGGCTGACCGAGCGCCGAGAGAACCTCGTCGAGCGAGATGGCGTCTCGCCGCACCTCGATCAGCATGGGGCTTAACTGCCGGCGCGTGTGGCGTCGGCTTCCTTTTCCAACGTTTCCACATCCACACCCAGCCCCAGAAGGGCCGTGCGCGCCGTGGTTCCGACGGTGAACGCGCGTGCGCGGTCGCGGAGCAGATTCATCATCATCTGTTCCTGACCGCCGCCCTCGAGGCTCAGGTCCGTCTCCGGCTTGTAGCGCTCCCTGTAAACTTCGAGGTAGAGCTCCTTCGCCTTGTCGACGTTGTTTGTATAGGCATGCAGACGGGCGAGCGAGTTGGTCGCCTCATAGCGGAGGTGCGCCGCGCCACCCGACTTGCGGACGGCTTCGTAGGCATCAAGCGCCGGTTGGAAGAAGCTGGAATCACCCGTCAGGAAGAGGCGGTTTTCGTTCGCATAGCCGAGCGCAAGCGAGCCGATCGCCTTCTCGTCGGGCGTGGTCGCCTCACGGAGGTATTCTTCGTAGAGCCGGATCGCTTCGCCTGTATTCGCAGAGGTGCCGAGCGCATCGCCGGAGAAGTAGTACGTGTCTCCCTGAAGGAGGAGAGCCGTGCGCGCGAGGGGGACGTTCGGGAACTGCTCGCGGACTTTCTCGGCTTCTTCGCGGGCCTGAGTCATCTTCGCGATGCGCTCGGGGGAAGCCCAGGCGGTTTCGCTAATCGCATCACGGTAAGTGTTTTCCGCGGTGAAGAAGAGGTCGTTCGCCTTCTCCATCTGGCGCGTGTGCCACTGGTCATAGGCAAGAACGCCGATCCAGATCAATGCACCTAGGGTCACGACGGTCAGGATGCGGTTCTTGTTCTCCAAGAGCCATCCTACGCCGAGTTCAATCCGATCTTCGACATCGAGCTGCTCTGCCGGCACCGCTGGGGTGGCCGGGAGTTCTTTAACGGGTGCCATGTTCGTTCCTGTATTGCGTGCCGAAACCCCGCACCGGGTGGGCGCGGAACACGGGATGCACTGCAAACAAAGATGCTACGGACAGGGTCCGGAGCCCGGCAAGCCGAAAGGCGTGGCAGGGTCAGATCGGCCCGATGCGGAAGGTGCCCCGATGCGGGAGGGGGGGCTTAGATGTTTCCGTACTTGCGCAGGAGCCCAACGACCAGGCCCTGGATCTCGACGTCCTTGGGATGGACCAGAATGGGTGCCATCGCGCTGTTGGCGGGCTGGAGGCGGATGAACTTACCCTCGCGATAGAACTTCTTCACCGTCGTTTCGCAGCCATTCACGAGCGCCACGACGACCTGGCCGTTTCGGGCCTCCTTGCGGCGCTCGCAGATGATGAAGTCTCCATCGTGGATGCCGTCCTCGATCATCGAATCCCCACGGACTCGCAGGACGAAGCTCTGCTCGGCACTACGGATCATGTCGCCCGGGACAGAGAGGCGCTCCTCCCCCATTTCCACGGCTTCGATCGGCAGCCCGGCCGCGACGTGCCCCTTGATCGGCAGGGCATAACACGCCGTCAGGTCCATGTTCACCATTTCCGGGCGGTCGATGGCGGAGACGATCTCGATCCCACGCCCGCGATTCCAGTGCCGCCGGATCAATCCCTTGTCCGAGAGATTCGTGAGATGCTTGTGCACGGTCGCGAGGGACGATAGCCCCAACCCTTGGGCGATTTCCTCAAGCGAGGGGGAATAGGAGTTCGATTCGATGAAGTTCCCAATGAAATCGAAGACTTGGCGTTGGCGGCGGGTGAGGTACATGGCGTGAGGCTCCGTGGAGAGGAGAAGGGTTGGCGACCCGGGGGTGGCTTCGCCAAATCTTTCACGCGAATTAAAGGCGAATATCGGCCCACACTGTCAAGGCGTATAAAATACGAAAGCGAAGATTTTGTTACAAGTCGTACCGGAGAGCATCGTAAGGATCACTCCGCTTCGGGCTCAGACATCAGGCGGAGGGGGGAGGCGGCCGTCTTGAACCCGAGCTTGGCGAAGGCCCGGATAGGCTGCGTGCCAGCCTGTACCTCGGTGATCGGCGTGCTCGTGAGCTGCGATTCGGGAAGGGCGAGGCTCGGCATGGGGAGCGAAGCGAGAATCGCGGCACCCTCGCGTCGGCGCGACTGTTCCTCCTCGTAGTGAAAACCCGCGACCGTGACGGCAAGAATCGCAGCGGCAACGAGCGCGAATCGGGCGAAGCTCCGCGAGGCGGACCTGTGCGTGGGCCGGGTCGGGATCGGCTCATGCGCCACGCGCGCGACGATACGGTCATGGAGTCCCTCCGGCGCATCGGTTGGGCGCAATGCGTCCTCCATGCGCTCGAGGTCGTCCCACTGCGCGGCGAGTTCGATTTCATCGCGCAGCAGTACCAATTCCTCGTCGGAAAGGGGCGCCGAGGGTTCGCGGTCGAGACGTGACTGAAGGCGGTCGAGGTGATCGTTCTTGGCGTTCATCGGCTGCGTTTCCTTTCGAGGATGATGCGGCGAATTTCAAGACGGGCGCGGTGTAGGATGACGGCGATCGAGTTCTCTGACTTGCCGCTCGATTCGGCGATTTGCGCGAGCGACAGGTCTTCGTCGTATCGCTGTCGAAAGACCTCGGCCGCTTCGGGTGGAAGTTGTGCCGCCGCCTCCTGCAACTGCGCCTTCAACTCAGAGAGAGTTGCGCGCTGTAGAGGACCATCCTGGTCGCGCGCGACGGGTTCGGCTGCGATCTCGTCGATGCGCGCGTGTTGTCTGCGGCGAGCGAGCGCGTTGAGCGCGGCGTTGCGTGCAATCGTGGTGAGCCAGGGGGCGAAGGGGCGGTTCGGCTGGTACGTGGCCAGCGCGCGGAAAGCGCGGAGAAAAGCATCCTGCGTCAGGTCCTCCGCGTCTTCCCGGTTGCCGCAGATTCTCAAGCAGCGGGCGAAGATGGCGCCCTCATGACGTCGCACGATTTCCGAGAAGGCATCGCGATTGCCCGCGAGCGTGCGCTCAACGAGTTCAGCATCCGAGATACTGTGCGACGAATCGTTCCGGGCGAGGGCAACGGCGGTGCTTCGTTCCACCGCGTGGGGGGAAGAGGACACCGCCGTTGGCTTCGCCGAAGAGGTCACTTCCCGGCTTCTACCTCGATTGTTGAATCGACATTCACGTCTACATTGGCGTCGTCGATCAGCTTGAACAGCGCGTCCTGCGGAAGGTTGAACTTCATCGCCACGTCACCGCTTCCCTCAGCGTGCTGAATGGAGACGCCGCGTGCGAGATCGTTGAGCTTGGGATTGTCACCTTGAAGGCGCGCAATCACGAGCGCCGCCTCGGCGAGATCCGTGAAATCCTTGGCGGATTTTGCCGTCGTCATAATGAGCATGGAATCTGCGGAGAATCCGTCGCTGGTCAGGTCACACTTGATGACGGCGGAGCGCAGGTCCTTGAGGTTCGGGTTCTTCGCGCCCATCCCTTCGGGAGCGATCGCATAGCCGTAGAACACGACGTTGCCAGAGGGCGCGAATGCGGATGCGTTCGGCGTCGAGGTGATGTTCGCACTCTTGTCTTTGCGGGCAGCGAGCGCGTTCGTGAGGGCCGTCTTCGAATTGCCGACGAGGAGTCGATCGTTGGAGACGAATACGCCGAATCGCTGAACTGCATCCTTGTCGTCCACCCACTGGTGAATCGTCAGGTTGTCCTGAGTGAAGGATTCGTAAGTCTCGTTCGCCTTGAGAAGCGTGACGAGTTTCTCCTGATTGAGGCGACCATCGATCGCGGCGGTCACCGTGTCATCCTGGTTGATTTTTCCCCAGATGTGGACGCGGTTGATGTCCTTGAGAACGTCCATCCCGATGAGCCCATTGAGCAGGTCCAGTTGGGCGCGCTTGGTCGAATCGAGGCGCTCATTGTAGAGCTTCTTGAACACGTCCGAGTCGATGAGCTTGCGCGTATCGAGCGTGAAGTAGATCTCGCTGCCTGCGGGGATGAAGGTATTGATCGCATCGGCGGCGCTGGCGATGGTGGTAGATGCGACGAGAAGCGCAGTGGTGGCGATGGTGAAAAGGGGGGTGCGAAGACGCATGTCGGAATTCCTTGGGGTAGATTGGGTTCTATCTACTCTTACCCGCCCCCGAAAGGAACATTACAGGAATCCGAGAAATTTTTTTCCTCCGGCGATGATCAGCGTTTCCTCGAGTTCCTCCTGAATCGTCCAGTCGCGCGAGACCCGGACGCTTTGGAGCGTCGGATCGTCCATACGCACGAAGATCGTGTTCTCCATCCAGCGGTAGTTGTTGGCGAGGAGGAGGTCGATGTCCGCCTTGGTGTTGTGAGGGGTTTGAACGATCAGCGAGGGACGGAGTTTGACGACCGTATGTTGAAAGCTCCACTTGTTGTGGCCGGGATAAAAGTCGCGGGCCTGTTCCATTCGCGCGATCACGGGATCGCATTTCCCGAGGAAGTCGTAACAATGGAGGCGCGAGAAGTACGGGATGGTGCCAGCCCAAGTCACGGCCGCGGTAGCCTCGGGTGGCGTCGTTGCGCGCAGATAGAGCGCGAGCCTCAGCATGTCGGGCTCGGCGCTCTCGACCGCAGCGCCTTCGTACACCCAACGCTGCACCGCGTTGAAGTTCAGCGGAAGCCACAGAACAAGAGCCGCGGCTGTGAGGGCACGCAGCGTCGCCGCATTCCCGTTGAACGCGCGGGCGAGTCGCTCCGGGAACATGTGCCGATGCGCAGCCGAGCCGAGTGCCTCGGAGAATCGCCGACTCGCAATGAGAAGCCCGAGACCAATGGCCGCGACGGAGGCGGCGACGATGTAACGCGACGCACTGAGCGCGGGAGGAACAATGTCCGCCGAGACGTCCTTGATCACGAGCAGGCGCCCCGCGGAGGCGATTGCCTCGATCGATGCGGCGATGATCGCGAGTCGCAGGAGGCCAACTCTCAAGCCTGGATGATCGCGGAATTCGCGTACGGCGCGCAGGAGCCCATGCGCCGCGAGCAGGGTCAGAAGCGGCATGGCGACGCAAATGTATCGATTCGCGAGTTGGAGTCCTTCCCACGCATCTCCTCCGACGTGCGCGGAGTACGCGCACTGGACCACGAAGAGAGTGAATGCAACGAGTGCGCCCTTGTTCATCCGGCGGGTGCGCTGCGCGCGAAACAGCTCGAAGAGCGACAACGCAAGCGGCCACCACAGATGTTGCCAGAGGACGTCTGTCAGCACGCGGAGACCTCTCCCCCACCGCTCCAGAAGCGGCGCGCCGGTGAGTTTGAGATAGTAGGTGTTTGGCAACCATTCGCCGTAGTACTGATGGCGCCAGATCGTGAGCACGCCCAGCGCCGCCCCCATGAAACACGCCATCGCGATTGGCATGCAGGTACACACACGGCCCTTCATCATCCAGTACGCCCCTGCGGCGAGGACGAGTCCCGGCACGACTCCGTCCATGCGGAGAAGCACGAGCAGCACGAGCACACCACAGAGCGAGAGCGCGCGCATGGGGGTTGTCTCTCGCGCCATTCGCAGAACCAACAGAAACGCCCAAAGCACGAGCACTGACATCAGGCCGACTTCCATCCCGCGCAGGGACCAGTACGCCATGCCGTAGTAGGTGCCTGCCAGCACCGCAGACAGCGACCGCGCAGCGGTGTCCCCGGGCTTGAGTTCCTCGCTGATCCGACTCGCAAGCATCATCAGCACGAGCAGGAGCGGGATATTCGCGAACATCACCGCGAGGGAGGTCTTCGATTCGTGGATCGGCAGGACATGGACAGCAGCCATGAGCACCGTCCAGAGTGGATTCGTAAAGCCCTCAACGGGTGGGGAATCGGGATGCCAGGTCAGCCCATTTCCTTCGGCGAGATTTCTCGCATAGGTCATCGAGATCATCGCGTCATCGAAGAGGACATAGTAGCTCTCCCCAAGGATCGGGACGGCTTGGCGAAGGATGAATTGGATCGAGAGGAGGAGGATGAGCACCATCGCCGCGCGCTCAAACAGTCGATGGTGAGGGTGGTGGCGCGGCCCTTCTGCTGGGTTCATGATGCTGGGCCTGACCCCGGTTGTTGCAGGGATGGATCGGATCGAAACGAACCTGTACGTCTCGCCTCGGGGTGTCGAGGGGGCAAGACGTCAGGCTGGCGGTTGTTCGGCGTACGGTAGGATTGGCCGCTGGGCGCAATGGAAACCACCCCAGAGAAAGGCGGTTGCCCGCCCGCCGGACCTCGGCGGAAATCGACGGATGAAACGCTTGAACTGCAAGGGAACCCCGACATGATTCGCATCGCATCGGCACAGGGCTTTTGGGGCGATTGGCCCCAGGCACCCGCGCTTCAGGTCCGAGGTGGGCAGATCGACTTCCTCGTCTTCGATTACCTCGCGGAAGTCACGATGAGCATCCTCGAGAAGCAGCGCCGTCGCGACCCGTCCAAGGGCTATGCGACCGATTTCGTCGATGTGATCTCAGGTTTGTTGCCGGAACTGATCGAGAAGAAGGTTCGCGTGATTTCGAGCGCGGGAGGCGTCAATCCAGTCGGGTGCGCGAAGGCGATCATCGAGCGCGCCGAGAAGTTGATGCCCGGGCAGAAGCTGACGGTCGGTGTCGTCCATGGTGACAACATCATCGACAAGATGGATGGCCTAGAACTGACGGCCCTGGACCAGAACGCGCCTCCCTTGGCGGATGTGCGCTCCCGACTGCTGAGCGCGAATGTCTACTTCGGCGCGGCCCCCATCGTTCAGGCAATCAAGGGTGGAGCCGACATCATCGTTTGTGGGCGCGTGACCGATACGGCCCTCACGATGGCTCCGATCATCGAACACTTCAACGTCTCATTCACGAACTACAATGCGCTCGCGACCGGAACGGTCGCAGGGCACGTGCTCGAGTGCGGTGCGCAAGCGAGTGGGGGCAACTTCCTCGGCAAGACGCTCTCGGTGGATGATCTGGTCGAGATCGGATTCCCAATCGCCGAAGTGCACAGCCCGAACGAAGTCATCATCACGAAGCATGAATCGCTCGGCGGGCTTGTTTCGGCACAGACAGTGAAGGAACAGTTGCTCTACGAAATCGGCGATCCGCGCGAGTACCTGACGCCGGACGTCACGGTGGATTTCTCCTCGATCAACGTCACCGAGATCGAACGCGACCGCGTGCGGATCCACGGGGTTCAGGGTGGCCCTCCCCCGGAGACGCTTAAGGTCTCGTGCAGTTACGAGGACGGATTCCTGCTGGCTGGCACGCTCGTCTACACATGGCCGGAGGCTGCGATGAAGGCACGCCGCGCCGGTGAACTCGTTCGTTCGCGCGCCCGAGCCCTCGGGCTCGAGTTCGACGACTTCCGCATCGAGACGATCGGTGCGTTTGCCTGTCACGAAGGTGTGGCGGGCGCACCAAAGGAAACTGGCGAAGTCACGCTGCGCATCGCCGCGCGTGGCCGGAACAAGGCGCACCTCGAGGCACTCGGCAAGGAGATTATCCCGCTCGTGCTGACGGGGCCCCCCGGCGCGACTGGTTACGCGGGTGGTCGCCCGAAGCCGCATGACATCCTGGCGTATTGGCCGGGGCTGATTTCTCGCAAGGCGGTGCAGCCAGTCGTCGAGTTCTTCTCGACGGGCGCAGCCGCGAAGGGGGCCTGACGAACATGGCACGCAAAATCGCACTCCTCGCACTCGCGCATGGTCGCTCCGGTGATAAGGGCGACGCCGTCAACATCGGCATCATCGCCCGCATGCCCGAGTGGTACAACTTTCTCGTCTCGCAACTCGACAGCTACAAGGTCGCGCACTTCCTCCGCCACATGGCGGACGGACCGGTCATGCGGTACGAGATGCCCAAGCTCCAAGCGCTGAACTTTGTGGTCGAGGGAGCCCTCGGTGGCGGCGGTTCGGTCGGGCTCAAGATCGATGCTCAGGGGAAGACGTACGCGCATGCGCTTCTGCGTTTCCCGGTCGAGGTCTCGCCCGAGCTGTTCGCCGAGATCGAGCAACACTGGAACGGTGAAATCCCTCGCGAGTGTTTCTACTTCGCGGACGTGCGCGGTGAACGGAACCAGGAGGATTTGGTTGAGGACAGCGAGGCCCGCATCCTGACGATCTCGCTCAATCGCCCGAAGCGACGCAACGCGCTGACTCCTCGACTGCTCGAGATGCTGCGCGACTCGATCCACAACGCGTCATCGATGCCCGGGTCACGCGACAAAGTCATCATACTGCAAGGCGAAGGTGAAGCATTCTGCGCGGGCATGGATCTCAAGGAACTCCGCCAGAACGGGACTTCCTACGCGGCGTACCACGGTGTTGCGTCCGCGCTGCATGATGTCCTGCGCCAGATGATCACGTCGCCACTTCCGGTGATCTCCGCCGTGCGCGGCAGCGCGATGGGCGGGGGCGCCGCGCTCGCGTTGGCCTCGGACATCGTCGTCGCAGAACGCACTGCAAAGTTCGGTTTCCCGGAGACGAAGATCGGCTTTGTGCCCGGCCTCGTCTCGGCGCTCGCGATGCGGCGCATGCCATCGTCGGCGGCGCGGGAACTACTGCTCTCGGGTCGGCCCTTCGATGCAGAGCGCGCGTATGACCTCGGGATCGTGCATCACCTCGTGGACTACGATGCACCGGGGCACGCACGAGAAATCGCGGCCAAGATGGTGATGGAGAATTCCGCCGATGCAATCGCTCGATCCAAGTCGTTGCTGATGACGACCGCGGACTCGCAGTTGCTGAACGAGTTGCACCTAGCGGTGACGATGTTTGCCGGCGCGGCGACCCTCCCCCCGTTTGAGCGCGGAATGCGCGCATTCGAAGAGAAGAAGCCGCTCGATTGGTCGCACGACTCACGCGAGTAAGAACCGCGTCGCGAACGCAGGAGCAACGTAGCAGATGCAGGGCGTGCTTGAACAGCACGATCGATTCTGGAACTCTCGGAGTTTGTCATGGGAATGCTGGACGGCAAGGTTGCCATCGTAACTGGGGCGGGTCGCGGGATCGGACGCGCCGTGGCGCTCGCAATGTCGAAGGAAGGCGCGAAGGTGCTCGTCAATTCGGCGCGCGAAGAATCGTGCGGTGCGGTTGCCGCCGAGATCGTCGCAGCGGGCGGGAGCGCCATCGCAGTGGCCGGAGACGTGGGCCTCTATGAAGTCGCACAGGGGCTAGTCGATCGTGCCACGGCCGAGTTTGGCGCGCTGCACATCCTCGTCAACAACGCAGGCATCACGCGCGACACTCTCATGATGCGCATGAAGGACGCCGACTGGGACGAAGTTATGCGCGTGAATCTCAAGTCCGCATTCATGCTCTCACGTGCGGCGCTCAAGCCGATGATGAAGCAGCGCTGGGGGCGTATCGTGAACGTGACGAGCATCGTCGGGATCATGGGCAACGCGGGTCAGGCGAACTACTGTGCCTCGAAAGCCGGCATGATCGGCCTGACGAAGTCACTCGCCCGCGAAGTCGGCTCGCGCAACATCTGCGTGAACGCGGTCGCGCCGGGTTTCATCGAGACAGACATGACGGGATCGCTTCCCGCCGAGATGAAGGAGAAGATGCGCTCGGAGATTCCGCTCGGACGATTCGGCACGTCTGAGGACCTGACCGGGCCGATTCTGTTTCTCAGCTCCGATGCATCGGCCTACCTGACCGGCACCGTGATGGAAGTCACAGGCGGCTTGGGAATGTGATTCGACGGGGGCCGAGTTCATCGGCCCCCTCAAATGATCCGCCCCTCGAGCACTCTTGAAATCGCCACACGCAGTTCCGCGAGCCGCGGCGGCTTGGCGAGTATATCAGCGAATCCCGTGATGGATTCGCGATGTTCGATCAACTGGCTCCCCCAACCCGTCAGCAGAATCACCGGCACTTGCGGATAGCGTTTCGAGAGCTCGACCGCAAGTTCGCGCCCGTCCATGCGTGGCATCCCGAGGTCAGTCACGATCAAATCGAACATCGCCCCCGCCGATTCCTGCTGTGCGCATATCTCGAGCGCAGTTGCGGCTGAGTCAGCGGTCATCGTGGTATGCCCATCGCGAGACAACATGGCCTTGAGTGACTCGCGGATCGTGGGATCGTCGTCCACGCAGAGGAGCCTCAGGTTGACCAGTCTGCGGAGCGACACGCTCTCGATGATCGACTCCTGAATAGCGCGCGATTTGGTCGGGAGCAGGAGGCGCATCGTCGTCCCAACTCCCGGAGATGATTCAATTTCGATGCGCCCCTCGTGGCGCGCGACGATGCCGTAAACCATCGGGAGTCCAAGGCCCGTGCCTTTCTCCCCTTTCGTCGTATAGAACGGCTCGAGGCAGTGCTGGCGCGTTTGCTCGTCCATGCCGCAGCCTGTATCGATAACCTCGATCGCGACGAATTCCTCCTGGATCGAGGTGTTGATCTTGATGCTTCCGTCCTCGGCAATGCTATCCACGGAGTTGAAGATCAGGTTGGTGATGACACTCCGCAGGTCTCCATCCCAGCCCGGGACAGATGGAAGTCCATGAGCAAGCGATGTCTCGAGCAAGATCGTCTGCCCTCTCGACTGCGGGATGTCCCGCCAACGTGGGCGCGTCAGCGAGACGACTTCCTGGATCAGCAGGTTGATGTTGATGTTGGAGAGAGTGGCGAGTTCCTCCGCCGGGCGATAGAAATGCCTCAAGCGCGAGACGGTCTCTGCGATTCCTTCCGCTGCGGTGAGAATCGTGCGGACGTATCCTTGGGCTTCCTCGTCGAGCTTCTGGTCCTCCAACAGGATATCCGCGTAAACCGTGACGGGCCCGAGAGCATTGTTGATATCGTGAGCAATGCCGCTCGCCATCTGTCCCATCGCACGCAGGCGTTCCTGCTGCGCCATGTGGTCCTGAGCATCCTTGAGGTCGCGATTCCGGCTTTGCAGTTCATGGAGCAGTTTCAACTGCTGGACGGCGATTGCTATGTGCTCTCCGAGCTGGGTCAGGAACTCGGCTTCGGAACTCTCAAATCCCCCCTTGTCTGGGCGTCCCACGACCATGATGCCGTGCGTCGAGTCCGACGTGTACAGAGGCGCGACGACCATCGAGAGGAGCCCTTCGTGGGCCAATTCCGCGAGGACACCTTCTCCATGCGGGGCGCCCTCGACGACGTGGATGGTCTCTCCCTGCAATGAGCGTCGAATGCCGTTCGTGCCAATGCGCGCCGTGTGCCCAGGGAGCAGTTCCAGGCGATCGAGCAGGCCACTCCCGTCGTCGACGGAGGCACCCACGACAAGAATGTCGCTGTCTTTCTCAAAGTGGAAGATGATTCCGCAGGAGATCGGCAACTCATCGCGGAGGTAGTTTAGGACGGTCTGGAAGAGGCTCCGCAAATCATGTCGTCCGGCGATCAGCTTCGTGAGCTGATTCAACAACTGCATGCGGAGCACCTGAGCGCGGAGTTTGCGATTGGAGGCCAGATGCGCCTCGGTTTCGAGACTCAATTCTCTGGTGCGCTGCTCGACACGGTCTTCAAGTTCAAGACGGTACTTCTCGAGTTCGTCCTGCACGCGCTTGCGCGCGGTGATGTCGACCGCAATGCCGCACATCAGGCGCGGGTTGCCCTCTGCATCCGGGAGCGCGAACCGCGTCGTCAGAAAGTAGTACTCGCCGTTCGGGACGACCACATGATCCTCCGTGGTCGTCGGCCCCTTCGCGTCGAAGACGATCGCATCCAAGTCGCTGAGAGGCGTGGCAGATTCGGGAAGAAGACGGGGTGTGACGGACTTGCCGCGGACCTCTTCCAGTGTCTTGCCAAGGAAGTTCTCGTAGGCGCGGTTGATGAAGTGGTACTTTCCCTCGGCCGTCTTGATGAACAGGATCGACGTCATGTTGTCCATGACCGCCTGAAAGTCGCGGCGTGACTCGTCAAGTTCCCGGGCGCGCTGTTGGGTGAGCTGCGCAGCCACCAGGAATTGTGCCTGGAGGCGCCCGATCTCATCCTTCGGTGTATCGAGGGTTCCCTGCGGTACGTCCCCCGAGGCCCATGTCGCTGCAAGATCACCAAGTTCCGCCAGTCGGCGAACGAGACCACGGGTAACGAAGATGCCGAGCGTCACCATCGCCAGAATCCCAATCGTGACCGCGATCCCCAGAGCACCAAAGGTGAGTCGACGGAACCGAGTCTGACTATCTGAGCGCGAGAGCAGGAGAGTCTGTTCCGAATCATAGATTTCCGTCACCAAGGCGAGCATGCGATCCACGTCTGCGCGGAGTGCGAGGATCTTGCGCACGATTTCCTTAGACGGTTCTTCGGTGTGTGCGGTGCCGTTCGTCGCCTGAAGTCCTCGCTCGATGACGCCAAACAAGCGCAGAACCTCAGTGACGCGTGCTGACTGCTCCGGATTGTCCGACACGAGTTCGGCAAGTCGGCCCAGTGCAGCACGCGCCTCCTCCGTGTCGGTGTGTCCGACGACGGGGGTCTCCGCCGTGTGTGCGAGGTGGAACTCCAAGTGTTTGGCCCAGACTCGCTGCATGGCCGCTCGCGCGGCAGATACCTCTTTGCGCACTTCAACCGAGTGGTTCACTCGGTTGCGGTAGTTGGAGTTTTCGAGAGAGAAGTAGATGCCCAAGCCTGCGGTGAGCAGCACCGCAAAGAGCGGCAACGCAACGAGCAACATCCCCTTTCGAAAGAGCGAAAGGTCGTCGATCCGTGTGTTACCAGGGGTCTTCATGGACTCTTCTCGATCTGGTCTCGGGCCAGCATGGTGCGGCAGCCATTCCTGTAAACTTGGTTGGTCCTTGAATCGGCCATAGGCAGGCCGGGAAGGCCCATCGATTCAGAGCCCTTCGAGGATTTCGAGGACCTCGAGTCCTTCCCTTCGAAAAGGGGGAATTCGGGAAATGGCATCCCTTCGCGTGATTCTAGACGAATAATCAGGGTTGTTCGCCACTCCAAATAAAGGCAGGCATGTTACGGTTTCGACAGAAAGACTGATACGTTTGTAATTGAACACACTCCTTCGTCGGGGGGCAATTGTCAATTCTTCAAGCTCCGGCAGGTTTTTCTCTCGCCGACTCCCCTGACCAGAAGCCCTAAAGATGGCTATCGCGACCCGCGCCAGCCTGGGGCCGTGCCTTCTGGAGGACCTTTCTCCGATCTCGACGACTTTGCTAGTCCAATCTTCAACCTAATTGCTGGAATTTTGGCCGGGCATCCTGACCGCAAAAAGCTCCGGGCGGCCGAAACAATCGGCCGCCCGGGGCTACTACCTAAAGTGAGGCTGGTTGGTTCTGACGAATTACTCGTCACGGCCGCCGCGCGGGGGGCGGGGCGGGCGCGGACGACGACCGGAGTCACCACCGTCGGAGTGGTCGCGGCGCGGGCCGCGATCACCACGATCACCGCGGTCACGGTCGCGGCCTCCGCGATCGCCGCGGTCGCCACGTTCCGGGCGTTCACGCTCGACGTATCCATCGGGAACCGGCAGGAGCGCCTTGCGGGAGAGGCGGACGCGTCCACGAGCCTTGTCCACTTCGACAACCTTGACCGTGACGATCTCGCCTTCCTTCAGGACGTCCGTCACGCTGGCGACGCGGTGGTATTCGAGTTCGCTGATATGAATCATGCCGTCCTTGCCCGGGCCGAGCTGGACGATCGCGCCGGATTCGATGATGCGGACGACTGGGCCGGACACGACCGAGCCTTCCTCGAGGTCTTCGACGATGTTGCGGATCATTGCGATGGCGGCATCCGCCTTTGACTTGTCCGCGGCGAGGATGAACACGCTGCCGTCGTCCTCGATGTCCACCTGTGCGCCGGAGTCTTCGACGATCTGACGGATGATCTTGCCGCCCGAGCCGATGACTTCGCGGATCTTGTCTGTGGGGATCTTGAGGATGGTGATGCGCGGTGTCTGCGGCTTCATCTCGACGCGCGACTCCGGCATGGCCTCTTCCATCTTGGCGAGGATGTGCTCGCGGCCGGCCTTCGCCTGCTCGAGCGCCTTGCGCAGGATGTCCTTGGTGACACCTTCGATCTTGATGTCCATCTGGAGGGCAGTGATGCCCTTGCGGCTGCCTGCAACCTTAAAGTCCATGTCGCCGCAGTGGTCTTCGATGCCCGCGATGTCGGAGAGGATTTCGACTCCGCCTTCGTCGTCGGTGATGAGACCCATCGCGATACCAGCGACCGGTGCCTTGATCGGCACGCCTGCGTCCTGAAGCGCCAGGATGCCCGAGCAAACGGTCGCCATCGAGGACGAGCCGTTCGATTCGAGGATCTCGATCACGACACGAACGGTGTAGGGGAACTCCTCCTGCGGTGGGAGGACAGCTGCGATGGCACGCTCTGCGAGCATGCCGTGGCCAATTTCACGACGACCCGGGCCGCGCGGAGGGCGGCATTCGCCGACGCTGTACGGAGGGAAGTTGTAGTGGAGGAGGAATTTCTTGTATGTGATGCCCGTCATGTCGTCGATCATCTGCGATTCCTTCACGCCACCCAGCGTCACGACCGCGAGCGCCTGGGTTTCACCGCGCGTGAAGACCGAGCTGCCATGGACGCGCGGGAGTGTATCGGTCTCGATCCAGATCGGACGGATTTCCGTCGTCTTGCGGCCGTCGGCGCGGAGGCCCTTCTTGATCACCGTGCGGCGCATTTCGCGCTCGTCGATTGCATGGCAGAACGACTTGATCTCCTTCTCGCGTTCTGGATGCTTCTCGGCGAGTGAATGAGCAACCTCGTCGCACGCGCGATTGAGACGTTCGTCGCGGTCGTGCTTCTTGTGTGTGGCCTGGATGTCCTTGATGTGCGGCTTCATTGCCTTGTCAACTTCGGCACGAAGAGCGGCATCTTCCGTCGGTGCAGCGTAGTCCATCTTGGTCTTGCCGACGCTCTTGCGGAGTGCCTCGGACCCGGCGGTAACGCCCTTGATGACGTTGTGCGCGAGTTCCAGCGCTTCGAGGATGACATCCTCGGGGACTTCCTTTGCACCGCATTCGACCATGTTGATCGCGTCGGCATGGCCGGCGACGAGGAGGTCGAGTTCGCTGACCTCGAGTTCTGCCTTGGTCGGGTTGACGATGAGCTGGCCATCAATGCGGCCGATGCGGACGCCGGCGACGGGCTTGAGGAAGGGAATCTCAGAGATGTGCAGGGCTGCGCCCGCAGCGGCGAGTGCGGGGAGTTCGGCGGGATTCACGGAGTCCGTCGAGAGGACGGTCACGTAAACCTGCACCTCGCGCTTGAATCCGTCGGGGAAGAGGGGGCGGATCGTGCGGTCGATGATGCGCGCGGAAAGTGTTTCGTTGTCCGAGGGACGGGCTTCGCGCTTGAAGAAGCCCCCGGGGATGCGTCCACCCGCGTAGAACTTCTCGCGGTAGTCCACAAGGAGGGGGAAGAAGTCTTTGTCCGAGTCCTGATTGCTGACGACGACGGCGACGAGAACGGTCGTGTCGCCGAACTGGGCGACGATGGCACCGTGGGCCTGCTTGGCAAGCTTGCCGGTGCTGAACTTGAGGGACTTGCCCTCTCCGAAGGGGACTTCGATCGAGGTTTCGACGAAGTTTAGGCCTTCGACCTTGGTGATCGGGTGGGCCGATGCATTCTTTGCCACAATATTGCTCCTGAACTGCTTTGTAAGATACCCCGTCCGGTATCAGGAGCGCCTCGTCGGAATTCACATCCAGCCTTGTCCGCAGCGCGATTGTGCCGCGCGGCAGAAAGGACGCATGAAAATCCCGAGGTGGCGTCTGAGAGTGGAGAGGGGGGAATGAGCGAACTCATTGAATGGCAGGAGCGTACGCCCAACCTGTCGGGGCGAGCAAGCAGCATTTCCGCGGTCATTCCCCGTTCGGCCACGCTTGGGGTCAGCATTCGGGGACTAAAATCGGTGGCGCGATGCACAATTGCGCTGGAGCACCCAACCCCGACGTCGCAAGATTCCGTCTGATTCGCCATCCCGTTCGCTCGGAGGGGGCTTACCGCCCCAGGTTTCTGCATGAAGAAAAAGGAACAGCGGCTTTGGACAGTCATCGCCTGTGTTGCGGCGGTCTTACTTGTCCTGATGATCCTCCCCTTTGCGCGTAAGTCGGACAGGGACGTCGGCGAAATCGTCGTCGGCATGTCCGATTCACCCGGAGGCACGCGCGGTGGCGTCAAGGGCGTCGGACGAGACGGGAAGCCATTGGCGGGCAACAACGCCTCTGACGACCATAATGGAACTCAGGCGGGAACCAAGAAGCCCGAACCCAAAGGTCAGGATGCTACGACCAGCGGGACGATGACGGGCTCCGGCCCGGGGGGGGGACCCGGCGCGAGCGGGGTTCTCGGCAGTGGCTCAGGCACGGGCTCCCAGTCCGAGGGTGGCTCCGGGCGAAGTGGCCTTGGCAAGGGCGCCCAGAATGGAAAAGGCACCAGCACCGGCGCGGAAGGCGATGGTGATTCAAAGGGGGAGGAAGGCATCGCCACCGTCGGCGGGCACGTCAAGCGTGGCGAGACCGCCGTCCCACGGGCGCGCATCTCCCTGACCGGTGAGAGCGATGGCTCGATCCGATTCGCCGATTCGGCGGACGACGGTGCGTACATCTTCGAAAGCGTTCCGTCCGGAAGTTACACTGTCACCCTGATGTCCCCCCAGTCGTCGTCGCCAAGACGTGCCGTCACGCTGGCCAAAGACGACATGAAACTCGGAGAGGACTTTAACCTCCCCCCGGCGGAGGGCCTGCTCGGCCGAGTCATCAGCACGTCGGAAGGGGAAGGCGTCCCAACCCCACGATTGACGATCATGTCGGGGACTCGGTTGGTAGGCACGGTGGATGGAGATGAGATGGGCTCGTTCGAGCTGATGCCGCTCGATCCGGGGAGCTATCTCGCCAAGATTCAAGCGAACGATTATCGGCCGGGTGAGTTCACGTTTAACGTGGCTGGGACACCGACCCAGTCTGCTCTCGAGTTCGCACTCGACCCTTCCCAACAAATCGCCGGGACGGTTCGTTTGCAAAACGGGCAGGGAGCAGGCGGCGCGACCGTCGCGCTGTTTGGCTTGCAGGGCTCTGCATTTGCCGATCCGTATGCGGCGGCGGGCACGTTCCTTTGCGACGGCGAAGGAAACTTCACGCTTTCGTCTCTGCCCGCGGGCTTGTCCGGGCCGTTCCGCGTGGGGGCGCTCCGCAAGGAGGCAGTGCCGTCCTACGGCGCAACGCTCGATCCCGAACACGATCGAACCTACGAGAATCCGGTCGAGATCACGCTCCCGGACGGTGTGAGTGTCAGCGGCACCATCATTGACAAGGACAATGAGGGTATCCCGGGCGCGCAGGTTCAAGTAATCGAGGGCTTTCCTTCGACGAGCGTCATCTTCCAGCGCCTCTCGCGTCCGTTTCCGTCAGCAACCGCGGACAGCGCGGGGAAGTTTCTTCTCACGGCAATCGAGCACGCTCCGATCAAGATACGCATCAGCGCCACGGGGTATGTTTCCCAGGACAAGGATGTCACGACACAATCCCCGATCGTGGACATTGGTTCGGTAAAGCTGAAGGGACTCGATGATGGAGAAGAGGGCCGCCTCGCAGGTGTGATCCTCACTGAGACCGGTGATCCCGTGGTGGGGGCGGACGTGTATGCGAAGTGTCTGGACTGCCAAGGTGGGGGCGCCGTGTCGTTCATGCGTAGCGACTCAACCGGCGCGTTCGCATTCGACGACATGGGAGAGGGGACATATTCGATCGTCGTGGCGGGCTCGATCATGCGGCACGGTGTCTTCATTCCGATCGGGCAGACGATGGCCGGGCTGCGCCCGGGTGAACCCGCTGGCGTGATCATCTTCGATCACAGTCAGTCGATCCGCCTTCGCGTGTTGGATCCCGACGGAAATTTTCCCGGACGCTTGAGGGTAGGTGTCGCCGTTTCGAGCGACCTCCCCGGAGGTGCGATGGGTGTGCAGAACAAGTGGGAGATGCGCTACGATACGGAGCTGCAGCTCTCTGGCGGCGAAGCGATCGTCGGCGATTTGCTTTACGGTGTTGGATCGCTGACCATCAGCATCCCCGGTGGTGGTTCGAAGGAGATCAGCAACATCACCATCAACGTCGGTGGACAGACGGACCTCGGCGATGTGCGCGTGGGCGAGAGCGGGAGCGTCACCGGTCGCGCGGTTGCGGCGGAATCGGGGAGCGGGCTCAGCGGCGTTTTGGTCAAGGCGTTGCCGCCCCAGGGCGCGCCGCCAACGCACCCGCTTGCTGCGCTGAACTATTCCACTGTCACAACGGGAAATGGTGAATTCACCCTGGATGGATTGCCCGCGCTGAGCGGGGCTGACTTCTCGTTCGAGATGTCGGGGCGCGTGACAGCGTACTCTCGCAATGTCGCGATCCCGGCGGGTGGATCGGGCAGCACCGGATCTGTCGCGCTCGAACAGGCGGGCACGCTTCGCGGAATCGTCTCGGGGCCAAGTGGTGCGGGCGCGAACGACATCCTTGTCCGCATCGATTCGATCATCGTCTTCACGGACTCGCAGGGGAATTACAATGCGGCGAACGTCCCGCCGGGAATTGCAAACGTTTCGTTTCAGGACAGGACCGGAGTGCTCGGCACCATCGATGATACGGTTGAAATCCAAGGCGGGCAGGTGAGCGTTTACAACGTCACGATGCTTCCCAAGGGCGGGGGTAGTTGATGATCGACGCATCCGGGCAGGGGAAGCAAGTGCACGCGGCGTGCGTGCTCGCATTGCTCTTGTTCAGTGGGTGTCGCTCGGAATCCAAATCACCTGCCGTGCCGCCGCCCGCGATGAATCGCCCTGAGACATCACCAGAGGAGGGAGGCCGGGCCATCGCCGTGCGCGACCACGGCATGCAGCTTTCCATGAGCATCGAAAGCATGACCGTCACCGCAGGGACACCGATCGCCGCGGAACTCGCGATCCGCAACATGCATCACCGCCCGGCGAAGATCGTCTTCCCGAATGGGCAGAGGTTCGATCTTGTGGTGACGACCGACCCCGAGGGAGAAGAAGTCATCGGTTCCTGGTCGCAGGGGCAGAACTTCATCATGCTCTATTCGGATGTCCTGCTGAAGAGCAATGAGGTGATCTCGCGCCGATTGGAAATCGCGACTGGGGCGGGCACCAGAACCGAGGACGGTTCATTGATGCTCCCCCCGGGGCGTTACTACATTCGCGCGATGACATCTTCCGATCCGATTCTGCGGACTCCCGGCGTGGGAGTGACCGTGCTCGCGGCGGAGTGAGCGCGTTCGTCAGGCGAAGAGGAATTTCCTCGAGCCAACATTGATGATCAGGCCCAGCGACAGGCACGTCGTGAGCATGAACGATCCGCCGTAACTCATCAGCGGCAATGGTAGCCCCGTGACGGGGACCATCCCGAGGATCATCGACATGTTGAAGAGTGCGTGCGTCAGAAACACGGTTCCCAAGCCCGCGATGAGCAGCGAACCAAAGCGGTCGCGCGCCTCCGTGATGCCGGCGACGATGCGCGTCGCGATCACGCCATAGCCCGCGAGCACGAGACACACTCCCAGCAGGCCGAATTGTTCCGCAAAGGATGCGAAGATGAAGTCGTTGTGATGCTCGGGGAGAAAACGGAGCGTCGTCTGCGTGCCCCTCTTCAAGCCCGCGCCCGTCAGGCCACCCGCACCGACCGCGATCTTCGACTGGATGACGTTGTAGCCTGCGCCCTTCGGGTCCCGCTCAGGGTTCACGAACACGAGGATGCGTTCGCGCTGATATGATTTAAGGAATGGGTAACCTATGGCACCGGTGATGAGGACCGCCGTGATCATTCCGATGAGGATCTTGCGGGGAACTCCGGACCAGAACAACATCCCCATGAACATCGCGCCGAAGACCAATGCGGTGCCGAGGTCCGGTTGCATGAGCACGAGGCCGACGGGCACCCCGGCGATCGCCGCGGGAACGACCAAATCTCGCAGGCTGGATTGTCCCTCAGGTCGCAGGGCGAACCACTGTGCGAGCGCCATCGCGACGACGACCTTCATCGTCTCCGAGGGCTGAAAGCTGAATGGCCCGAGGTCGAACCACGCGCGCGAGCCCTTGATGCGCGATCCGAGGATCAGGACTGCCACCAACGCCATGAGGTTCAGCACGTAAAACAACGGGGTGAACCGCGCGATCTTCTGGTAATCGAAGAACTGAACGAGCAGGATGACCATCCCCCCGAGCCCCAACCACAGTAGCTGCCTCTGCGCGGCGACGAGAAGCACGGCGTTTCCCTCGGCCCCGCCGCGCAGCGCCGCCCACCCCGCACAGGCCACGGCGACCGCCGCGGCAATCAGCAGCCAGTCGAGGCGGGCCAACGGGGGGCCTTGGTTTTCGGATTGGCGGCTCATGGGGGATTCGGCGCGTTCCTATGGCGAGAAACCGCGAGCACACGGGGGGAGGAGGAACACGAGCAATTGCTATTCGGGGGTGATCGCATTCTGGTGGGCGCACCGCGCGTGGGTGGGCAGGCTGCCCAGGTGCCAAGCCCTACGCACAATCGGACTTGGCATTCGAGAACTGTGGCATCCCCCGGGAGTTCTCCTTGCCAACGGAACGAGATGGTTGAAGTATCTGAAGTTGAGCCATGTGAAGATGGCCGCTCCTTCTGATGATTTCTTGTCGCCCGCGCATCCTCCTCGCAATGTCCATCGCCGCGGTGGCCCTCACCACAGCGTGCAAGAGCAAGGACGCAGAACCCCCTCCCGTCCAAGTCGCCGACGCGACACCCTCCCCCACCCCAGAGCCGCCGTATGTCCCTCCTCCGCCGACGACGACGGAGAGCGGGGTGCGCATTTCGGAGTTGGCCAAGGGCATCGGCACCCCGGCGGAACCAGGCACCGTCGTCGAGATTGCCTTCGTCGCGCGCAATGATTCGGGAGAGGAACTCGACAGCGGAACTTTGGAGTTCACCGTCGGTGAAGCCAAGACGCTCGCAGGTCTGGACGAGGGGATCGTCGGTCTCGCTCGTCGAGGAAAACGTCTTCTGGAAATCCCCGCTGAACCCGCGTGGGGAGATCAACCGGACAGTCCACTTCCCGCAGGCACATCCTTGAAGATCGAGGTGGAGCGCATTGACTCCGACTAAGACCATGCGCTCGCGGGAGCGAAGCGAGAGCTCCGACGCATCAACGGCACTCCCGGTCGAGCCGACCCTGATTGCCGATGCCGCGGAGTTCGCGCGTGTGTGCGCTGGGCTTTCGGGCCCGTGGATCGCCATCGATACGGAATTCATCGGCGAGCGCTACTATCAGCCACGTCTCGAGTTGTTGCAAATGGCCGTCCCGGGGGCAATCTACCTCGTGGATGTGCAGAAGGTTCCCGACCTGTCCCCGCTGCGGCACGCGATGGTGAATCCCGACATGGTGAAGATTGTCCATTCGGGAAGTCAGGACATCGAATTGCTGCGGCGCGCAATCGGCGCGGTCCCCGCGCCTGTCTTCGACACGCAACTCGCGGCGGCATTCCTCGGGCATGGATTGCAGATCTCGCTGACGAATCTTGGCGCGACTCTGCTGAGCCTGAAGATGGATGGTCGCCACACGACGAGCGATTGGAGCGCGCGCCCACTGACTCGTGATCAGCTCGAGTACGCGGCGCGTGACGTTGCGTGGCTTGGTGTGATGCGCGACCGGCTCTACGCAGACTTGGAATCGCGCGGGCGCCTGCTGTGGTACGAGGAAGAGCAGGCGAGCCGTTTGGCGGACAGTTCCGAGTGCGTCGAGCTACCGGACAATGAGTGCTATCGCAAGGTACGCAACGGCAAGCCGCTCGCGCCAAAGGAGTTGGCGTGCCTGCAATTGCTCGCGCAGTGGCGCGAGGAAACGGCGCGCCGCGTGGATGTGCCTCGACGCCAGATTTTTCCGGACGAGGGACTCGTTGAGCTGGCGATCCAGCAGCCGAAATCGCGCGAGGAACTCGCGGGGCTGCGTCGCGTGCCCAAGGGTTGCGGCATGCGCCATTCAGATCAGGTCCTGCAGGTGATCGCGCGTGCGTCTCGCATCCCGCGCGAACAGTGGCCCAAGCCCGCACCATCCACGCGGCAATCTCCCCCTCCTCCGGGCGTGGTGGAATTGGCGCAGGGCATCCTGCGTACCGAGGCCGAACGTCACGGCGTCGCACCTGCGCTCGTCGCGACGACGGGTGACCTCACCGCGCTCGTATGCGCTCGCCAGGAAGATCGCGAATCGCTCGACCTGCCGCTACTCACGGGCTGGCGGCGCGAAGTCGCCGGCGAACGCGTGCTAGCGCTTCTTCAGGGACGCCTCTTGGTCCGCGTCACCCAGAACGGACTCGTCATCGCGGAAGACAAGGGATAGTGTGGAAGAGGGAAGGATGAGTGCTGGGGGTGTGTATGTTCCGGGTACATAGGTAACAGATTTTGTTCGGGACATGGGTGACAACAGGTGGAGACAGAGCGACGATGGCTCGGTGCCACCTTGGTCGCTCTGCCTTCTTGTTCCTTCGCGGATGTGACGCCGCTGCTCATCGGTTCGACTGCTGCTCGGCGCTATTCCGATTATTCGCTCTTCCTTTTGAAGATCTCCGCGAAGAAGACTTTCATCGCTTCCCAGGACCGCTTGTCGGCGGATTCGTTGTAGGCGGCACCACGTGAGTTGTCGCTGCCGGCTGCGGGGTTCGTGAAGCTGTGCACCGCGCCGCTGTATTCCGTAAACTGCCAATCAGCGCCTGAGGCGGTCATCTCCGAGCGAAAACCCGCGACTTCCTCAGGGCTAACGAGCGGGTCGTCCGCGCCGTGGAGCACGAGGACCTTGGCAGTGACGGCACCCTTTTCCGCGGGCATCGTGGTCGAGAGCCCACCGTGGAAACTGACGACCCCTTGCAGGGGCATTCCTGCACGCGCCATTTCAAGTACACCTGTTCCACCGAAACAGTACCCAATCGCGGCGACACGGGTGCCATCGACGTCCTCGCGCTTGAGGACTTCATTCAGGGCCGCTTGTGAGCGTGAACGGAAGAGGGGGAGATCGCCTTTGTATTTTCCTGCGAGCTTCCCTGCCTCGCCGGGATTGTTGGCGCGCACTCCCTTTCCGTAGATGTCCGCTGCGAAGGCGACGTAACCCATCTCCGCGAGTTGCGATGCGCGTGTCTTGGCGTAATCGCCGAGACCGGTCCAATCGTGGATGATGATGACGGCAGGGCGTTTGGTTTCTTCACCTTCCGGATAGGCGACGAAACCTTCCAGTTCGACATCGCCGTCTTTGTAGATGACCGTCTCGGTCTTCACCCCCGCATGGGCGGATGCGACGAGAAACACGGATAAGAGGAGCACGAGGAAGTTCTTCATGAAGAGGTACCTTGAAATCTTGGAATGTGGGGCAAGGTGGTCACCCGGAATGTGTGGCAAATCCTGAGCCATCCGCCGTGCATTCGCCAACCAGAGTTCCACAGGCGCGGAGTGACCCTAAATGAAACTGGGAGCCGCGAGGGCTCCCAGTTCTTGTTTCTGATTTGATCTGTGGTTGCGCGGATTAGAAGTTCATCCACTCGTCTTTGACGCTCGAGGACGGTGCTGTGAAGCGGAAGACGCTGACGTCGTCCACATGCCATCCGGTCGAGGCAACGGAGGTGTCGCCGAGGAAGCGGAAGCGGACCTCAACGTTCTGGTTGGCCAGCGAGTTGAGGTTTACCTGAACCTCGGACATGATGCCGAGCGTTCCCTCGAACCAGCCGGGGTTGTTCGCGAGCGCATGGCCTGCCGAAGCGTTGCCAGTGTCGTTGTAGCCGCCCTGGGTGATGAGCGAACCCATGTCGAGCCACGCGCCACCGCCGTTGAGGCGATACTCGAGCCTGCCGCCGTCCCAGCGATTCGTTTCGAACTGGAACGTGTGCCAGAAGCTAAGGATGCCACCCGCCGGGTCCACCAGGAAGGAGGGCGAGACGAGTTGCGCATCGCTGGATGCGTTGATGCCCGGAACGAAGAAGTCGTGGCTTGGGCTGTGGGCGTTGGCGTATGCCTGAAGGCGCCATGCCGCTGTGCCACCGCCTGTCGTCGTGACGATGCTGAACGAATCCGCGTCGGATGTTCCCGGCGCGCCGCCGAGCTGGAAGTCCGCGAGCGAATCGACCTCGCGAAGGAGCGTCGTGAATTCGTAGCAGGAGCCGGAGTTATCTTCGATCGTCGAGTTGCCGACCGCGTCTTCGCACTCGATGCGGGAGTTGTACGTCGTGCCGCCAACAAGGCCGGTGAAGTCCGCGCGATAGGAACCGGGGGTGACGAGTGTGATCGTCGCCGTTGCCGTGTTTCCACCGCACGCGAGAGCCGCAACCGTGTCGCCCGTGATCGGCTCGGTCGAATCGAACGTCATGCGAGCCGTCGTGTCCGTGATGTTGGAGAGGGCCACGTTCGAGATGGAGGCGCCGGTGCAGTCCATCGTCGCCATCTTTTCGATCGAATCGGAAAGTCCACCTCCGACGTCTGCGTCCGCATAGGCAGCGGTGAAGTCGGTGCCGTCTGCTGCCTCAAGGATTCCGTTGCCCGGCGTGGCGGGGCCACCGGCGACGGGGATCGTTCCTGTGTAAACGTGCGATGAGCCTTCGCTCAGCGCCACGGTCTCGCTGTCACCAAGCGGCGACGTGACCGTCACGTTGACCGAACCTGCTGGGCCGTTGCCGTCGGTGACGGTGAGGCCAGCCGTGCTGCCGCAGGCAAACGCGTTGGCGGAGAGGGAGACTGCGCCGCGCTCGCCCGGGGCAAGAGCGCCGTTGGCGGCGATGCTGTAGGCCTGAGGAGAATACAGCGCATTCACCGTCTGGCCAGTCACGCGGATCTCGTAGTTACCAACGGCCGGCGTGGGCAGATAGACCATTTCGACGTTGTTGATGTTGTCGGCAGTTCCGCCCGTGGTCGAAACGCCGGCGGTAAAGACGTTGCCGCGATAGGTGGTCGTGCCGTCCGGCGCGATGACCTCGAGGTGGAGGTTGTTGATCGGCGGCGCGGAGGATCCCTGCGCGGCTGGTGGGTCGATCCAGGTCAGACAGACCTTGAGCGGCTGTGAGGATGACGAGACCGTGATGTTGTACGACTCGGTCGCGCCCTGTGCGACGCCTTCGGCGAGTGACTTGCGCTTATCGACAAAGAAGTTCGTGCGCGGGTCGCCGTCGAAGTAGAGCGAGTTATCGAGGAGGAGGCGGCCCCACCCTTCCTGATTGGAGGGATAACCCGCTATACTCGTCATATCGACCGTGGCAGAAAGCAGGATTGCCTTGATGAGTGCTCCCGTCGGGGTGAACGCGTCACCTGGGGTGGCGAAACCCGACGGATAGAAGCCTTCCATGCAGTACTGGCGCACGAGCGCTGCGTTGCCCGTAATTGCGGGGCAGGCCATCGAGGTTCCTGTGAGATTGGTCGTCCCGCAGGACCCGGTCGAAGCACTCGTCGTGTTCTGCCCCGGTGCGTAAATCTCAGGTTTGCGGCGACCGTCGGAAGTCGGCCCTGTGCCCCCCGATGCATGCGCGTTGAAGTTCACTTTCTGCGCTGCACCGACGGCGAGTACGTTCTTCGAGTTCTCCGGTGTCTTGAGTGCCGACTGGTTCGTGGAAGCGAAGATGACCAGCGCGTTCTCATTGTCGTAGCTGAATTTATCGATATCGACGCACCAAATCGTATAGGCCGTCGAGCCGTCATTGCCCCACGAGTTCGTGTGCACGAACGCGCCGTTGGTCTGATGGGTGGTCAGAACGTTGTAGAGCAGGTTGAGCGACTCGGAGGGGACGGTCGAGTGAGCGATCTTCGCCTCGTACGCGTGCCCGGCATTATCCAAACTGCCGCTGAGGTTTTTTCCTGCGGCGGTGGCGGCGGTATGGGTACCGTGCCCATCGGTACCCAGTGCGCCACCATAATAGACGATCTTGCGGTGGGCCGGGCCGATCCCGGTGCTCGGGCTAAAGTAGCAGGATGCCATGGCGATCTTGCCGTCGATGTGGCCGACGACCTGATTTTCGCCATGAAGCCCGTGGTCCCAAATCGTGCGGGTCCCGGCTGCCGGCCCGGCAACGCCGGACTGGGTGACCCCCGTGCCGGAATTGTTGCGGAACGTGATCGTGTCCTCGACGCTGATATAGCGCACCGCGGCAACTGCTGCGATGCCGGTGAGCTGTTCGCTCGTGCCGCGCACGACGAGGCGCTGGTAGCCGGGGAACTCGATCGAGTCCAGCACTTCCATGCCGCTTGCGTTGAACTGGTTCGCGAGGGACTTGCGGTCTTCACCTGGCCAAACGTCCACGATGGCATTCGTGAGGCCACTCCCCGACTGGCGGAGCAGGTTGGAAAGGTCCGGGCTCATCTTGAACCCGCCGTGATAGGCAGATGCCCAACGGACCAGAGAGTCAGAGCGGAGGGATTGCGCCGAGACGTCGTTCGACTTGGTGCGAACGATGTAGGCGTTGGTCGGAACAGCGTCCAGGAACTCGAACCCGTTCGCGCGCCACTGTTCCATTTGTTCGATGGTGAGGGCGTCCTTGAACTGAACGAGGAGGTAGTTGTTTCCTGCGGCAGACCTTGACGTGGTCGTAGGGACCTTCGCGTCGAAGTTGAAATCGCTGAGGAGCGGGTCCACCTCGCCGACCTGCAACATGATCATCGTGGGGTCGACGGCAGCGTTGTTATAGTACTCGGTCAGTGCGGCGACCTGCTGAGCCTGTGAGTCTGTTTCGGCCGCGAGGGCGATCATCGGCGCGAGGGCGGCCAACATGACTGCGATGTGGCGAAGGCGGAACGAATGGTTTTTGCGTGAAGACATGGGGCTCCTTATTGCCGCTGTGTGGTACGCTGTTGGGGTGAAGGCATGCCACCGCTCCAAGACTTGGGGCAGCCGCACGGCCATACTAGCACTAAGTTTGGTACACGGAGGGCGAACCTGCAAGCCTGCTTTTAGGGAATTCCGTCGAATCCGTAACGAGATCTGCGGCGCGGGGGAGCTAGTCCTGAATCCAAGGCATGTTGTCTCGTATCAGTCTTCCAGTCTCTTCGCTCGGGTGCCCGGCGAGGTTTTCGAGCGCAGCCCGGCGCACCGGCGCGCCCCCCTCAGCCTCTTTGCCAAACTCTTTGGCAAAGGCCCCGGAGCGGATTTCCGAGAGGAGCGCCCGCAACCGGGCGCGCGAGTCGTCATTGATGACCCGCGGCCCGCGCGTAAATGCACCAAAGGCCGCCGTTGGGCTGATCGCCTGAAACATTCGCGATACGCCCCGCGAATAAATGAGGTCGGCAATAAGCTTTAGTTCGTGGATACATTCGAAATAGGCCAGCTCGGGGGGGTAGCCAGCCTCGACCAGAGTTTCATACGAGAGGCGCAGCAGCTCTGGCACGCCACCGCAGAGAACGGCTTGCTCGCCGAAGAGATCGCACTCCGTTTCGTCGCGAAAGGTCGTCTCGTAGATGCCTGCAATACCGCGACCGATCCCGCCGGCGAGTGCCACCGCGCGGTCAAGGGCGGAGCCGCTCGCATCGTGATGGACACCGACAAGGACCGCAACGCCATGCCCGGCGACGTACTGGGCGCGTACCTGATGCCCGACCCCTTTGGGCGCGACGAGGATCGTGTCGATACCCTCCGGCGGTGTGATTTGGCCGAAGTGGATCGCGTATCCGTGGCTGAAAACGAGCGCGCTGCGGTCGCGCAGGGCGGGGCCCACTTCGCGCGTAAACACACCCGCCATCAGGTGATCCGGAACGAGCATGAGCACGAAGTCCGCTCGCGTGGTTGCGCCTGAGGCGTCGTAGACCTCAAAGCCGTCCTGGAGTGCTTGGGTGTGGCGCGGGCTGCCGTTGCGCTGACCGATGATGACGCGGGCACCGCTGTCGCGTAGGTTGAGTGCCTGGGCGCGTCCCTGGTTTCCATACCCCACAATAGCAATCGTGCGCCCGGAGAGTAACTCCGGGCGCACTTCATCTTGCTTGAAGACGCGAAGCGGCATCAATCCGTTGCGCCCAACGTCGCCACCGTGGACGAGGTCGAGACCGTCTTGATTGCGATCGGGGTCGAGGGACCATCGATCGACTTCTTACGGCTCAGCATCCACCACGCGATCGCCGAAGCAATGAAGATCGAGGAGTACGTGCCGAAGACGATACCAAGGATCAGGATAAACGAGAAGTCGCTCAACGCCGCACCCCCGAAGAGGAATAGCGAGATGAGGATGAGCAACACGGTCACACTGGTGAACATCGTGCGGCCGAGGGTCTTGTTGATGGCGTCTGTGAAGATCATTGAGAGATCCGCCATCGGGTGCTCGACCATCTCTTCTCGGATACGGTCGAACACAACGATGGTGTCGTTCACGGAGTAACCCAAAATGACGAGGAGTGCGCTGACGATGTCCATCGTGAGTGGCTTGCCCAGCAGGGTGAACACACCGAGCGAGAGGAACACGTCGTGAAGGAGCGCAATCGCGGCGGCGATACCAAACACGCCGCGGAAGCGGAGGCCGAGGTACCCCCCAACGATGAGGGTCGTGATCAAGACCATCATGCTCGCGTCGAAGACGAATTCACCACCGATCTGCGGCGCGATGACCTGGGCGCTGAGCACTTCCGACTTGCCGGGGAAGTCCGCCGCGATCGTCTTGCGGAAGTTCTCCATGTACTGATTCATGTCGGCATCGGCGACCTTGGGGGCCGCGATCGTAACAAGGAAGTTCTCGCTGTTGATGATCTTGACGACCTTTGAGTCGGCATAATCGCGCGTCAGGACTGTGCGGACATCTTCGACGGTTGCGCCATCGACACGAACCTGCGCGACGACACCGCCGGTGAAGTCCACACCGAGGTTCGGGCGATGGATGGCCAGATAGAGAACCGAGACAATCGCCAGCGTGCCGGAGAACATCATGCCGAAGCGGCGGAACTTGGGGCCCATCCAGTTGAAGTTGGCATTCTGGAAAAAGCGGTGCGAACCGACCGAGATGCTCTTGGTCTTCTCGTACCACGTCTCCATGATCGCGCGCGTTGCCGTGAGACCCGTGTAGAGGTTCGCGACGAGACCAACCGCCATGCAGAGCCAGAAGCCCTTGATGGGGCCCTGAACGACTTCGAACATGACGAGGACGAGGGCGGGCAGGAGTGACGTGATGTTGGAGTCGAGGATGACGCTGAACGCGCGGCTAAACGCACCGTTAATTGCGGCGCGCAGGGGCTTCTTCTCGTCGATTTCCTCGCGGAGGCGTTCGTAGATGAGGACGTTTGCGTCGAGCGCCATACCCATCGTCAGCAGCAAGCCGCCGATGCCGGCGAGCGTCAGCGACGCTCCCGTCATCGAGAGGAAAGCAAGGATCATCAGCACGTTCAGGAGCATCGTCACGATCGCGATGGCACCAGCCTGACGATACATGAAGATCATGAACGCGATCAGGAAGACCATGCCGAGCGCGAAGGCCTTGATCGAGTCGCGGATGGACTCCTGACCGAGGCTCGGCCCGATGGCCATTTGCTCGATGACCTGCAGCGGCGCCTTGAGAGCACCTGCCTTGAGCACGAGCGAGAGGTCGAGCGCTTCGACCTGCGTGAAGCCACCGGTGATCTGGCAACGTCCGTTCGGAATCGGCGAAAGAATGTTCGGCGCCGTGTAAACGACGTCGTCGAGGAGCACTGCAAATCGGCGATTCACGTTGTTCGTGGTGACTTCGCGGAACTTGGTCGTGCCCGGGCGGTTGAACTCGAGGGTGACCTGAACGGGGTCTTCGAGTGAGGAGTAGTCGGTATAGACGCCCGTGCGGACGAGGTTGTCGCCCGTCAGGTCCACCTTCTCCGAAACGAGGTACCCGAGCGTCTTGATTTCCTGCGTGACCGCGCCGGTGGCGGAGTCGAAGGCGCGGAATGTTCCGAGACGGAGGACATAGCCTGCGGGGAGGTCGGGAATCGATGCGATCAGGCGCTGCTGGCGCGCCTCCTTGGTGGCGTCTTCTGCGCCGTCTTCGACGGTTGTCGCCTCGGCGGCATCAGTGTTGAGGTCGTCATCTGCACTAGGGACGTCTTCGAGAAACTCCGGGCGCACGATGCCTGTGCCGTAACCGGCTGCGTCGCTTCCCGGAATGATGAAGGGCTGGATGGCGTTGGTGTGGTCGGGATGGAGAAGACGGAACTCAAGTTCCGCCGCGCGAAGGAGCGTGTTGCGAACGCGGGCCGGGTCCGTCTGCCCCGGCATCTGAACGCGGATGCGATCCTCGCCCTGCTTGACGACGAGCGGATTGACGAGCCCGAGACTGTCGACGCGATTGTTGACCACGCGCAGTGCGCCCTGAAAGGCGCGATCGGTCTCGAACTTGATTTGGGCGGGGCTCGGAGAGAGCTGCACCGTGCCGGTGCGAATCTCTTCGATGCCCTTGATCTCATAGGTGCCAGAGAGCTTCTGGATGGCCTCGCGGGCGTAGTTCTCGCCCGTGGGGTCGTTGAGCTTGAAGTTGATCCGGTCTGCTTCCTTGTCGAGGGAGACGGCGGCATCAACGCCTTCGTCCTGAAGCGTGCGACGAAGTGTGTCCACTTCCTGTTCCAACCCGCGCCGCAGGAGTTTGCGCGTATCGACGGAGAGGAGGAAGTCCACGCCGCCCTGTAGGTCGAGGCCGAGCGTGATGACCTTTCCCTTGGCGAGCATTTCGTTCAGTTCGCGGCGCTGCTCGCGGGTCGGCGTGCCGTCGATGGCGGCGACCTTGGAGAAGTAACTGACCGTGGGCGAAACGAGGTAGATGCAGACGAGTGTGACGATTGCCACAAAGATCAAACGCGGGTTGTTCATGGGGAAAGCGGACCTGGTTCCTGTGGGCGGGTTCGGCGACGGATCAGAGTAATCTCGTCCCGTTGATAACGAGCGAGAAGTCGCAGTTAAGGAAATTCGCGGCACGACGGCACATCGCCATGCGGCCGAGGAAAATTTCGAAATACTCCATGACGGGGGAAACGCGGGTATCGATCGTTAGGCGCAGGGTGATCATGCGCTCGATGCGGTCGATATCCATCTTGGAGTCGGTGGATGCGAAGTTGACGCGGTCGTGGATGTCGCGCGTCAGCATCGGTGTGTTGGAGCGGACGCGCGAACGGAGCACGTCGCTCTTGTCGGCGAGAATCAACGCGGCCGACGGATTGTTGACCGGTTCGCCGATTCCTTCGTCATGGTTTCCGATCGCGGCCATGATGATGCCGATTTCGGTCGGGTCCATGTTACGCTTGCTGAGGAGCGTGAACGCCATCAGGGCGCTGGATTGGGCGTGGCCGTCGCGATGGACGACGTTTCCGATGTCGTGCAGGTACCCTGCAATGCCGGCGAGCTGCGCTTCGCGCTCTGGCAGCTTGAGGTCTCGAACGATGCGCATGGCGCGGTTCGAGACGCGCGCGATGTGGCGCAGTCCGTGGTCGGTGTAACCAATCGTGGCAAGGGTGGCGTCGGCGACTTCGATGAGGGCGAGCACTTCGGGGTCGCTCTTCACGTCCGCAAACGACAACAAGGTGTGCGCGCGCGAAGATGCGCGGCGGCGGGTCACCTTGGTTTCTTCCCCGTTACTGGTACGGGGGGCTGCTTTGGAACTCACTAACTTACTTCCTTCTCTCTGCCGCCGCGTGCGGCTCTGTCAAACGTGGCTCTGAATCCGGCGATGCCAAAATCAGGTCTTGGCCGGAGCGGCCGCGGACGATGCCGCAGCCTCCTTCGGGGGAGGAATCGGGGTGATGGCGGAACGCGCAATCGTCAGACGCACGTTCTTGTCCACCTGCAGGATGCAGATCCCTTCTTCCTTGTTCACTTCTTGAATCGTTCCATAGATGCCGCCTGTCGTCATGACGCGATCCCCCTTCTTCAGGGCGTCGATCGCTTCCTGACGCGCGACCTGTTCCTTGCGCTGGGGGCGCAGAATGACAAAATAGAACGCCACCATGATCAGGCCGATGAACACAAAGAACTGCATGTCCATCCCCGGGGGAGGAGGGGCCGCGCCCCCAGCGGGGGCGGAGGTTTGGGCGAGCAGGAGTGGCAGCATTTCACCAAAATTCATTACGAGCAATTCCATGGGGGAACGACCCGGCTACGTACACTGGCCGGATTCAAGACAAGCCGGGAAGGGTTACGAGCATTGACGACGGGGTCAATCGAAAGCACTTGGCCCGATTGTTCGCCCTTGAGGCTGCTGGAGTTGGCTTGGACGAAAAGTCGGTCTGGGCTTCTGATTCCTTCCATTCACCGTTGCCCGACCCGCCCGACCTCCATCAGGTTTGTCGGTCTCTCCAAACCCGCTTAGGTCACGAACTCACCCATGCATCGGAACTCTGAATGGCTCGAAGCCGACGGTCTCGGCGGTTACGCATCAGGGACGGTCTGCGGGGTGCGCACGCGCCGCTATCACGCATGGCTGCTATCGTCGAGGAACCCGCCCACCGATCGAGTCGTGCTGGTCAACGGTGCAGATGTTTGGATTGAGACCGAACGTGGAGAGTTTCCGCTCAGCGTCCAGCAGTATGCTCCGGACGTGTTGGCTCCTCGCGGGGATGAGTTTCTGCGCGAGTTTGATCACGAGCCCTGGCCCCGGTGGCGATGGGAGTTCCCCGGCGGTGGCGTCGTCACCTGCGAATTACACGTCGTGCACCAGTTTTCGGCGACGGTCCTCCGCTGGGAAGCGACGGGGTACAAGCGCGTACGGCTCTTCGTGCGCCCGTTTCTCTCCGGAAGGGATTACCACGGGCTGTTGCGCGAAAACCGCGAAACGAGTCTCGCGACCGAGAAGCTCGGGCCACTCCTGCGTTGGGAAACGCGCGGTGACATGCCCAGCGTCGTCGCCCTCGCCAACGGCAGGTGGCGGGACGAACCGCTCTGGTACCGGAATTTCATTTACGCGATTGAGAGGGAACGCCAACTCGATGACACGGAGGACCTCGCCGCGCCCGGGGTGATGGAATACGACCTGAGTGTCGAAGAGGGAGTTTTGATCCTCGGTTCGGATACGGCTCTGCCAAACGAGATCCACGAGGACGCCGACCCCGTGACGGTGGCGGACATCCTGACCGAACGAGAGAGGACGCGACGCGCGGCGTTTGCCTCGCCGATGGATCGGGCCGCCGATGCCTACATCGTCAAACGAGGTGGGGGTCGTACGATCATCGCCGGATACCCCTGGTTCACCGACTGGGGGCGCGACACATTCATCGCGTTGCGCGGGCTATGTCTCGCAACGGGGCGATACGATGTCGCGGCGGAGATTCTGCTCGAATGGTCCCTCGTCGTATCGCAAGGGATGTTGCCGAATCGTTTTCCTGATTCGGGGGAGTCGCCAGAGTACAACAGCGTCGACGCGTCTCTTTGGTATGTCGTCGCGTGCGGCGAATTCCTCGCCGTCGCCGATGCAAAGAAGACGAAGCTCAACGACGTCGCGCGCGGACGACTCCGGTTTGCGATCGAGGCGATTCTGGATGGTTACGCTGGCGGAACGCGATACGGCATCAAGGCGGACCGCGACGGCTTGCTGATGTGTGGCGAGCCCGGTTGGCAGCTCACCTGGATGGATGCGAAGGTCGGCGATTGGGTCGTGACGCCTCGCATCGGCAAACCCGTCGAGATTCAGGCGTTGTGGCTGAACGCGCTCTCGGTCGGTGCGCAATGGCGCAGCCGCTGGAAGGTGATGTTGGACATGGGGCAGGTTGCCTTTTCCGAGCAGTTCTGGAACGAGAAGCGCAAGTGCCTGTTCGACGTGATCGACGTCGATGGAATCTCGGGAAAGAAGGACCAGAGCGTGCGCCCGAATCAAATTCTGGCGGTGGGTGGGTTGCCACGTGCACTTGTCGAAGGAGATCGCGCGCGTCGTGTTGTGGAAACCGTCGAGGCGCGACTTCTGACGCCGTGGGGGCTTCGTTCCCTCGCGCCCGGCGAGAAAGGGTACCACCATCACTACACGGGCGGCATTCTGGAACGCGATGGCGGGTACCATCAGGGCACGGCTTGGGGCTGGTTGATGGGCCCCTTCATCGACGCATGGATCCGAGTGCGCGGTGGAACTCCCGCCGCCGTGTCTGATGCGTGGGGAGCGTTCGTGGAACCGCTGCTCGCAAGGATGAGCGAAGCAGGGCTGGGACATCTCCCTGAAATCGCCGACGCGGAGCCACCCCACACACCACGGGGATGTCCGTTTCAGGCTTGGTCGTTGTCGGAACTGATTCGGGTCATGCGAAAATTTGAATGACGGGGGTGTGCCCCCCCCTCTCCACGACGTCATTGACGGTGTGTGGGAGGGGGGTGCGGGCGGTTGGTGGGGCCTGTGCGCGATGTGGCCCGCGAGTTGCTCCCTCGGAAGGCGTATGGCGGACCGCCCGGATCGGCGCAGGTCCAGTTCCTTCGGCAAAGGCTCCTATCTTGAATCGCTCTTTCTCGTACTCTCGGCCGTTCCTCGCAGCGCTCGCCGTTGTTGGTGTGGTTTCGATGGCTGCGTGTAATGGTTCGATTTCCCCCAAGACGCCGAACGCGCGCGTGGAAGCGCCCGCTGACTCCAGTCAAAGTGAATCCGAAATGCTAAAAGTCGGCGACATGGCCCCACTGTTTGAAGCGAAAACAGACGGGGGCGAAACCGTGCGCCTCGCGGACTTTCGCGGAAAGCAGAACGTCGTTCTGGTCTTCTACCCCGGGGATAACACTCCCGGCTGCACGTCGCAGCTCTGCGCAATCCGCGATGACTGGGAAGACTTCAAAGGCAAGGACGTCGCTGTCCTCGGAGTGAACCCGGCCGATGTGGCGTCGAAGAAGAAGTTCTCGGAGAAGTACAACTTTCCGTTCCCCCTGATCCCCGACACGGACAAGAAACTCGTGCGTGCCTATGGCACGGCGGGGCTGCTCTTTACGACGCGCACCGTGTATGGCATCGACAAGGAAGGAAAGATCGTCTTTGCCGAACGAGGGATGCCCGACAACAGCCAGATCCTCGCTTCGTTCTGACGCTCCCCCGGCCCAAACCGGGTCATCATGAGTGAACAATCGCCGGGTGTTTCCGGCAAGAAAGTCATCCTTTGGTTTCTGGTCTTCACGGCTGTCCTGTCCGTCGTGACATGGTATCTGCCTGCCTTGGTCGTCGTGGATCAGTTCGAGAAACGCCCCGGCGAGTTGGCAGCCAAATTCGTCACGGTCGGGGAAGCTCTGCACAGGTACCGCGCCGACCATGGTGAATTCCCCCCCGAAACAAAAATCGCGTACTATTGGCAGAGTAAGAAGAACCGCGTCAAAACAGGTGCGATCTACACGTCGACGTATGACGTGGAGTTGATGACTTCACCCGTCGCGTATCTCGATCCAAAGGCGTGGGGGGACCCGTTCGCGTTGCCTGAGCAATACAGTCCGCTTGCATATGTGAATCTGGGGGATCGCGCCGTACTCTGGTCCCCGGCAGAGAACCTCGACTATGACATCCGGCCGCATGACCTGAGGGATTTGGACGACACGGCCCTCGAGGATCTTCTGATCCGAATGACGTATGACCCGACGAACGGTGTTCGCTCGACGGGGGATCGCGCCATCATCGTGCGCGCGAAGACAGAGTAACCCTCCTGCTCGGATGTCAGCTCTTTCGGTGAAGTCTCGCCGAGTAGAAACCGTCGCAACCGTGGCGATGAGGATAGAGCACCATGTCGCCCTTGTTGTTCAGGAGTTGCGACGCGTTCTTGCCGAGCGCGGCGCGCGCGCCATCGATGTCGCGTTCCCAACCCGGGTTGCGCTCGAGGAAGCCGTCGATCTGCGCCGCGTTCTCATCATGCAGCACACTGCACGTCGCATATACGAGCACGCCGCGCGGACCCACGGCGCACGCCCAGCGATCGAGAAGCATCGCCTGGATGCGGAGCAACTCGCGCAGACGATCGGGCGTAAGTCGCCAGGGCAGCTCGGGACTGCGGCGCACGGTTCCCATGCCGCTGCATGGGGAATCGATGAGCACGAGATCGGCGTGGATGTCTGCGATCACCTCGGGTGAAGGATCGGCACCGGCGATTTCGATGATCTTGGCGGCCGAACGTGCCACGCGTGCCTCGAGACCAGCGAGTCTCTTCAGCGAAGAGTCGTACGCGAGGATGCGCCCTTCGTTCTTCATCACGGCGGCGAGGTGAAGGCTCTTCCCTCCCCCGCCGGCGCAGGTATCGACGACGAGGTCACCCGGGCGCGGCGCGGCGAAGTACGAACAGAGCTGGCTGGCCTCATCCTGAAACTCGAACCAGCCTTCGCGATACATCGGCAGTGACGGGCGCGCGACGCGTCCCTCCAGAATGAGTGCGGACTCCGCCCAGCGGCCGCGCACGGTGGCTATTTCGCCCTTCGAGAGTTCCGCCTGCGCCTGTTCGATCGAACACACAATTGTATTCACGCGCACGGTCGGCGGACCTTGTTGATTGAGCGCAGCCGCGAGTTCGATTCCCTCGGCCGGGGGAAGCCCGTGTCCGAGTTGTGCCCAAATCCATCCGGGAAACGAGAGGGCGCGATCAGCGTGGCGGGGACTCGTGTCACTGGCAAAGGTCTGCGCCAACTCGCACGCACGCGTCAGCATGCGCTCGTAGCTCGCCATGTTCGGGTCGGGGAATCCCTCGGGTGGCGGAAGTTTCGACCATGCCTCGATGAGCGGCTCGAGCACGGCGGCCTGCGTGTCACAATCGCGATCGGCGGATGCGAGCGCGAGACGTGCGACATCGACCCAGCGCTCGGCTTCGCGGCGTTTCGGACGCGAACCCGGCCAACCCGAGGGGGTGCGGTCCACCTGCCACGTACGTGCGCAAATCGGATCGGTCACTGGGAATCCGATCGAGGGACGTCGCCCGACGATGGCCATGCCCGTGAGGCCGGAAAGGAGAGCCTCGTCGATGCGGCGAAGGTGGCGCATCAGGTGGAAGAAAGTATCGCCGACGAAACGGCGCTCCCTCGAGCCAAGGCGTCGGTTGCGCTTGAAGAAGTTGGCGGCAGCGACATCGGCAGGCGTCCCCGATTCGCGGAACTCCGCAAGCAGCTCGGCCGCGTCGAGCAGGAGCGCCGGGTAGTTTACTTTCGGGTCCTGCATGCGCGTGATGCCCTCGATTCGCGGTGAAAGGCTTCCCTGATGCGGAACAACGACTCAGATAAGAATCGCAGTTGCGCGGGACTTGTGACGTTGGTGAGCATCAGTCAGGAGCGGCAATGCGAAACGTCAAAAACCCGACAAGGGTTCCCATCGTCAAGACCACCGTGACTGCGAATCCCGCAGCATACGTCGATGTGCTGGGGGGAGTACCAGAGATGTACCCTGCGTTCCGTGGCAAGGGACGCACGGTGGAGGAACGCGCAGCGGCCAAGGTGGGAATTCTGCCTGTGCACTGGGCGAGCGACGGCTCGCGCGGCCGCGGCGATGGCCCGCGTGCCCTGCTTGCCGCGTCGATTTGGATCGGCGGATACGAGGAGGACGCGGGACTGGACCCGGCGCAGATTGGCCTAAGCACATTGTCCCCGGTCATGGCGAGCACGTGGGAAGACTCCATCGCCGAGACCGAGCGCACGACGAAGAAAATCGTCGGTGCTGGCCTGCTCCCAGTGGTCGTGGGTGCCGATCGCATCGCGTCGATTGGTGCGATCAACGCCATCCGAGAGAAGGACCAGAGCTTTGCCGTCGTGCAATTCGATGCACGCCCACACATTCAGAATGAGGGACGCCTCCTCGGCCCGATCACAAACTTTCTGGGGCATCGACTTGCACTAGGCAAGATCCCCACGATGCAGGTTGGTCTGCGCGGCATGGCCGAAATCGAAATCAAGACGCTAAGTACAGGAAACGCGAACTTTCACACCGCGCGCCGACTGGCACAGCGCGATCCAACTTCGGTGGCGGCGGATCTGCTGCGGTCGCTCCCCGAATCGATCTACATCACCGTCGATCTTTCCGTGCTGGATAGCGTGGTGATGCCGGCGGTCGAGCTGCCCCTGCCGTTCGGACTCGAACCCGACTTTGTGACGACGGTGCTTCGGTTCCTGATCGCCTCGCGGCGTGTGGTCGGGATGGATGTGTGTGGGCTCTCGCCGATTTCCGGCAATCCCGCGCCGAATGCACTCGCGGCGGGCATCCTGAATCGTATGCTCGCCTCGTACGCCAAGAAGCTCATTTGACCCAAGGGTGACACACCCGCGATGGCTCGCGTCCTTATCGGAACCGCAGGTTGGTCCTATCCCGACTGGGAAGGGATCGTTTACCCGTGCAGCAAGCCACGAGGATTTCATCCGCTCAGGTTCATTGCGAACTTTTGCGACATCGCCGAGATCAACAACAGCTTCTATCGCATTCCGTCCCCTGATTCTGCGGCCTCATGGGTGCGCGCGGTCGAGGATGTCCGCCATTTCGAGTTCACCGCGAAGCTGTATCAGGGCCTCACGCACGAAGCGAAGTCTGGCATCCCCGATGCTGAGATGTGCGTTGAGTACCATCGATTTTTGGAACCGCTCGCGAAGTCGGGGCGCTTCACCGGAATCCTGATCCAGTTCCCCTTTCGATTTCACGCGACCAAGGAAAACTGGGAATACGCGACGAAGCTCTTCAACGAGTTTCGCGCGTATCCGTTGATTCTGGAACTGCGCCACTCCGGGTGGTGGAAGCCGCGTCTCTTCCATCTGTGCGAGGAGAACAACGTGGCGATCGCGAGCATCGATCAGCCCGAGTTGAAGGACAACATCCCCGCGGATTTGCGCACGACCGGGCCGTTCGGCTATGTGCGATTTCACGGGCGCAATGCGGCGAACTGGTGGACATCGCAGAGTGGCCCCGACCGCTATGATTACTTGTATAGCGCGGGTGAAATCTCCGAGTGGGCCGAGCGCATCAAGCAACTCCTCCCGCGAGGACGCGACATCAAGACGATCTTCAACAACCACGTGCGCGGACAGGGTCTGGCGGACGGGATGGTTCTCGCGGCGGCGCTAGGCAGGAAACCGCATCCAGTTCCTGCGACCCTGTTCGAACGATACGCGGAACTGCTCGCCCCATACGGGTACACATCGGCTCCGGTAGAACGGGTGGATGCGGGGCTGGATCTGTTCGGGGGATAAAGATGAAGTAGAGATGCCTTGGTGCGTACAGTCCGAGTGCCAAACTCCTCGAAAGCTAGACTCCTCGGACAGGAACCTCGGATGAAATCGTTCGCTCGCCATCTCTTCATTGCGACTCTTGCGCTCTTTCTTGCAACCACATCCCCCGAAATCGCGCGCGCTCAGGATGCGCCCCCCCCGGCAACACAGGCTCAGCTCCAAGGGGCGGATGCATTGTTCACGGCAGGCGATTGGGAGGCGTCCGAATCCGCGTATGCGGCTCTGACCAAGGCGAATCCCAACGGCCCGATGCTCTGGTTCCGGTATGCGTTTGCTCTACAGATGCAGGGAAAGTACGAGCCCGCGATCGAGGCCTATCGCAAGTCTGCCAAGGCACCACAGCTTCAGGGAATCTCGGAATACAACATCGCATGCGCAGAAGCGCGGTTGGGGGACAAGGAAGCCGCTTTCTCCGCCTTGGCGCGCGCCGTCGAGGGGGGCTTCTCCGATATCGACACGATGGAGTCGGACACTGATCTGGCTTCGATGCGCGAAGATCCCCGCATGGAGGAACTCCTAAAGCGCGCGAACCCTGTCGCCGATCAGGCGAAGGAATTCGCCTTCTGGGTGGGCGAGTGGGATGTCTTCAACGCTCAGGGGCAACAGCTCGGTACCAACAGGATCGAGAGTCGCGAGAACGGCTGCCTGATCGTGGAGAACTGGTCGAACATGGCAAAGAACACGGGCACGAGTTTTAACTTCATTGATCCCGTCGATCGCCGCTGGCGACAAGTCTGGGTCGATCCCGGCGGAACCGTGGTGCGCTATGAGGGAGAGATCAAAGGTGGGGCGATGCACTTTGCCGGTGTGAACACGTCGAGGAGCGGCGCGCAGTTCCTGACGCGCATGTCGTTCACCCCAAACGAAGATGGCACGGTGCGTCAGTTCATCGAGCACTCACGGGACGACGGTGCCACCTGGCAGGTATACTTCGACGGCATCTACAGGCCGAGGAAGTAATGCCCGTTACTTGCTGGCATCGGTGATCGGGAATTTCACCGCGAGGTAGAAGAGTGTTTCCTTCTTCCCTTTGGCGCGGATGATGTGGCGGACGTCGGCGCGATAGCGCGCGCTCTCGAGGGCGTGGAGCACGCGGACCTCCCCATTGCCCACGACCACTTCGACTTCACCTCGAATGACCGTCACGGTCTCGACGGTTCCCTTGGCGTGCGGGGTGGAGTCCATGTTCCCCGTTGCGGCCATGTGGACGAGGTAAAGCTCCACATGCTCCGCCATGTCCACGGAGGAGAGGATCTGGATGCGATAACCGTTCTTGCCCGAGTTCAGCGTCGGGCAATTCTCTTCGGTAAGGTAGGTGAATCCGGAATCGTCGCCGTTCGCCCCTTCTCCCTCGAGCAAGTCCTGGAGGCGCACGCCCAGCCCGGACGAGAGTTTCCACACGATCGCGAGGGTGGGGTTCACCTGACCATTCTCGATCTGGCTGATCATGCCCTTGCTGACGCCGGACATGGTTGCTAGTTCCTGAAGGCTGAGCTTCCGCTCGGCGCGGCGCTGGGCCAGTAGTTCGCCGATGGCGGGGGGTTGGGTGGGTGCGGTGCTCATGGGGACTCCAGACCGATCGGATTCAAGGAACATGGGGAATTCTGCCACGGGGAGCCCCCGAAGGCAAAAAAATTTAAACCGCCCAACCAAACGCGGAACAATGGAAATGGAGTCTTTTCCTCCTGACGGGCAGGGACTCGGAGGGTTCGGCGGACGGCGTGGGGTGGGAATTCCCCTTGCGACGTACGACGGCTCGGTGAGCTTGATCCCGTAAAATCGCGACAATATTGCGCCTGACGAGAAGGATTGGCGCGGCGTCGCTCCTTAAAGGAACCTCACAGATGAACAAGTTCGCTTCCTCGATCCTCCGGGTTGCACCCGCCTTCTTGGCGCTTGGCCTGGTCTCCACCGCATGGGCCGAAACGCCGGAAGAGCTGATCGCCCGCCTCGAGGCGAAAGAGGCTGAGGTCAAGAACTGGGAATTCAAGGCCACCATGACCATGAAGTCCCCATACATGTCGATGGACCAGACGATGACGCAGGTCGGCGAGCGCATCGACGAGAAGCGCACCAAGTCGCGCATCGAGTCCAACGGCACGATGACGATGATGGGCCAACCGGAGCCCCAGAAGAGCTCTACGACGATGGTGAGCGACGGTGAGTACACTTGGGCAGAGATGAACGCCATGGGCCAGCAGCAGGTCACGAAGCAGAAGGCTGACGCCTCGGACAGCCCTGTCGCTGCGCTGAAGGCCATGGTCGCGTCCACCCCCAGCGTCGTGAAGGAATCTGAGGACGTGAACGGTGAGAAGTGCGCCGTCCTTCAGATGACGCAGGGCGAGGGCGATCAGGCGACCGTCACGACCCAGTGGTTCTCTGAGAAGACGGGCATGATGCTCAAGATGGAGCAGACGGGTGGCCCTATGGGCGGCAACGTGACGATGATCGTCACCGAGTACAAGGTGAACGAGGGCGTTGATTCGTCCAAGTTCTCCTACACGCCGCCGGCGGGCGTCGAAGTCATGGACATGACGGCTGCCGAGAAGCCCGCAGCCGCCGCGACCGAGTAATCATCGCGCACTCTGCCCACGGCAGCATGTTGAGTCGGAATTGCGCCCGGGCAACCGGGCGCAATTTCATTGTTGGGAAGTCTAAACCTTCCCCCTCGGGTTTGAGGTGCCACGCATGAAGGCTATCGTCGTGGGTCGCGATGCGGAACTCCTGCATCCCAAGATGCTGGATGCAGGCATCGAAGTCGCCAAGGATTCCTCCGAGGCGGATGCCGTGTTCTGCCACGGGGGCGACGGCACCCTGATTGGCGCAGAGCGGGACTTTCCCGGCGTCCCCAAAGTCCCCGTGCGCCCCGATGTCCTTTACGCCAAGTGCGTCCGCCACGAGATCCCAGAACTCTTCAAGCGTCTCAGCCGCGGAGAACACACCAGCACCCGGCTCCCCATTATCGAGGCCGTGGCAAAGCGGCAGTCGATCCTCGCGCTCAACGACGTCGTGCTCCACAACGCAAAGGTGACCTCCGCCGTGCGGTATCGGATGTGGATCAACGCGAAGCCCTACAGCGACATCGTGATCGGCGACGGGCTCGTCGTGAGCACGCCGTTCGGCTCGACGGGTTACTATCGGTCGATCACCAATTCGGTCATCCGCGTGGGGATCGGGCTCGCGTTTAACAACTCGACGGAATCGATCAATCACCTCGTGCTCGAGGACACCGCCCGCATCGAGGTCGAGGTTACGCGCGGCCCGGGGCTGCTCGTGGCGGACAACATGCTCGAACCGCTTCCGCTGGAACAGGGCGACCGCATCGTCATTCACCGCGCGGCCGTGGATGCCGAAGTGTGGGAGATCGATTCATTGCTCTGCATGGACTGTCGGAACCGCGAAACGGGCAAGTCCGCCGGGCACCTGCACGTCCGCTAATCCTCATAGAAAAACCCGGGAGACGCACTTGGCGTCCCCCGGGCCGTGTTGATTGCTGCGATGTGGCGCTGCCACGGGTTACGGGCAGGGCATCATGTACGTCACGACGAGGCGCGGACGGCCCGGCGAAGTGGCGCCGAAGTTACCGGAGCCGAAGTTCACCTGATCCGCGAGGAAGTCGCCGTCGTCCGGGAGGGTGAAGCGCAAACGCATCTGCGTGTTTCCACCCTTGTTGATCGCGCGCAAGCCCGCGGTGTTCAGCGTTGTCGCCGTGTACGTGTTCGACGCGGGAACCGTGAGTGTTGCGACCGCCGGGAAGTGCGCGAACGACTGGAAGTCGATCGCCTGGAGAGCCGACGACGAACCGAAGTCACCGCTCGTTGGCGAAAGGTACGGATTACGCATGTCCACCACGAGCGGACCGAGCGATGCTGCCGCCGTGCCGGTCGCGCTGGAGCGATACATTCTCAGTTCAGCACCGATGATCAATGCCTCCGTCGGGATCGCCGACGTGTCGAAGTTGAGATACATCTTCTGCTGAGTACGAGAACCCGTGTCGCCGACCGCTGCTGTTCCCGAGCCTGCGCTGAACGAGCCGCCGACCTCGGAGGTGTAGTGCGATTCGCCAACCCCGCCGTCCTCCGCGGGCGTGGACCAAAGCGTCGTCTCGAATGGCCCGTCGCACGGAGGATCGAGCTCGGGATACTCGAAGCACGACGGCGTGTAGTACTCGACGATCAGTTCCGGACGCACGATGGCCGAAGCCTCGCCCGTGTGGAACGCGATATAGTCGGACTGATTGTCGCCGTCGGACAGCGTCTCAAAGCGTACGCGGAACTGCGTGCGACCCGTGACATCGACGAGACCGTTGTGGGATGAATCGACCGACGCAAACGTCGTGAAGCCGTTGCCCGCGGGGACCGGGAACGATGTCGCAACATCGAGCGCGGCCGCAGCCGAGTCATCATAGTCGAACGTGTCGAGACCAGCGTTTGCACCGATCAGCGATCCGCCCATGTCGAGCAGGAGGTTCCCAAGCGATACAGTGTTGCCCGCCGACGAGGCACGCGTCAGGCGCAACGTGACCGTTGTCACGACCGCATCATCCGGGAGAGCCGACGTGTCGAAGCTGAACACGCCTCGGTTCTGCCAGTTGCCCGAGTCGTCGCCGACCTGAGCCGTCGTGCCCTTCGTGACGGCGGGACCCTCTGCCATCAGGACCATGTCGGGCTCGCGGACGTAGCCGTCCTCGGTGCCGATCGAAGCCGCGCGAAGCGGTTCCTGGACATCCGGCGTGACCGTGACGTTGAATGAACATGTGGCCTCGTTACCCGCCTGATCCGTGACCGTCACCGTGACGAGCGTCGTGCCATACGGGAGCGTGCCATCCGGATCGACCGTAAACGTCGTGTCGCACGCATCATCCACAAGCGGTGTGTAATCGAGGTTAAAACCACCCGGCGTGTTGCACGGCGTCGAGAAATCGCCCGGGCAATCGAGGATGATCGGATCGTCCGTGTCCTCGAGGCAGGGATCGACTGGGCCGCCGCCAGAGCAGTTTGCGGCGTAGAGGACGGCGTTCGCAATCAGCGTGTCGGCGTCTGATGAGGGGTTGTAGCCAGCTTCGCAGTCGAAGGAGATCGGGAAGAGCCCGAGGTCGACGACCTCTCGCCCTCCGATGTTCTTTGTCACCACAAGCGGAGTGCCGTCAGAGAGTTCCGCAATTAGTACGGAACCACTAGTGATTGCGTTCTCTTCTGCAGCGCAAAATACATCCACCGAGGCTACACCCTGCATGATCGGGTGTCCTGAGTCATAGACGGTCCCCAGTTGGCGGGTCTCGCAGTTCCCGAACCCTTGCGGGACGAGACCGTTGTAGCCATCGGCGAGCCAGCGTCCCAGCATCTGAGAGTTGCAGCAGCCAGTGTTCGAAAAGGTTGCGGTGACGACCCCGCCACCCGCGTCAAAGTAATCGGCTGCCACGTTGCCTATCGCTGTTGTATCCGCCCAATTGGCGTTCGAGTAGAAGATCACCACGTCATAGGACTCCAGAGTGGCCAGAGTGGGAACACCCACATTGCCATTGAAGGTATCGACGGCGCCAAAGGACCCGGTTGCAGCGAGCATCCCTTGCAAGTCACTTACGCAGTTGTCCGCGTAAACGATCAGCACATCCGGCTGGCACCCGCCGTATAGCTGGAAGGCGAAGGAGTTTGGGATTGGGTCCGACGGAAAAACGCCGCACCCTTCGGCCTCCCGCGCGCCGCTACCAACGGTGCCTGCCGTTTCGACCCAGAAAATCCCGCCTCCATCACAAAGAGAGTTGTCCAACTCTGGAGAAAACCAGTAGGTACCAGCGGCAAGACTTACCGGCGGGTCCAGATCTGCATCCCAAGTGGACAAGGTAAGCCCGAAGAAACTCATCCCTGTATCTTGGATGACAGTGTTTGTCAGATTCCCCGCGGCCAATTCGCTCCCCACAAGGCCGCCGCCACCATCAGAAAAAAAGCGAAAGGTACCCGTCGCCTCGAACGTGGTGTCGGTGACGAAGTAGATTCGAACGCTTTCGACTACTGCAGCCGATGAGAGCACAAAATCGTCAGCTACACTATAGCCTCGAATCCCAAACGCGTTCGGGCCATCAGGGGGGCCACCGTCAAACAGCAGTGGCTCGCCGAGACGCGGCTCAGCACCGGTCGCCGCAGAGTTGGTCTCCGATTTGGGATTCTCTCGCGTAGATGCCACGAGTGCATTCGGGTGGTCGGCGGAGGAAAAATCTCCCGGCCTTTGAATGCTTCCAGCGGCCGACACCACCCCAATGGGAGCGGACATGAGTCCAACTAAACAAAGTAAAGCCAAAGGCTCACGAATCCATCCACGCGCAGTTCTTTCCATGACAGGATTCTTCATGAGAGCGCTCTCCTGAACAAGATGTAGCCCCCGAGCTGTGGAGCGTCACAGAGGGTACACGCCGCCCGAGCCGTTTCAGTCTCTCAGGGTTGCTGAGCCAGACTGCACGCGGCGGTACTGATGTCCCTAAGTGTGACCGGGGATTTCTTACTAGATTCGCGAGGAGTCTTCCCCTATCCAAGAACGGGAGTCAATCTCCCTTCATCAAAATATGAACACGCGTTTCGGAACCAACAAAGCGAACCCGGGAGACGCACTTGGCGTCCCCCGGGCAGTGTTGATCAACGCGATGTGGCGCTGCCGGTTGTTACGGGCAGGGCGTCATATACGTCACGACTAGACGAGGGCGACCCGGCGATGTGGCGCCGAAGTTACCGGTGCCAAACGACACCTGATCCGCTAGGAAGTCGCCGTCGTCGGGAAGCGTGAAGCGAACGCGCATCTGCGTGTTGCCGCCCTTGTTGATGGCTTCGAGGCCGGTCGCGTCGAGGAAGGATTCCGTGTACGTGTTTGACAGCGGAACGGTGAGTGTCGCGACGCCCGAGAAGTGCGCGAAGGACTGGAAGTCCGCCGCTTCGAGGGCATCGGACGTGCCGAAGAATGCGTCGCCCGCGTACGGGTTGCGCATGTCAACGACGAGGTCGCCGAGCGATGTCGCAGGGGTGCCGACCGCGCTCGAACGATAGAGACGAAGCGTGGCGGAAGTCACCGTTGCATCGGACGGAATCGAGGACGTGTCGAAGTGGAGGAGCAGTTTCTGCTGAGCGCGCGCGCCGGTGTCGCCGACGGCGGCCGTGCCTGCGCCAGCGCCGATCGAACCGCCAACTTCCGACGTGTAGTGCGATTCGCCGACGCCGCCGTCCTGCGCGGGCAGCGACCACAGCGTGACCTGGAACGGACCATCGCACGGATCGTTTTCCGGGAACTCAACACAGTCCGGAAGATCGTAATTCACGATGAGTTCCGGGCGGACCAATGCGGCAGCCTCGCCCGTGTGGAACGTGATGTAATCGGCGCCGTTGTCGTCGTCGGAGGGTGTCGCGAAACGCACGCGGAACTGCGTGGTGCCGTCGCGATCAATCGCGTCGAAGTTCGCGGCATCGAGTTCCGCAAACGTCGTGAACCCGTTGCCACCGGGCGCGGGGAAGGACGTCGCAACATCGAGGAACGCAGCCGACGCGTCGTCGTAATCGAAGCTATCAAGGCCCGCGTTCGCACCGATGAGCGCTCCGCCCATATCGAGCACGAGCGCGCCAAGTCCGGCGACATTGCCTGCCGAGCCAGCGCGTGTGAGGCGGAGCGTCACCGTCGTGATCGTCGCGTCGGCGGGAATGCCCGACGTGTCGAACGAGAAGACTCCGCGGTTCTGCCAATTCGCGCCGTCATCGCCGACCTGAGCGACCGTGCCCTTCGCGACCGCGGGACCCTCTGCCATCGTGATCATGTTCGGCTCGCGGACGTAACCGTCCTCCGCACCGACGGAAGGCGTGCGGTACTCGCCGCGGTTGGGGGTGTCGCAGGGCGGCTCGGGATCATCGTCATCATTGCAACCCGCCGCGTGGAGAACCGCGTTCACAACCAGTTCATCCCCGTCAGTTGCGGTCGTGTAACTGTTTGCACAGGGAGCAGGTACCAAGTTAAATCCGAGTTGAACGACGTCTCGACCGTTGACGCTGCGGGTGAGCACGGCAGGCGAACCGTCGGTCATCGCGGCGATGAGGGTCGCGCCCGGGATGACTGTCGCGCTTGGTGCCGTGCCACAGTCAAAATTCACCGCAGAAATGCCCGCCATCATGGGATGCGCGGGCACGTGCACTGTGCCTATGCCACGGGGCGCGCAGAACGATCCCGTGGGATTGATCGAGGTGTAACCGCCGCTTACCCACCTCCCACCCAGAGTCGTGGTCGAATGCCTCGATGCTCCATCCAACACACCGCCACCGGCATCGAAATAGTCTGCGAGCAAGTCGCCTGTCCCTGCGGGAAATGGAAGACCACCCGTGTAAACGACAACGACGTCGTGCTCGAGCAATTCCGCAAGATCGGCCGGATCGTTTACTTGATCGCGCACGCTAACCACGCCAAACTGTCCGGAATTGTCCAGCACCGCCTTTAAGTCGATTGGCGGGCAAGAAATGAACGACTCGGAGTAGAGCACCAACACACTAGGAAGACACTCCTCCCCCACAGAGCCGAATAGTTGGAAGGCCAAGGACATGTTCGGGTCACCCGTCCTGAATGGGCCATCACAGTCGAGGACGTTTGTGCTGAGTGAAAACCCAGTCCCGCCGGTCCCCCAATGTACCGCGTTATTCGGGCAGTTTCCGTTCAGTCGGACCTGGAACCAATAGTTGCCAGCATCGAGCGTTTGAGGCGTTTCGAGATCACAGACGAGTTCCATCTCGGCAGGCCCGAATGGAAAGTTCCCGGTCGGTGTGAACGAGAAGACAGTCGCCGGGACGTCCACAATAGGCGCGCCGGGAAGCCCCGAGTCATCGGCGAAGATGCGGACATTGACGGTGCCATTGAAGGGGTCAAAGGCGTGAATCCAAATCCGGAAACTCTCGATCGTCGCGCGGGAACTGAGGGTGAATGAGTCGACCTTACCTGACGAAGCGGCACTAAACGCGTTTGCGCCGTCGGGCGTCCCCCCGTCAAAGATCATCGGTTCACCTGCGCGAGCCGAAAAGGTTGATCGATACGCGCGGTCCGAATCAGATTGGCGCCCAGCCTCTGCGTTCGCCATAATCGCAAAAGGAGAAGGGCCGTCCATTTTCAGTAGAGCCTGGTCCCTCGAAGCCATCGCCACGGGAGTGGCTCCGGAGAGGAGGCAGGCCACTGCAACTACCTGCGCGATGCGGGATGCATCACATGCTCTCAAACGACACAGTGTGGGAGACATCAAACAGAACTCCTGTATAGGCTTTGGCCCCCCCGGCCAAGTTTCGGCGTCGATGTCCAGGTTCCGCGCGGCAAGTTTGCGACAACGCCGCGAAAACGATCCGGCCCAACGCGGGGGAACTCACCCTTTAGTGCAAGAAAGAGCGAATCATGACATCAGGGTTTTCCCCACAATTGGCCAAGGGTCAAACCCATTTCCAGTGCAGCTCCTTCATCCAGTTTCCCCCCGAAAATCTACACGGTGCGGCCTCCATATCGGCCAATGGAGCCCCGACTGGAAAAAAAGAACGACCGGAGAAGGCCCAAGCCCTCTCCGGTCGCGATGACTGCGAACTGCAGACTGCGTCGGTTCGACTTAGTACATCCCGCCGCCCATGCCGCCCATTCCACCCATGCCGCCCATGCCTGCCGGGATGCCGCCGCCAGCCTTCTCGTCTTCCTTGATGTCCGTCACGACGCATTCCGTCGTGATGAGCAGTCCCGCGACCGACGCCGCGTTCTGGAGGGCGGAGCGGGTGACCTTCTTCGGGTCAATGACGCCCGATGCGACGAGGTCTTCGTAGATGTTCTTTGCCGCATTGTAGCCGTGGTTCCCCTTCGCGTCCTTGATCTTCTCAACGACGATGGAGCCCTCGACGCCAGCGTTCTCGGCGATGTAACGAGCGGGTGCCTCGATCGCGCGCAGCACGATGTCGAAGCCCGTCTTCTCGTCACCCTCGAGGGTGTTCTTCACGGCCTGTGCAGCGCGGATCACGGCGACGCCGCCGCCGGCGACGATGCCTTCCTCGACGGCTGCGCGCGTGGCGTGCAGGGCGTCTTCAACGCGGGCCTTCTTTTCCTTCATCGCCACTTCCGTGGCGGCCCCGACTTTCACGACGGCAACGCCGCCGGAAAGCTTGGCAAGACGCTCCTGGAGCTTCTCGCGGTCATAGTCGCTCGTGCTCTCTTCGATCTGACGCTGAATCTGCTTCTTGCGCGCGTCGATGTCCGCGGCCTTGCCCTTACCCTCGATGATGACCGTGGCGTCCTTGGTGACGCGGATCGTCTGTGCCTGACCGAGGTCTTCGAGACGGGCGTTCTCCAGCTTGAGGCCGGCTTCTTCGCTGATGAGCGCGCCACCCGTCAGGGTAGCGATGTCATCGAGCATGGCCTTTCGGCGATCGCCAAAGCCCGGGGCCTTGACCGCGCAAACGTTCAGCACGCCGCGAAGTTTGTTCACGACGAGCGTCGCAAGGGCCTCGCCCTCGACGTCCTCGGCGATGATCACAAGCGGCTTGCCTGCCTGGGCGACCTTCTCCAAGACCGGGAGGAGGTCCTTCATCGCGCTGATCTTCTTGTCGAAAATCAGGATGTAGCCGTTCGAGATTTCAGCGACCATCTTGTCGCCGTCTGTCACGAAGTAGGGGGAGAGATAGCCCTTGTCGAACTCCATGCCCTCGACGAGGTCCAGTTCTGTCTCGATTCCCTTGGCTTCCTCGACTGTGATGACGCCGTCCTTGCCGACCTTGTCCATCGCGGTTGCGATCAACTCGCCGATCTCGGTGTCGCCATTGGCGGAGATCGATGCGACCTGGGCGATGCGGGAACGCTCGCGCGTGGCGATCGCCATTTTGCCGAGTTCGGCAACGATGCCCTCGACGGCCTTGTCGATGCCGCGCTTAAGCGCCATCGGATTGGCGCCGGCGGCGACCATCTTCATGCCTTCGCGATAAACCGAGTGGGCGAGAACCGTGGCAGTCGTGGTGCCGTCACCGGCGAGGTCGCTCGTGCGGCTCGCGACTTCGCGAACCATCTGGGCGCCCATGTTCTCATACGGATCCTCGAGGTCGATCTCCTTGGCGACGGTCACGCCGTCCTTGGTGATCGTCGGGGAGCCGAACTTCTTGTCGAGCACGACGTTGCGGCCTTTCGGGCCGAGGGTAACGCGGACGGCGTTTGCGAGCTTCTCGACGCCGCGGAGGATCGCCGTGCGGGCTTCCTCCGAGTGGAGCATTTGCTTTGATGCCATGGTGGATTTCTCCGAGTGTGAATTCAGTTTGGGTGCTGCGTCCTGCCCGGGAGCGCGATCGCCTCTCCCCTCTTAGTTGTTCGAAACGATTGCGAGGATCTCGCTCTCGCGCACGATCAGGTACTCTTGGCCGCCGATCTTGACGTCGTTGCCGGAGTACTTGCCGAAGAGTACGCGGTCCCCCGGCTGAACACGCAGGGGCACAAACTTGCCCTCGTCATCACGGGTGCCATCACCGACGGCGACAACCTTGCCCTCGATCGGCTTTTCCTTGGCCGTGTCTGGGATGATGATCCCGCCGAGGCTCTTCTGCTCATCCAATTCGATCCGCTGAAGCAACACGCGGTCATGAAGGGGCTTTACTGGCATGCGAACTTTCTCCTGATCGCCCATCACGTGGGCGGTATGTGTTGACCGCTATCGCTGGTGCAAACCCGGTGCCAGCCTTGAAGGGTGCATTTCCCTCGAAAATCGCTAGATTGTTAGGGATTTCCGCGCGGAACCGGGCCACAAGGGTGGGTCAAGAGAGGTGGGGTTGTGTCGAAAGGAAACGGCGACAAGGGGGGGATTGGAGCGCTCGAACAGAAGGCATGCGACTCCCAGCCGACAGCATAGAATCGAGGCATGTCTGCTGGTGTCGATGCGGCAACACTTCTGGTGACTACGGCTCCAACCTCGGGATGCCTTTGGGTAGCAAGGAAGACGAGAGCATGGGCACACCTCCTTGCAGGAGGTACAACTTCCAATGAAGAAGGCCACTGGAGCACCATTACGGGCCACAATCCGACGTTATACGACACGATTGGTTGGAATCCCTAAAAAAACTCCGTCCGAGCATGTAAATCCTCTTAATTCACCACTCGGGCACTGGCACTCCTGCGGTTCTGTTAGGGGTTCCCACGAATCCTTGGGATGGATTGATTAGCCGTGACTGGCATTCGCGAGGTGTTCCTCCCTTGGATGTGAAGGGGTGACCTCGACGAACGCATGTACTATGCTGCGGAGTGATCCGGCATCTCGATTGGGATGTGGAATCAAGAATCTCCTCACCCCGCCTCCAACCCCAGTTCCTTGATCCGACGCTGCAGGGTGCGGCGGGAGATGCCGAGCAGTTCGGAGGCGCGGGTGCGGTTGCCGTCAGCGAGTTGGAGCATCGCCTTGAGGTACTTGGTTTCCACTTCCTCGAGGGGGATGCCGAGGGGGAACTGGATCGTCTCCAGCGGCAAGGACGATCCCTTGACGCTGTCGGGGAGTTCCGAGGGGGTGATCTGGTTCGAGCGGAGAAACACGAACGTGTTCTCCATCACGTTGCGGAGTTCACGGATGTTGCCGGGCCAGTGATACGCCTGGAGCACTTCCATCGCCTCCCTCGTAAGCTCTGGCGCTTGACGACCGTGCTCGGTCGCGAGTTCGTTGAGGAAGTGACGCGAGAGTAGGGCGATGTCCGCTCGGCGAGCACGCAGCGGGGGAAGCGTGATCTGCACGACATTGAGGCGATAGTAGAGGTCCTCGCGGAAACGTCCCTCGGCAACCTCCTCCGAGAGCTCACGATTGGTGGCTGCGATGACCCGAACGTCTACCTTGATCGTCTCGGTGCCGCCGACGCGTTGGATCTCGCGGGCTTCGAGGACTCGGAGCAACTTCACCTGCATCGCGAGGGGGATCTCGCCGACTTCATCGAGAAAGATCGTGCCGCCATCGGCCTGCTCGAATCGCCCCGGTTTGCGCGCAATGGCGCCGGTGAAGGCACCGCGCTCGTGCCCGAAGAGCTCTGATTCCAGTAGGTTTTCTGGGAGCGCGGCGCAGTGCACGGCAACGAACGGCTTGCGCGAGCGCGGGCTTGCCTGATGGATCGCGCGTGCGAGGACTTCCTTGCCCGTTCCAGATTCACCATCGACAAGTATAGTTACTTTCGTGGGCGCAATCAGACGGATCTGATCGAAGATTCTCTGCACTTCGCCAGTCTCGCCGATCATGCCATGCAAGCCGAATCGCTTGTCGAGCTGGACACGTAGCGACTCGTTCTCGCGGACCAGACTGTGGTGTTCGGCTGCCTTCTGGACCTGGGCGCGGAGTTCCTTCACATTCACGGGCTTGGTGAGGTAGAAGAACGCCCCTTCCTTGAGCGCGTCGACCGCCGATTCGATGGTTCCGTGCGCGGTCAGGAGGATCACCGAGGGGCGCGGGTTGAGCGACAAGCAATGTCGCATGACAGCCATCCCATCCACGGCGCCCATCTTGACGTCGGTGACGATCACATCCACCGGGGTGTTGTTGACCACGTTGATCGCTTCCTCGCCGCTGTTGGCGGTGATGATGCTGTGGTCGGTTCGGCCAAAGGCAAGCTGGAGGCCGTCAAGTACTTCCTGTTGATCGTCTACCAATAGGACGGTTGCCATATGCTATGTCTGGTCGGACGACGGGGTGTGGTCGTCCATCTCCAAGGAATCGTTCAAGGTCTCGACAGGCGGGGCGGGGCGCCCAACCTCGAATGGCCGTGATGTTAGTTTGCGCGTCGAGAGGATGCCACCGCTCATGATGATGCGGATGGCTTCCTCGAACTCTATGTCCACATCCCTGACCTGCTCGGGTGCAAGGTACATCAGGAATCCGGTGGTCGGGTTCGGGGTGGTCGGCATGAAGACGGCCACGCGAACGGGTGCGTCGGCGAGATCCTGCATCTCTGCCGTCGCGAACGCAAATGCCCAAACGCCGGGTTGAGGGTACTCGATGAGGACGGTGCGATTGTAGGAGTTCCCCTGCGTACTCATCAAGGTCGAGATGACTTCCTTGGGAGTAGAGTAGAAGAATTTGATGAAGGGGATCTTGTGGAGGAGTGCCTCGCCCATGACGATGACCTTCCTGACGGCAAAGAAAGTCGAGAGCCAACCCACCGCCGTGATGAACGCCAGCGCGATCATCAGCGAGATGATCTGAACCAGCGGCGGGATCAGCCCGCGATAGCCCCCTTGTGGGTCGATGAGGAGTTCGACATACACCCGCACGATCGGGCCAAAGTTGCCCTCGGCCAGGTTGAGGATGATACGGATCGCCCAAAGGACGATGATCACCGGCACAACGACGAGCACCCCGGCGAGGAACCGGCGACGCATTCGGAGGTAGAAGGTGAGCGGTTCTTTTCCGGGGGTGGGGGTCGTCATGGATGGCAGTCAGAGTTTGTGGGTGGGCGGGCCGTAGTTAAGCCCGCCCAAGGTGAATCGTTGAGCGTGAGTCTGCGCTCCTTCGCGAGTTGATCAGCAACCCAGCGCGCCGAGCTTTTCTCGGATGCCGTTGGCCTCCGCCTCGAGCAGCGCCAGCTTTTCCTTCTCTTGCGCGACGACGGCGGGGGGCGCCTTGGCGAGGAAGCTCTCGAGCCCGAGTTTCTTGCCAATGGATTCGATTCCCTTTTCGACGCGTTGCAATTCCTTTTCCAAGCGCGCACGCTCGGCAACGCGCAACTTCTCGGGGAGGAGAACGTAGATCGTCATGCCCTCGCCTGTGTGCGTGGAGGCAAAGCTCGGGGGGTGGATCGTCTCGGAAACCTGCATCGAGGCACCCGTCGTGAGCGCGAGGATTTCCGGGGTGGAACGCATCAGCAACTCGCGGCGTCCCGCGTCGCGATGCTCAATGCGGATATACACGCGCATGTCGAGCGGGACACCCATCTCGCCTCGGATGGTGCGCACGGCGGTGATGACTTCCTGAAGGAATCCGAGCTGGGTTTCGGCATCCGGATTGAGCCAAGCGGACTCGGGCTGCGGCCATGGTGCGACGCAAAGTGACACCGACCCGAGCGCCTGCCCCGCGAGCGCGGGGACCTTCTCCCCCGCTGCGACGCCGCTGAGACGCGCGCGGAGGAGCTGCCAGATTTCCTCGGACGCGAACGGAATCGAAGGGGCGAACAGGCGGCACGATGCTTCGAGCACGCGAAGCAGGGTGACCTTGGCGGCCACCGCGCCGGGGGACTTCGGATCGACATCCTTGCCCCAGGCACGCTGTTTCGCGAGCTCGATGTACCAGTCGCAGTACGACTTCCAGAAGAAGTTATAGAGGTGATTGACGTACTGGTCGAACTCGTAGGCGTTGATCGCCTTCGTGACAGCCTCGATGGTGCGTTGAAGCTGGGAGAGAATCCAGCGATCCTCGGCGGTCATGCCTTCGGACGGTGGGCCGCTGACAAACTGATCCAGTTGCACATCTTGCGTCACCATCAGAACGAACCGTGAGGCATTCCAAATCTTGTTGATGAAGTTACGCGAGGACTCGAATCGCGAGCGATCCAGATCGATCGTGCGCCCCTGTGCTGCATAGGCCGTCAAGGTTAGTCGCAGGGCATCCATCCCGTACTGACGCCCGATCTCGAGGGGTTCGATCACGTTACCCTTGGACTTGGACATCTTCTCCCACTTGAACTCGGTACCAGCGGGGAGCTTGGACAGCTTGTCAAGCTCAGCGGCTTCCTCTCCGCGAATCAGCGTTACGTCCTGACCCGTGCGGCGATAGTAGCTCTTGCCAAAAATGAGTCCATGTAGGAAGACGTCGGCGAACGGCGCACGCCCGGTCAGCTCGTACCCCATCATGATCATCCTCGCGACCCAGAAGAAGAGGATGTCGTGCCCGGTAACGAGCACCGAGGTGGGATAGTACTTGGCGAGGTCGGCGGTTTGCTCCGGCCACCCCATCGTCGAGAACGGCCACAGCCCGGACGAGAACCATGTGTCGAGCACGTCGGTGTCCTGCTGCCATGCGGCGGGGTCGGCGGCGACCTCCGGGGGGTCTCCGTCGCCGTCCCAGCAGATGATCCGGCTCGGATCGTCGCGATGGTACCAGATGGGGATGCGATGGCCCCACCAAAGCTGGCGAGAGATACACCAGTCCCGCACGTTGTCCATCCAATGAAAGTAAACGCCCTCGAATGTCCTGGGGAGGATGCGAATCTCTCCGGCGCGCACGGCCTCGGCGGCGCGTTTGGCGAGGGGTTCCATTCGGACGAACCATTGCTCCGAAAGGCGCGGCTCAATGACGGCTTTGCTGCGATAGCTGCGCCCAACGCGCGTTTCGTACTTCTCCGTCTTGAGGAGCAGCCCGGCTTCTTTGAGTGCGGCGAGCACCTGGGCTCGTGCCTCAAAGCGATCGAGCCCGGCGAACTTGCCCCCGGCCTCGTTGAGCTTGGCGTCGGGGGTGAAGATGTTCGGCATCTCCAGATTGAGACGCCGCCCGCAGTCGAAGTCGTTGGCATCGTGCGCGGGGGTGATCTTTACCATGCCCGAGCCAAACTCCATCTTCACGAACCCGTCGGCGATGATGGGGATCGTGCGACCCGTCAGGGGGAGTGAGAGCTGCTTTCCCACGACGCCTTTGTAACGTTCGTCGTCGGGGTGCACGGCGACCGCCACGTCCCCAAAGAGGGTCTCGGGGCGCGTGGTCGCCACGGTGGCCCCGCCTTCGGATCCATCGGCAAAGGGATAGCGGATATGATAGAGCGTGCCGATTTCATCCTCGTAATCAACCTCGTCGTCCGAGAGGGCGGTCAGTGACACGGGGTCCCAATTGACGAGGTAGAGACCTCGGTAGATGAGCTTCTTGTCGTAGAGGTGCTTGAACGCGACGCGCACGGCACGCGCGCGGGTGTCGTCCATCGTGAACGCATCGCGCGACCAATCGCACGATCCGCCCAGCATGCGGATCTGATTCTTGATGGTCGAGCCGCTGACCTCGGTCCACTTCCAGCATTCCTCGACGAAGGCCTCGCGCCCCATCTCGCGCGGGTCGCGCCCCTGGCGGCGGAGGTTCTCCCAAACGACGTGCTGCGTCGCGATGCCTGCGTGGTCGGTGCCGGGGACCCACAGCGTGTTGTCCCCTTGCATACGATGGAAACGAATCAGGATGTCCTGAATCGTCTGCGGCATGCCGTGCCCCATGTGGAGCACCCCGGTCACGTTCGGCGGGGGGATCACGATCACATAGGGATCGCCCGGGCTATCGTGCCTTGCGCGGAAAAGTTCCTTGCCGTGCCAGAACTCGAGCCACTTCGGCTCGACAGTATCGGCTTGGAATGTTTTTGGGAGTTCTTCGAGTTGTTGAGTAGTCATGACAATCGTGGAAAGGGCTGGGAAAGGCCAAAACCACAATTGCGGGGCCTGAGCGCGCGGCGGTCAATGCCAGAGGGTGGAGCGGCGGACCCACGAGGAGACGGGAGCAGGGCGGTGATCGGCGGGATTGGCTCGTGACACTCGTCGATTGAGAGGCGCCCTCCGGATTCGGATCGAAGGATTTGTTCACCTCTTGAGTGATAGCCTTTGCAACGAAGGATGGCGTCTCCTAGCTCAAAACCATGTCGATGCGTAGGCGATTCGACACATCCAGAAGCGCGGGTACGACCGAGGTAGCCAGCCGATCAAGAGAGAGGGAGGAGTCACACGTGGCGTCGAAGATCACGGGGATGGATGAGAGCTCATGGCAGGTTTCCCTGCTCCCATTTCCAAAGAAGTTTTCTCGAAGCAAGGCCCTGGGATTTTGCGGAGGCGTGCCCGTCGGCATGGCAGAAACGGCGCGCGCCCAGGTCGCTGCGTGCTGGTGGCCGGATGGTGCGGCGAAGCTGCTTGAGTTGGAAGGGTTCAAGGACTTGCGCGTTCTCTTTGCGCGAAACGACACGATCCCCGGATCATGGTCGAAGAGTAGTGGCGAGAAAGTCGGCGCTGCGGCGTGGCACCTCGATGAAGGGACGCTGGTGGGCACTAACCTGCATGACACGCGTTTCGAGCGCACGTGGGCACAGAGCGCGGGAGGCGGGCTGATCGTTGGTTCGGGAGTCCACAAAGGCAGCCTCGGAGCGCGGCCTCGCGACTCAGGTCTCGTGTGGGACGGCAGCAGTGCACCGCGCGAAATCACGGCGGACCACGATGTGCAATTGCGCGCAACGGATGGCGTCCGATTTGCAGGGAGCATCGGGCCTCATGCTTCCTTTTGGTCTCAGTTTGGGGCCACGGCGATCAACCTCTCGCCCGAGGGAACAATGACCTCGGAGGCCTGGGCACTGGACGGCGAACTACATTCGCGTTTTGATGCGTCGAACGCCGAGGGGGCCCATACTGTCAAGGCGAGCACACAGCAGTCGATACCACCCCGCCCCCGCTCGTCGGGTTTTTCGTCATGCCGATCGCAAGTCGTGCCGAGGGTTTCCCGGGCGGGTGTGACTCGTCCTGAGAGCACTAGCGAGAGAGCGAAGAGGGTGTGCAGCGCGTATCTATCCATAGAGCATCCCTCGGTCGAACAGCGGGTTCCTACTTCGATGGGAGCATCGACGCAGGTTGGCAAGTCCCGTTAAGGGATTCGTAGGTGAATTGCGTGAGTCGGCACCTTGGCGACCGCCCCAACCCCAATGCGGCTTGAAGAGATTGCGTTCCCCGGCGTACTTAGGCAGGACTCTTGCATCAAGTCCCTGCGCGGAGCCGTGCCTCCCTTCCCGTTATGATTGAATTGTTTCTCGCCGCCGAACTCAGCCCTCCCCTCGCCTTCATCATTGGCGGATTGGGATTCATCGTCGCATTTGGGCTGGCCGTGTTCGTTCATGAGTTGGGCCATTTTCTGGCAGCAAAGGCTTTCGGTGTGCGCGTCGAGCGCTTCGTGATCGGGTTCGACAAGGCCGTGTTCGGGTTTATGCCGAAGTGCATCTGGGAAAAACAGATCGGCGATACAACCTACGGTATCGCGTTGGTGCCGCTCGGCGGTTACGTCAAGATGGTCGGAACCGTTCATCCCGACATCGAAGCCGTGTTCGAAGGAAAGCCGAAGGAAGAGAAGACGGAATCACTCGCCGAGCAGGCGATGGCCGATCAGGGCGCGCTGTACGGGAAGCCATTCTACCAAAAGTTCATCATCTATGCCGCGGGCGTGACGATGAACATGATCCTGGCCATGTGCCTCGTCGTGCTCATCAGTGTGAAGGGCACGATGCAAGATCGCCCGCTGCCCTCGGTCGTGGGCTGGATCGACCCGACCGGATTCGTCGCCAAATCTGGCATTCAGCAGGGCGACACTGTAACGCACGTGAATGGCAAGATGGTCGCCACGGAAGAGGCATACTTCGCGGCATTCTTTCCTGCGGAGACGCGGAACGGCGAGACGGTCGCCGGCACCTTGACGATTCGCCGCGGGGATGAAGAGCAGACGAAGGACATCTCGGTTTTTGTTCCCCCCGATGATGCGAAGAAGGACGCGCCCGAGGTCGTCGCGTTCAACCAATTCATGAGCATGATCAGCCGTCCCGCCCATGTGGCGATGGTTTCGCCGAATGGACCTGCGGACAAAGCTGGCCTGCGCGACGGAGACACAATCACCGCGATCGACGGAGAACCCGTCGCTGATTGGTGGCAGCTCGTCTCCATCATTCGCGCACGCCCCGAACAAGAGATGGCGACGACGGTGGATCGCGCAGGCAAGTCGCTCGAGCTCAAGCTTAAGGTCTGGGAATCCGCGGACGAGGAAGGCGTGGGGCAAGCCGGCATCGTCTATGGAAATCCGGACAAGGAACTTCATCGGGAGACGCTGGGAGAGGCCGTTCGGACTGCTCCCCTGCTGGTCGCGGCAAACACCCGACGTTATCTGCAGAACCTGAAGAATCTCGGGGCAAAGATTGCCCGCTTGAACGGCAAAGCGATCCATCGTGAATTGAGCGGCCCCGTCGGAATCGCGCAGGTAACATCGCGCGCCGCGCAACGTGGGTTCGACGATTGGGTACAAATCATGGTGCTGCTGAACATCGCGCTCGCAGTGATGAACAGCCTCCCGATTCCGGTGCTCGATGGTGGACACATCGTGTTTGCCGCGTACGAGGCCATCTTCCGCCGCCCCCTTCCCGCGCTCATTTTTGTTCGCGTCATGGAGGGAGCCGTGATGGTGTTCCTCGTCTTCTTCCTGCTGATTACTTTTAGTGACGTTTGGAAACTTCTCTGATGGCTGTCGCCGATCCGCGCACCATCCTGGATCCGTCGCTCATGGCCAAGCTCGACCAGCTCGAGTTGCTCTCGCGGCGTGTGTTTCGTGGTCGGCAAAAGGGTGAGCGTCGCTCGCGCAAGAAGGGCGTCAGCGTCGAGTTCGCGGACTATCGCGATTATGTGCGAGGCGATGACACGCGGCATCTCGACTGGAATATCTTTGGTCGCCTCGAGCGTCTCTTCATCAAGCTCTATCAGGAAGAGGAAGACCTCGCGTTTTACGTTCTCGTTGATTGCAGCGCGTCGATGGATTTCGGCACGCCGATCACCAAGTTCGAATACGCGCGCAAGATGGGCACCGCGCTGGGCTACATCGCATTGTCCAATCAGGACAAGATCGGCGTGACACCTTTCTCCGGGCGCGCGGGCACGCCCTTTCGCCCGGTGCGAGGCAAGGGCCAGCTCCCCAAGTTCATGAACTACATGGGCGCGCTGGACGTGCAGAAATCGACATCGCTGACATCGTCGTGCCGTGACTTCTGTTTGCAAAATCGTCAGGCCGGCATCGTCGTTCTGATCTCGGACTTCCTCGACGACAGCGGATACGAGGACGCGCTCAAGCACTTCTTCATGCGCAACTATGACGTGTATTGCATCCACGTCCTGTCGAAGGAGGAACGCACGCCTGAACTGGGGGGGCACCTCGAACTGATCGACAGGGAATCCGGGGACAAGCAGGAGATCACCGTGACCGGTGCCCTGCTGGAACAATACAACAAGACGCTCGAGGGCTGGTGCCGAGGGATCCGCGATTGGACGACCTCGCACGACATGAGCTACATCCCGACAACGACCGACGTCCCCGTCGAAACGATGCTGCTGTCGTATCTGCGCGCGCGTGGGTTGCTGAAGTAAGCGCGTTCAGGAAGACGCCTCTGCCACATCGATCACGAAGATATCGGCGACCTCCAGCATCCCGGGGCGGTACTTCGTAAACGCGAGTTTCTTCCCGTCAAATGAGAACGAGGGCTGCGTGTCGTAGTTCCAGTCCATCCAGGGCACGGGACCCGAGAGCTGCTTCTTGTCCGACCCGTCCGGGTTCATCGTGAAGATGTAGTGACTCCCCGAGTTCGGGACTCCCGAAGCGAATGCGATCCGCGAACCGTCCGGCGACCACACGGGCCAACCATCGTAAGTTGCGGCGTTCTTTGTCAGATTGACGGGATTCGAGCCATCCGAGCTGAGCAGGAAGATTTCGTTGTCTCCGTCGACGACACGCCGTGTGACGATGTGCTCTCCATCGGGTGACCAGGAAGCGTATGTGTCCGCCTCAGGCCCTGATGTGATTCTGCGCACCTTACTTCCGTCCGCATTCATCTCATATATATCGAAGTCGTTGGGGTCCGAATTCTCTCGATTGGAACTAAACAGGATGCGACTCCCGTCTTTGCTCCAGAAGGGATGGATGTCGGAGGCCGGATCGGATGTGATCCGGATTGGGCCCCCTCCGTCGATGGTCGAGACGAACACATCGCGCGAGCCGAATCGCTCTGAGACGAAGGCCAGATGTCGACCATCGGGAGAGCACACGGGCGTAATGTCTGCAGCCGGGTCCGATGTGATTTGATGAACGTCCGTGCCGTCCTCCCTGCTCGAAAACAGATCCCAGTTCCCTGTCGCATTCGATTGATAGATGATCCGATCGCCTGAGGGTGTAAACACAGCATAGGCATGGACGACGTGCGTGACACGCCGCGGCATGGGAACGACGGCCGTGGGGGAACCAAAGCCCGCCGCGGCGTCGCGAGCACGATCTGGATGAGTCGTGGCCTTGCCTACTTCGATCGGCGTTTGTGCTATCGCGAGGCTGCCCGGATGCAGCGTCGTGACGAAGACGACAATAGCGGAGGCGGCGATGCGAGACATGTCTTGGACTCCGATCCAAAGAGGAGAATGGAGTCCTTACGCACGCGGCGCATCATCCTTCACTCCCGCGGTACCGCATCCCCCCACGAAGATTTCTTGGCCTCGCGGTACCGCGCATCCTGGCGCGTCATCTTCACCTCCTCCAACCCGTCGGCACCGCAGATATCCAGCTTCACGAATCCCTTGGTGATGAGCGGATGCTTGACGATGCGCGCGTCTCGTGATTCGGGGGCCGCACGCGCGGCGATCAAGTAACTGAACTTCTCATCCTCGTAACCGAGATCGCCGTGTTTGAGCAGGCGGTGGGTGCGTGTTCGCGAGAGTCGCTCGACGAAGTGGCACCACGAAGGGCCGCTCGCCATCGGGCATCGGTCGTTGTGCGGGCAGGGTGCGATGATGTGTCCGCCAAGTTTGACGAGCAACGTGCGGTACTCAAGCAGATGCTTGAAGGCCTCCGGCGTGCCAGGTTCGACGATCACGAGCCACCCGCGTGCGGCAATCCATGCGTTCGTGACTGCAATTTCACGCGCGCTGCGCGAGAGCTCATTGAGCGCATACGACGCAACCACGAGGTCTGCCTCTGGTTGTCGGCTGCCGGCATCGCCGCGACGCCACTCGACTCTTGATTGCAGCCACGAGGGACCGCCGCCGGCCAACTGGGCGCCAAGTTCCAACATCCCCGGATCAGCGTCGATGGCGATCGCGGATTCAATCGATGGCACCATCTCCGACGCGGCCCAAAGCGCGGTGCCCGGCCCCGTGCCGATGTCGAGCATGGTGCGCGGCTCGGCATTGGGTGCGGCCTCAGCAAGCCGCATGAGCACATGCGCAACAGCGGCATAGGTCGCGGGCATGCGCGAGCCTGCGTACGCGACGCGTTGCGCATCTCCATCGACGAATGCCCCACGTGACTTGTTCCGCTGGCGGTATGCTCCACTCAGCGCATCCGCCGCGGGAGTCAGATCGGACAAGCGATGCTGCGACGTGAGTTCCTCAAGAGCGGCGCGCAGTGGGAAGGGAACGTCCATGAGGTGCCTCTCGAGAATGTGCGACGCCGAGAGTCAAACGACGGCGCGAAGCAAGTGCGCCAATTCGTTCTCGAGCTCCTCGCGTGTCTTCGATGCGAGCGATGGAGGAAGCAGTGCCGCACGCGAGCATTCCAGCGCGGCGTGCAACGTCTGGATGCGGCGCTGCCGCGCGATCTGGCCCGCGAGGATGTTGCTGATCGCTCCGTCGATTTCTTTGTACCCGAGGTCGCCCCTGAGCGCGCGCTCCGCCTTGAGCTCAACGAGCAACTCGTTGAAGTCCGCTGGTGAGTACTTCGCCGTGTGCAGTTCCAGAGCGGCGAATTCGGAATCCTTAAGGGACGCTGGATCACATCCTGCGCGTTTCAGGATGTGGCGGACGTATGCCTTACGGTCCTCCCCTTCCGGATCGAAGACGGGGAGGTGCAAGCCCGCACGGCCGGATCTCTTCAAGTCGGGTGCGAGGTTGTCGGGGCGCGCAGTCAGCAGCAGCCAGACGATGCGCCCGCGATTTTTTGGGTCGCCCATCATGCGAATGACATTGCCGAAGAGGCGCGCTTCTGTTTCGTGCGTGTTCGCACCGGGCTTTCCGAAGACGGTGTCTGCCTCGTCCACGAGGATGATCACGTTGCCGAGGGCCTCCAACACATTGCGCAGGCGTTCGAATGTCTGGTCGGTTTGGCCGAAATACATCCCGCGCAGATTCTTGAGCACGATCACGAGGCGGTCGCACTCAGTCGCCCAGGCTTCGAAGATGAATGTCTTGCCGACGCCGTTCGGGCCGGCGACGAGGATGCCCGTCGGCGCGATCGATGGGTCGCGCTTGGCGAGGAGTTTCTGCAATCGCGATAGCTCTGCCTTGATTGCCGTCGCGCCGATGACGTCGGCCATCGAATGACGCGGCTTGACCAACTCGATCTTGTCGCCGAGCTCGCTCATCAGCAGGCGGTTCAGGCTCTCGAGGATGTCCGCTTCTTCCAACTCGCCGTTTCGATGCTTGGCCTGGAGGAAGAGACTTTCCAGCGTGAGAAGCGTCATGCCCGCGGTGATTTCCGCGAGTTCTTTTTGCGTGCGACGCAGCTTGATCGTGCGACCCGTGCGCGCGTGCATCCAACGAATGAACTCGCGGCGTGCGTCGGCATCGGGGCGCGGGACTTCGATCATCGACACGTGCGGGAGTCGGCGAATCGATTCGTGCACACTCGCCATCGTGGGGGCGATCAGGATGACTTGCTCGAGCGAATCCTGGAACTCGGGATCGGTGAACCACTCGGTGACGAGGGTCAGTTTCTGCCGATCGAGATCGCCCATCTGCGCAACCGGATTGTCGGGGATCAGCGTGTCGGCATGCTTGATGATGATCGAGATCCCCTGCGCGACGGGGCCGGTGCGGCGCATGCGCGCCAGGCGACAGATTTCCTCCAGAAATCGCAGCGAGAGGAGCGAGTACACCTGTGACTCGGCCACAGTGCGGTCGAAGCGCTGTGCACGCGCTTTCTGCTCCGCAGGGGGCAACTCACCCGACGCATCACCGAGCGCGTACCATTCGCGCAGCGCGTTGAACGCTTCGTTGGATGCGAAGTTGATCCCCCGCGCGATGTTGAACGTAACAACCATGCGGCCGCGCTGCACCAGGCGTGAGGAGAAGTACTCGTCGAGATAGCAGTACCGCTTCTCACCCGTGCGTTCCGCAGTCGGGACGACGACTCCGAGCCCATCGACGAGGTCCGCGACATTCCCCGATAGGATGAACTGGTTGCTCTGGCGCGAGAGAAACCGGTCGGCCATCTGGCGAAAGAAAACCGCGAGCTTGTCGTCGTCAACTTCCAGCGAGGGCGTGGTCATCGTGGTTGTCCTTCTACGGGCGAGGTGGAATCGCGTCAGGGTGCGTCATGAGGAAATCGCGCGAATGGCGTGGCTTGGTGGGATCGAATCCGGCCGCGAGCACATCCGCCATCATCTTTGAGTAGGCAGAGTCCGCGCGCAAGGCATCACGATCCTGCGGAGGCGTCCTCATGTCGGCGACGATTCGGGAACCTTCGGTCGGTCCGCTGTCGCTCACCCTGAACTGCGAGAGAACAATGACACGCGTGGCGACGAGGAGAGCTTCCTCGATGTCGTGCGTGACAAAAAAAATCGTCGATTTGGTATCCTTGTGAATCTCGATCATCCAGTCTTGGAGGGACTCACGTGTGCCTGGGTCGAGCGCGCCGAATGGCTCATCCATGAGAAGAATGCGCGGCTTCATGATCAGCGCCTGCGCAATCGCGACGCGTTGTTGCTGCCCGCCGGAGAGTTGATACGGATACTTCCACGCGTGCTCCTTTAGCCCAACGCGTTCGAGGTATTCCTCTCCCATCTTGATGAAGCGCTGGTGCTTCTTGCGGAACCCCGGATACCAGACCCACTTCATCAAGAAGTTTACTTCGTCGAGTTCCGGACCGAGGATCACGTTCTCGATTACGCGAAGGTGCGGAAACAGCGAGTATTTCTGATAGACAATCCCGCGATGGCGATCCGGATCGGACGGCGGTTCGCCAAAGAGCGAGAGCTTGCCATCCTTGACGCTCTCCGAGCCGAGAATCAGCCGGAGGAAGGTGGACTTGCCGCATCCACTCGGGCCGACGACCGCGCAGAATTCTCCCGTGCGAAGCTTGAAGTCGATCTTGTCGAGCACGACTTTGTCGCGCCCGAGTTTCGTGTCGTAGTATCGCTGGACGATGCCATCGGCCTCGACGGCGAGCGAGGTGTCGGAATTCGTCATCGGATTTCCGCCCACTTGTAACGCCAGGTGATCAGGTAGCGAATCCCTGCATCCATCGCGAGCCCGAGCAACATGATCAGCAACACGTAGATCAAAATGATGTTCATGCCGAGTTGGCGCTGAACGACGAAGATGCGATAGCCTAGCCCCGCCTCCGACGCGATCGCCTCCGACGCGATGAGATACACCCACGCGGGACCGAGCGCGAGTCGCACGGCGTTCAGAAACGGTGGCCACACCATCGCGAGGATCACCTTGAATGTAATTTCGAGCGTCGATGCGCCCAGAGTATATGCCTTGGTGATCAGTTCCGATGGGACCTCGCGCACACGCATGTATAAATCGAGGATCATCGTGGGGGCGATGCCGAGCGCGATGATCGCGATCTTCGCGCTCTCCCCCGTGCCCATCGCGATGAAGATGATCGGCAGCAGCGCGAGAGGTGGAATCTTTGCCAGCCCTGAGATGAAGCCGTTAAACGTCTTGTCGATCGGCGTGTTCACCCCCATCGACAGGCCCAGCAGCAGTGCCACACTGACGCCGATGCCAAGCCCGGTGCCGAGTCGTCGCAGGCTTGCCTTCACGTCGGTCACGATTCGGCGTTCGGTTTGCGGTACGCGCAACGTTTCGCCGACGACAAGCGCCCTCGGCGGTTCGTCGTCGAGTGCGGGACCTGCGACCGATTTGATGTCTTCGGAGAAGCCGGAATCGCCGCTGACCTTGGCCGCGATGCTCTCGAGAGTTTCACCCGACGCGACGGTATGCTCGATGAATCCGACGGCACGTCGCTTGGTGATGTCTTCCCAACCGGCGGCGAATTGCTTCGCACCGGGCATCAGCTTGTCTCGAGGATTTTCCGCCAGTCGTTTCGCAGAGAAGTGCGAATAGACGATCGCGACGATCAAGAACGGCATGATCCCGATGAAGACAGCAAGGGTCCTCGGGATCGGGGCGTGAACGCGTAGCATCGTGTTGAGAAGACCGGCGAGCGGCGCCGGTTAGTTTCCCTTCGCGGGAACGGCTTCCGTGTCGGGCGCCTTCACGGGTGTCGCGGCCGCGAACGTCGGGTCGAACTTGAGAAGTCCTTCCGACTTCTCTCCGAACCCTATCTTGAAGTCCGCGTCCTTGATCAGTTCCTTCTCGTAGGAGAATTTCTTGATCTTGCCCATCGTCGATTCGAGTTTCTTTGACGAGAAGAGACCGACTGTTTCCGATGGCTTGGTGAAGAGGATCGTGCCCTTGAGCAGGACGTTCTCGAACTCGTCCGTCGTTGATCCTGCGGCATCCGCCATGACCGAGATGGCCTTTGCGCGGGTCTTCGGATTCTCGATCATCTCGACGGCATCGTACCATGCCAGCACGACGGCCTGAACGGCCTTCGGGTTCTCCTTGATCGTCTTCTCGTTGAAGACGAGCAGGTCGATGATCTCGCCGGGAATCTTGGAGCTGTCGAAGATCAACTCGCCGCGCCCGGAGGAAACGGCGTTGTGCAGGTGCGGGTTCCACGTGGCGACGGCCTTGACCGATTCGTCCGTCAGAAACGACTTGCCGGCTTCGTCGCCCGGGATGTTGACGATGGTGACTTCTCCCTCGGCGATGCCGTTCTCAGAAAGTGCGCGAGAGAGCAGGTAGTGGCTGACTGAGAACTGCTCGAGCAGCACGCGCTCGCCCTTCAGGCTCTCAATCGTCATGCCCTTGGTGACGAGCAATCCGTCACCGCCGTTACTGATATCGTTCGCGACAACGGCAACCGTTGTGACGCCGTTCGAGGCAGGCTGAAGCGCCTCCATGCTCGTCATCGCGCATGCATCGACCTTCTCCGATGCGAACGCCGTGACCGAGTCCATGTAACCCTTGAACTCGACCAGCTCCACATCGACGCCGAGTTCCTTCTCGCGCTTGTCGAGGAAGCCCTCAGTCTGCATCAGCTTGAACGGCATCCAACCCGTCCACACGGACCACGCGACCTTGACCGGTTCGGCCTTCTTCTCCTGAGCAAGCGCGCTACCGCCGAATGCGAGAGTGAGAGCCAGTGCTGTGAGGAAAACGCGACGTTTCATTGGGAGGCCTTTGTTGTCTGGGATGCTGAGAGGGTCTGTGGAGGCTGGAAGATTGTGAGGCTGAGAGGCCTGACGGTGAGAAGCGGGCTGGGAGGTTCTGAGGCTGGAAGGTGAGAAGACCAAGGTAGCAGGGTGCGTCGCTGGTTCTACGAGTTCACCCCGCACTGCCTCTCAACCTCCCGGCCTTGAGACCTTCCAGCCTCTCTTCCCTACATCGTTCGTTCAGTTTGCGGCGACGACTGCGCGCGTTCCTGAGCTTTCATCTCGGACTCCGCGAGCATTTTGTTGAATTCGTCCAAGGCATCTCCGCTCATTCCGGCGGCCATGATCTCAGACTGGATCTGTGCAGTATCCGAACCGACCAACTCGTCGGAAAGTTTGGCCTTCGCTTTCATCTTCTGACGATTCTTCTCGATGGCCTGCAGATTCTCGTCGTGCAGCGTCGTGCTCAGGTTCGACATGCGATCGTTGAGTTCGACGATCTGCTTGCTGGAAACGATGTCTGCGATGGCCTCGGCTTCCTGCTTGTCAAGGTCCTGAATCGAGCGCTGCATCTCCGTCAGCTTCAGCTTGTAGCGTTCCGTCTGGCGCTCGATGTCGGCGACTTCGGTCGTCAGTTGGCCGAGGCGTGCCTGCACCTCGCCCTGACGGACGTGGGCTGCTTGAAATGCCTGCTGGTATTTCTCTTCGCGCGTGGACTTGAACTTCTCGATCGCGCCCTTCTTCATGACTTCAAGCTCGGCCAGTTCCTTCTCGAGCTTGGCCGTCTCTTGGCGCTTCTGCTCCATAACGAGGAACAGTTGGGATACGGCGTCGCGCACGTCGTGGTACTGCTTCTTCCACTTCTCGCGTGTCATGCGATACGCCGACTTGATCCCCGCGGGGGTGGAGGTCAGCGCGTCGGTGCCCTCATCGACCTGGCTGGAGAGCAGGCCGCCGAGTGTCACGATGAAGCGAAAGACCGACTTGATGAATATCATGGTCCGGGCTCTTTCCTGCGCGGGCTTGGCCCAACGCGTGTGCGTAGTCTGATACACGCAAGCGTCCGACTTTATTCACGGGATGGTCAAGGACAGGACGCTCCCATTGGTCGCAATACTTGGTGGCGCAGTGGACGAGGGCTCCGGCGGCGTACAATGGAGGGCAGGCGGGACACGACGGATTTCCGCTTTCCCCCGCCACCGCGACTTGCATTGCATGGTCGCACACCAGTCCTCCCGCCGAAGGGATCCCATCACGATGTTCCTGCACCTCCTTGAGAAGGACGAGAAGACCACGTTCCTCGCGTTTGCCAAGTACCTCGCAAAGGTCGACGACAAGGTCATCACGGAAAAGGAGCGCTTCATGCTCCATTACATGGCAACGGAAATGGGACTCGATTCCGAGGAAGTCATCGGCGATTCCTTCTCTGAGGAGCAGACGGTTCTCGTCTTCCACCGCGACATCGCGAAGCGTGTCCTGATCCTCGAAGGAGTCGGGATTGCATTCGCCAGCGGTGAAGTTGAGCCGCAGCAGAAGGCGTTCCTCGATGAGTTTGCGAAGCGCCTGATGCTCCCCGCTGATTTTGTCGCAAAGGCGCAAGGAATCGTCGAAAAGCAGCTCGGCCTCATGGAAGAGATGAATGCCCTAATCGGGCACTAAGCCGCGCGGGATGCCATACGACGCTCCTGGTTTTGCGGACACACTCTCGCCCGCGCTCCTTCAGCGCTGGAATGAGGTGATCCGCGAGAATCACCAGCGCCTCCTGCCTGAATATGACTCGGGATTTTTCTCGCTCGAGCCGGAAGCCCTTCGCGCTCCGGTTCGTGCGCATATGAAATGGTTCGGCGACCCTGCCGAACCCGCCGTGTGCATCGGTCGTGTTGCGGCGCGGCGGCTCTCCGATTGGGGTTGGCGAGGGCGCCATCAGCTTCACAACGAGTATGTCGAGTACGCACACACGTGGCGTCAGGATGCGTCGGGAAAGTGGCGCATCAAGCGAGTCACCGTGACGACGGAACTCCGCGAGTATTGGACGTTGATCGCGGAGCATTCTCCCAACGGGCTGCGCTCGCTCGTGCGCGACACCATCGGTCTGACTCCCGGTTGGAAGCAGTTGTACAACCATGAGTATCCGTTCGAACTGAGCCCCCAGGAGCGCAAGATCGCGTTCTCGCGCCAGTGCGCGGGACATGGCGACGACCCTGCCTTGATCGAGGCGGGCGTCCCCGCGCAGCCGGACGGGGACCTCAATCGCGATCATGCCCTCTTCATGACGCATCCAATCAATGGGTTGGATGACCTCATTCAGATCGTCCTGATCGGTGCGCGTCCCTACATGCGCGAGACGAAGGACGGCGTGCGCCCCGCGACGAAGGAACAGGTGTTCCGCATGCGCGTCGGGCAGGAGCGGCTCGCATGTCGACACGCGGACCCGGCCGCCGCGATGAGCGCACACGGCGCCGCCTGCGAAGGGCGCACGGTTGCGCTCGCAAATCCGATCGGCGTGTATCTGCTCACGATGAACTCGGATCTCTTTCACGTTGGAGAGGAACTGTTGCCAAAGCACTGGATTCATTTCTCCCGTGGAAAGCCGGGGATGTTTCAGCGGCTCGAGTTTGGACCGCCCGATGATGAGCAGGAGTTTCTCGACGACATCTCGATCGCCGTTGGGTCGAGCGAGGAGTGGCTGACGGGGGGATTTCAACTCCTGCAGCACATCGAGATTGGACCACTCGTTTTGGTGGGGGAAGGGCGCGCCCTTTCCGAGACTGAGCACATCATGGCGACCACGTCGGAGGCGCCCGTGCGCTGTCACGAAGCGGCGATCTGCGACCAGATTCGCGAACTGAACGCGCTCTACGAGCGAGAACACGCGTAATGCCTTGGTTCGCGGCCGCGGAACGATTGCAGGAGGGAATCTTCCACTCCGAGCGCGTCTGCCCGCGCAGGCACTTGGGAGTGCTCTTCCTTCGCGCGTCGCATGGCGCGAGCGCGTGGCAGGTGCGCGCCACGCTGGATGCATTGTGGCGAATGTGGTCCGGGCTCAAGCGGGGCGAATCCCCCGAACTACCGGGGATGAGAATTCCCTCGGAGAACTTGACCGTCACGCTCGGATACGGGCCACGCGCATTCTGCCTCGAGGGGATGTTGAGACCGACGCCGGGCGAACTCGCTCCGTCGTTTCTCTTTCGATCGCCGATCCCAGCCGGGGGTGGACTGGTGCTCCCGGGATCAGGGCTGCGCTATGCCGCAGACGTCCGAGTGAATCTCGCGACCGAGGATTTTGCGGTTCAGTTTCTCGCCGACTCACCGCTCGCGGTCGAACGTGCGATTGTGGAGTCATGGGCGCTCCTGAGGGGCCTCGTCGATGAATCGACCGGGGTCGCGCCACTGCAGATCACATCGCACTTCACCGGGCACACGCGCGAGGACGAGCGCAGTTGGCTCGACTTCCATGACGGCATCTCGAACCTGCAACCGGGGGAAGAACGTCTTCGCGCTACCGTGATCAAGCCGACCAATCGCGCGGAGGACGCGTGGACGGTCGGCGGGACGTACTTTGCGTTTTTCCGTTTTGCGGTCGATGTCGAGTCGTGGCGGGCGCTTGGCCGCAAGACGCAGGAACTGATCGTCGGGCGCGACAAATTGAGCGGCGCAGCGATTACATCGCTCGACGCCAACGGGAACCCTGTCACAGCGATCGGTTGCCCGATACACGGCGCGCGCGAGGTCCTGCCGAGCACGGCCACCGCTGTGGACGAGCCGCCGGATGTCTCGGAGGAAATCCTGCGACAGAGCCACGCGCAACGCGCCAACCATCATCGCCGCGACATCGAGAATCGCGACTCCCTGCGAATCTACCGCCAAAGCTTCGAAGCGCTGGAGGCCATCGACACGCCCCCCGGATTTCGCGCGGCGGTGAATTTTACGTGCTATCAGGACACACCGGAGCGGTTGGTGCGCCTTCTGACCCAACCGGGATGGATGGGGAGGACGAATTTCGGGGGGGACCCGGATTCGCCGCATCCCGGCATGGCGTCTCTCATGACGACCCGCGCGGCTGGAGTTTATCTGGTCCCACCCAATGCCGAAGGCGAGTCGTTCCCCGGCGCGGTGGCGTTTCCGAAGGACTGACCTCACACAACAATCACAGAAGAATCACACGCCGCCAAGGGACGCACGCGACGCGGCGCGCGCTGAGTCCTGGGACAAAATCCCGACTCAGGAAAATCCATGTCCACTCGATACATCATTGTCAGTGATCTCCATCTCGGCACCGCCGACGCGACGGAGGACTTCCTCCTGTGGGGCGACTCTCGCGAAGGTCCTCCAACACTCTCCGAGCGTGTCGAAGCCGCCCGCGCACTCGACCAGAAGTTCATCGCATTCCTCGACGCCCAGTACGATGCGGCCCTCTCGATCGGCGCGTCCGCGCATCTCATCCTCCTGGGAGATTTCGTCGATCTATGGCAGGCGAAATCCCCCGGCGAGTCCGCAGCGGACACGCTTGTGCGGATTCTGGAAACTCATGTTGGTGTCGTCGCGGCGCTCCGTGCATGGATCGGCCGCGGAGGCGCATTCACTCTGGTGCTTGGCAACCACGATCACGCGCTTTGCCACCGCAAGGCGTGGGCGCTCATCTCCGAGATTCTGCCGGGACTGAATGCGAGCGTCGGTGGCGCGCCGACGTGGTCCTTCCGCGACGAAGCCGCCGGCCTTTGGGCGGTGCACGGGCATCGTTGGGATCGGTGGAATCGCATTCGCCCTCGCCGCACGAGTGACTGCTGCGTAGGTCGCATCGCGATGCAATTCCTCGTCACGCCGTTGGAACGCGAACATCCGCTCGCGGACAAGGGAGACGCGCTCGACTTCCTGCATCTGCTCGCGCAGTCCATCCCCGATGCAGCAGTCGGCAGACAGCATCTCGCGTTGGTCGATCTGCTGCGCGGGATCGAGCGTGGCGCGCCGTGCTTTGCCGATTTCCTCGCGGCGGCGCTGGGTGATGGGGCGTTCGATGTGGCTCGGTTGCGCTCGGCGCGGGAGGGTGATTTCGACCGCGCATTGCGCCGCGAACTGCGCCGCAGGCGAGGCACCCGTTCCAACGATGCGCCGCGAAACCTGCGTACCATCGTCCACGGGCATACGCACGTCGCCGGCCGGAGGGAATTCGAAGGGGTGACAGTGCTGAACGCCGGAACGTGGCGGCCGATCCTCTCCTGCGACGGGACCGTGTCGCAGCCGCTCGATTACGTCGTCGTCCAGGAGGACGCAGGAACTTGCCTGGCGGAAATCAAGCGATGCGAGCCACTACGAATCGGCGCTTCTCCCCTGCCACCCGCACGAGACGAGGTTCCAACGTCCACCCGCCGACCTCGTCGAATGCCTGCGTGATGTCGTGCCATGAGTGGCGATAGAGCTGGCGCAACTGACACGACGTTGTGTGTCCCTCGGCGTCGGTGAAGAGGTGGGTCTCTACGAGGGCATTGCCGGCGGCGGCGTAGTCGCAACGGTGGCGGAGCTCGCCGCATCGTTCCTCCAACGGGGGACGCGATGCGGCGGCTTCGAGGAGCGATGCCAGCACCTCGCGCGTGCCTTCCGGAAACGCGCCGTGGAATATCAGGACGCCCCCCGGGCGCAGAACCTCGGCGATGGAACGGGCGGCGGCGGCGATCTCCGCTGCCGTCTCTGACCACACGAGCGCGTCGCATAGAACTGCATCGAAATGAATCCCGGGGAACGCGGCGCCGATCCGATCCCACGGCGCGACTTCGACTCGCGCGGGTAGCTCCAACTCCTCGAACCAATCGCGTGCGAACGCGATCGCACTGGGCGAGATGTCGCTTCCCGTCATTTCGAACCCGTGCCGCGCGAGGGCAACCATGCCCGCGCCAATGCCGCACGCCGCGTCGAGCACTCGGCCGCCTTCTACCCTGTTGAGAATCTCGGCGTGGAACAGCGCGTTCGTGTGCGCCCATCCTCCCGGGGCGAGCGCCTGAGTCAGCCACCCACGACGGCGGAGAATCTGTTCCCGCCAATAGATGCCCCACGCAAGATCGGCAGTCATCGTCCGGGTTCGCGCCTGTTGAGATGCGTCTTTACCTCTTGGATTGCCCAAGTCGAGCAATCCGGGTCCCGGCGCAACGTTGAATTCGACGGGACCGGATTGCCTCGTGGGGGTGCTGACGGTTTCCGTTGCGCCCACCTTTTTCGGGCGTCCCACTTGCCCAACAAGCATTCAATGCCATTCCCCCGCGCGAGCGCGAGATGACTTCTGCGACAGAGCGTAAGCTGAAGGAATCCTTCACAGCGTACGCCTATCTCGCCCCAGCCGGGATAGTGCTTCTCACGTTCTGGTTCCTGCCAGTGATCGTTTCGCTGGCGATGAGCTTCTCGAACCTGACCGCGCTCTCTCCTGTCGAGGAAGCCAAGTTCGTCGGCTTCGCGAACTACATTCGCGCGCTTAACTCGGAGCAGTTTCAGCAGTCGTTCTGGAACACGGTCAACTACGCGATCTATTCGGTGCCACTCACCCTCTCGCTGAGCCTCGCGGCCGCGATGCTATTGAACTCGAAGATCAAAGGGGTGGGGTTCTGGCGCACGGCGTTCTTTCTCCCCTACATTACGACGTGGGTCGCGATCTCGGTCGTCTGGATGTACATCTTCAACCGCGACTATGGCCTCGCGAATTGGTTCTTGGGGATCGTCAGCACGGACATCCTTGGTCTGGAGACGCCGTGGAACCTGCGCTGGCTCGCCGAGTCGCGCGGAATCTGGGAGATGGTCTTCGAGACCAAGGCGCCGCGCAATCTTCCCTTCGGTTCTGGAGCGTTCCTCGCGGGTCCGTCCCTCGCGATGGTCTCCATCATCATCACGAGTGTTTGGCGCGACATCGGCTATTTCATGATCATCTTTCTCGCCGGACTCCAGAACATCGACAAGTCGTACTATGAGGCGGCGGAAATCGATGGCGCAAATGCGTGGCAGAAGTTTCGCCACATCACCTTTCCGCTGCTCAGTCCCGTCACCTTCTTCCTGCTTGTGATCTCGCTGATCGGATCGTTCCAAGTCTTCGTGCCGATGCTCGTCATGACCCCGAATGGTGGTCAGGCCTACGACACGGCGCCGATCGTGTTCTACATCTACGAGACTGGCTTCCGCGGCAACTGGCAGCTTAGCTATGCCGCCGCCGTGGCGTACCTCCTGACCGCGATGATTCTGACGCTGACAGTGATTCAGAACCGTGTGCTCGGAAAGAAGGTCGTTTACCAGTGACCAGTTTCCTCTTCACGCTCGCAGCCACGGAACCCGCTGGACCGAACTTGGTGATTCGCATCGCTGCGATTCTCTTTGTTGCGGCGAATCTTGCGGCATTCGGCTTTGTCATCAGCAGCGGAGCCGCCGACTCCGACCAGAATGCGCGCGGCATCTGGCGCAAGCGCCTCAAGCACGCACTCATCTACGAGGTGCTTGGGCTCGGCGCGATCTTCATGGTCACGCCATTCTACTGGATGGTTTCGACGAGCTTTAAGGATCGCGAGACCGCGGTCAGCACCGTCCCCGAGTTCATGCCGAAGAGGGCCACGTACACGGCGCCCAGTGCCTCAGGGAGTGGCGAAGTCGAAGTCCGCGTGATCGGCACGATCCGCAACGAAGGCGACCCGCGCACCGTCATACCGACCAGCGAAATCAAGTTCGAGGCGGATTCCTCCAAGGGCTTCACGATCCACAAGGAAACGTGGGACAAGGCGAAGGAATACAAGGTCGAGCCCAACAAGTTGAAGCGCGGGGAGAAGATCAACCTTTCGCTCCAGAACTTCCGCCAGGCGTGGTATTCCCCCGAGGAGGGCACGCGGGGTCGCGCGAACTTTACGCGTTACTTTGCGGTTTCGATCGGCACGTCTGTCCTTGCGACAATGGGTACGCTATTCACCGGCGCGCTCGCGGCATTCGCGTTCGCGCGATTCGAGTTCTTCGGCAAGAACGCCCTGTTCTATGTCATCCTCGCGACGATGATGGTTCCCGGTCAGGTGCTCCTGATCCCGAACTTCCTGATCCTCGATCAACTCGGTTGGCTCGACACGTTCTACGCCCTGACCGTCCCATGGCTGGCGTCAGTGTTTACGATCTTCCTGATGCGCCAGTTCTTCATGACGGTGCCGAACGATTTGTGGGAGGCAGCGCGCATCGACGGCGCGTCGCACTTCCGCTATCTCTGGCAGATCATCGTGCCACTCTGCAAACCGGTGTTCATCACGGCGGGCATCTTCAACTTTCTGAACAACTGGAACTCGCTCCTCTGGCCCTTGATCGTCACGAGCCGCCCCGAGATGCGCACGCTGATGGTGGGTCTGCAGACCTTTACCGAGGACGCAGGCACGGACTTTCACCTGCTTATGGCCGCGAGCACGATGGCGATTCTGCCGATCGTGATCCTGTTCTTCCTGATGCAGCGATTCTTCATCGAGGGCATCGCGCGTTCCGGCTTGAAGTAACGCGGCCTGTCGAAGCACATCGAAGTTTCACAGTCGCAGCGGAGCGCCGCCAACCCAAGGTGGCATGGGCGTCTCGCCGATGAGGTTATCACCTCTGCGTGCTGACAGCAGGCAGCGCTGCACGCGGCCTACGGCCTATACGGGTGGGGACGCCCGTGCCACCTTCATCTGGCCCAGGTTTATGCGGGGGGGTGCGCACACGATGACATGCGCTCAATTCAGGAACTTCAGTTCGCGAAATTGCCCGGTTTGGGGTTGAGCCACACAACGTCCCCGACGCTGACGGTTCCATTCGTCGGGTCGTAGAGCGTCGAAATCGGCTCCTTGATAAACGAGTACACGAACGACATGCGGAAGGTGTTGGGCTCGATCCCGCAGAACGCGCCGAGCGAGTCCTTGCGATCAGGACCGATGCTGACGATGGCGAAGCCGGGGCCGGAGATTCTCTGGGCGGACATGCGCTCCGCCATGGAGTCAAAATGATAGTAGAGCAGCGACCGCAGCTCGTTCGGCGGGAAGAGAATCGACGGATCGCCCGCGCCTGACTCGGGGAGGAGCGAATACAGTTTCGCGGTGCCGAAGGGATCGCGCAATTCCGCCGTCGATGCAATGTAGGAAACCGGCGTCGAGAGCACGCGCAATTGTTCGCTGCACAAGAGCGCAAGCGGATCACTCGGCAAGAGCGGCACACTCGCGGGATAGTCGTTGTTGTCGACGTGGTACGCCTCGAGCGCCCCGGCGGCGACTCGCATGTTCGAACGCGCGGCGCTCACCTTCGCGCGTGCCTGAGCCTCAAGAAAATTCGGGACGGCGATCGCCGCTAGAATGGAAATGATCGCGACGACGATCAGCAGCTCGATTAATGTAAACCCGGAGAGTCGGTATCGCATGATCAATTCCTCCCGGGTGCGCCGGATGGATAGAAGCGCGTCGCGGCGTCCTCGGCCGCGCGGCGCATCAGGTCCTTCGCCCACGCGGGCTGGACGGCTTCGGGGGTCGTGGTGAACTCGGGCGCGTCGGCGTTCGGCGAAATGGTCGCCATTGTCCCGGGGGTCATCGCGTTGCCTTCGCGTGCGCCACGCACAATCACGCGTCCTTCTTCAATGAGAACGCGCGTGCCTGTCTCGTCCACTTCGACGCCGAATTTTGTGCCGGTCACGGTGACACTCCCATGCGGGGTCAGAACTTCGAAACGTCCCGAGTTGGTCACAACCTCGCACCAAATCTCGCCGCGGTCGAGCACGACCTTCGTGTCCCGCTCAAGGCGCAGGCTGCTCATCTCGCGCACCTGTACGATCACGCGGCGTCCATCGATGGCAAACATCCCGGAGGCACCGGCGGGCGCTTCGACGACGGATCCCGCGCGGAGCTTTGCCGGCATGCGCATGCTGCCCTCGCTAAACGCAAGCGCGGCAACCTCGCGCGTCGAGTTGTAGGTCATCCCCGCGAAGGCGATCAACACCGCGGCGGCCACGCCCGCGGCGAGCAGTCCGCGACCACCCCTGCGCCAGAGGGGCACCGCGCGCGCGACCGGTGGTTCGGCCGCGAGCTTGGCATCGAAACGCGCGAGGAAGTCACCCCCCTTCGGCGCGCTCGCGCGGGCCCATTCGTCGCCGACCTTCGTCAGCATCGCATCCATCGCGCGATCCATCTTCGGTTCGTCATCGGGAATCATGTGAGAAAATCCTCCAGACGAAATCCGCGTTCTTCCATCGTGCGACGCATCTTGGCGAGTGACCTCGAAAGTTTGACGCCGACCGTGCCCAAGGGCATTTCGAGCACGTCGGCAAGTTCCTTGAGCTGCAATCCTGCGAAGTAACGCAACGTGACGAGTTCCTGATCGCGCTCGTCGAGGTGGCGAATGGCCTCCTCAAGCACGCCGCGCAGTTCGGAGTTCTGCAGCCCGACGCGTTGATCCTCATCGACGTTCGGCGCAAGCGCGCTCAGGTCGTCGATCTCGAGGGTGAATTCCGACGAGTGGCGCTTGCGGCCCATCTCCTTCATCGCCTTGCGCTTCGCCAGGGTGAAGAGCCACGGCCTGAGCTGGGCCGGGCCCCTCACCTCGGAGCGCTGGCGCCAAGCCGCGAGGAAGACTTCCTGCGCAACATCCTCGGCGGTTTCCCGGCTCCGCGCAAACAACCGAATAAACGCGATCACGCGCACGTGATACCACGCGACGATTTCGCGCATCGCGGCGGGATCGCCCGCCTGGTACTGCGTGAAAGTTTCCGTGTCGATGTGCTCGCGGGCCTCAGGGCGCTCCGCCACGCGGGTTCCTCTTTCTGCGGTGACTTCGGCTAATCGATCCGCGCGTGGGGCGCGAGTCTCTGGAGGAGGGAGGAGCCTCAAGTCGAGGGATGATGCAAGCGCGAAACTCATCGAGTGGGTTCTGGGGCATCCGGGGATCCGCATTTTCGCGGGGGCGCAACACTTGGCACATCCCCGTTTCCCTGCGATTTCTTACATCCGGGGGAGAAATCCAAAACAATTCTTCACCAAAGTTGAACCGATGAAAGAAATCCTGCCGCGAGGGACATCTGCCATCCGAGGCCCGAATCCAACCCCACGCCTCTTCAACCTTCCCTCCGGGAGCAACTCCTCATGACGAAATCGAAATCCCTGACTCGCAGCGTGCTCTCCAGCGCCGCATTCGCGGCACTGATCGCCCTCGCTTCTCCCGCCGCCGCACAGACCGGATGCGGGGACACGCGCGACGGCCAGTTCTTCGGCTACATCCCCGAGAGCAACATGCTCGTCGTGACCTGTTGGCCGGTCGTCCTCGGCCCGACCACCGTTGTCGAGGATCTGGGCGGGAATGCGGTCGATCTCTCGACGCTGACGCAGGGTGAGGAGCTAAAGACGTGGGGCTGCACGCGCCCCGACGGTTTCACTCTCGATGCGACGCGGGTCGAGGTGGCGCGCAATGGCTCTCCGCGAGCGTCGGATGAACAATTCACTCTGACCAATAATGGCGCCGTGTCCTACCGGCTCAGCGCGGTGTCCACCCCGCTCATCGGCACGCCCGGCACGACAGACAACCCGACGCTCGGACTCGAAATCGGCAAGCGCTATCGGGTCGATTGTCCCTCGTCGCATCCGTTCAGCGCGATCTCACGCGCGCCATCGTTCTCCGGTGACGTGAACCTGCTCATGCAAGGTGGAAGCGTCGGCTCGTTTGAAGGGAACGTGGACGTGGCGTTTCAGGACTTCGGCGAGTTCCTCGAGTTCACCCTGACGCCTCCCTTGGCTGACGCGATGGCGACTGCTGCTGCTGCCGGGCAGGGATATCGCTGCGACTTTCATCCATCCACGATGCGGGCCGCGTTCAATTTCCGTCCGAAGCCAACCGAGCTCACATGGCCGTCGGGCCAGGAAACCTTCGAATTCGCCACTCTGGGGTCGAGTGTCTCGCCGTCCTTCGCGAGCTGGGTCATCGTGACCGACGCACCAGCGCAGTATCTGACGACCATTTCCAACGTCCCTGCGGCGGCGACGAATCAGGCGGCCGGCTCGTCCCGCTGGTTGCGCGTGAACGACACGCACGATGCAAACTCGGTTCAGGATCGCGTGTACTCCGGCCCGATCAACGTGCCCGGCGGCGAAAGCGTCCTTCTCTATACCTGGGGTGCGCACGCCAACATCGAAACCACCGTCGCGACCACACAGGGTCGCCTGATCGTCCAGCACCGCGACACGGGCGACGGCCAATTCAAGAACCTCGGCGGCCTTGAGTATACGGACACCGGCGTAAACGTTGTCATCATCGGCACGGCGGACGGTGGCATCGGCAAGGCAGGCGCCACCGTGACCGAACCGCTCTACTCCTATGGCGATGCAGGCGGATTTGCGAAGGGCACATGGGTCCCCCTCGAGTTCACTGTGGACTTTAGTACAAGCCATATCCATGGCAGCGCGACAGGTACCGACGGCGTCACGACGAAAAACGCGATGGCGATGGGTCTCGCCCCACAGGGCGCGATCAACACAGGCGAATTCAGGTTCTGCATCCGCAACCACGGGACGGGGAACACATCCGTCGTCTCGATCGACAATCTGACGTTTGCGGGCGCCTCGGCACCGTCGGCGGTCGAATCCTGGCAGATGTACGACTGATTCAACGCAGGCAATCTCCCGCGTAACACACTCGGGCAGCGCCACCTCCCTTCGGACGTGGCACTGCCCGAATTTGTTTCTGAAGGGTTACGCGCTATCGACGCGCACGAAACTCGCCGGGACCTCGGCGGTCAGGCGCACTCCGTTCGTGCTGCGCCAAGGGTAAACCCGGCCGAGTGCATCGTGTCAGAATCCACGACAAGCACCACGGGGCGACCATGCCGCGTCCCGACGGCGACGGCGGTCTCACCAGTCTCGCTGAGGTGTACCGCCTGGCGTTTCCGGCGGTGAATGCCTTCGGAGAGAATTGCATTCACGTTCTTCGTCGAGGTTCCGTGATAGAGCGATTGCGGCGGCACCGAGGGCGCGTAGCCAAGATCCATGGCGACGGAAGGCCCTTGGCTCGCACGAACGCGCGCGGCGGCCTCCTGGCCAGCGATGCGCACGCACCCGACACAACGTGTCTTTGGCACACGAAGGGGTGTGGCACGGCAGGCGTATTTTGTCCAACGAGGTTTGCGAGCGATCAGTCGCTCTGTGTTCCCTGTGATCTTCATGGCGATTTTCTTGATGGCCACAAGGATCACAGAGAGCACAAAGAGTGCGCGGATCTTCGCGGCACAACCGACCCAATTGCGAGGCACACCACCATGATCGTCCGAACACTGCGCGAGACGAAAGCAACCGATCGCCACGTCGTGACTCCGCATTGGGAGAGCACGCGCTTGCTGCTCAAGATGGACGGCATGGGGTTTTCGCTGCACGTGACGACGGTTTATCCGGGCACGACTTCCGAGATGGAATACACGAGTCACTTCGAGGCTGTTTACTGCACCGCTGGCACGGGCGAGATTGAATCACTCGTCGATGGCAGCATCCACGCGATCGAGCCCGGCACGATGTACGCGCTCGACAAACACGACCGCCACATCGTGCGCGCGACGACACAGCTCACGTTGATTTGTGTGTTCAACCCTCCGGTCACTGGCCGCGAAGTCCACGACGACAAGGGCGCGTTTCCGCTCGAGGAATGACGGCGAGCGGAGGGGGTTCACCCGGACGAGGTGTAGGCCCTGAGCATTCGGTTAGGCGGGCATCCGAGCCCGCACACTTGCGCGTGGGTATTTGCGGGCAAGGATGCCCGCACTCCACTTCTGCACGCGTAACCCGCGTAACCTCAATCATTCCCACGCAGCCGGTTTCGAAACTCGGGCATTTTCGGGCTATGAGGGTTGACGTGCCGCCGGGCTTGGACAAAGATCATTCGCACACGAACGATTCGCGCCCGATTCAATCGCCCGATAATGAGAATGCACGTGTTCGACCCGATCACCGATGGCAACAACCTTGGCGAGCCACCGCTTCCGACGCCCGAAGTGCCGTCAGACAAGCTTGATTTAAGAGTACTTAGCGCGATTCGAAGGATCATTCGTTCGGTAGGATTTTATTCCAAGAGGCTGGCGACTGCACATGGCGTGACCGTGCCCCAGCTTATCTGTCTCATCAAGATCACCCAAGCAGGATCGATCACGATCAAAGGTCTCGCCGAGACGGTTTACCTCAGCCCCAGCACATTGGTCGGCATCGTTGACCGGCTGGAGGAAAAGGGTCTCGTGACGCGCGAGCGCTCCCGAGAGGACCGCCGGTTGGTGGCAATCCGCGCGACGGAGGGAGGTCGGCGCCTCGTCAGCGAGGCACCCTCTCCGTTGCAGGACAAGCTGCTCCAGGCGCTCGGCCAGCTCTCCGACCTAGAGCAACTCGCCATCGCGGTTTCGCTGGAGCGGGTCGTTGACTTGATGGAGATCGGCCACGTCGATGCGACGCCGATGCTCCAGCCAGACACCATGATCGAACCAATACAGGAGATCGTCGAAGTCAGATTGGCCGCGAATGAACGTGTGCGTTTCGACGAATCGAGTTCATGAGTTTATCTGTAAAGAATTCCAAAGTTTCGTCCCGAAAGAGTCCCGAATTTGTTCTCCGCGAACCGCGTCCCTCGGACGGGTCGGCAGTGCACGCACTGATCGCGGCATGTCCTCCCTTGGACGTGAATTCATGCTACGCGTACTTGCTCGTTTGTAGCCACTTTGCGCGGACGAGTGTCGTCGCGGAGGGTCCTGAGGGGATCGTCGGCTTCATCTCCGCGTATGCTCGCCCGGACAACCCGCAGACGCTCTTTGTGTGGCAGGTCGCCGTGTCGAGCGCGGCACGGGGGCAGGGCCTCTCGGGGCGAATGCTCGATGCGATCATACAACGTGACGCGTGTGAAGGTCTCCACCGGTTGGAGACGACCGTCTCCCCAACCAATCGCGCATCCGAGATGGTGTTTCGCAAGTTTGCCGAACGCCACGGTGCCGCCGTCGAAACGAGTGCGTTGTTCGAATGTTCGGACTTCGGGAACGAAGATCACGAAGCAGAAGTACTGTTTTCCATCGGGCCGCTCAACATGGGGGCGGCAAAACCAAATCAAGATGAGGTGTGATTCATGGGTGTTTTTGAGCGAGTAGAATCCGAAGCACGGAGCTATTGCCGCTCATTCCCGGCAGTGTTTGTGTCGGCGAAGGGTTCGACATTGGTCGACGAGGAAGGACGTGAGTATATCGACTTTCTCGCAGGAGCTGGCTCCCTGAATTATGGTCACAATCATCCGAAGTTAAAGCGGCGCCTGATCGATTACATCGCGTCGGATGGGATCACGCACAGCCTCGACCTTCACACCTCCGCCAAGGCCGCATTCTTGGCGACGTTCGAGCGGCAGATTCTTCAGCCGCGCGGCATGGACTCCAAGGTGCAATTCACGGGTCCCACCGGCACAAATGCGGTCGAGGCTGCGCTCAAGATTGCGCGCCGCGCGACGGGGCGTCAGGGCATCGTTGCCTTCACGAACGGGTTCCACGGGGTGACGCTGGGCTCGCTGGCCGCGACGGCGAACAGCTACTATCGCTCGGCGGCGGGCACGCCTCTCGAAGGTGTCTCGTTCCTGCCGTATGATGGATACTATGGGGATGGCGTCGATACGAGCGAGCATCTGGAGCGAATGATCGAGGATGGGAGCAGCGGCCTTGAACTCCCGGCCGCGGTGCTTCTCGAAACGGTTCAAGGGGAAGGTGGCATCAACCCCGCCTCGATCGAGTGGATGCGTTCCATCGCGCGCATTTGTAATGAGAATGACATTCTGTTGATCGTCGATGACATCCAGGCGGGATGTGGTCGCACGGGGACGTTCTTCAGCTTCGAACCCTCGGGCATCGTTCCCGACATCGTGACACTTTCGAAATCCCTCAGCGGTTACGGGCTGCCGTTCGCGACGGTACTGATGCGACCGGCTCTCGACCTTTGGAAGCCGGGGGAACACAACGGCACGTTCCGCGGAAACAACCACGCATTCGTAACAGCCACCGCCGCGATCGATGAGTTTTGGTCGGATGATGTTTTTGAGACAATCGTGCAGGAGCGCGGCGAGTTGCTGCGCATGCGATTGTTCTCGATCGCGCGCAATGAGGGGGGGGGACAGTACAGCGTGCGTGGCCGCGGCATGATGCAGGGACTCGTCTGCGAAAGCGGCGAGGTCGCCTCGGCGATCAGCGCGGAGTGCTTTATGCGAGGATTGGTCATCGAGACCTCTGGCGCGGACGGACAGGTCGTGAAGTGTCTGCCGCCGCTCACCACGACGGAACAAGAAATCGAACGCGCGATGGATATCCTGGCGGAGGCCGTGCATGTGGCCACGCAAGGGACAGAATGCGCGCCATCACAGAACGGAACAGGAGGAAGCAAACGATGATCGTACGCACACTGCGTTCGGCGGAATCCACGGAACGCCGCGTCGTGACGACCAATTGGGAGAGCACGCGTTTACTCCTCAAGGCAGATGGCATGGGGTATTCCGTGCACGTCACGACGATCTATGCAGGCACCGCAACTGAGATGGAATATCGCAATCATCTCGAGGCCGTGTATTGCATGTCGGGAGATGGCGAGATCGAAACGCTCGCCGATGGGATCGTCACTCAGATCGAGCCGGGCACGATTTACGCCCTCAACAATCACGACCGCCACATCCTGCGCGCGAACACGGAAATGAAAATGTTGTGCGTGTTCAATCCACCCGTCACCGGACGCGAAGTCCACGACGCCACGGGCGCCTATCCGCTCGAGGAGCAGGTCGCAGCAACAGTCTCAAATCACACTCAGGAGAGCTGAACATGGAAGTCTCACTCACACCACAGGACGTCTATCCCTCACGCATCGAAGCCGAGCCGCAAATCCGTGGCCGCCAGGATCCGGTGATTCATTCGACGACGCGCCCCAAGAACGGGCTGACGACGGAGCAAGCCGCCGCCTTTGAGCGCGATGGATTCATCTCGATCCCGTCGTTGTTTTCGCCTGGGGAAGTCGCCGCCCTCACGACCGAGCTGGATAGCATGGCAAACGATCCGCTTATCGCCAGCAAGGACGAGGCGATCTGCGAACCCGACAGCGGGATCGTGCGCTCGATCTTTCGCGTGCATGGCATGAGCGAGGTCTTTGCGGCGCTGGCGCGCGATGAACGCATCATGAACATCGTGCGCCATCTGCTGGATGACGACACCTATATCCATCAATCGCGTGTGAACATGAAGCCCGGATTCGCCGGCAAGGAGTTCTACTGGCATTCGGATTTCGAAACCTGGCACGTCGAGGACGGCATGCCCCGCATGCGCGCGGTGAGCGTCTCGATTGCCCTGACGGAGAATAACGAATTCAACGGCCCGCTGATGCTGATGCCGGGATCGCATCTCGATTACATCGCGTGCGTTGGAAAGACGCCCGACAACCACTACAAGCAGTCCCTGCGCAAGCAGGAGTACGGCGTGCCCGATCGCACGAGTCTTTCGGTGCTGGCCGAGAAGTACGGCATCGTCGCGCCGAAAGGCCCCGCGGGGAGCGTGACGATCTTCGACTGCAACACGATGCACGGATCGAACGGGAACATCTCGCCGTGGCCGCGTAGCAACGCGTTCTTCGTGTACAACGCGATCAGCAATCGCGTGGCCGAACCGTTCGGTGGCATGAAGCCCCGCCCCGAGTTCATCGCCGCGCGAGAGAACATCGAAGTGCTCCAGGCGCTGCCGCGTGGCTCCTTTGCGCAGATGGTTTCGTGAGCCGTATTTCTCGAATCGCAGGGGGCGCGCCGGCACGAGTACTGGCCGCCCTTCTGCTGCTCGTCGGTGTGACGTTCGCCGTCGCATGCAGCGGCGGTGAATCCTCTGCGCCCAAGGCCAGGCAGGGCACGTTGGAGCGTATCAAGGGCGCCGGCAAGGTGCGCGTGGGCTACGCGAACGAGGCGCCCTATGCGTACAAGGACACGGCGAGTGGGCGCCTGACGGGCGAAGCGCCGGAGATCGCGCGCGTGATCCTGAAAGACCTGGGCGTCAACGAAGTCGAGGGTGTGCTCACGGAATTCGGATCGTTGATTCCCGGCCTGCAGGCTGGGCGATTCGACATCATCGCGGCGGGGATGTACATCACGCCGGAGCGCTGCGCACAGGTGACGTTTTCCAATCCCACGTACCGAATCGGCGAAGCCTTCGCCGTGAAAGCAGGCAATCCGCTGGAACTGCACGGATACGAGGGAATCCGCGACAATCCCGATGCGAAGATCGGCGTCGTCTCGGGCGCGATCGAACGCAAGTACGCGCGCGACATCGGCATTCCGGAGGAACGCATCGTCGTCTTTCCGAGCGCGCCCGCCGCGCTCGCGGGGGTGAAGACCGGCGTGGTGAGTGCCTACGCGGGCACGGCGCTCACGGTTCAAGACCTCATCGACAAAGACAAGTCGGGGCTCCTGGAGCGCGCCGCTCCGTTTACTGATCCGGTGATCGATGGCCAATCCGTCGCGGGTTATGGCGCGTTTGCCTTCAGGCAGGATGACGCGGCACTCGCCGCTGCATTCAACGCAAGGCTGGGCGATTTCATCGGATCGCCCGAGCATCTCGAGCTCGTTCGACCGTTCGGCTTCACGGAGAAGGAATCCCCGGGGGACGCTACGGCAGCCGCCCTCTGCGGGGAGTAATCATCGCCCTTGGACCTCATTCCCGCGCTGCTGCGCGGTCTCGGAATCACGGTGTTACTCGCGGCTGCGGGGATTGTGCTCGCCACAATTCTCGCTGTTCTTGCGGGGAGCGCAAAGCTCTCTCGCGCGTGGTTTCTGCAAGGGCCAGCAATCGCCTACATCGAGGTGTTTCGTGGCACCTCTGCGCTGATTCAACTCTTCTGGTTCTACTTCGTTCTGCCACTATTCGGAATCGAGATGCACGCCGTGGTGGCCGGCATATTGGTGCTCGGACTGAACGCGGGTGCGTATGGTGCCGAGGTCGTGCGTGGCGCCGTTCAGGCGGTGCCGCGCGGTCAGTGGGACGCAGCGACGGCGCTCGGGTTTAGCCGAGGCGCAGCGCTGCGTCGCATCGTGCTTCCGCAGGCGACCCTTTCGATGATTCCGGCGATGGGAAACATCTACATCGAGTTGCTCAAGAACACGGCGCTCGTCTCGCTCATCACGATCTCTGAACTCACGTTCACTGCGCAGACACTCCGCGCGGACACGCTGCGCACGACGGAGATTTTCCTCATCGTCCTGGTGATGTACTTCATCGTCGCGCAGGGCATCGCGTCCGGAATGCGCGCGCTGGAACGTCGTCTCTCGCTTGGGCGCGACGTGGTGGTGCGCACATGAACGGACGTGGACTTTGGGATTGGGGATTTGCGCTGGAGATTCTCCACGAGCGGCTGATTCCCGCGCTAGGGGTGACGGTGCTCGCGACGGTTGGGGGCATGGCGATCGCGCTCGTGCTCGGGCTGGTCGTGACGCTGATGCGGCGTTCGCGGAACAGGATCGTCTCGCGTACGGCGGGTTTCCTGATCGAGTTCGTCCGCAGCACACCGCTTCTGATTCAAATCTACTTTGTGTTCTACGCCCTCCCGCAAATCCTGCCGTTTCTGGGCGATGGCCGCCTGTCGCCGATGATGACGGGTGTCGTCGCACTCGGCATTCACTACAGTTCCTACACGTCGGAAGTGTATCGCGCGGGGATCGAGAACATCTCGCGCGGGCAGTGGGAATCAGCAACGGCGCTGGGGTTCAGCGCGAGTGACACGTGGCTGAGGATCATCCTGCCGCAGGCGATCCCACCGATCATTCCCGCGCTGGGGAACTACCTCGTTGCGATGTTCAAGGACACGCCGATGCTCTCGACAATCACGGTGCTCGAACTGCTCTACACGGCGAAGGACATCGGCTCGGAATCGTTCCGCTACAACGAGGCATTCACGTTGGTGGGCGTGCTGTTTCTCGCACTGAGCCTTCTCTCCGCGGCGGCTATTCGATTCACGGAACGAAAGTTGGCAGTTGCACGATGAACGACACACCCATGATCCGCACGCGCGGACTCAGCAAAGCATTCGGCCCGCTCAAGGTTCTGCGCGAGCTTGATCTCGACATTCCCGCGGGTCAGGTCGTCAGCATCATCGGCCCGAGCGGTTCCGGAAAATCAACGCTGCTGCGACTGCTGATGACGCTCGAGCGCCCAGACGCGGGCACCACGGAAATCGCGGGCGAACCGTTCCTCGCGGCGGGCGCGGGGTGCGTTCCCGTTCCGGAATCGGAGGTGCGCCGCATTCGCCTCAAGATCGGCATGGTGTTTCAACATTTCAATTTATTCCCGCACATGACTGCGCTTCGCAACGTGATGGAGGCCCCATTGCACGTGGCCAAGCTCTCCCCCGCCGAGGCACGTCAGCGCGCGGAGGAAACGCTCGTCTCGGTCGGGCTGGGCGACAAACTCGACGCGTGGCCCGCGCAACTCTCCGGAGGGCAGAAGCAGCGCGTCGCCATCGCACGCGCGCTCGCGATGCGCCCGCAGATCATGCTCTTCGACGAGATCACATCCGCGCTCGATCCTGAACTCGTGGGCGGAATCTTGGATCTGCTGCGTGGACTCGCCAATGCGGGAGAGACCACGATGCTCATCGTCACGCACCAAATGCGATTCGCCCGCCAGAGTTCCGATCGCATTCTCTTCTTCGATCAAGGCGTCGTCCTCGAAGACACCGACCCCGAGACCATGTTCACCAATCCATCGCATGCGCGCACACGTGCGTTCTTGGACGCGGTGTTGGGCGCGGATTGAGCGCGGATTGAGCGCGGCGGTCCTTGCAGCGGATCGTATCGAGAAGTTCCGCGTTGGCGTGGACCGGCAAGTACAGAATCAGATGCGCGATCACGACGATCGTCGCGCCGTGGACGAGGAGTTAAGTCGCATCATCGAGGAATTGCGAAAGGTGCGTGCTCACGCTCGCGGGGAGCACCATTCCGAAGAACAATGCTGCCGGGGTCACGACGCCGCTGGCACAAGCCACGAGGATGGAAACTAAGAGCGTGTCGGGGCGCATGCGCCGACCCACCGAGAATGCTCTCCGCCCTAGAATGGCCAAAGCTCCATGACCAACGGGGATGGCGAGGAGGACAGGCGCGCCGACGTGGAACACTGGGAGTTAGATGAATGGCACCTTGCCGTCATACGTTGCGGCCCAGAACCAGTGATGGAATGTCGCACACCCGACGACAACCAGCCCCAACACGACCAGCGGTGTCATCCCGCCAGTCGCCCGGAGGAGGTGTTGTGCCCTCTCGCGTCCCTCTCGCTTCCGAGGTCGTGTGCAACGACGCTCAGCGGGGAGGACTGCGCGCTCCTACACCCGGAAGAGTCGATGTGGTTACCAGCCCAGCAGAGTAAGAGTAGTCGCGAATGCAGCGGCGAGGAATGCGGCGGCGATCATGGGAGTGGGAGTCACCTACCGAGGAACCAGTTTGATTCGCCGAGGGATGCTTGCCGCTAGGTCAACAAGAGCATTCGCCACTCGAACCACCGCCCGCCTCTCCTTGCCCTCTCTCGTCGCGCGACGCGAATTGGGTGCTCACCGCATCAATCTCAGCGACGACTGGAATTCGACCATGGGTCTCATCAGCAAACTCCTCGGCAACGCGACACCGCAGGACATCGAAAAGGCGACGAAGGAACTCGATCCCATTTTGGTCGAGGGCGAGACGGTCCAGATCGCGTTCAAGTTCGTGCGCGATCAGGTGATCTTCACCGACCTGCGGCTCATCACGATCGACCGCGATGGCCTGAGCCTCTCGCGCGTGCGCTATCGCTCGATCCCCTACCGAAGGGTCGCGTCGTTCTCGGTCGAGACCGCGGGGCTGCTCGATTTGGACGCGGAACTCGAACTGCAACTGACGGGGAACTCCGCCCCCGTCCGCATCGACCTCAAGGGGAGCATCCCCATCCGCGAAGTGTACCGCGTGCTCTCGCATTTTGTGTTGGAGAAGCAGGGATGATGGGGAGCCATCCGCAGGTTCGAATGAAACTCGGATCGCACGAAGGGCAGTTGTTCCGAACAAACAGAAAGGGGCCGCTTCGCGGCGGCCCCTTTAGCTTCCGAGGTATTCTGATGAAAATCTGGTGGAGGTGAGGGGAGTCGAACCCCTGACACCCAGACTGCCAGACTATTTCGGCCCACTTTCGGGCGTTCTATCAGCACATCGACTCCTCGCGCCGATGATTGTGCATACTAGACTTGTGCGGCACACATGGCTCTGCGTGGATGCCGGTGCTACCCCGTGCTCGCAACGGCAACTGCAGCATTAGTGCAGCATAGAAATGGGCTCCAAGCACGGAAAAACACGAGGAATCATGGCCAGATGGGACCACGAGTCGCACTGGTGAGTCTACAAACTTCGAGGTTCCGCAAGACCTTGCGAGAAGCCTGAAACTATGCTCTAATGGCAGGATGAAGGAAGACACAGCACTCCCGCACGACCAGCTTGAGAACGTTCGCTCTCTGATCCCGCGCAGCACTCGAAAGCTCATCGATGTCGCGGCGGCGATTCGAGATACCCCGGACGTGATTCAGGCGGAGGCGCTCGGATTCTCGACGCGTGTGCTGGTGCAGGCCGGGCTTCCGCACAGCAACCCTCGTGGTAATCCCGCGGCGTGGACGAGGACGAACGGCGACTTCTCTCTCGTGGTGCAGCCGCGCATTCTGCCGAACGGAAAGTCTATTGGTTACCCGTACGGGAGCATCCCCCGCCTGATCCTAGCGTTCATCTGTTCAGAAGTCGTTCGCACGAAGAGCCGAGAAATCGCGCTCGGGAGGAGTCTCGCCGATTTCATGCGCGCGCTGCATCTGTGGAACAGCGGCGGCGAACGCGGCGACATCACGCGCGTGAAGGACCAACTCTATCGGCTCGTGAACTGCAATATCCACTTCTACTACGGGAACGCGGAGAACCTCAAGGTCACTGCCTCTTCTTCGCAGAGCATCGCCGACGAGTATTGCTTCTGGTGGGATCGCGAAAGCCCGGATCAGATCTCGCTGAAAGACAGCGTGATCGTCCTCACTGAGAAATTCCATCGCGAGATTTTGGCGCATCCGGTCCCGCTCGACATGCGCATCCTGGAGGGGCTGAAGAGTTCCGCCCTCGCGCTCGACCTCTACACGTGGCTGACGTATCGCGTCTTCGGATTGGATCGTCCGCAGAACATCTCGTGGGCCGCGCTGCAGAAGCAGATGGGCTCCGACTACGCGGACCGTCGTGACTTCAAACGTCGCGTAAAGGAGTGGCTCTTCCGCCTTCGCGCGCTTTGGCCCGATCTGAACGTGGATGAAATTGACGGAGGACTTCGGCTCCGTCCGAGCCGCCCTTCCGTCCCGAGCCGCACGACTCCGATGCCGCGTCTTCCCGGAATCGAGTGACCGCTCGCCGACAGTCACGATGAATCAGTCCCCCCCTCTGTCGCGCTACGATGAAATTGTCCCCCCTAACATGGCCACGAGATCAAGAGCGGCCCGGATTCACGCGGGCGTTGGCGGTTTCCGAGGTGATTCGGCCACTCGGATGAAGCCCAACTTGTCCACGATGAAATAGTCCCCCACGCGCGAGTTCGCGCGATGAATCTGTCCCACCCCGCGAGGCGCAGAATCCCTCGCCAAGCACGATGAAATGGTCCGCCAGATACGCTGAAACAGTCCCCCAACCTTATACTTCAGATAGAATATTACCTTTATGGGTGGAGCCTTGAAAGTGGATAAGTGGGCAATAGGAAAAGAAGCGAGGATCGTCGCCAAAAGGCGGGGAATCGGATTTGGATGGTGAGGTTGCTATGACCCCATTTCCCTCTCCCTATGGCCATCCTTGGGGATTTCTGATGACGTCCGGAGCAGATGGAGAAGTGCGTCGTTCCAGTCGGTTCCTTCAACTGGCGGCACATCGGGGACAAGTTCACGCCCGAGGCTAACGAGGAGTGTTCGGGCGGCCTCGACGTACTCCCGCCCTTGAGCGTCGTTGTCGAAGGCCATCAGCACGCGGCCCGTTGGCGGTAGCGAGGCGACGACGGAGCGCAGCGTCGCTCGCGTGGTATCGCTCCATCCACCAGCCGTGCTTGCGTAGAAGGCGGAGTGGTTCGGCTTCAGCGCCGCGTGGCTGAGCGCGTCGATTGCGGATTCCGCGACGACGAGCACCGGTTCATCGGGCATCCGGTTGGAGAGCCAGAGCGCTTTTGCGCCACCCGTAGCGAATCCGGTGAAGCCCCGATTCTTGATCTCGTAGCCACACACGCCGTCGTCATCGCGGTGCGGGAACACGGCGTTTCGTCGCGCGTCGATTCGGAGGGTGCCAGCGAAGCGATTCGAGGTGAGGAGGTGAGGGGACAGTCCGCGCGATTCGAGGTAGGGATGCGAGCCAACCTCGCTCATGCGACCCCAGTTTCGCAGCACGCCCGCGCGATCCCTCGAGACCGGCTTTAGGTCCGGCAGGTCAAACGTCGGAACATTCAGCGTGCCGCTCCACGCGGCCAACTCACGCCGCACATGCCCGAGGGTCGCGCCGGGCTTCCGGTGCTGGATGAAGTCGATGATCGTCCCATTGTCGGCATAGTCGCGCACGGAGAAGTAGACCCAGTGCCCGTGCGCCGCGCGAGCTACGATGATTTTATCCCCACTCGCGTGCCGCATGACGGCGGAGTTGCGGGAGGTCTCTCGCTTGTCGAGCGCGAAGCCGTAGGACGCGGCGAACTCCACCAGGTTGATGCCAGTCTTGAAGTCATCGAGGGTCTTGTCGTGCGCCACAAAGGCAAGATAACATGCATTCGCAAGCCAGTCAAAGTCAGCCGTGGGGCGTTGATTTGTGGTGGCGTAAGACTGGAGTTCGGGAAACTGACCGCAGACCTGTGCATCCCTCAGCTACATGAAGAATCGAAACTGGTACGGAGAGAATCCCAAGGACGGCATTCGCTTTACCACTCTGGCGAGCACTTTGGCGTATCCGAGGGTCACGGGCAGAGGGTCGTATAGCGCATCGTTGTTCCAGTCCATCTTCGTCAAAGCGTGGACTGCGAGCGCAGTGTCATCCCAACTTCCGTGACCTGCATGGCGGACCAGACGGATCGGGCGAGGGGTGCTCCGGGCACCCTGAAAGTAGGAACCCCGATCATTTATCCCGCGAACATCCCCGTGAGTCCAGAGGAGCGCCTCCTGTGGTCCCAGTCCCAATAGTGTTCCGCGCGCAACCGGAAATGCAGCGGGGGTCCCTTTCGGAGCGCCGTGATTGGCATCAATCCGCACGCCCCGCCAGCCCACCTCTTCGACGATTTGCAAGAGATCGACCGTCTCGCACAGGTGAAGCGCCTCCATGCAGCCATCAACTTCGTCCGGCTTAAACTCCGTAGTCTTGTGGACCATGATTCGGCGGGGAGAGCGTCCGGCGTGGCGACGACGATAGAGGTCCAAAGATCGATTCATGACTCGAAACATCTCGGTGCGCGACAGGAACGGATTGTCGCGAGTGACTTCGACTTCGTGCGCGTCATAGGCTATGAACTCTAGGCCTGAGCCCTCCGCATCGAAAATCTGGCTGCAGCAAGTTACGAAGCGGGGCCGCAATGACTCAACTGGCCGAACGGCGTATGAGATTCCTATGTACGCGGTCTCTGGTTCGACCTCGGCCAGCTTCCAAGGAATTCCGCCAGCTTTCGCGTAGAGGGCCAAGCCCACCCGCCACATAACGCTGGCGCGATCCGGATAGGCCAGGGCCTTATCCTCACGCACCAGTTGTATCGGCATCCGCCTGGCTGCCGTCGTCGCTTTCAAATGGTCATGAAGGTCGAAGTCCTCCTCCTTCCCGCCGACAAACCCCGCAGCCCAGCGCGTCGGTAGGAAAATGAAAAGTACGTCGAATTCAGAGCGCCTCCCCTCAAACCCTTGGATCGCACGTACCAGCCGATCCGCGAGAACTATATGTGGAGTCGGCGAAGCCTTGAACTCGTCCTCTAGCTGCGCATCAAGTTCTACGTGGCAGCCGCCGCCCGAGGCCCGGATGTGGAGGCCGAAGACCCCGTGGAATCCGGGCCATTGGGGAAGGTAGTCCTTACGCTCGGAGGGTAGGTGGGTAGATTTCAATTCGTTCAGGAAGCCGTAGAGACGTTGACTCTCTCCATGAGGGGCGATTGTGGCGATTCGAATTGGATCGGGAACGAGCCCCTTCGAATAAGGCCCGAATCGCAGCAAGCCCCGAAGAGGGTGGACATCGCAATCTGAGGAGCGATCTGGGTGGAATGCGAGCCGTGGCTCAGGCAGGCAGAAGTGGGGAGCTACTTGGCTTGTCATCCGGGTGTCCTCCTCGAGAAGGCAGTTGTCGCAGAGAGCTTGAATACTGCATCGACGCCGTCGGCGATGCCCAGCGCGCGAAGCTCCTTGCCATCACCGGCGAGAAGGAGCGCCCAGAATTGGATCAGTCCATTGAGCAACCGATTGTAGCGTCTGACCGTTCGTTCGCGAGAGAAGTCTGCCGCCGCGCCGCGGTTCTGATCCGTGATCCCGTCGAACACGCACCTCGGCTCAATCAGGACCCAGGGTCGGTCGTCGGCCCATTCCAATCTGAGCGCGATTCCTTCGCGCCATTTCAATGCGTGGTGCCCGGGGACAGTGCCCTCAATGGATTGAACCAGCTCTCGAAGCTGGCCCCACACCTCGTGGCTCCGGTCGGTCGGCGCGAGGAGCGCAGCGCTCCCGCGACGTACTACGTCGAGGCCATGCCCGCGGCAAAGAGCCCGAGCCAGAGCTTCTCGCAATAGGCCACGTTCGGCAGATTCGTACCGGAGCCGCTTCGACTCTATCGTGTGGAGATCAAACTCAGTGATTCCGAATGGGTCGAAGGCGCGCCGGACATCCGAGTCTGAACCGTAGGTCAGCACGCCGACTCGTGTGCGAGCAACAATGACGTCGACTCCACCTTGGTCCACCGCCGCTCGGACTTCGCGGTACCCGCCGATCTTGCAGTCAACCCGTCGGCACACACTTGGTGCCTGTATGATGGGGAGAGCGTTGAGACGAAGAACGGGCCAGCCTTTGCCCCCGCTCGGTAGTGGAGCGGGACTCCATCGCCGTCGATCCTTGCCAAAGCTATCAAGCAGAGTTGCGTCGAGATTCTTCGAAATGCGCACCAGGTCTCGCATCACCTCATCGAAACTGATGACAGAGACGATGGCACACTCGACCCCCTTTCGGGCTGCAAGCATCAGCAGTGCGGTCACCCGTTCCAGCGGAGGGTCACCACCGCGATGGAGCCAGAAAAGTCCAGCGGGGAACGCTCCGTCCTGCTGCAGGGCGGCTTCGAGAGAATCCATCACAGAGTCGTCTCGGCCGCTGTAGCCAGCCACCACCAGACCGGACCTGCGGCAGCAGTCCACGAGTACCTGCCTCAATCGGGCGTCCTGATGGCGCAGCTCGTCGCCGGTATTCTTCAGCCGGCGAGAGCGAAAATCGCCATGCAGCTTGATCTCGATGGGCCAACGTTCAGCCGCGATCATCTCTGACGCGATGCCGGTGGCATCCAGAGCGACTGTCGTGAGCGCGCCCGTACTATCATAGACTTTCGCGCACGCGTCGGCGACGAGCGGATCGAAATTCGTCGTCCAGACGAGCTTCGTCGATCCAGCCCGCATCATCGCCGCAAGCGCAAGATGCCCATAGGAAGGCTTGGCTCCCGCAATCTTTGAGTCTATGAAGGCACGACGATCAGCCTCGGATGGGTAGGCCGCCTCGAAGATCGCCGCGTATTCCTCGGGAGACCCGGCGGGCGGGAGGCTGTCGGAAGCGTCGAGATGCGACTGGATCAGTCTTCGTACAGAAGCGCTCGCCAGATCGGCCACCGAGCGCGGCGACACCCTGCGCTGGCTGATGAAGAGCTGCTGCTTGAACTCCCAGATCATGTCCCAAGCGGTAGGTATGCCCGCGGACGCGGAGGCTCCCGCTCCCAAGAGCCACATGAGACTCCCGGCACGCATGGAAAACCTTCGAGCGAAGTCATCCGCGCTCAATTCCGATGGAGAGCTGTTACTATCCATATCGTCCCTCAACGTGCGAGCCAGGAAGTGACCAGCATTAGCCCATCCTAAGGCAAACGCTCCGCCACGCGATCATCTGCGGGAGACCTCCTACACTGGCCGTTCGAGGCGGCGCAATCGCTCTGAGACAGATTCTGGTGCGCCTCCACGAGTTGCCAGAACTCTGGCGGCGGGAAAGGGCGGAAAGGTCGGCGCGAAGCACCTGATTCGGGGGCCTTGCCAAGTATCTCCAGCAGTGCTAGTCTGTCAGCATGAAGCGCATCGCAGTCATCAACCAGAAGGGCGGCACCGGCAAGACGACGACCGCCGTAAACCTCGCGGCTGGCCTCGCAATGGCGGGGCATCGCACGCTCCTCGTGGACCTTGATCCGCAGGCGCACGCCACCATCGGAATCGGTCTTTCACCGGACGAGTTTCCCGAGCGCACGATTAGCGAAGTGCTTGTCGCGGAGAATCCGAGCTTCAGCGGCTTCATCGCCGACACCTACCTTGAACTCTTGAAACTTGTGCCCGCGTCGATTCGCTTGTCGCGCGTGGCATCGCAGCTTCACTCGCAGAACTTTCGCGAGCACCGACTCGCCCAAGCGTTCGAGAGCCTCGACGGATTCGACTACGCGATCATCGACTGCCAGCCGACGCTGGAGGTTCTTCCCGTCAACGCGATGGTGGCAGCGGACTGTTTCCTGATTCCGACGCAGCCAGCGGGTTACGGCCTTCGCGGGCTTGGCGACTTGCTCGACACGTTGAAGGGACTTCGCCGTCAAGGCCCCGGCAGTTCCGCGCGCGATTGGGACTGGCGCGTACTGCTGACGATGGTGATGGGGCAGGCGAAGGGGACCAACGAGATCGTCGGGCAACTGCTGCTCCCGCTGAAGGAGCGCGTGCTCGACACCGTCATCCATCGCAACGAGCGCATCAACCGGTCGCAGACGGAAGACCAGCCGCGCGACATCTTCGCGTTCGATCGGCACAGCCGCGGCGCCCATGAATATCAGCAACTTGTAGAGGAGATCACACGCATATGGCCAGCACACTCCAGGAGCGACTCGCCCAGGCAGCCGGCGGCGGCGGCGCAGTAGCGCTCGATCCGCTCGCGAGCAATGAAGACCGCTTCACGCTGCTTCGCATCGAGGACATCGAGCCCGATCCCGACCAGCCGCGAAAGGACTTCGGCGACATCGAGGAACTCGCGGCGTCCATCCGCACGCACGGCCTCATCAGCCCCATCGTCGTCTCGCCGTCGGGAAACCGTCGCTTTCGCATCATCGCGGGCGAGCGCCGGTTCCGCGCGTGCCGCGTGGCGGGTATCGCGCAGGTCCGCGCTATCGTCCGCACGCTGGAGGAACAGTCGCGCATCGAGGTGCAGCTCGTGGAGAACATCCAGCGCAAGGACCTCCACCCCGTCGAAGAAGCCCGCATCTTCCGCCGCCTCATGGACGAGTTCCGACTCACGCAGGAGTCCCTCGCCGCGCGCATCGGCAAGAGCCCTTCCGCCATCAGCGAAACCCTTCGCCTACTCGACCTTCCCGAGGCGATCATGGCCGAACTTCGGACGTCCGAAGTCGTCCCGAAGTCCACGCTCCTCGCCATTGTCAAGGAATCGAACCCTGAGAAACAGGCAGCCCTCTGGCAACGCGCGAAGGCGGGCAATCTGACCGTCCGGCAAGCCCGCGCCAAACCACGCCGCCGTACCAGCCCGGGCACGAAGCCCAAGGCCGTCTTCGCGACCATCCACGGAGCCAGCGTCATCGTCCAGGCTGAGACCGCCAAGCTTTCCCCCCAGCAAATCCGCGCCGCGCTCACAGAAGCGCTCGCCAGCGCGCAATCCGCCACAGAAACGGTTGAGCCCTCTGGCGCAGCCCCGCAGACTTCTTAGGGCATCGGGCAGGATGGGAGGAGTACCGCCCCTGCACGCGGCAACATCCCACGGGGCGCCGCCTCGGGACTGGGGGCACGACCTGACGCACTATCACTCCAAGTTCTTCGCGTACGAACTGACGCGGCGTTGTCCTTCCGACAGCTTGGAGAAGCTCGCCGGTGCGCTTGTGGACGCCCAGGTTGACCTGAATCCCCACCAGCTCGACGCAGCCCTGTTTGCTTTCCAATCGCCGCTCTCGCGCGGAGCGCTTCTCGCCGACGAAGTCGGACTCGGCAAGACCATCGAAGCCGGGCTTGTGCTCTCGCAGAAGTGGGCGGAGCGGAAGCGCCGCATCCTGGTCATCACGCCAGCGAACCTTCGCAAGCAGTGGTATCAGGAGCTTTCCGAAAAGTTCTTCCTGCCGTGCCGCATTCTGGAGGCGAAGTCCTACAACGCCCAGATCAAAGTCGGCAAGTTCCGCCCGTTCGAGGCGCCCGAGATCGTCATTTGCTCCTATCAGTTCGCGAAGTCGAAGGCGGGCGACGTGAACGCGATCCCGTGGGACCTTGTCGTGATCGACGAAGCGCACCGCCTGCGCAACGTGTACAAGCCGACGAACGTCATCGCGAACGTGCTGAAGCAGGCACTGGCAAACGCGCCGAAGTTGCTCCTGACGGCGACGCCGCTGCAGAACTCGCTCCTCGAATTGTTCGGCCTCGTCAGCTTCATCGACGAGCATGCCTTCGGCGACTTGAAGAGCTTCAAGGAACAGTACGCGAAGCTCGAGCAAGATCGCGTCTTTCACACGCTGAAGGCGCGGCTGAAGCCGCTCTGTCATCGCACGCTCCGGCGACAGGTGCTTGCTTACGTCAAGTACACCAAGCGCCTTCCCATCGTGCAGCCCTTCACGCCGGAGGAGGGCGAAGACCGCCTCTACACGCTCGTCTCCGAGTACCTTCGCCGCGACAACTTGCAGGCGCTCCCCAACAGCCAGCGCACGCTCATGACGCTCGTGCTGCGCAAGCTCCTCGCGTCCTCGACGTTCGCCATCGCGGGCGCGCTCGATACCCTGATCCGGCGCATGAAGCTCCGCATCGCGAAGGGCGCCGAGTTAGATCTCCTGGAGGAGTTCGACCAGGACTACGAAGCGCTCGACGAAACAGCTGATGAGTGGGACGACGACGAACCGGAAGAACCGCTCACAGCAGGGGAAATCGCCGCGCTGGAGCGCGAGATCAAGGAACTCGAATCCTTCCGCGACCTCGCCGTCAGCATCACGTCCAATGCGAAGGGCCGCGCGCTGATCGAGGCGCTGAATCGCGCCTTCGCCGAAGCCGACCGGCTCGGGGCCGCGCGCAAGGCCATCATCTTCACCGAGTCGCGCAAGACGCAGAGCTATCTTCTTCGGCTCCTCGCCGACAGCCCGTGGCGCGATGGCATCGTGCTCTTCAACGGGACCAACACCGACGAGAAGGCGAAGTCACTCTACGCCGAGTGGGCGGACCGCCACGCGGGCACGGACAAAGTGACCGGCTCGCGCACCGCCGACATGCGTTCCGCGCTGACAGAGTATTTCCGCGACTCGGGCCAGATCATGATCGCCACGGAAGCGGGTGCCGAAGGCATCAACCTTCAGTTCTGCTCCCTGGTCGTGAACTACGACCTGCCGTGGAATCCGCAACGCATCGAACAGCGCATTGGCCGATGCCATCGCTACGGCCAGAAACACGACGTTGTTGTGGTGAACTTCCTCAACCAGACGAACGAGGCCGACCAGCGCGTCTTCGCGCTCCTGTCGGAAAAGTTCCAACTCTTCGAGGGCGTCTTCGGCGCGAGCGACGAAGTCCTAGGGGCCATCGAGTCCGGCGTGGATTTCGAGAAGCGTATCGCCGACATCTACCAGCGTTGCCGCCACCCGCAGGACATCGAGGCCGCGTTCGACGCCCTTCAGCGCGAGCTATCCGGCGAGATCGACGCTACGATGGCGAAGACGCGCCAACAGCTCATGGAGAACTTCGACGACGAAGTCCGCGAGAAGCTGAAGGTCAGCGACGAAGCTTCCCGCGCGTTCCTGAATCGCTACGAGCGCCTCTTGATGCAGCTCACGCGATACGAACTCGACGGCCACGCGGAGTTCCGTGGCGATTCCGCCTTCGAGTTGAAGAAGTCCCCATTCCCGGGCATCCCGACCGGCCTTTACGAACTCCCGCGCCGCACGGGCGATGCGCACACGTATCGCATGACGCATCCACTCGCGGAGGCGCTGATCGCCCGCGCGAAAGAGCGAGACGTTCCGCCCGCGCGTGTGACCTTCCACTACGGGAAGCACGAGGGGAAGGTGACGATCCTGGAGCCGCATCTCCGCAAGGGGGGCATCCTTCGCGTGGGATTGCTCACGGTCGATTCGCCCGCCCAGTCTGAGGACCATCTGATCCTCGCGGCATTCCTGGACAGCGGCACCGCCCTCGACGAGGAAACCACGCGCCGCCTCCTGTCCCTGCCGGGAACCGTGGAAGGCGTCCTGCCCGCAGCCGAGGCCAGCGCCCTCGCGAAGCGCCTCGACGCCCCGATGGAAGACCGCGCCAAGGCCATCCTCGCGGGCGTGTCCGAGCGCACCGCCAGCTACTTCGACCAGGAAATTGTGAAGCTGGACGCTTGGGCGGACGACCAACGGCTTGCGCTCAAGCGCACCTTGCGCGACTTGGATGACCAGATCGTTGCCCTGCGCAAGGAAGCCCGCCACGCTGGCAACTTGCCGGACAAGCTGGCGATCCAGCGCCGCGTGACGGCCCTGGAGGCCAAGCGCGACCAATCCGAGGCGGAGGCCCGCGAGGCAGCCCGCGAGATCGAGCGGCGGAAGAACGAGCTACTCGACGACGTGGAGCGCCGCCTTCGCCAGACCACGCGCACCGTGATCCTTTTCGACATCCAGTGGAGACTTGCATGAGCACCGAACAGCCCGAACGCCTCGACCTGAACACCATGAACGTGGCCGAGGACCGCCTCGCGAAATTGCGCGAGGACTTCCCCGAGGTCTTCCGAGATGGGAAGGTGGACTTCGATGCCCTGCGCCGCTCTCTCGGGAATTGGGTCGAGCCGGGCAAGGAACGCTTCGGCCTCAACTGGCCCGGCAAGGCCGACTGCATGAAGGTGATCCAAGCCCCCAGCGTCGGCACGCTCCTGCCGATGCGCGAGGAGAGCGTCGATTTCGACACCACGCAGAACATGATTATCGAGGGCGATAATCTGGAGGTCCTGAAGCTCCTTCAAAAGAGCTACTACGGAAAGGTGAAGATGATCTACATCGACCCGCCGTACAACACCGGCGGCGAGTTCATCTACCCCGACCGTTTTCAGGAGGGCCTTCAGGATTACCTCAAGTTCTCGGGGCAAGTGGACGACGAGGGCTTCAAGGTTTCCACAAACACTGAAGCCGGAGGTCGCTATCATACCAACTGGCTGAATATGATTTATCCGCGACTCTTCCTCGCGAGGAACTTGCTCCGGGATGATGGAATGATCTTCGTCAGTATCGACGACCATGAAGTACACAATCTCCGAGAGCTAATGAACGAGGTTTTTGGCGAGGAGAATTTTGTTGAGGAAATCGTTTGGAAAAACAAGTATGGAAGCGGCGCTTTGACGCGCGGCTTCGCGAACATTCACGAATACATTCTTTGCTATTCCAAGATGCCGATCAGCTCTATCGAAGCTCCTTTGTCCGAAGACGCCATTGCCCAATACAAGCTAACAGATGAAAAAGTTGGAACGCGAGGAGGCTACATCACTCAGCCTCTCGCTACGAAGAGTAAAGATGATCGCCCTAACCTACGATTCCCAATCATTCACAAGGGCAAGGAGATTTGGCCCGAGAAGCAATGGATTTGGTCGAAGGAACGTGTCGCCGAAGCCCAGTCCCGAAACGAGCTGGTCATAAACGAGAAAAATGGAAATTTCAGCGTCCGCGTGAAGCAGTATCTGAGAAATGAGGATGGCACACTGCGAAAGGGTAAGCCCCTATCGCTAATGCTTGGTCCATTCAATCAGGACGGAACGCAAGAAGTTGCCGAACTTCTGGGAGAGGATCAGTTTTCCTTTCCTAAGCCCGTTGAATTGGTGAAGCATTTCATTTCCTTCACGGTCAACGGAGATGAATCCAAGGAGGGAGTGTATCTCGACTTCTTTGCGGGATCAGGCACCACTGGTCATGCGGTAATGAAGTTGAACTCGGAAGATGGTGGAAATCGGAAGTTCATCCTTGTGCAGCTTCCCGAGAAGGTCGAGGCAGCGGACTTCCCGTCGATCTCCGCCATTACCAAGGCCCGTGTTGGCCGCGCGGCAAACGCTTTGAAGTCCACTCCCAAAAGGGACGACCTGTTTTCTGACGCAGCTTCAGTTCAAGATTTTGGCTTTCGTTCCTATAAACTCACCACGAGCAACTTCAAGCCGTGGCAGGGCGAAGCCGACTCCATCGTTTCGGTTGAGGAGCAGTTGGAGGCGTTCGCCGACCACGTTCTGGACGAGCGCACGGCGGAGGACATCCTGACGGAGATTCTGCTGAAGGCGGGCTTCGAGCTGACGACTCCCATGAAGCGCCTGTCGCTCGCGGGCAAGGAGGTCTATTCCGTGGCAGAGGGCGCGCTCCTGGTCTGCCTCGACCGCCAGCTCACGCTGGAGGTCATCGAGGCCATGATCGACCAGAAGCCATCGCAGATCATCTGCCTGGACGCGGGCTTCCAGAACAACGACCAGCTCAAGGTCAACGCCGTGCAGGCGATCAAGTCCCGCGCCCGCAGCGAAGAGTCCACCATCGTGTTCAAGGTGGTGTGAGGATGGACGCGCAGCAGCCACAGCCCCTGGGATTCTCTTCCTATCGCCGGGCAACTCTTAAGAATTGCTTAACGGTTGGCGGTGTGGCGGCAACTGTTGCAGATTTTGCAACAGTTCGCTCGTCAGCCGTCCCGGGAGCAGTTGTTGCATTTCTTGCAACAACTGGAGCCGCCCTTCGAGCGGAAGGGGTCGCCCCATGACGAAGCCGCTGATCCCCGCCGAGTACGCCAGCTTCCTTGTGGGCCTGAAGGAGCGCATCCGCACGGCCCAGAGCCGCGCCGCTCAAGCCGTGAACGCCGAACTGGTGCGGCTCTATTGGGACATCGGGCGAGCGATCCACGAGCGCCAGGAACGCGAGGGCTGGGGCGCCGCCGTGGTCCCGCGCCTCGCCGCCGACCTGAAGAACGAGTTGCCGGAGTTGAAGGGCTTTTCGGAGCGCAACTTGAAGCGGATGGTTCACTTCGCGAACGAGTATCCGCTGCTCTTCTCAATTGGGCCACCGGCAGTGGCCCAATTGCAGGGCATCAAGACCAAGGCGGTCGCAACTTCGCCAACGGCATTGGCGAAAACTCGCCGGGGATCGGTGTCAAAAGGGACACCGCCCGTGGCCCAAGTGACAGACCCAGACCTGCTCCCGATTGTGCAACAGGTCGTTGCCGGATTGCCGTGGGCGCACAATCTGATCCTGATGCAGATGGTAAAAGACCTGCCGACGCGTCTGTGGTACGGACAGCAGGCCATCGAGCACGGCTGGAGTCGCGACGGGCTCGCCGACCGCATCCGCGTAAAGCTGCACGAGCGCCAGGGACGCGCGGTGACGAACTTCCCGGCCCGGCTTGAGGCGGGACACTCCGAGTTGGCGCACTCGCTCCTGAAGGACCCCTACATCTTCGACTTCCTCACGCTGGCGGAGCCGTTCCACGAGCGCGAGTTGGAGACCGGTTTGGTCGCGCATCTGGAGAAGTTTCTGGTGGAACTCGGGCAGGGATTCTCGTTCGTCGGGCGCCAGTATCACCTCAGCATGGCCGACGATGACTTCTACATCGACCTGCTTTTCTACCACCTGCGACTTCGGTGCTATATCGTGATCGACCTGAAGCGCGGCAAGTTCAAGCCTGAGTACGCCGGGAAGGTGAACTTCTACTGCTCCGTCGTGGACGACAAGCTCCGGCACGCCGACGACCGGCCCACCATCGGATTGATCCTCTGCCAGGAGAAGGACCGCGTCCTCGCCGAGTACTCCCTTCGCGACATCAACAAGCCGATTGGCGTTTCCGACTACGAGTTGACGCGCGCATTGCCGAAGGAACTCGCGTCGAGCCTGCCGTCCATCGAGCAGATCGAAGCCGAGTTGGAGAAACTGCCGAGGATTCCCGCGAAGCAAAATCCCCGCGCGAAGAAGCCAACGAAGAAGAAGGGGCGCGACGCATGAAGCTCCGGTTCGACGCAGCCCTCCCGTACCAACGCGCCGCCATCGACGCCGCCCTCGGATTGTTCGAGGGACAGCCGCTCACGGAGAGCGCGTTCTCCGTCTCCTTCAAGACGGAGGACTTGCTTCAGACGGAGTTCGGCCTCGGCAACAATCTGATCCTGGACGACGGCGCACTCGCGAAGAACCTGCACGCGGTGCAGGAGCGGAATGGCCTGCCGAAAGCCGTTGGCATCGGTTCGCGCGACTACTCCATCGAGATGGAAACCGGCACGGGGAAGACCTACGTTTACCTGCGCACCGCATTCGAGCTCAACAAGGTGTACGGTTTCCGCAAGTTCGTCATCGTCGTGCCGAGCGTCCCGATCCGCGAAGGCGTCCTCCACAGCATCGCCACGATGAAGGAGCACTTCGCGGCGCTCTACGGGACGCCGTTCAGCCACTTCGTTTACGACAGCAAGCAGCCCGGCAAGATGCGGAACTTCGCGACCGCGAACGCCATGCAGATTATGGTGATCAACATCCAAGCATTCCAGCGCGACGTGAAGGACGAGGAGAAACCCGGCGCCGCGAACCTGATGTACGTCGAGCAGGACAAACTCTCCGGCCATCGCCCCATCGACTTCCTTCGCGCGACGAATCCCGTGGTGATCGTGGACGAGCCGCAGAAGATGGAGGGCGAGGCATCCGCCGCCGCGATCCGCAGGCTGAATCCGCTCTGCACGCTTCGCTATTCCGCGACCTACGACAGCCCGAACAAGATTTACCGCCTCGGTCCCATTCAGGCCCTCGACCAGCGCCTGGTGAAGCGCATCGAAGTCGCGAGCGTGGTGGAAGACCACAACGTCAACGACGCGTTCGTTCGCCTGCTGAAGGTGGACGCGAAGAAGATGACGGCGCAGGTGGAGATCAACGGGGGCAGCGGCGCCGAGGCGAAGCAGAAGAAGGTCACGGTGAAGCGGAAGGACGACCTCTTCGTGAAGTCCGGCGAGCGCCAGGAGTATCGCTCCGGCTACATCGTCGAGACGATTTCCTTCGAGCGCGGCAACGAGTTCCTCGCCTTCGGCAACGGCGGTGAGGTGCGCCTGGGTCAGGCTCTTGGCGGACTCGACGACGAGGTAATGAAGGCGCAGATTCGCACGACCATCGAGGAGCACCTGAAGAAGGAACGCGTCCTTCGCGCGAAGGGCATCAAGGTCCTCTCGCTCTTCTTCATCGACCGCGTCGCGAACTATCGCGTGTACAACGACGACGGCAGTTGGTCCCTCGGCAAGATCGGCGAGTGGTTCGAGGAGACGTTTCGCGAGTTGCAGAAGAAGCCGCAGTTCAAGGGGATGCTCGCGGACCCCATCGAGAAGATTCACAACGGCTACTTTTCCGCCGACAAGAAGGGCGCATTCCGCGACACGACCGGCGCCACCAAGGACGACGACGCGACCTACGAACTGATCATGCGCGAGAAGGAGCGACTGCTATCCTTCGAGGAGCCGCTCCGCTTCATCTTCTCGCACTCCGCACTTCGCGAAGGATGGGACAACCCGAACGTCTTCCAGATTTGCACGCTAAACGAGACAAAGTCCGTCACGCGCAAACGCCAAGAGATCGGGCGCGGCCTTCGCTTGCCGGTAAATCAGGACGGCGAGCGCATCCACGACGAGCAAGTGAACCGCCTCACCGTTGTCGCGAACGAGTCGTACAAGAGCTTCGCGCAGCAGCTTCAGACCGAGTACGAGCAGGACTGCGGCATCGAGTTCGGCAGAATCCCCCGCGAGCTTTTCTCGCGCCTTGAAGTGGAAAAGGCGGGTGCCCCCGCGCCCATCGGCCACGACGAGTCACTCCGCATTTGGGAGCATCTGCGGAAGAGCGGCTACATCGACGGCGCAGGGACGATCCTCGACAAATACGACCCCAAGAATCCAGCCTTCGTCCTATCGGTGCCGAAGGAATACGAGGAGCATCGCCCTCGCTTCATCGACGAGATGAATCGCTTCGTCTTCGCGAACCGCGTGGTGAACACGCGGAACCGCCAGGAGGTGAAGCTTCGCAAGCAAGTGTTGCTCGACCCCGAGTTCGAGGCACTCTGGCAGAAGGTCAGCCAGCGCACGCGCTATCGCGTTCGCTTCGCGACCGACGAGCTTGTGCGCATCGCCGCCGACCGTATCCGCAAGGCGGGGTCCATCTCCGCGCTCAGCATCACGGTGCGGATCACCGACATTGAATTGAAGGACGCCGGGATCGCCTCGGAAGCGACCGCCCGCTACGAGACCGGCTTCGACGTGAAAGGGCCGCGCCACCTGCCGGACGTGCTTGCCTATCTTCAAAACGAAACGGAACTCACGCGCCACACGCTCGCCCGCATCCTGATCGAATCGGGCCGCGCGGAAGACCTTCGCGTGAACCCGCAGGCTTTCGTTACGCTCGCCACCAACGCCATCACCGGCGCGCTCCACGAGCTGATGTTGAACGGCATCGAGTACGAGCGCATCGACAGCAAGTTCTGGGAAATGCGCCGCCTGGAGGAGGAGGCCGAGCAGCAGCTTGTCCGCTACCTCGACAACCTCTACCGCGTTCAGAACGGCGGGAAGGTCCCATTTGACTTCATCGAGTACGACTCGAATGTTGAACGTGCTTTCGCGGAGGAACTCGACAAGAACGACGCCGTGAAGTTCTTCCTGAAGCTGCCCAAGTGGTTCAAGGTGGACACGCCGCTGGGCACGTACAATCCCGACTGGGCGATCCTCTTGGAGGAGGACACGATGAAACTCTATCTCGTGAACGAGACCAAGGGCTCGACCGACGAAGAGGACCTCCGGAACCGCGAGGTCAAGAAGCTCAAATGCGGCAAGAAGCACTTCGAGGCCATCGGCGTGCCGTACCTCGGCCCGGTGCAGACATTGTCGGAGACATTGCGCATTCTTCGTAAGCGCGTCTACCTAGACTCACTTCTCAATGATTAGGTCGACGCCATTCCGCACCAGACTCCAACCGAGGGGATTCGACAGACATGCATCTTGAGCGCCTTGACATCAAGAACTTCCGCCTTCTTCAAGGCGTCGCGCTGACCCTCGAGGAAACCTCCACTTTGATCGTCGGGCGGAACAATAGCGGCAAGACATCCTTGACTGAATTGCTACGGAGAGTACTCGCGAGCTCCCCGCCAAGTTTTCAATTTGAGGATTTTTCACTCAGCAGCCACGAGCAATTCTGGGCGGCGTTCATCTTGAGTAAGCAACAAGATCATAATCCCGCGCAGATCCGGAGCCTACTTCCAGCAATAGAGGTGGCGCTGACGATCCGCTACGATTTGCATGCGGACGACTTAGGGGCGCTATCCGAGTTCGTCATCGATTTGGATCCTGAGTGTTCAACGGCGGTTGCCCTGGTCAGATATGCTCTCAAAGAGGGAAGCATTGACGATCTATTTGCTTCGATTCCCTTCGATCCTGAATCCCCGATTGAGCCTCAAAGAGAGGTCCTTTGTAAATCACTCAAGGACCGTGTGCCTTCAACATTCGAAACCACATTGCAGGCGGTCGATCCGAACGCATCTACGAATACGCGCACATTGGAGTGGGCACGGCTCCCTCGACTCATTCAGGGTGGCGTTATCACGGCGCAGAGAGGATTGGACGATGTTACGGAAAAAGAACGTGATGTGCTCGGAAAAGTGCTCGAAGAACTCTTCAATTCGGCGGCCTCCGCTACGGCGGCACCTAATGATCAAACTATCGCCGACGCGGTCACCACTTCAGTGGCCAGCTTACAGGACAACATCGGGCAGAACTTTAGCCGCCAACTGCAGAAACTACTTCCGGCGTTCGAACTGTTTGGATATCCGGGTCTAGCCGACCCAGAACTTCGAACAGAAACCAGGCTGGATGTAAAACGTCTCCTAACAAAACACACCAAAGTAAACTATGCAGGTCTCAATGGGATCAACCTCCCCGAATCATACAACGGTCTCGGAACTCGCAACCTTGTGTTCATGCTCCTTCGTCTGCTAGAACTCTTCAAGAAGTATCAAGCACTGGCATCCGCGACCTGCATCAACCTAATCTTCATAGAAGAGCCGGAAGTACATCTGCATCCTCAGATGCAGGAAGTATTTATCAATAAATTAAGTCAGCTTCCCTCTGTCTTCTCGACTGCATACGAATGCACGCCCGCGTGGCCGGTCCAGTTCATAGTGACTACTCACTCTTCCCACGTTGCCAACAAAGCGAGTTTTGACTCGATGCGATATTTCAAGGCGCCTTCCCTTGGACTCGCCGACTCCACAAGAGCTACCATGATCCAGGATCTCCGCACGGGTCTCGGAAACACTCCGGCAGAGACCCGAGAGTTTTTACACAAGTATATGACTCTAACAAGCTGTGACCTCCTGTTCGCGGACAAAGCCATCCTTGTAGAAGGACCCACGGAGAGATTGCTGCTCCCAGCGATGATTGCGAAGACAGACGAAGGGCGAGCACTTACGGAACAATTGTCGACGCAATACGTGTCTGTACTGGAAGTCGGAGGAGCATACGCACATCATTTCTTCGACTTGCTTTCGTTCCTCGGCTTGCGCACATTGGTAATCACCGATCTGGACTCGACGAAACCAAATGAGAATAGTCGCCATGAAGCCTGTCGGGTTTCTGAAGGCACGAAGACGAGTAACGTATGCATAAGCAAGTGGTTTTCTGGAGGCGATGCTTCACTCGGTGCTCTGCAAACAAAGACACCCGTCGAAAAGACACGAGGTGTCGTGCATTTGGCATATCAAGTGCCTGAATCCTCTGCTGGTCCGTGTGGTCGAAGTTTCGAAGATGCGTTTATTCTTGCTAATCCGAATCACTTTCGCGAAGTCACTGCCCCGCCTACTAACGACGAAGAGTGGGCTTGGAACGAGGCCAAGAAGATCGACAAGAAGACGGATTTTGCTCTTAAATTTGCGATATATGAAGAAACATGGAATGTGCCGAAGTACATTGCGGATGGACTGCGTTGGCTTGCCGCCCCCCAATTCTTAGACCCCACGATTTTGCCGACCAACGTCGATGTAGTGCCAATTCTATCAGCTCCCGAAGAGGCGACCAATGCCGACTGAGCAACGCTACCAGAGTCCGGCTGAACTCGCTTCGGCGCAGGCGCTTGACGAAGTTTACGCAGCGATTGAATCGGGGCGAAGTTTCATCCTAGAGGCTGGCGCGGGAGCGGGCAAGACGTACTCACTAGTTAAAGCACTGCACTACCTGATCAACTCTCGAGGAGCTACGTTCGTTAGACATGGTCAACAGGTCGCCTGCATCACCTATACGAATGTTGCAAGCGATGAGATCAAAGCAAGGACAGACGGACATCCTGCAGTCTGTTCTTCAACTATCCACGCATTCTGTTGGACCGTGATTTCAAGATTTCAGTCTTATATGAGATCGGAGCTTTTGAGCGTCGGCAACTGGAGAGACAGAGTCGCACAGAATGTGCCTATAGGCAATCAATCCGTGCAGTATAATCTCGGTCATCCGAAAATTGATTCCAAGACCATACAACTTCACCATAACGATGTTTTGGCTTTTACAGCTAAACTCCTCGAACTACCGAAGTTTCGGCGCTTACTCACTAGTACCTTTCCGATCATATTCATCGACGAGTATCAGGACACGGATGCTGGCCTCGCTACTGCCATCAAGAATCATATATTGGGAGATACGGAGTCACCTCTGATCGGCTTCTTTGGCGATCATTGGCAACGAATCTATGGGTCGACGTGCGGGAGTGTGGATCACCCTTCACTGAGGATCATCGGCAAACGCGCCAATTTTCGTTCCGCTCCTGAAATCGTCCAATCATTGAATAGGATGCGCCCTGAGCTCCCTCAGGAAGTGAGCAAGACTAACGCTATTGGGGAGGTCAGAGTGTACCACACGAACGACTGGACAGGAACTCGGCGCACTGGACAACATTGGGCGGAGGATCTCCCGGCTCCCGTTGCCCATCAAGCCCTCGCTACTGTTCTACAGTTACTTGCCTCGGATGGATGGGACACTTCTTCGCAATCGACAAAAGTACTCATGCTGACGCATAATGTGCTAGCGCAAGAGCAAGGCTACGGCACGCTCGCGAGCGTTTTCCAAGGTTACAATGAGGGATATGCTAAGAAGGAAGACAAGCACATAGCTTTTTTTCTGGACTTGCTGGAGCCAGCTTGTTTGGGTTATGCCGCGAAGGACTTCGGATCGATGCTTGGATCTTTCGGTTTATCGAAGTCTCCTATCACCTCTATAAAAGACAAACGACTCTGGACTGAATCCATGGAGCGGCTGCTCTCATTGCGATTGAGTGGAACGATAGGAGACGTGCTCGATCATCTTCGGGAAACCGAGCGTCCATGTTTAACCGAGGATCTACTTCGTTTGGGAGAGGAACTTACCGCGCAATCGGCTGGCGCCACGGAAGGGGCAACAGCTACTGCCGCGGAAGACGAGAGACCAGACCTGAGTCGGCTTAGATCACTCCGACAGGTCCTGTATTCCGAAGTTATGGCCCTCGCTAGATTCATAGACGACAAAACCCCATTTTCCACGAAGCATGGAGTCAAGGGAGCGGAGTTCGAGAATGTTCTAGTAGTCTTTGGCAGAGGCTGGAACCAGTACAACTTCAATCAATTTCTGGAATGGGCTGGCGGAACAATTCCTGTCCCAACTGATAGAGTACCGGCCTTCGAGCGAAATCGAAACTTGTTTTACGTTGCCTGTTCCCGTCCTAGAACACGATTGGCACTTCTCTTTACTCAAAAACTGAGCATCGCCGCAATGGACACTCTGGCGTCCTGGTTCCGCGAAGATAGTATTAGGCCGCTCTCCTTGACCAACCCGTTATAATGTATTTTATCCAACCTTTCCCACACACCCAATCCGCCCAAATCCCCATAACTTCCAGAATCCCTGGGTTCTGTCTATTTCGCCAGATTCCCGACAAGACCGACATCCACCTTTCCGTCCAATCCTCCCGATCCTCAAACAGGCCCGCATTGACAGACATCTGTCATTCTGGTAGTATGACAGGATTGAGAAGGAGAACCACATGTTACGAGAAATCACAATGGGAGACATCAACAAGGATGCCGGGCGGTTGATCACGGCGGTCGAGATGCGGGGGGATACGTTCATTGTCTCGCGGTACGGGCGACCGGCTGCGGCGCTGGTGCCGATCGAGGTCTGGCAGATCTACGAGAACAACCGCGAGCGGTTGCACGCGTTTCTGGCCGAGTGTCAGGCGGAGCAGGCCGAGAAGAACCCGGCTAAGACGGAGCAAGTAATTGCTGAGGCGATGGCAGAGCTTCGGCATTCGTGGAGACGCGAGGGCACCGAATCCTCGACCAAGAGCAACGCGGCCGCCGCAGAGTCCCGCGACGAACATCCGCGTGCGTAGATGCGGGTGGTGCTCGATACGAACGTGCTCGTGAGTGCGGCGATCACTCCCGGTGGACCCGCCTGGCGGATCGTCGAGCTGTGGAGGGAGGGGGCATTCACGCTCGTGATGTCCGAGTGGATTCTCGCCGAGTTGGAGCGCGTCCTGGGCTCCACGAAGATCCAGCGGATTCGCCCGAAGTCGCTCGCGAAGATGGGAGCGTTCATCGAGGAAATCAGATCCGCTTCATTGATGATCGCGTTGGATCGCACGCCCGATCTTGTGCTCTCTGACTCGAACGATCTGCCGGTTGTGGCGACGGCGCAGAACGGTGCGGCCGCGTTCTTGGTGACAGGTGATGCTGCGCTCCTCGAGATGAAGCAATTCGAGGGTACGTTCTTTGTCGGAGTGAGCGAGTTCGTCACGCTGATGGAGGTCGAACGCGAACACGCCGCGATTCGCTCGCGGGCCCAGTTCGCCGGAGACTGCGATGAGTAGGCCGGATGACGAAACTAAGTTGGTTCGATGGAGAAGCGCTGAACTTCAACTCTCCGCAGATTCTCTTCCTATCGCCCCGGCCGAGCGGCGGCTGACGGCGCAGGAATTTCAGACCCTGGCGGACGTGCCAGCGTCGCATGAATGGCTCGCGAATATCGACAATCCGAGGACGCGGCGCGCGTACAAGATCGACGTGGATGAATTCGTGCGATTCGCTGGCATCGTGCGTCCAGACGAATTCCGAATGGTGATGCGCTCGCATGTGATCGCGTGGCGGAAGACGATGGAGTCGCGCGGGCTGTCGCCCTCATCGATGCGGCGCAAGCTATCTGCGTTGTCTTCGCTATTCGACCACCTGTGCGAATCGAACGCGGTTTCGCACAACCCGGTGACGGGGGTGAAGCGGCCTCCGATGGAGAACGCGAACGAGGGGAAAACGCCCGCGATCAGCGACGACCAGGCGCGGCGGCTGCTCGCGGCGCCGAGGGGTGATGGGCTCAAGGCCAAGCGCGACCGCGCGATTCTCGCGGTGCTGCTGTATCACGGGTTGCGGCGGGAGGAATTGTGCACGCTGACGGTCGGCGACTTGCAGCATCGGCGCGGGATCCTGCACTTGCGGGTGATGGGCAAGGGGGGCAAAGTGCGCTACATCCCGACGCACCATCGCGCCATCGCGCTGATCGACGAGTACCTCGAATCGAGCGGTCATCGCGAGGATTTGGACGGTGCTCTGTTTCGCGGAGTGGGGCAACGACGCCGCGCGGAGAGCCGTCGGCTCCATCCCGAGTCGGTCCGACGCCACGTCGTGCAGCTCCACGCGAGGAACGCCGGGATCGACATGCCCGGCCTCTGCGTCCATTCGCTCCGAGCCACGGCGGCCACCAACGCCCTTGAACACGACGCCGACATCGCGAAAGTGCAAGAATGGTTGGGGCATGCTAACGTCAGCACGACACGACTCTACGACCGGAGGCGAAGCAGGCCGGAGGATTCACCGACTTTTCGGGTGGAGTATTGATCGCAGATTTTCGCCTGCGAGCCTTGTTACTGCCGCGAACATCAAGGACATACGTCTTCCTGGATAGACGGCCGAGGGAGCTCCATGCGGACCGTAGCTACTCTAGCCCAAGGCGCAGGATCTGCCTCAAAATCACTCGCATTGAACCTCCCCTCCGTCGTCGCAGCGCTGGAGGAGAGGAGGCACTGGGCCATAACCGTTGGCCGATCGAGCGCACGTACCCGCATCTCAAGAAAAGCCGACGGCTGCGAGCACCCTACGACCGGTCGCACGACATCCATCGAGGCTTCCACACCCTCGGCTGCATCAAACTCGCGCAACAGAGGTTGGAGTGGTTGTGTTAGGCGTTCTTAACAGGCCTCGTCACTTGAAGACATGCATCTGCAGGCGGCACTTCCCGATTGTCAGGATCGTGAGCGCCTCCGGAGTCAGATTGAAGGAGGATCCCACCGTCTCTTCCTCCAACCAGAGCGTGGCCTTCCAATAAAAATCGCACCTCCTCTCCGCAACCAGTTCTCGCACCTCAAGCGGCACGCTATCCCAGATTAAGAGAACCAGATCTGATAGATCATCCGTCTCTGATTCCTCAGTCCATGAACAGACATGCCACTTGGGACGCCCTCTTCCGTTGGTTTCATAGCATTCTAGCAACTCAAGACATGGGTACCTGATCAGTACTTCCTCACTAGATTCGAGAGGAATGTCGACTCGCAATGATACGTCTAGTGTGCTCATAGGCAAGCCAGATACATGCAAAGTGCCCCTGCCGTGTGCCCAGAAACGCTAGATTCTCTGTTACTTGTCCTTGGCAGGAGGTCTCTTTCAGTGTCTCCCGACAACCCAAAACACAACTCTGCAACTTCGCGCCGCAACGACGATCCTTGCGTAGAGTTTCTTTGGGGGGCTGGCTGCCCCGCACCATTGGTCGCTACCGAATGTCCGCCGATCTTCCTGTACCGTTGCCACGAAGCTTTCAAGGTTGTGTCTCCGTTCCCGTACATGCATTCATGCATGCCGCAAATCCCTGTCCTGTAGTGCTTGAATCCCTGCATGAAGCTTGACAACGACTCCAAGTGTACTCCGCGATATTGTTAAGCGATTCCGCGCTGCTTGCCTCGTACTGACGCTGTTTTGAGACAATTGCCCGATTTGCCGCAATACCAATTCCCAAACCGCTCCCGATCGCCAATCCGATCCCTGCAGCACCATTGGCTGAGCCGGAAAGGTTTAAGAAGCCTCTTTGAGACCCACGCCGCAAGGCATTTCTTCGAGTTCGATCCTCCATTTTGTCTTTCGCCTCATCTATAAACTCCTCCCACAACTCATCAAGTTCTTCTTTACAGTAGTCATTTCGGCGGCCTTCACCCTGCTTTTTGCCATGGACCCATCGCTGGAATTGTCTGTTTGTGTATCCAAACCACTTGTCTTTAGGCTTCAGACCGAAGGGATCTACATACACGGGTGGATTCTGTACACCAAAAGAAAAGCGATGCTCCATCATAGGCGGAAAGGGTGCCGAACTTAAGAAGGATCCCATCTCGGGAGTGTACCACCTCTGGTACATATACACCAACTGCGAGTCGCCATCGTATTCCTTCGAGTTATGATGCCAGCCGGGGCGGTCGCCTCCCCAAGTGGCGGTCTGCCAGCCGGAGAGCGTGTTGCCGAACGCGTCCTGCCAGTGGGTCTGCGCGAGGGCTCCGGTATTGTCTGATTCCGTGCTCACGGAACCGACCTGATCGAAGTGAAACCAGCGATCCGTCGCGGCATAGGTCGCCGCATTCGTTGATCGGTTGCGCAGGATATGCCCAATCACCCCTGGCCCTAGCACATTGTGCTCTGCCGTCATCGAGTTCGAGAAGGAGAGGTCGTCCACGTACAAGGGGTACGATGCGTTGCCCGTCCAGACTGCGCAACCCAGTACGCGGACGAGGTTCTCGCTCGGCCACTGGGTCTTCAGGTCGGCTTCGATGTCGCGCTCGATGCGGGTCCAGTCATTCAGGTAGTCCTGGTCTGTCCCGCCAAGCTGGATGTAGAGTATGTTCCCGATGACGAACGGCGCGCCGGTACTGGCGCGATACTGGATCGCGCGGCGTGCGGAAGTTGTCTCGAAGTAGATCGAAACCTCACTGGCATTCGTGAGCGCTTTGGCCCAACAGGAGAAGCTCTTTTTGCCCGTAATGTTGTATCCGTTGTCTGGGGAGGGGACCCAGAAGCCGGTTCCGTGCATCGTCCAATTCGTGAACTTGTAAACATCCGAACGTCGCTCGCTGTTAGACTCGATCGCGACATAAGGATCGCTCCATCCGGAGGGAGTCCCCTCCGAGGCGTCAAGTTTCATCGTGCGTTCGAATGCAGCGTCCGTGTGAGAGACGCCGTTTCCAGAAACGGATACTTTCTTGATTTCTTCGGTCAGCCCATTGAAGAAGTACCTCGTCCGTTGGCTCGGCGTACCCGAAGAGTAGACCTTTGATGCGCGTTTCAATACACGTCTACCGTAGAGGTCGTACTTGTACTCCGTCAGGAAGTCGGTACTGAGTCCGCTGTTCACCGCCCTGACGCTGGTCATCCGATTTTCCTCGTTCCACCCATAGGTCCATGCATCACCTGGACCCGCCAACGTACGTCCGGTCATGTTGCCCTTGTCGTCGAACGAATACGAGACGTTGCCTGTTTCGGCGGTCCCGAGATGCTTATAGGCGGTGTTCGAGACGATCTGCTCGCGGTTGCCGTATGCATAAGTCGTCGTGAGGTTCACACCAGCATCATTCCAGAACGTCATCGACTCACGATTCCCGGCGTCGTCGTAGGCGAAGATGCGGCGGGATTTTTCGGTTCCGCCGGAAGTCTTGAATCGCTCCGCTGTGAGCCGGTAGGCGTCGTCGTACTCGTACTCGGCCTTCATGTAGCTGCCGCCGTCCTTGCGTTCGCGGGCGGTGATCAGGTTTGCGGGATTGTAGGTCAGGTCGATGTAGTCAAAGACAGTGTTCGAGGAGTTCTTGTGGTCGATGCGGTCGAGGCGACCGAGAACGTCGTAGGTGTACGCCTCCTTCGCGCCGTTGCCGAAGGTTCTGACCTTGGCTGCACCGACGGGGTAGCCGGAATCGGATGTTGTCGCGAAGGTGTAGCTGGTGACTCCGCCGTAGGAATCGGTCAGGGTGGAGAGACGATCAAGCGAATCATATGCGTATTCGGTGATATTGCCGTCAATGTCGCGATATGCCTTCAAGACGTCCTTGGGGGCAGAGGTGTTGTAGAAGTATTCCTGGGTGTAGCCTTCTGGATGCGAAACCGAATGCAGTTGCCAAGGCGTGCCCGCGCCGGGAGTTCCAAACGCGAACGAGTAGGCGTTGTTTCCAAGGCCAAGCCTCGAGTCGGTGACGCTCAAGACGCGGCTGTTCGCGTCGTATGTAAAGGTGACTTCCTTAGAGCCACTCGAGCCGATGTTTTCGTAGTCGATTCCGGTCATCCTCCCTGCGAGGTCATAGTGATAGCTGATGTAGTTTCCATCCTGCATTTGAAGGCGTGCAACCTTATTGGCGGCCCCACCACAGGTTCCGCAGCCGCCTTCGCCCAGCGAGTAGGTCACGTTCTTGACTTTGCTGTCACCATCCGTCACCGACTTCACGCGCCCAAGGGCATCGTAGGTGTAATTGGTCTCCTTCAGGCGACCGTCCTTGAACTTTGTCATCCGATCGGCATGGTCATACTCGAACTGCATCGTTTCGCCCGCCGGGTTGGTGATTTCGATCAGCCGCAAGCGGCCGTCGTAGTCGTACGCGGTCGATTTGTTCGATTGGTCAATGACTTCGGTTGTTCTACCCATAGCATTATATTTGTATTGTACCAAGTTACTCTGAGAGTCTTCGATCTCAACCAGTCGAGCAGGTAGATGTCGGTCTGCGGAAGGGAGTGTCGTATCGTCTGAGTAGCGATACGAAGTGACGCCAAGATCGGAATGAGTTTCTGTCAGCACTTGACTGAAATCGTTGTAGGTGTAGCTGATGGTCTTCGCCGTGGGGAGCGTGATCTGACTAACCTGACCGCGCGCATTGTAGGTAAACGTGGTGTCGATGTTTGCGGTAAGGCCAGCGACGCGATGAAGTGTAGGGAATCCAGTCGATGTGCTGTAGTCGAAGGTGGTAGTCGAAAGACCGTCACTGACGGTTGCGAGTCTTCCCTTGCGTGCTGTGAATTCGTTGTAGTATGTGTAATTTAGAGTTTCGCCCATTGGGTATGTGACGGTTGCCAGCTTATGAGGGAACGCGCTTGAATAGGAATAGCTGGTGGTGCTGTGCACCGAAGGGGATGTCGAGAAGAATTGTTGGAAGCTGGTAAGCCGGTACTTTAGTGTCGGGTCTGAGTTCGACCAATCGAACACTTTTTTCCAGATAGGATTGCCGCTCGTTGAGTTTGTCGTCCTACTCCAACCCGCAGCGGTAGGTGTGTCTACTTGATCTGTGTCCGTGAATCCATCTGGGACGAACAAGTATCCCCCGGCTACGTCGGGTATATTAGTATAGGTGGTGCGGCGGTTGAAACGCTGATAATTGAGTGTGTGATTGGACTGTTGAGTGCCGCTGAAGTTGCATCCAAATGCAACCGACACCATCGGATAAGCCGAATAGTCGAGTGCGCTGACGCATTCCCAAGCCGGAGTCACCGGATTCCAGTTATAATTCTTGGTCACTACGGGTTGAGACCAAAACGTCCCCCAAGTGTAGGCGACGAGAGGTTGCAGCCCCCCCATCTCGGAAGAATAGTACTGAACGCGACCTAGTTTCTTTGGGTCGGTCCCGCTCGTGAATGTCGTGCCGTCGAAACTGCCGTACTCGTACTGCATGTAGAATGTCTCGTCGGTATTATTGACTTCAACCGTCGCGAGGCTCTTGTTCGAGTAGTAGGAATAGGTGTGAAGGTCGTAGGTCTTGGTTGCAGTCTTGAGTGCGACGCCAGCGACTTGTCTTGTGTAGTACCAATGGTACGTGAATTCAAGGTAGCGATCATCGCCATTGGGTGCCAATACCTTCCATAGCCGGTTGGAGCCGTCGTAGACAAACTCGAGTCGATCTGTGACGCCGTCGTCGGCGTTGCCCTCGTAATACTTAAGGCGACCATCGGAATCGAAAGTGATCTTGTCTCTGTTGAACCGCGTGATGACGAAGTCTGACCCGGACTGCTCCATCTTCATTACAGAGCCCTGGTCGATTCGGCTATGCCAGACACCGCCACTGCCGGTGAGATGCTTGTAGTTACCGAGTTCGTCGTAGAAGAGGTATCCTCCCGTGTACGACCGGAGACACATTTCGTACGAGGACCACCACTGCTTGCCAAACATCCCATCGCCATTCGAGTTCGTGGTATTGAATGTCCCGGAGGAGTAGACTCGGCTGACCCCCAAGGAGAGTCCATACTTCACTGGGATTTCAAAGTCGAGTTCCTTGCGGTAGACATTCCCGCGGCTGTAATCCATCGGGTCCCCAGCCAGGGTGCAGGTTCCGCCGCCGCCAGGAGGACACGAGCGTGTCTTGCCCTGCACATCATTGTTTCCGCCACTCCCGCTTCCTCCGGAGGCGGATTCTCCCGCGCAGTCATCATTGTCTGGAGGCGCTCCTGCTGTTCCGTTTGTGCAGAGGTTAGCGGTGTCGTTCGGCATCGACGCGAATGATCCTGCAGCACAGAATCCGAGTGCGGCTGCAAGGAAGTAGGTGAGTGTCTTCTTCATGGTAGGTTACTTTTTTTCTCCCGGTGTGGCCGATGCTGTTGTGCGTGTTTGCCGCTGCTTTGCGGCGGCTTCCTGAACTTCGTTTGCTGAGAGCTGTTCCGAGCGGATCATGAAGTCGAGACTTGCGCTGGCCTGCTGCGCAAGTTCGGGATACTGTGGAAAGGTCAACTCGGCATCTTGGAAGGAGACCGCAGCGTCGAACGTCTCGCCAGCGAGGGCCTGACACTGCCCCAAACGCACCAGAGACGCAGCGGCGTAGTATGTCGATCCACCCCATTCAAACGCCTTTCGAAAGCGCTCGCTTGCCAGCCCGAGCCTTTCATCTGCGTAGGCTCGCATGCCGATCAAGTATCTAAGGCGGGAGAGGGACTCTGCATCGACTCCCCCCCACTCATTCGACAATTCCCACATTTCCGCCAAAAATCTGCGGTCGGCTGCTTCGAACGCGACTCTGGTCGCGGCGACTGCGGGACCTGCGTCTCCGTTCCATCGTGACGGCTCGAATCCTGCTGGGCCAAGCTCTACAACTTTCGCATAGGTGGGATCGATGACCCAGTTGGTTGCTGGCCGCGCGCCATAGCGAATGGCAAGATCGATGAGCCGATCCGCCTCTTCAAAGTCGGCGGCAGAGTTGGGGGAAGTCAGTGAAGCCGAGAGAGCTGCGATTCTATTCGAATACTCAGTGCCGGTTCTGGCGGAGGTCATTGCAGCTTCAACCGCTTCTTTCGCTTGTTCCAGACCCTCAACAGAGATGAGCTGCATGCAAGCCGCGTCGTAGAGCGCCTCATCATGCCTCTCAGACAGCGAAGCCCGCGACCTCAGTTCTGCTGAGAGCCGGATGCGTGCGGCCGGTGCGCCAGAGTCCAACGGATCCGAAGCTCTCGCGTAGTCGAACAGCGCAATGAGGCCCGCGTCCGATTGGCGCTCGAGAAAGTCCCCCGCGAAGTCCAATCCTTGGACGTCTAGACCGGCCCCTCCGGCGAGCAGAGTGAACCCGAATTCTGGCGTTCCTCCCTGATCACAGTAGGCAAGCGCGCGGGATCGCCACTCTTCGAGAGGAAACAAGATGGTAGCCGATTGTTCGGCGGACAGGTTCTCAGCCCCCGCAACAACTGAACTCGCGGAAAGTTGGACGTTCAATGAGTCAGCGTTTGTTGTAAAAGGAACAAGGAGAAGCGCGGTCACAGCGAGAACTTGAAGTCGTATCACGTGGTGAATCCTCCCGAGGATTGCGAAGAGGGGTGCCATGTTCGATTTCGCCTGTCAAGTGCCGTTGAGGGGCTTGTTCAAATTCCGCTCCTAGTTCAGTAGTGGTCCCCGAATGCCTACGGGCGAACCTCCGTCTCACTCTCAGCGCCGATAGAACGGCCTGCGCACTGCCAGCCACCCATCCCGCCCACGAGACAATCATCCGGTCGCCATTGCGTGCCCTATGCGCACCTGTCTGTGCCGGTCTGGCCGGAATCTCCAGACCTCGTTCGCTTCCCGTCGCTTCGGCACGGCGCGCGCGGCTCGGGAAACTGCTTCCTCGCGCGCACACGCCTTGCTTGCCGAACCCACGACGCTCACCTCGGCTCGTATTCCGGCCAAAGCGCCCGTCACGCCCGCTGCGCAACCGGCACTACATCAGCGAGCGACCGTCTGATAGACTCGCGGCGCTCGCGGGACAGTCGGGGGAAAGTCGCAGGAGAGCGGACGAGCTGCGCTCGGCTGGGGTGCGGGACGCTGGCGCGTCGAGCTATCGCTTCCAATCGTAGGCGGACGACCAGACGCCATCGAGCGTCGCATCATACCACATGCAGTGCCCGTGGAGGGCCTTCGAGTCGGCCATGACCTTCAGCACAAACGTCCCGGTCCCCGCCAAAACTTGCGCGTCGCGTCGCGCGAATGTGCCGAAGAAGACGTTTCGCTTGATCGTCCCTTGAAAATGAAAGAGGTCCCCGGCATTCCCGCGGACATGCCCGGTTCCGGAAACACTTCGCCCAAGCTGGACGAGATTAGCATCGATTGAGAGTCGTTTAGTTCCCTGTTTCTTGGTCGGGTTTATGAAGATGGCAACCCACTGTCCTTCGAGATCGGGAACGTCAGGGAGCAGGTCGCAGACGACTCGCGCGATCCGTTTGCGGAGCGATGGCCATGCAGCGCGGGCCAACGCCTCCAGCACGAATACTGCAATTCCGCTCAATCGCATGAGTTCATCTCCGATCTCTGAACGTGAAGATATCACGAACTCTTCGAAGAGTGAACTCGGTCGAAGACAATTCTTTGCGACCGAGCGTGTCTCAGATGTCTGCCTCCTTCAGCAGCTTCCAGGCCTTCGTCTCGAGGCCCTCAGCCACGCGGGCGAGGCTGAGGATGGTGACGTTTCGTTCAGCGCGCTCGATCCCGCCGATGTAGTTGACGTGGAGTTTTGTGCGAGCGGCCAACTCCAGTTGAGAGATTCCCAGTTTCGCGCGGGCACTACGAATGACCGCGCCCAGTGCGGGCATTGAATCAGGGCGATGTTTTCTGGTCGGCATGTGTGTTCTCCACGAGTGGATTTCGGAGAACACTTATAGTGTGGATGATTGGCCTTGCGTGAACAACACTATGAGTGTGATTCTGCGCGTGCCCATGGTGCATGCGCGCCTTGATGATTCCCGTCGGCTCCTGTGAATTCCGATGACACGGATCCTCTTCAGCTTCCTATCCCGCGTTCGCGCTCTCATCGAGAGTAGCCGCGCAGAGTTTGCGGCTTGCTCTGCACCAGACGCCGAACTGCGGCTGCCCATTTGTGCGCTAGGGACGGCGATAGGGAGAGATCATGCCGGTGCTAGCTCGACCGAAGATGTGGTCGCATCGAACGCACGACCGCCGCTCTTGCACGCGAACGGGCTAGGCGAACCAATCCTGCGTGCATTTCTGGAGACCGACGCAATACCCGCGGTAGACCTGATCTCGCGGGCAATGATTGCGGAGGAGGGCGCGTACGCCGAGAAGACTTTCCGCGAGTACTTCGCATCGCGCGCCTACGCGATCGACGATGGTCGCGAGCTCTTCGTCCTCGCAGACGGCGACAAGATCATCGGCATCACCGGCCTGCACCACTACGTCTGGGGGCCGCCTACAAACGTGTGGCTCTCGTGGTTCGCGGTGGATCCCGAGGTCCACGGCCGCGGGCTCGGCAGCAGGCTAATGGCCGCAACGCTGGAGCTTGCTCGCGAGCGTGGATTCTCTCAACTCTTCATCGAGACCTATTCATCGCCGACGTTCGAGAAGGCGCGAGCGTTCTATGCCGCGCGAGGCTTTGAGCGAGTCGGGGCTATTCGTGGATACATGCCTGACGGGGCGGAGATGGTGGTGTTTCGTCGGGCGCTGGAGTGACGGGGTGGGGCGGGGAAGAGCACTTGCCAAGGGTTCGAGCAATCCGGACGTGTCGAGCCGCTCCTCGCTTACGCTTGAAGGGGAAGGTCATCGAGAATTGACAAGTCCTGCATGCCTTAAAAGCGCCGGCACCCGAAGCGCGCGCGGGAACGCAGGTCCTGTCGATTGGGCCTGATGAGGCAAACTGTGCAGAATGGGGTTGCTCCGCCCGCTGGCGCCACGCGCTCAATCGTGAACTCTAAGCTCTCTGAGTACCCTCAATCGAGGAGTGCACGATATCTATGCTTATCATCGGATCGCACTTCGCGTCGCTGAAGCGAGCGCACTTTTCGGGCCTTGTCCTCGTAGCGGGGCTGGCGGTTTTCCCGACTCTACTCCCCGCACAGGGCCTGCGGATCGATGGCGACGGGGAAGCGATCTCCTACTCCCAGGACCCCGTAGCTCAGGAGGTTGCTCTCGCTAGCTTCATCCTTCACGACGTCGAGTTCATCGTACGGACTTGGAAGGCACCGGACTCGGATCGGGCCGAGTTGCTGAACTGGATAGAAACTACTGAGGCGAGGCTCGACAAGCTGGAGCTGATCGCTGGCGAGCCTGGCGTGGATGGACGGGTAGTGACTTCGGTCCGTCTCTGTAAGGACATGGTGGAGGAGTACTCGGAGTTGGCGCGAGAACTCGGCCTGGTTAGCCTGATTGGGGAAACCACGCGCCACGATCCGGACGCCGCTTGGGACGGTGGCGGCGGGCGGTTCGCCGAAGGCGCAATCAACGGGGCACAACTGGGCGGTAGCCTTGGCGCAGCATTTGGTCCCGGTGGCGCGTTGATCGGCGGCACGGTCATGGCCATCGCCGGGGCTGGATACGAAGGCCACAGTATGTGGGACGAGTCCCGCTCCACGAGCTTCCTCAATGCGACAAACGCCAGCCTAACCAACGCGCACGCCGCAAACCGGGTGGAGGAGGCGCGTCGGAAGTTCAACCTGAAGATGGAGTCGTTGAAGGAGCTCTCCAGCTACCTATCGAAGGCGTATCCAGTGAGGTTTCCTTCGTTCGAAGCATCCGAGGATCTCTCGACCTACGTGAGCCGGAACAAGTGGAACCCCTTCGGCAACCTGATGGAGGCGACGAGGGCCTCTCATCATGACCGGCTTCTGGCGGCGCGCCTGTTCGCTGAGGCTGCGGCCCGGGTGCCGTCGGGAACCAAGTACGACCACACGATCATGAGCCCGTACTACCGCATTCCTTACCTGCTCGTCGCGGGCCACCTTGCGGAGTTCGAGCATCGCACCGGGGCTAGCGAGGGGGCAGCAAGGCAGGCGCTTTTGTATTACGGAGAGGCCTTGCGCCATGCCCGCGGCGACCTTTACGCGATCCCGTTTCCGTACCTTGTCTCGATGGGGCGCAGTGCCGTCGCTGCCGGGGAGCCGGATCTGGGACGCCGCGTGCTCGAGCACGCCAGCAGCAGTCTGCCCTCGGACCTTGATGCGCGGGCGAGCCAAGCCTACGATCTCGCCTGCCTCGCTTCGCTTCTGGGCGACTTCCGCGCGTCCTACTCACTCCTCGCCGAGTCGTACCGCGCGAGGCCTCGACGCGATCCCTACGCGCTCCAGGACCCGGATCTCTCTGACCTCCGGGCGGCTCACCCTTCGACAGTCCGCCTTCTCGCCTACCATCCCCTTGTGGGAGGCGTTTGGACGATGACGTCCGACTCCAGCTACACTTACCAGTTCTACCCCGACGGCGGCTTGTTCCAGATGCGCGGCGGCAAGCAGGTCTACGGGAACTGGAGGTACACCGACGAGGACTCGGTCGAGCTATTCGGTCGGGCCACGGAGCCCGACAGCAAGTTCACCTTCTCGGCATCGGGGGACCAGATGAGCCTCTATGCTAACGGGACGAGCTACCACTTCGTCCGGGATGCCGGTGAGCTCCTTTCACAGAATGCCGGAAGTATCTCCCGGTCGGGGAGGAAACTCTGGAACGACGGTACCTGGAGCCCGGTCAGCGGCGGCTCCGTTGTGAGGGGCCGATACTCTGTGACCCGCACCCTTCAGCGCCGCGAGTTCTGGTATAGTCACGAGGACCCCATGTTGGGGAGGATCAACCACTACCTTCGCGAAGGGGGAGCGTCCGAATGAGCTTGCGAGTCCGAAACCTCGGCTACGCCAGAAGTTTCGCCCGCCACGCGGGCGCTATCTTGGCGAGGACGGCGTCATGGGTGGCCGAGCGGACGGCTCATGTCCCGCTCGTTGATGGCATCCTCGCGACTTGCGGGCGAGTAGCAATCCACGCGTACCGCCAATATCTGTCGCCACTGAAGGGCTACCGTTGCTCCCACAGCGCCCTAACCGGCGGACCAAGCTGCTCCGCCGTGGCCCTCACCAGTTTCCAGGAGCACCCGTTCTCCGATGCGATGGCCGCGACAATGGAGCAGTTTGGCCGGTGCCGAAACGCCAGTATCCAGCTCCATAGCGACATCGTCGGCGAAGCCGCGGCACATGTGTCTTCTTTCGTCGTTGGATCAGGCGGCGAGCTGTCCGTCTACGTAGCAGATCAGGGATGCTGCCCGTGCCCGCCTGATCCGACTCCCCCTCCGCCGCCTCCACCCTGATTGCTCCCGGCCAACCCGCAGACTCCGCCCGCGGGAGCGGCCTGCGGTTCTTGGCGGCCATGCTGGCAGGGAGCCCCTTCGATTCCCTCTCCTACGATTCCCTCTCCGAGGTAGCGTCGGAATGGATCGCCCATGTCGAGGGCCACTCTTCCGAAGGCATCGCAGCGCAGCTCTTCGCTGGGGACATGGCCAGGGCAGATTCGGTCTTGGGCCGGCTGCCCATGGAGCCACTGTGGCAGGCGATCCGCCCCAGGCCGGGACTCGAGACAGCCCTCACCGAACTCTACTTGATGGCGGCGCTTCGCCCCCACGTCCTGGCGTATCTGAGTGTGCAGGAGGGGCGCGCGCTTGATGGTGCCGATAGCGAGGCGCCCCATGCCTCGCGGCTGATGCGCGACATCCTTCGCCGCGTTGGACGCCACCCGCAAGCGGTCGCGAGCCGACGCTGGGGACCCCTCCGCCTCCGGGTACATCTCGACCCTCTGTTGCATCTGCGGCGCAGCCACCTGATCCTGGTGCGCTCGCGGCGCCACGGTGCGGGGCTGTCCGCCCGAGAGCACGCCTGCCTTATGCGGGAGAAGGCACTCTTCCGCCTCCGGTGCGGGGCCATTCGCCTCGCGATTCGCCAAGTCAGGCGCTACGAACAGCACGACCTTACTGCCACATTGAGGAGCATGGCGAGCCACGGACCCTACCGGCAGATGCTCGCGTTCTACATCCTCCTGCTGTTTCCATGCGCGCGGAAGCTCACTAACACCAGTTGGGGGCAGCTCATTGACAGCATCGCGGATTACTTCATCCCTAAGCTCGACACCCTAAGGGAGGTGCTCCCCGTCGAATCGCTCCGCGACCACGGCATCGTCAAGCTGATGAAGATTGCTTTCGGAGTGATCACAGCCCGCGTAGCAAATCGCGACCTCCATGAACCAAACGACATAGAGTTCATCCTGAACACGTTGCGGCTCTCATACTCCTGGGGGCTCACTTATCCGCTGGTCGACAATGTGATGGACAGCAAGGCTACCCCCGGAGCCGTGCGTGACGAGTTGGCTGACGGGCTTCTCCATCTCTTTCGGGCCATCGATACCTCGGGCGACGCACTTCCCCAGAGTTCTCATCCTGTGGTCCGGGAGACATTTGCACGCGTCGGCGAGGCGTTGGAACTCATACCCTCGCAGATGCGACCTGCTGCGAGGCACTCGCTCCTCATGCTGCTCGAATCTCACCGCCGCGATGCGCAGCGACGCCTCTCCTCGTGGCCAGAGGCTGCGCCGCCGGAGGCTTTCGAAGCGGTCTGGAGCGACAGCGTGCTCAAGGCGGCATGTATCCGGATCGCAACCCTGACGATCTGCGGCCAGGCCACCCCACCCGACTCCGCCGCGCGCCAACTGATGGCATCCCTCCTCAATCAGCTTGGGGATGATCTTTGGGACCTGCACTCCGATCTAGCGGAGGACCGTGTTACCCCGTTCACCCTCTGGGCGGCCGGCCATAGCGTGAGGGACCCATTCCGGTTCTTTCTGGACTATGTCGCCGTCATCGCGACGGACCAACCCACTGCAAGGCGGGTGGCGCTAGCCATCGGCGTTCAGGAAACTGTGCGCTGCTTCGAAGAAGAGTGCGACAAGAGGCCTGGGCGTGTCTCGGAAGAGGCCCGGCGAAAACTCAGTGACGCTCTCGGCGCAGTCCCGTTCGCATGGGATCCGGAAAGGGCTCCCCACGTGCCGCACGTGGATCCCGACGCCGTGCTGTTCGCGATCGAAGAGGCCTTCCTTCAGGAGATCGGCGGCTCCGGAGCAGGGGCGAGGTTCTTCGCCACCAGAAGGTGAGTTGCGCAGCCCATGCTGACATGCACCTCGCTCGTCAGGACCTCCCACTCCGGCCTCTGGAAGTGAGGGCAGAGATCGGCAAAGCGCGCACCTAAGGCCAGCCCAGGACTGATCCGCGCGAGCGCGTAGCCTACTCGCATGAGGGCGCGGGAAGCGGGGTCAACGCCGTGAGTTACGAACATGAGGCACGCCAATCCGCCCGGTCGGAGTAGTCGGCGCGCCTCAGCGATGTACTGGCGACGCGACTGCCCATCCATCACGTCCAACACGAAGCAACTCACGAACCGATCGAATGTGCGGGGCTCGAGGTCGAATGGAGGAGGGGTGGACACGACACGGACCGACACCCCATCCTCCCTGCGAAAGCGCTCACGGAGGCGGTCCGCAAGCCGGTCACTTGCCTCTGCGAGGACCATGCGCCGGTCCTCTCGCCGCAATGCCCCAAGCATCATCCCAGCGAAGAAGCCTCTCCCGGGGCCTAACTCAAAGACATCCTTTGCCTCATGGAAGCTGCCCGCCACCAGAAGGCGCTGATAGATCGGCGCGTCGACCAAGTTGGGGAGCCACAGCAGCGCGCCAAACCTATTGAAGTAGGCCCGCGCCGCACCAATCGAGTAACGGGCTTCAATCTCTGACACGGATTCCATCTCCGAGGCCAACGCGCCCAGTGAATCGGCAGTCGATCAGTATTGGTTCTGCGTGGCCGTTGATTGCCTCGATGTCAGCCGCTCCGGGGCACTGGCGCAACCGTGTTCCGATGAAGCAAAATAGGTGAAGCGGTCGTAGGCTTCCGCAGTATCCTCGGAGGAGGCCCCGTGACCTGCACCCCGTCACCATCAGTCCGAGCCAACGCTCGCGTTTGCTGTGCCCTGCAGGCGATGCTTCTGCCTCCGAGGATCCAGCACGTTGAGGCGGGCTTCACCGCCAACAGAGGGAGACAACGACGGTTCCGCGCCATCGTTCACCGTGAGTGCCCGTGACATCGTGCCTTCGTATCGCGGCAGCATGGCACCATCCTGTGCATCCTCGTATTCTCCCAACGCGCCGCCGCGTCTCGATTCAGCAACCGGCGCAACGCGCACGCCAGCGCTTCGCGCGGATCATACGCCTTGCAGTGACGCGCCTCGCTCGCCGCGCGGACGTCCCTCCGTTTCGTGTCGCGGGATGGAACCTCTCGCGAGCATCCCGCTCGCCGAAACTAGAGGAGGAACTCGCGATGGGAAATGTGACTTCAACGATCCGGCCAATGTGCTACAAGGCTCCCTTCAACGAAGGAGATGCCATGACCGACACACCGAAAACCGACGGCCTGCTGAGGCCCTACGCCATCATCACCGACAAGATTTGCGCGATGCTGAGCCAGGGAGTGATCCCGTGGCGCAAGCCGTGGAACGTGGAGAACGCCGATCCCGTCAGCCTCGCCAGCGGCAAGCAGTACCGTGGCGTGAACGTCTTCATGCTGGAGACATCGGCGGCCATGAGCGGCTATCGCTCGCGCTACTGGGTGACGTTCAAGCAGGCGCTGGAGCGCGGAGGCAACGTCCGCAAGGGCGAGCAGTCCACGCCGGTCGTCTTCTGGAAGATCCTCGACAAGCATGGCGATAGGAAAGGGAGTGACGGCGACGAGGACGACGGCTCAGAGCCGAATGGCCGGAAGATTCCGATCCTGAAGCACTTCAATCTCTTCAACGTCGAGCAGTGCGAGGGCATCGAGTACCCGACGCCGAAGCCCGCGACGGAGCGGCCCTTCGATCCGATCGCGGCGTGCGAGCAGATCGTCCAAACGATGCCACGGCCACCGACGATCCAGCACCGTGGAAACCGCGCGTGCTACATGCCGCTGCGGGACGAAGTCCACATGCCGCCGCGCGAACAGTTCATCGGCGCGGAGGAGTACTACTCGACCCTGTTCCATGAGCTTGTCCACGCGACCGGCCACGAATCGCGGCTCAACCGCACGGAGATAGCGAAGCCATCCGGCTTCGGCTCCGATCCGTACGCGCGTGAAGAACTTGTCGCGGAAATGGGAGCGACCTTCCTCTGCGGACGCGCCCACATCGAGCAGGAAACGCTCGCCAACTCCGCGGCCTACATCCAGAACTGGATCGGCAAACTCCGCAGCGATCCGAAGCTCGTAGTTCTTGCGGCGGCGTCAGCACAGAAGGCGGCGGACTCCATTGTTGGCGGACAGTATCGAGAGTATACATCTGCCGCTGAACGAGAGAAAGCAAGAATCCGATAGACTAGCGCACATTATGCTTGACGCGGCTCAGCTTTCGTCGATCTCCATTGCTTTCGTCTCAAACATCCATCAGACAATACTGCCGCATCCGAGACAATGCACACAAACTCGGGCCATCGACGAGGAGCCATCAGCATGCACGAAGACGAGGGACACCTCAGCCCATACTGTCCGCACAATGTTGAAATCCTTCAAGTTTCCAGCTTGGAAGACTATGAATGGCCAGAAGAGGATCCTCACGACGTACCGCAGCACTCGAGACCTCGGTCTGAGAGAGATATTGCTGTCATGAAGGAGTGCGCCCGGGCGCAGAAGATAGATATTCCGCAATTCCTCAAGAACTGCAAAGCGGAGAAGCTGACGTTGGCCCAATCCGTGCTAGCGCTCTTGGCGCACCAGAAGTTCCAAATGAATCCGAGTGGTCAAGTAAAGAAGGAACCCCGATGGCAGCAAGCGGTCGAGGATGCCATTCAGAAGGCTCAACCAATTGAGATAGTAACCACTGGTGCGCCCCCCTTTCAGATGACGAATTCGGCGATCGAGATGGGGACGAAGCCGTCCTCGCGGGGGTTCATGCCGTGCCATTGGACGAGCAGGTTGAAGAGCGCTGTCATCAGTCCAAG